>ENA-OWRJ01000047-OWRJ01000047.1-human-gut-metagenome-genome-assembly--contig:-NODE-47-length-169051-cov-16.319209_pt1 | contig 169051 bp, 148 predicted proteins | sample MGYA00248269_ERZ651897 | MGnify/ENA primary metagenome ERZ651897 (study PRJEB26924, sample SAMEA4378252) | human gut metagenome | biome: human gut; feature: human-associated habitat; material...
CAGTGGGGTGTGCATATTGCTATGCCCGCAACAATGTGAAGCGCTGGCATATGATCGATGACTTCGCTTACCCTGAGTTCTTTCCGGGCAAGCTCAAGATGATAGAAAAGAAACGTCCGCAGAACTTTCTTCTCACCGGCATGAGCGATCTCTCCGGATGGAAGATAGAATGGAGAGATGAGGTATTTGCAAAGATTCGTGAAAATCCACAGCATCAGTTCTTATTCCTTACAAAGCGACCAGATTTACTGGAGTTTGATACAGATCTGGAAAACGCATGGTTTGGCGTTACAGTGACGAGGAAAGCAGAACTGTGGCGTATTGATGCACTTCGGGAAAATGTCAGAGCAAAACACTATCATGTTACCTTTGAGCCACTATTCGACGATCCCGGTGCAGTTGACCTTTCCAAAATCGACTGGATTGTTGTCGGCACCATGACCGGAGCTCAGAGCAGGAAGATTCATACGGAGCCGGAGTGGGCATGGTCTCTGACAGATCAGGCGCATGCGCTCGGCATTCCGGTGTTTATGAAGGAAGACCTTGTCCCTATCATAGGGGATGAAAATATGATTCAGGAAATGCCGGAAGAATTCAATAAAGTGTTGGAGGTACAGAGATCATGGCAGAAGTAATAAATGGAATCCTCATTAATGAGGCGGAAACAAAGAACATCATGACCAAGTCCAGTCTGCCTGTAGGCGGTTACTCGGTCAATCCCTATGTAGGCTGTACACATGCCTGCAAGTATTGCTATGCTTCTTTTATGAAGCGCTTTACCGGACACAAGGAGGAATGGGGCACTTTCCTTGATGTGAAGCATTGGCCGGAAATTAAGAATCCGAAGAAATATGCCGGACAGCGTGTGGTCATCGGTTCTGTGACGGATGGCTACAATCCACAGGAGGAGCAATTCGGGAATACCAGAAAACTTCTGGAGCAGCTGATCGGCAGTGACGCAGATATTCTGATCTGCACAAAGTCTGATCTTGTGGTACGGGATATTGATCTGCTGAAGAAGCTTGGACGAGTGACCGTTTCATGGTCGATCAACACACTGGATGAGAATTTCAAGAACGACATGGATTCTGCTTCGAGCATTGAGCGTCGTATTTCTGCTATGAAGCAGGTATATGAAGCAGGCATCCGTACAGTCTGTTTCGTATCCCCGGTATTCCCCGGAATCACGGATTTTGAAGCAATCTTTGAGCAGGTGAAGGATCAATGCGATCTGTTCTGGCTCGAAAATCTCAATCTTCGAGGCGGTTTCAAAAAGACGATCATGGATTATATCGCCGGAAAATATCCCGATCTTGTACCGCTTTACGATGAGATCTATAACAAGCATAACCGCAGCTACTTTGAAGCACTTGAAGTAAAAGCTGAGAAAATGGCTAAGAAGTATGATTGTGCCTTTGTGGATAATGAAATGCCTTATGGCAGAGTCCCGCAGGGACATCCGGTGATCGTGGATTATTTCTACCATGAGGAAATCCGAGGGACAGAAAATACAGGAAAAAGAAATCGTTAAACAGAAATTGACCGCTCTTTGAACGAGGGAGACTCCTTGTCCGAAGAGCAAGAATGTGCAACCGAAAAACTTGCCCTTTCAATATTTGAATATAGCTCGAAACCGATAAAGAACATCGGTATAATAATATCAGCCTTCTGATAAACCACTTAAAAAAAGAACTTAACTGCAATATAACACTCGTAACGAGTATCATATTAACTGAATGATGTCCCCAAAAAATCTTTGCATTTGCTAAAATGAAGGAAAAATACGGCATAAAATTAGCAGATTTTATAAGAGAAATGATTAACACTATAATTTTGAAAAAGCCAGTAAAATCAAGAATTTTCGAAGATTTCAAGGGATAATAAAATACCCTTCTGTGGCTTTCCCTAAGCGAAAGGTCGGGGGTTCGAATCCCTTTTGGCACGCCAAAAACTCCGCCGGAAAACCCGGTAAAAGGCAGGCTCACATAAGGATACTTTCAAAAAGTGACCGATTGAGAGCAGCACAACGCCACAGAGTTTTAAAACTCTGTGGCGTTGTGCTTTTTTATAGCTAACAGGAAAATGAGTCCGTGCCAAGCGATATTCAGCCCTTCAATTCCGAAAAGATTTTCTATTGCATATCGGTTCAACCCTTGTTTCCTCGATTTTCTCAGTCTACCCGCAGCATACGGTAACCGACGCCGATATGCGTCTGAATGTATTGCGGACAGTCCTTTTGCGGCTCCAGCTTTTTGCGCAGTGTCGCCATAAACACCCGCAGAGAAGCAATATCGTTTTCCCAGCTGCTGCCCCAAATCTGCTGCGTGATATAGGTGTGCGTCAGCACCTTTCCGACATTATGAGAGAGCAGACACAAAAGCTTGTATTCAATCGGGGTCAGGTGCAATTCCTCCCCATTTAGATAAGCGCAGCCGGCGGCATAATCGATTTTAAGCTTGCCGTTTTGGAAAACGGGGGAGTCGGCGTCGCCGCTTGCCTGAAGCAGCAGCAGCCGTCTTTGCGTGACCCGAAGGCGTGCCAAAAGCTCCTCTATGGAAAAGGGCTTTGTCAGATAGTCGTCCGCCCCGGCATCCAGCGCCGTGATTTTGTCTTTATCCTCGCTGCGCGCACTGATCACAATAATGGGCATATTTGACCATGAGCGGATGCTTTCGATCACCTGTGTGCCGTCGATATCCGGCAGCCCCAGATCCAGCAGAACGATATCCGGGTTATGTGAGGTCGCTTCTATAATAGCGCTGTGTCCGTTCTCCGCGGTCAGGTAGTGGTAATCGTGAGCCTTTAGCGTTGTTACGATCAGATTGCGGATGGGGCGGTCGTCCTCCACGACAAGTACAAGGGGTTTATTCATTCAGAGTCACCTCGCTGAGCGGTAAAGTAAAGGTAAATATGCAGCCGTGCGGTACGTTATCCGTAAGCGTCAGCGTTCCGCCGTGCAGCTCTACGATAGATTTACACAGGGTAAGCCCGATCCCGAAGCTTCTGCGGCTGTCTGCGACGGTATTTTTTCCGGTGTAAAACATCTCAAAAATATGCGGTTTCATATCGTCTGCAATTCCGTTTCCGTTATCGGTAACTCGGATCACGGCATCCCCGCCCTGTTTTTCCGCACTTACGCAGATCTCGGAACCTTGTTCGGTATATTTCAAAGCATTATCAATAAGGTTGACAATGACCTGCACGATAAGCTGTGCGTCCATACGGGCAAGGATCAGATCGTCGCACCTTACCGTCACCTTGTGTCCAACGGATTTTTTCTTCAAATGCGAAACGGCTTCGTTGACCACTTCGTCCACAAGCTGGTCGGTAAGCTCCAGCTTCAGGCGTCCGTCATTCAGCCGTGTAACATACAGCAGATTTTCCACCACGCCGATCAGCCATTCGGAATCGTCATAAATATCTTTATAGATCTGCTGCTTGGTTGCTTCGTCCAGGCAGCTTCCGTTATGCAAAAGCGTGTCCGCATTACCCGAAACGGAGCAAAGCGGTGTGCGCAGATCGTGTGAGATCGACCGCAAAAGGTCGGCGCGCAGCTGCTCGCTTTTTGCAAGATCTGCCGCCCGTTCCTTTTCGGCGGCGTTGTGAGCATTATCCATTGCCAGCGCACATTCGTTCACAACCGACAGTACGATGCTGTTCTCAAATGAATCGGGCTTTTCGGGTTTCATCGGTATCCCAATTACACCGTAGACTCTGCCGCCTGCACGGATCGCAAGATAAAGACATTCGGATTTTCCAAACTGTGCTGTCGCTGCTCCTGCACGGCGACCGTTTTGAAGCACCCATTCTGCGGTCTGCCGCTCTGCATTGCTTAGCAGCTTTTCAGCGTGTGTATCCTTTTTTTCGGCATACAGCCGCCCGGACAACATTCCGTTTTCGCCTTTCGTATAGGCAACAATACTGCGGTCAAGCAGCCGCGAGAGCTGCATACAGGTCACGCTTAAAACATCATCGTTGCTTTTTGCTTTTTGCAGCAGACGGTCAGTGTCAAACAGCACCTGCACACGGAACGCAGAGCGAGCCGAGAGCCTTGCATGATCTTTCAGCTTCGAGGCAAGCGTGCCGGTGAGAACGGAAGACGCCAGCATAACTGCAAAGGTAATGGGATAGCCTACGGCATAGGTCTGAAAGGACAACCTGGGTTCGGTAAGGAAAAATCCGAACAATACAACACTTAGAAGTGAGCCTGCCATACTGCAAAGGTATCCTTTGGTCAAAACGGAGATCATCAGCACACCTAGGATGTATACCGTAACGATATTGGTATCGGGAAAGTCGAGATGGTCGAACAGAAACCCAATCGCCGTACATACGGCAAGCGCCAGGACGGTCACGGCAATATCCCGCAGCGACGGTATCTCTGCACCAAAGAACAGACGGCGTCTGTGCGACTTTGTGTAGTTCAGTGCGTCGGGAATAATATGAATATCAACATCGGGGGCGGAGGAGATCAGCTTTTCGGTGAGAGTCGGTCTTCCGAACAGCCCTCTGCGTCTGGCACTGCTTTGCCCGATCACGATTTTTGTGACATCGGAAAGCCTGACATATTCCGAGATCTGCAGCGCTACATTCTCGCCGTGCGTCATAACGATCTCGGCGCCGAGCCTTTGCGCGAGCTGTATGTTCTGCGAAAGCCGGGACTGATCCTCATCATTTATGGCCGTATCCGTCTGCACATAGATGGCGGTAAATCTTGCATGAAGGACCTTAGCCATCTTTGCGGCGGTGTGTATGATCCTTGCATTGGACGGCGAAGAGGATAGGCAGACAAGGATATGCTCGTCTGTATCGAATTTTGACTGTTCGGTTTGTACTTTCATCGGTTTCACCGCCCTTTTTATTTTATTTTATTATACAGTAAAACTGTAAAAAAATCTACCGCAACCTAAAAATCATTCTTCTGCCCATCGGAAAGAATAATATCGACATTTCCGTGCGTTTCACGAAAACGGCGGATCTCACATAATATTTCACTTTCGGACAGTCCATGCGGCAGCAGGACTTCGGAAGGCTCGCAGGATTCGTTTTCCTTTAACAGTGCCTTTCTGTTTTTTTCAAGAAATCGATCCAGCCTGCTCATAAGATAAAATCCGAAAACAAATACGGCAAGCAGGCTGACAATCAGCAATAGCTCAGCCATCCTCATTCACCTCTGTTAAATGCGAAAACACTTTTGCAGTTCTTTGTAAGCACCGAGAACCAAAAGAGTGATCTTGTCCGTAAGAACGGTTTCCGGTGAAACTGCCATATTGATTTTTCCGTTCTCCTTGGTTGCCATAATATTGATGCTGTATTTTCTGCGGATATCCAGTTCTCCGACGGTTTTGCCGATCCATCCCTCCGGCACCTCTACCTCAAAAATGGCATGAGCTTCACCAACCTCAATGTAATCCCGAATGTGGTCGGCGGTGTACCGAATAGCAGCCCAATTTGCTACCTGTTTTTCTGGGTAAATGACCTCGTCCGCTCCGTTCCGCAGAAGGAATTTTTCCTGCACATCACGCTCGGCACGGGATACAACTAATTTTGCGCCGAGTTCTTTCAGCAAAGAAGTGGTTTCCAGCGAGTTTTGAAAATTTCCGCCGATGGTGACGATGCACACATCAAAGTTTCCGATGCCGAGCGACCTTAAAAACTCCGTGTTTGTGCTGTCGCCGATCTGTGCATTGGTGACGATCGGCAGACTTTCATTGACTCTTTCTTCGTTGATGTCTACCGCCATCACCTCGTGTCCGAGCTTATTCAGCTGCAAAGCAATATGCCTACCGAATCTGCCGAGACCTATTAACAATATGTTTTTCATAATATAATAACTCCTTTATCCGACTGTGATTTTTTCGAGTGGCAGCTTTGCTCCACTATGATTTTTGTTGGAAATCGCCGCGTAAATCAGGGTAAGTCCGCCGACTCTGCCGAGATACATCAAGACGATCAAAATAAGCTGAGAAAGAACACCGAGCTGCGGTGTGATTCCAAGGGTAAGCCCGACCGTTCCAACAGCGGACGCCGTTTCGTAAAGGCAGGTGCTAAGCGGCAGACCTTCTGCCGTGCTGATAACAATGCCGCCGACAAAAAACAGCAGAAAATACATTACGGCAACGGCTGCGGCGTTTTTCACTGCCGAACCGTCAATGCGCCTGCCGCAGACTTCGGCATCGTCCTTTTTGCGACAGACGGAGAATGCACTCAGAATCAGAACGGCAAGCGTGGTCGTTTTCATACCGCCTGCCGTGGAGCCGGGCGAGCCGCCGACGAGCATAAGCATGGTCATAATTGCCTTGGAAGAACCGGTCATAGCGGGAAGATCAGCGGTATTGAAACCGGCGGTTCTCGGTGTGACAGACTGAAAAAGCGACGCAAGAATCCTTTTGTCGAGCGGCAGCCCCGTAAAATCGCAGAAGAAAAAGAATACTGCGGGAGCGATAATGAGGATTGCCGTTGTTACCAATATGACCTTACTTTGCATAAGGTATTTTTTGAAATGCCACTTGTTTGTGTAAATATCGTCCCAGGTCAAAAATCCAATACCGCCCACAATAATTAAAAGCATAATTGTAATGTTTATCGCCGGATTTCCTATGTATCCCGTAAGTGACGGGTATTTGTTTTCGGCGGTGCCGAGTATGTCAAAACCGGCGTTGCAAAAGGCGGAAACCGAATGAAACGCCGCCATCCAAATTCCCTTAATACCGTAGTTTCCGCAAAATGTCGGCAGCATGACGATCATCCCGATAAGCTCGATCAAAAAAGTTCCCCGCACAATAAAACGAGTCAGGCGGACGATCCCGCCGACCTTCGGGGCAGAGATGGCATCCTGCAAGGTACTGCGCTGCATCAGCGATATTTTTCTGCCGGACAGCATAGCGAAAAATGCCGCAACTGTCACAACACCGAGCCCGCCTATCTGAATCAGCAGCAGTATTACCGTCTGCCCGAAAGCGGACCAATAACTGCCCGTATCCTGCACGACCAGCCCCGTAACGCAAACGGCGGAGGTTGATGTGAACAGCGCCTCGTGAAACGGCGTAACAACTCCGGCAGTCGATGAAAACGGCAGCATCAATATCAGCGCTCCAAGCACTATGACGCCGGCAAAGCCCAAAACGATCAGCTTAAAGGATGACAGCCGCTTTTTTCTATGTGTAATTTTAGGCATATATACTTCTCCTGTTTCTACTTGTTTACAAAGAGTATACCGTGAAATATAAAAAAACGGTGTAATGATTCGGCACTCTGTATTAAGATTGCATTAAGGCGCTCATTCTTTAAAAAAACAGCGCAGAGCATAGCAAACGGCACAGACAAAGGCGGATCGTTTGTAACCGTTGTGCGGCTTGAAACAAAGCTTAGAGCCACTCTCACAGAACAACAAAAGGCTCTGTCCGAACAAATTAAAAAACGGCTTTGAAAACACACAGGTGTTTGCGGATGACGGTTACAGCGGAGTGAATTTTGAAAGACCCGCCTTTCGCCGTATGCTCCATCTGATTGAGGACGGAAAAATCGGAGTCATCATAACAAAGGATCTGTCCGGACTCGGAAGAAATTATATTGAAGTGGGTTCATATACCGAAATATACTTTCCGAAAAACGATGTGAGGTATATCGCCGTCAATGAGTTTTTTGCTCTCTGCTCTGAATATTCAACCGATAAAAACGGGGCTGTCACAGCATTCTGCCACAGCCCCTTGTTTTTTAGTTATTCAACATAGTTGTCAGCTATTAACTCTTGTCAGCTTCATGCCGGCAATATAGAGATTATCTCCGTCAATACCCCATGTATCCGAGCCGCCGTTTGCGGGATCATCCGACCATTTGAGTGACTGCGACTGACTTTGATTGATAAAAGACACCTCAAAACTCACCGAAAGGGTCTTTTGGTCATCAATGCTGTATGTCAGTTTAATCATATTAAAAATCTCATCATAGTTTATGAAATCGCCGTAATCGGAGCTGCCTGCATAATGTGAAATAAGTTCGCCGAGTTCTTTTGCATTCGGGATACCGATTGTTCCGTCAGGCTTGAACTCAAGCTGAATGCTTACGCCGTCCTCTTCGGCAACCCATGTACCCTGAATCTGTCCCTGAGGAGTGTTTTTGTTAAGTCCGTTAAATATAAAGAATGCCGCAATTGCAACAACGAGTGCAACCGCAATGCCGCACGCTGTAATTATAAACGGTGTCTTTGACTTTTTCTTCGGCATAGGCTGAGCATACTGCGGCTGAACCGCCTGATTGTTATAATCATAAGAATATCCGCCCTGCTGACCGTTCTGATACTGATTATATCCGCCCTGTGCATTAACTGCCTGATACTGCGGTGCGGAATAATCATTTGCAGGCATTTGATTATATGCGTCAGTCTGATGATTTTCAACCGACTGATTTTCTGCAATCGGCTGTTCGTTCTGTACAGCTGATTCCTGTACGGGTACAGGCGCTCCGCAATCGGCACAAAACTTTTCATTAGGCAATAACTGTCTTCCGCAATTTTTACAAAACATACTTCTTCTCCTGTTCAACAAAAAATAATTTCGAGGAAAACCCCTTTACAACAGCAAATTCAACCATATTATCTGTTTATTTTTATTGTACTGTTTTTTCTTCTTCAAGTCAACTGATATTTAAAAATCAGTGTTTTTTACATAAAAGATATACTGAATACAGAAGATTTTACTGAGGGTAGATTCGTACTAATCGTTCTCGGTGACTATTTGTCAAGTTTTCATTGACAAATTACGACACAAATTGTATATTATAAGTAAGGGAGCTGACAAGTTAGTCGGCTGAGAGGAGGCTGAATGCCTCGACCTATGACCTGATTTGGATAATGCCAACGGAGGGAAACAGCGAGCCTTTACGGACACACCTTTTGTTGGTGCGTCCGTTTTATTTTTATAAAGGAGAATCCGCTATGATTGGAAATTGTCTTGAAAATGTAAGAAAAAATGTACCGCTTGTACACAACATCACAAACTATGTAACAGTAAACGATGTTGCAAATGTACTTCTCGCCTGCGGAGGAAGTCCGATTATGTCAGACGAACCCGATGATGTTGCCGACATCACAAGCATTTGCGGCGGTCTTAACATCAACATCGGTACACTTAACAAAAACTCAATTGAGGGTATGTTCATTGCAGGCAAAAAAGCTAATGAACTTTCTCACAAGGTTTTACTTGACCCAGTAGGCGCAGGCGCAAGCAAGCTCCGCACAGACACAGCGGTTAAGCTTGCAAAAGAAATCAAATTTGATGTTATCAGAGGTAACATCTCGGAAATCAAAACTCTTGCACTCGGAAGCGGCACAACAAAGGGTGTTGATGCCGATGTATCGGATGCGGTAACAGAAGAAAATCTCGATAACGCAGTTGCATTTGTAAAGGATTATGCCAAAAAGTCGGGATGCGTAATTGCAATCACAGGCGCTATTGACCTTGTAAGTGACGGCGAAAAGTGTTATGTAATCCGCAACGGTCGTCCCGAGATGAGCAAAATCACAGGAACAGGCTGTCAGCTTTCGGGTATGACAACTGCATTCATCGTTGCAAACCCCGACAATGTTCTTGAGGCAACTGCCGCAGCAGTTTGTACAATGGGACTTGCAGGCGAAATCGCTTTTGCAAATATGGCAGAAACAGACGGCAACTCAACATACCGCAACCGAATTATTGACGCTATCTATAATATGGATGCCGAAACACTTGAAAAAGGAGCAAAGTATGAATTGCGATAAAAAAGATTTGTTGCTCTATGCCGTAACCGACAGGGCATGGCTTAACGGTGAAACACTCTGCAGTCAGGTTGAAAAGGCTATCAAAGGCGGCGCAACATTCATTCAGTTAAGAGAAAAAAATCTTGACCAAAAGCATTTTCTTGAAGAGGCTCTTGAAATTCAGAAACTCTGCAAAAAGTACAATGTTCCCTTCGTGATCAATGACAATGTAGAAATTGCAAAAGAAATTGACGCTGACGGTGTTCATGTCGGTCAGAGTGATATGGAGGCAGGCAATGTCCGCAAGATTCTCGGTGACGACAAAATCATCGGTGTTTCGGCTCAGACTGTTGAACAGGCTCTTCTTGCTCAGAAGCACGGAGCAGATTATCTCGGAGTCGGAGCAGTTTTCAAAACAGGCTCAAAGGACGATGCAGACGATGTTTCACACGATGAACTTCAGAAAATCTGTGAGGCTGTTGACATTCCTGTAATCGCAATCGGCGGAATCAGCTCCAAAAATGTTACGGAACTCAAGGGCAGAGGTATCGTAGGCATTGCCGTTATCAGTGCTATTTTCGCTCAGCCCGATATTACAAAGGCAACAGCAGAGCTTAAAGCACTTACGGAAAAGACGGTTGCGAATGATTAAATCTGCAATATTTGATGTTGACGGCACACTTCTCGATTCAATGAAGATATGGGATGACGCAGGTGAGCGTTACCTTTCGTCTGTCGGCAAAACAGCCGAAAACGGACTTTCCGAAAAGCTCTGTGATATGAGTCTGACGGAGGGTGCGGAGTATATGAAAAAGCAGTATGCTCTTCCCTTTTCAACTGATGAAATAGTTTCGGGTGTGCTGAAAATCATTGAAGATTTTTACTTTTATGAGGTCGGTTTAAAAAACGGTACAAAAGAAATTTTGCAGTTTTTGGAATCGAACAATATCAAAATGATTATTGCAACATCAAGCGACAAAACGCATATTAAAAAGGCATTTGAAAGGCTCGGTATTCTAAAATATTTTACGGACATTGTGACCTGTTCACAAATCGGAAAAGGCAAAACAAGTCCCGACATTTACCTTGCCTGTGCAGATAAACTCGGAACAGCTCCGAGTGAAACGCTTGTATTCGAGGATGCTGTTTTTGCCGCAGAAACTGCTCACAAGGCAGGTTTCAAAACGGTGGGAGTGTATGACGAATCGAGCAGGAATGATAAAAGCAGAATAAAAGCCGTTTGCGATTACTACGCAGACAGCTTTGAAAAAGCGGCAGATTGGGGGCACCACCTTTTGTCGCTGTAAAAAATTAATGCAAAGAGGAGATTAAAATGAAAACAGCATTAACAATCGCTGGCAGTGACTGCAGCGGAGGCGCCGGTATTCAAGCGGATATCAAAACTATGATAACAAACGGTGTTTATGCCATGAGCGCAATCACCGCACTTACCGCACAGAACACAACCGGCGTTACGGCAATTATGGAATCCACACCCGAATTTCTGTGTGAACAGCTTGAAAGTATCTTCACGGATATTTATCCCGATGCCGTAAAAATCGGAATGGTTTCTTCATCAAGCCTTATAAAAACAATTTCGGACAAGCTGAAAAAGTACGATGCAAAAAATATTGTTGTTGATCCGGTTATGGTGGCAACAAGCGGAGCAAAGCTTATCAGCGACGAGGCGGTAAGCACTCTCAAAGAGTATCTCTTTCCGCTTGCAACAGTTCTTACACCGAATATTCCGGAGGCGGAAGTTCTCTCTGAAATGAAAATTTCAAATGAGGAAGAAATGATAAAAGCCGCTGAAATAATCAGCGAAAAGTACGGTTGTGCGGTTCTCTGCAAGGGCGGACATCAGATTAACGATGCAAACGATTTGCTCTTTAAAGACGGCACCTACACATGGTACAACGGCAAAAGAATCAACAATCCCAACACACACGGAACAGGCTGTACACTTTCAAGTGCAATAGCCGCAAATCTTGCAAAAGGCTTTGACCTTGACGCTTCCGTAAAGCGTGCAAAGGATTATATTTCAGGCGCACTTGCGGCAATGCTTGACCTCGGCAAAGGCAGCGGTCCCATGAACCACGCTTTTGACATTCAAAGTAAATTTACAAAAGAAAATTCGGAGGCAGAGCAATGAAAAAGCAGACAAGTGTATTTGAAAACAGTTTGATATGGTTCGGAGCAGGCGTTTCAATCGCCGAAATTCTCACAGGTACATACTTTGCTCCGTTAGGTTTTGAAAAGGGCATTTTAGCCGTAATCATCGGTCACATAATCGGATGTGCAATGCTCTTTTGTGCAGGACTCATCGGCGGTAAGTGCCGTAAAAGCTCGATGGAAACCGTAAAAATGAGCTTTGGCAACAAGGGCGGACTTCTTTTCTCTGTCCTCAATGTTATTCAGCTTGTCGGCTGGACAGCAATTATGATTTATGACGGCTCACTTTCGGTAAACAGTATTCTGAATATGGGCGACACAGGCAGGTGGATTGCCTGTATTGTAATCGGTGCATTGATTGTACTTTGGATTCTTATCGGCATTTCAAACCTCGGCAAGCTCAACACAATCGCAATGGCGGCACTGTTCATTCTCACAATCGTGATGTGTTTCTTTATTTTCGGAAACGGCAACGGTATGGGTGCGGCAGGCGATGACTCAATGTCATTCGGTGCGGCAGTTGAGCTTTCGGTAGCAATGCCGCTTTCATGGTTACCGCTCATCAGCGACTACACAAGAGAGGCGGAAAAGCCGTTCAAGGCAACTCTTGCAAGCACACTTGTTTACGGTGCGGTAAGCTGTTGGATGTACATAATCGGTATGAGTGCATCTATCCTTACAGGCGAAAGCGATATTGCAAAAATCATGCTTAAATCAGGACTCAGCATTGCAGGTCTTGTAATTGTAATCCTTTCAACAGTTACAACAACCTTCCTTGATGCTTACTCGGCAGGAATTTCGAGCGAATCAATATTCTCAAAACTCAAAGGAAAATATGTTGCCGTTGCAGTAACAATAGTAGGTGTAATCGCCGCAATTATTTATCCTATGGATGACATCACCAATTTTCTCTATCTTATCGGTTCGGTATTTGCCCCGATGATTGCCATTCAGATTGCAGATTTCTTCATTCTAAAAAGGGACAGAGCCGATAAAGCAGTTGACATCTGCAACATAATCGTATGGCTCGCAGGCTTTGCGGCATATCGTTTTCTGTTGTCAATTGATACCATCGTAGGCAACACCCTGCCCGATATGGTTTTCACAATCATCCTCTGCGTTATAGTTACCAAAATCGCAGACAAAATCACCTCAAAATTCAAGAAAGCGTAATCTAAAAAAATTATTAAGAACAGCTGATGCGAAAAAATCCGTGTCAGCTGTTTTAATTTGTTCATTTGCAATTTAGGTGGTTACGATTAACTGAATCGTGATAAAGTTATATTTTTTATATGTTGTAAAAATATGTCACCAAAGAAAATTTCGGTATAAAAAACTGTATGAATCAAACAATATTACTGCAAATAATTTGCTGAATATGTATCAGACAAGGGACAGAATTGTCCGAAGGGAGTTTTAAATATGAAAGCAACAGGAATCGTCAGAAGAATCGACGATCTCGGAAGAGTGGTTATACCGAAAGAAATCAGGCGGACGCTTCGTATTCGTGAGGGAGATCCGCTCGAAATTTATACCGCAACGGACGGCGAGGTTATTTTCAAAAAATATTCGCCTGTCGGAGAGCTTGCGGAGTTTGCGTCACAATACGCAGATGTGCTTGCCAAAATCAGCTCAATGCCGACAATCATAACAGACCGTGACCATGTAATCGCAGCCGCAGGAGTTTCAAAGCGTGAATTTCTTGAGCGCAGGGTAACAGCTGTGCTTGAGGGATATATGGAAAACCGCAAAACCTATTCGGCAACACAGCCGACGCTCGGCGATATTCAGCCGATTGAGGGCATTGAACATTATGCATCGGTAATCTATCCGATTATCGCCGCCGGAGATGTTTCGGGTGCGGTAGTTATGCTCACAGGCGAACAGACCAAAATTCCGTCAAATGCCGAAATCAAGCTTGCACAAACAGCCGCCGCATTTCTCGGCAAGCAAATGGAAGAATGATTTTTAAAAATAGGTAATAATAAAAAATGCGGTCGGGAAGACAGGTGTAAAACAATACACCGAATTTTCCCGACCGTATTTGTATAATTATGCATTTACTTGTAGCAGAGAACACGGTTCGTCACTACTGTTTTTTATAAAGTTTGAATTTTCAAACCATTATCACACCACATCAATCTGGCACATTTTCATTGTTGCGAGGGCGGAATTATGGGTTTCGGGGGTTACGCCGGCACAGCAAGCCGAATCAACGCTGATTTCAGCGTTCGGGAAAAGTGCCTTTAGAATCAACGCATTTGACACAACGCAGATATCGGTGCAAAGTCCGACAAGTTCGACTTTTTCAAAGCAGAATTTATCCCAATGAGTATAGCCGAATGACGGCTTGTCAATATGGATTGCATCGGGAACATCAAGTCCGTCTGCAATCTGCCAGCCGTGAGTATTTTTTACGCAATGCACAACGGGCAGTTTTTTGCCCTCGGGAGTGCTTAGGTAATCTTCACCGTGAGTATCCCTTGTAAAAATAATTTCATCACCGTTTGAACGGTATTCTTCAATCTTTTTGCGTACATTAGGCACAATTTTCACAGCCTCGGCAGTGCCAAGACTGCCATCAATAAAATCGTTCTGCAGATCTATTACAATCAAAGTTTTCTTCATACAAATCACTCCGTTTTTAATTTTGAACTGTACATATCAAATATATCAGCTGACTCTGCCGCTGTCAATTTATTTGCAAAAAATTTGTTTTGTAACTTGATTTTCGTTGTCGGCTCAATTAAAATAGTGTTCAGAAAAACTGCAAGGAGAACGCTTATGGGACATATGTATTTTGTCAGACACGGACAGACCGTGTGGAATGTTGAAAATAAAATCTGCGGTTCAACGGACATTGACCTCACGGAAAAAGGTCATGAACAGGCTGTTGAAACAGGTAAGAAAATTCTTTCAGAGAATATAAAAGCAGATATTATCCTCTACTCCCCACTTATGAGAACAGAAAAAACCGCAAAGCACATTTCGGAAATTACGGGAATTCCTGCAAAAGCAGAGCTGAGATTGACCGAGCAGAACTTTGGAAAATATGAGGGAACTCCAAGGGATGGTGAAGAATTTCGCACTGCAAAGAGAGATTTCGTCAGCCGTTATGACGGCGGAGAGTCTATGCTGCATCTTGCACAGAGAATTTACAACTTGCTTGATGATGTGAAAGCAAACGGAAAAGTTTGTATTTTAGTCGCCCACAACGGCATTGCAAGGGTCGTCAACTCATATTTTCACGATATGACCAATGAAGAATATGCAGATTTCGGAGTTAAAAACTGTGAAATTCTGCGTTATGATTTTTAAAAATTCTATAAATCCGCATAAAATCAAGGAGTGCCACGCATTGTGATACTCCTTTTCTGTTTAACTATTGTTGTGCAAAATCATCTTTCGTTTTTCAAATTTATAAAGTGAAAAACCGACTATTGTTGTGATAATTTCCGTGCAAGGGAATGTCAGCCAGAAGAAATCAAGTCCGATTTGAGCAAAAATAATACCGAGCGGAACGAGCAGTACAACCGTTCGCAAAATCGTAAGCATCGAGCTTTTGAAAGCTGAACCGATTGCCTGAAAATACACGGGATAAATCAGCGAGGTTACAAGCGGAATGAACGATGTTCCGATTATCCGAAACGCTGTTGAGCCGATTGATATGACCGCCGAATCACTTGAAAAAGTCATCAAAAGCTGTGTCGGTATCAGCTCAAACGCAAGCACGCCTATTAACATAATCGTTGTGCCGAGCAGTACGGAATCTTTGAGAGTTTTTCTGCATCTGTCAAACATTCCTGCCCCGTAATTATAGCTGATGACAGGCACAATGCAGGTCTGCATTGCTCCGAGAGGAATAAACACAAGCGACTGCCACTTGTAGTAAAGTCCAAGCACAGTGACCGCCTGATCGGAAAATGTTTTCAAAATCAAGTTAAGTCCCAAAATGTAGAATGTGTACGCTGACTGCATCAAAATATTCGGGAATCCAAGGTGATAAATTCGTTTTATGTAGTGACCAAATTTTGAAAGCTTGGGCGGCTTTTTCAAGCCTTTGAACATTACAATCACGGCGGCTGTGCTTTGTCCGATTACCGTTGCAATTGCCGCGCCTGCAATTCCCATTTTCGGGATAAATCCAAAGCCGAAAATCATAATCGGGTCAAGAATTATATTCACAATCGCACCGACAATCTGCGCAACCATCGGAATTTTCATATTACCCGTTGCCTGCAAAATTTTCGTCCACACGCTCTCGAAAAATATTCCAAAACTGCACACACAAACAATTCGTCCGTATACCACAACCTCTTGTGCAATCTGTTTTGTTTCGGTTGAAATATCCGCATAAAACGGCATAATAAACCAGCAAATCACCGCAAAAGCAAACCATATCGCACACGCAAGAGGTGTTCCGACACCTGCCGTTTCGTCGCTCTTTTTACTGTCGCCAATACCGAGAAAATGTGACATCAGCGTGTTGATTCCGACTCCCGTGCCAACCGCAAGGGCAATCATCAAAAGCTGCAGCGGATATATTATAGAAAGTGCCGTGAGTCCCGACTCCGAGTAACTGCCAACAAAGTAACTGTCAATAAGATTGTAAAGTGCCTGAATGAGCTGTGCGAGCATTACGGGCGGCGAAAGCCTTAATAAAATGCTCATAATTTTGTCTTTGCCAAAATCGGGTTCACGCTTTGAAGTTTTTCGCATTATTTGCATTAAAAGTCCCTCCGGACAAAAAATAATGCCCACTAAAGGCACAATCAATAATATCACAAACACAGACAAATTTCTACGGCAAATTACAATTTTTACGCAAAGACGCAAAAAGTCCGCAATCTTTCGATTACGGACTTTTAACGCTCAACAGCGAAAATATATTTTTGAAGTTTCTGCTTTCTGATTTCCCAATCCGGCATAAACACGGTCATTGCCGAATGAAATTCTTTTGAATGGTTCGGATGAAGAAAATGCGTAAATTCGTGAACGGCAACATATTCAACGCAATCAATCGGAACGAAAAACAGTGCCGTGTTAAAAGTAACAACCTTTTTAGTCGGCATACAACTGCCCCACCGTGACACCATTTTGCGAATTCTGATTTCAGGAAAATCCACACCGTAACTTTTGAATGTAGGATAAATCCTATTGCAGATTTCATTTAAAACATTCATCAAAGTTTTGCGTTTATAGCTTTCAAATGTTTTCATTTTGAGGGCAATATCGTCGAGATTTTTCACATAGATTGTTATGTTATTTTCATCAGATTCAACATAGTTTTTGTCCGACTGCACAACTTTCAAAGTTTTAATTTGTCCAAAAACACAAATCTTTTCACCGTTTTTGTATTCAGACAAACTGCCAACAGGATTGCTGTTTCTGATTTTTTCATACTTGGCACGGGCATTTTGAATAAAGTCATAATTGGAAGTTATGAAATCCTCAATCTGCGCAACCGACACATAGCGGTTCGCCGAAACATACACGCTCCCGTCAGTCCTGACACGCAAATTGACATTCTTAACTCTCTTCCGCTCCAGCTCATATTCAAGGACTTCGCCGTCAATTATAATCTTCCTCTTCATCCACATTCTCCAAACATTTTGATATATCCTATTCTAAAATCTTCGCATATGAGATGACACATCAAATCATTAACTATTTCATCCTAATAAAATTATATCGGTCGGGAATGACAGATTTTCATTTACTTTTCCGCCAAGATATTTTCCCTCAAAAGTGAATATTACATCTTTTGATTCATGAGCTTTTAACTTGACCGTCAATCTATCGGAACAATCTTCATTTAATCCTTCAAACTGGTTTTCTTTGCTATCTGCATCGTCATTTTTCACCCAGTCGGATAATTCGGATTCATCAAAAGCTGCATAAATAGCTACATCACATTGCGAATCAAGCTCATTTACAAAATGAATCGAGTACCGAAATTTTATCCTGTCATTTGTTATTTCATAGCCGTCAAAGTAACTCTGTTCTTCAACCGGATAACAACCTTTTTGTTCAGAATTGTTACTGCAAGAACATAAAAAGCCTATAATAGAAATAACAGCCAAAAGGCAAAAAGCGTAAAATTTAAAGTTCAATTTCATTTTACTATTCTCCCCACTCGTCAGTGCAAAAAACTAATTCATATTATTACATATGACCACCAATGCACACTGTTAATCAGTAGTAGATTGTGGGCAAACTTTCATCATATTTATCTACATTCTTTTGCACAATATATGCCTTTTCTTCAGAATTTTTTAGGACAAACTCGTTTAACCAATATATAAATGACTCGCTGCAAATACCCACACCCAACTTATTTCCCGAACTGTCTTTCTCCCAAAATTCGTGGTCATTCAATTCGTTAAACAGCCAGCGATCACATTTATTCTGATATTTTTTAATACTTTTTCCAACACAATCGGGTACATCTATTATATCTGCATAATAATCAAAAACAACATTCACCAACATTTCGATTCACTCCTAACCACACAAATACCACATACATAATAATATACGAAACACCCTTGTTTCCTTAATTTATGATGCTAACATAAAGAGTTATTTTGACATTTCATCTGAATAAGGCGGACGAACAGACTTAATATATTCTTGTTTTACTGCACCAAATTTTTGATAATTAGCTTTAGCCTCAGATAAAGAAATATCATTTGCTCCACCAACATATTTTTCATTATCATTTTGTATCGGATCGTTTTCCCAAAAGCAAACCGGACAAATATCATGATAAATAGCATCATTATGTTCCATTGTAATACAATTACAACATGGGCACATATATTTCAAGACAAACACCCCACTTATATTTTCTGACTTGAATCAGGTAACAATTCTAAAATAGAATTGCTCCCTGTTTTTCTTAGTTTATCTAATTTTATTAACTGAGCTAAGTAGTCATTTTAAAAAAATCGGTTCAAAATTCATTCTTGGATACTTGGAAATAAGAAAATCGTAAACCCTACGACTAACAACCCATTTAGGGAGAAACATATCAAACTTTTCAAAAGTCTTATTAACATCGTGCAAATCAAGCAAGCCTTTCTGTGAAATAAAACTAAATGGAAAACCATTTTCATTTAAATACTCTTTTTCCCTATATTGAATTGAACCGCATCGTATACATGGAGATAATTTTCGTATTTTTTTTGAGAAATTATCGGTAGCATAGTATGAATAGGTGATATTTGATAATACACAATGTCTCCGGTTTTATTGCGAATAGGTCGAAAATCATCATCGTTAATATTAAAATTATCAATCAACATATCTCTTATATTTATACTTACACCATAATGGTAGGTAGCTAAAATTGAGTATTCTTTTTTTATAGCTGATTTAGGTGCAAGAAAATCCGCTATTTGTTCAGAATAGCCACACAAAGAACAAATCTCATTTTCGATTTCATCAAATCCAACATTACCATATCTACATAGCACATTTGTAAATGCAATTCTAAAAGCTACTGCTTTAGATATATTAGGATAGCGCTTTTCATTGATATTCATAATAATATCTCCTCGCATAGTGTATTGATTTCAATCCACGCCTTCCGTGTGGAAGGCGACAAGCGGAGCATGTGCAGATGTTCCGCATTAGGTGAATTTCAATCCACGCCTTCCGTGTGGAAGGCGACCAAGCGTGCCATACACAGGCAAAATCACAGTTGAAAATTTCAATCCACGCCTTCCGTGTGGAAGGCGACTTTGCAATAAGATGAACGGTCTTTATAATCAGCTCAAATTTCAATCCACACCTTCCTCACGGAAGGTGACTTGACTGCGCCGCCGCACTGATTGCGGCAGAGCTTATTTCAATCCACACCTTCCTTGCGGAAGGTGACAGTATGACGGTTCACACCTTAATTTTCCGGGAATATTTCAATCCACACCTTCCTCGCGGAAGGTGACTGGGAACACATCGACCGTGTTGTCATTGATAAGCTATTTCAATCCACACCTTCCTCGCGGAAGGTGACGCCGCAGAATGGTGAATTGCCTGCACTGTAAACATTTCAATCCACGCCTTCCGTGTGGAAGGCGACCTAAAGATTGCACTACTCTTGCTACATCTGTAATATTTCAATCCACGCCTTCCGTGTGGAAGGCGACCTGTTTTACATCGTTCAAATGCTTCTGATGCATTCAATTTCAATCCACGCCTTCCGTGTGGAAGGCGACTCTTCGTTTACCACGACGTTTTTTCACCCCTTTAATTTCAATCCACGCCTTCCGTGTGGAAGGCGACTGCAAAAGTTGACAGGGGATTTGCTTAACACGCACATCATTTGCATATATGTGCACAAAGCATTTGAATTATTTTACAACCAATGGCATAGAAAGCCTCTGTCAACTTTATTATTTTACAATTTTTTTGGTGCGAATGGTACAGTAATTTTATGTTTACACCCCATTCGCACTAAAACAGCAACACTCCTTCAACATCAAAATCGTCACTCACTCCGTAGTGTTCGACTTTGGCTTTATAATTATTTCCGAGATAATAGAACCTGATACTGTCCTCTTTTTCATCAATCAGGTTGATTAGTTTTTCTTTGACTTCTCTGCATTTTGCCGCATCCATAACGCACTCAAACACGGAATTTTGCACTCTTCTGCCGTAGTTGACGCATTCCTTAGCAACTTTGCGCAGCCTTTTTCTGCCCTGTGGAGTTTCTGTACTGACATCGTATGTAATCAAAACAAGCATTTCCTAATACCTACTTCCACAAGAACGGCGGATAGCCGTCAATATCGCCACGCAGATATCGTGCCAACAAAAGAGCCTGAACATACGGCACCATTCCCCATTGAACTTTTTCTTCAAGATATGGGTGCTTTATCTCGGTAAGTTTTTTATTTTGCCACGACTGCAAAAACTTTTTCTTTCCGTTGTCTGTAAACATCACGGCACCGTTTTCCTTCGTGATAAAGTCAGCCTTGTTGACCGATTTCCTGTTAATCATCGTAATGACAAATCGGTCGGCAAATACGGAACGCAATTCTTCAATCATATCAAGTGCAAGCGATGCTCTTCCGGGACGGTCCTTATGCAGATAGCCTACAAAAGGATCAAGCCCCACACAATAGAGTGCGGATGTCACCATACTCGTCAGCATTGTGTATGAAAACGAAAGCATTGCATTTACAGCGTCTGTCGGCGGTCTTCTGTTTCTTTCACGAAAGAAAAAATCATCTTTTTGCCGGAGTATCAAATCATCAAATACAGAAAAATATCTTGTTGCCGCCTCTCCCTCAACACCTCGGAGCGATGCGGTGTCAACGCAATCTGAAATACTTTCCATAGAATTTTTTATTTGCAATGAAACATTTTTCAGCTTTTCAACATCAAGTGAATTTGAATAATCTCTTGTCGCGCGTTCAATTACCCACCTTGAGTTGAACAGCTTGCCAAAAATAATATTCTTTGCAATTTTAGTACATTCCTCTTCACTTTCGGAAAGTCGGTACTGAGTTTTTCTAAGCACCACATTTCCGCAATATGGACCGACAACTCCCGCAAGGAATTTTCCGTGTCTGCTCATAAACGAAACACTTATATTGTCCGCGGCACATTTTCCGAGAAGAGCGGGACTTATTCCGCTGTAGCCAAAGGTAACGATAGCCTCAAGATTATGCAACGGAACTCTTCCGCATTCTTCTCGGTCAGCCAATATAACAATATTTTCTCCGTCCAAAGATAGATACTTGTCGGTTGAAGTCACATAAAGTGTGTTCAATAATTTTTTCATAGTTATTCCTCTGCCATATCGGACAAATATTTTTTGACTGATTTCACCTTTGTAAGCCTTGGCAAACACAAATTTTTTAGTGAACAGGCAGAACAGTTTTTGTTCTGTTTGACTTTCGGAGTGTATCTGCGACTGTAGAGCATATGCATTTCCAGAATTATATCTTTCAATTCATCACGAATTTCATCGGTAAATTCAATTTTCTGGCGATGCCTTGTTTTGCCGTAAAAAATATTCAGTTCATTTATTTTTGTGCAAAACATATCTTCAAGGCACATTGCCTGTGCAGCAACCTGAAGAATGTCGGCATGGCTTTCTTTAGGCTCGCCGTGTTTGTATTCAACAGGCACTACGGAATATTTGCCCTCTTTGCCGAACAATATTGCACCGTCATCTGACGGAACAAATTCAACAATGTCACAAACTCCGTATATGCCGAGTTCATAAGATGAAACCTGCATTCCCCGTGAAGTGATAATACCGTTTCTCGTTTCGGTAAAAGTATCGTCATGGGCTTTTTCGTGCATAATCTCACCGCTGACAGTGAACAGATTTTCTGCCCACTGCTGTTCAATATGTATTAAAGCCCATTGTCTGCGACAAAACACAAAATGCTGTATTCCCGATATGCTCAGGATATTGTCATCATCGTACATCATTCGATTACTTCGGGATTGAGATTTTTCAACGAACCGTCATAGCCTATTTCATAATCGGATATTGATTTTGGCTCATCGCATAACTGCTTAACATAAATACTTCTGTGAACTTTTGCGGAAGAGTACTGACCTGATTTGCAATTATGCTTAAACCAATAGAGTTTTTCAAGGCACATACTACCATCAGGACGAGCCGCTGAGCAATCGTTTTCAAACAATGTTGCAATTGCTTCTTTTATTTTGTCAGCGTCCTCTGATGTAAAGCCGTTCTTTTCGGCAAGCTGACAATTGATACTGCCCTTCAGTACATATAATCCAAATTTCACACGATGTTTCATACCCATCGTATCGGAAGATCTTGCATTACCTTTTGATTCACTGTTTACACTTTTGGTAATCTGCAAACTCTCTATTTCAACAGGTGAAACGCTGAATGCAGGCTGAATTGTCACAGGACCTCTAACACCAACCGAAACATAGTCATTTTTAAAAGCAAACACCTGACCAAATGCTCTGACATCAGTCCATTTTTTACATACTGCCTTGGCAAATGCTTCGGAATCTGTATTTTTTCCCTTGGATAATTCCTTAATTTCAGAGTAATGGTCAACCCTATCTTTGAGACTTTTACAACCATCGTCACATCTGTCATTAGATTGTACAAAAATAGGTTCTCCCATATCCTGAAGGCGATTTCTGATTTTCCTTTTGATACAAACATCAGAAATTTCTCCAAAGCCGTCAATTGTATCTCTTGGACGATTGCCACCCAAAGGATCTCCGTTTGGATTTGCATGATCTACTGAAATCAAAGCGACAAAATCAATTTTATTTTCAAGTACAGACATAATTATTTTTCCTCCTCTTTGTTCTTAGATGATGTATATAACTCGTCTTTCTCACCGTAGTATCCCATAAAAAACATTGCGTCCAACGGTTTGGCAAGTTCAAAGTCGCCTTTTTTGAAATTAACATAAATCTCTTGAAGTTCTTTTTCATAGTAGGTATAACTACCGTATTTTTTACTCGCAAGTTTTGTTATATAGAGATTGATTTTCACCTCTATATGTCGCCATGTTTTAAACGGTGAAGATATTAGCACATTCATATACCTTAACGCATTTGGTGCTCTTTTTTCATCACTATCGTATGTGTCTGTTTCAATTTTTTCTGCGACAGCCGCCAGTCTTCCGTATAGATAACTTCTGTCATCACAATCACGGTCAAGTTTCATATTTAATTCAACTCCTTTTTTATCAATATAATATTTTCGATACAATGCACAACAAACATCCACAACCCTATCCCAGTTGTTTTTATTTGAATAAAATTGTGGGTTAGAAGCTCTGGTAAATATCTGCTTCAAGACATTTGTAGGCAAAGGCTTTCCTAATGCTATGCAAGGAAAAATTGCCTGTACAAATCTCTGCAAAACCTTTTCATCTACTTCAACTGTAGGTTGTCCTATTAACGAATCCTTTTCGACACCGCAGGCATATTTGATAATATTGTACAAAGACGGTGTTTGCACACAATGCACGAGCTTTTTTTGACCGTCAAAATAACACCAATGCCATACCGTTTGGCTGAACCACCTATTTACATTGTCATAAAATTCAGACGATTTTAATTCCTGATACATATTTATAGACATTCTTCCCTGCGTAGCTGCATCAAGAACCATAATGATGATGTCAGAATTGAAATTAAGATTCTGCCTATATCCTTTCATAACATATCTTAATATCTGTTTATACGATGAAAGTGTTTTAGCATAACTTACACCGTCACTGTCTGTTTTTATATCGGTATTTTCAAGTTTGGTATTCTTGCTCTTTACTGTACCGAAACAATCAATAACTTCTTCAAGACTTTTTTGCCATATAATATACTTTGCCGTACCAAAAGTTGTTCCGCAACTTCGCGACAACCATTTTAAAGCAAGATGTGCTTTTTGCGATACGATTCTTCCGACTGCATACGCTTCTTCTTTGGTTGAAAACAGTCCTCTGTATGTAAAACCTGTTTTATCATTAGAAGATATCAGCTTACTTTTATCACCAGGATATCTGATACCTGCCATATGCTTATATGTTACAGGAACTTTTTCGCCCGTTGCATAGCACAACTCACTTTCAGAATTAGAATTGCTGCAATAGCTTATATACTTATCTGAAATATCCTTGTCATCCCAAAGGTTGACTTTTTCACCGGTTTCAAAATTGACTACTGAAAATCTTATGAATACATCTTCTTGATGGATATTGTTAATCTTACATTTAGTGTCAAATTTTTCTCCGTCAAGTATCAGCAATTCATTGTTAATTAAATCTGTTGCAAGCGTACCTTTTGAAAGGTACTTATAAACTGCTTTGAGCTTATCGTTTGTATATTCAGATTCAACCCATTGCCTTAATTTGTTCATATACTCAATATGATAATTAGGAGTTTTATTATTGACCTTGTTGGCATACTTTGCGAAATCTCCTGCTGTATAAATCAGCTTATCAAATAGTGGATGTGGTATTTCTTTTGAAGAACTTCTTGCAACTGAATCCTCGGTTACAGGTATCATCGTTACCTGATTTGCTTTGTCAATTATAGTAGCAAAGGCAAATTCGCCTTCAGTACTAACATTTACTTCAATTTGGGCATTTTGTGTTGAATGGAACAACGGTAAAAGCAAGACGCCGTTTACTTTAGTTCCTGCATCTTTTCCGATTTTGTCATATACAGCCGCACACTCAGGCAACCAACTCATTCGTTCATCACCTCCTCATACAGCTTATCTATATTCTTATTTTTGTCTTTTCCGAACACCTTGATTTTTCCGTTTTTTATGTGTCTTTTTATGGTACATTCTTCGGGATAAATAAAATCAATCTGTCCGTTTTTCATAACAGGTGTGTGGAAACACACGGTAAGTTTGCCTTTATCCTCTTCAAAAATTGCCTCATCGGGATAAATCATACTGTGATACATCAATCCGAATGATATTTCCGAATTATCTTTTTCATAATAACTTTTAACTTCGTCAAATTTGCACGGTTCTATATATGCCGGACATTCACTCACACCAAGTTGAGGTGATCGTCTGCCTCCGAGTTTTATCATTCGTTGAAGAATTTGATAGTGCTTATCCTCGTTTCTGTCATCTGCAAGTTCGGGATGATTTTGATTCCAGATGAAATGTCCCTTAACTGCGTAAGACACATCCGATAAATATGTGTACATTGAAAGGTCATTGCCGCCGTCATACTTTATGGGACGAATTCCCTTTGAAACGGTTCGTATCGGATTTAAAATTTTCACAGAATCAATTCGGTATAGAATTGTCGGTTTAAAATATATAGCTTTCGTTATTCCGACAAGTGCCGCAACTGTCGGAATAGGATAACTCATTTTTTCACCGCCTACCCTTGTAATAGGATCGGTAAACATAGCATAATCACCGCTAACAAGATATTCAAATTCATTTTTATATTTCATTTTTAGCCCCTTTCTTCAATTTCATATTTAATATTCAACCTCGCTTTCAAAAAATCTTCTATTATTTTAATTTTAGCATATAATCAGTAATTTTGTCTGTCAATACCATTTAATTGATTTTACGACAGAAATATGTTATACTTAATCCGTCATTTGGATAGAACAATCCAAATGTGGATTTAAATTATTATTTTAAATTTAGTATGAAAGTACTGTCAAAAGCTCCTGTTCCTGTACAGGAGCTTTTGACTTTAATAATTCATAAAAATATTGCTTGTGCCGTTATCTTTGTCAAAGCCAAACTTTTCCGAATAATGAGTATCAACGAGATAGACAATACCCGTTTTACTTTCCTTGCCAAAACAATCGGGATTATGATTTATTACACTTCTTGGAACACCAATCATATACCGTCCGATTTTACTGAAAATAGATTTATAATCTTTAATTTTGTCCGAAAGCAAATCGCTTAACAATTCTTTGCCTTTTCCGTACTGAACCAGTACAGATATGCTGTTATCCGAAATTGCTTCAAAACATTCTCCTGCAGTTTTAAAAGCTTGAAGCAAAATTGTTTTATGACATCCACCGTAAAGTTCAACCATACTTTTACCCTTTGCATTTTCAGAAAGCATATCGTATATAGTAGTTAAATACTTTGAAACATTAAAATATTTTCCAATATCAAATTTTTGATAATAATTTTCATAAAACAATCTAATTGATTTTGGCGAAAGTAAATCATTGTCATAAAGTTTTGGAGTGCGTTTCATCATATGCAACATTGTTTCCGTTGTATTTTTACCCTCGGATATACTTTTTAATTTTGATATATTTTCAACTGTAGCATCAAGGTTGATTATATACACATCGCCCATTTCTTTTTCACCGTTACGGTTACATCTTCCTGCGGCTTGAACAATATTGCCTAATCCCGAAAGTGACCTTACAACCGTATCGAACGATATATCTACACCTGCTTCTATCAATTGCGTACTTATGCAAATTATCTTCTCATTATCTATATTTGCGTTTCTTATTCTCTCAAGGCAGGATTTCAATTCATTAATCTCGTTTTCTCTGTGAGCAGGACATTTTGCAGTTGAAAGATAGAAAAGTTTTATCTTACTGCCGCCGTCAAATGATTTGATTTTTAAATCAACCTCTTTGTATATAGATCGTGCGGCATTTTTAGTATTGACCACGCACAAAATGCTGTCATTATTTTCAAGCAAATCAGTTATAAAATCTGCCGCTTTTTCAGAATCGTAACCACGAGGTTTAATTTTATCAATTATTTGAGTCCTTTTCATAAGCTGAGAGTAATGGGCAAATTCGTCAATGATCTCGCAATTTTCGGGTAAAACAAAACCCTCTTTAAGTTTTTCAAAAGGCGGTTGAGTTGCTGTACAAAGTACGACTGTACATTTGCAATGCTTTGCAAGGAAATCAACAGCACGATTAAACATAACAAGACAATCAATAGGAATTGACTGCACCTCGTCAATTATTATGACAGAATCAATAAGACCTCTCATTCTTCTTAGAGAAGTAATTTTTCCGTCAAAAAGAGAATTTAAAAACTGCACCATTGAGGTGGCTATTATCGGCGCACCCCAGTATTCTGAAATATATTTCAGAGTGTTTTCTGAACTTTCGGATTCCGAGTCTTTTTTGTCAATCCAATCGCCAAAGTGCGGTAAAATAGTAACATCTTCGGGCAAATAATCTTTAATGCTAAGATAATTTTGTTCTAATATAGAATTAAAAGGTGCAACATATATAATTCTTCGTTTATTAAACTTTTCCGCATGATGAACGGCATATCTTAAAGAAGAAATTGTTTTTCCTCCTCCCGTAGGGACTGTCATTCTCACTATTCCGGCGGGTTGAGATGAAAATTCGTAGGCTTTGTTTGAAATTTCTGACCTTATTTTATTGAGTAAAGTATCATTTTTAAAATGCGTTATTTTTTCTTCAAGATAGTCAGAACACTTTTTCCAAAATTCACTGTCTACATACTCATCATGAGTGTCGGTTTTATAAGCAAAATCTGCAGCATCAGCATGATCGCTGTTAATCAGAATTGAAAGCACCATACGGACAAACATTGAACGGCTAAACTTATTCATCCTGCTGTCTTGATATTCGTTTTCGGATTCAAAGGCTTTTATTTCATCTTTTGCCATTGAAAAAATCTGCTTGATTGTATCCAAGTCTAAAAATTCAGCAAGTGTTTTTTTCTTACACTCCGCATAATCATAACTGTCATTATGTATTTTTTCGATGAAATAATTAAGACCTTTATCATCGTCAGGTTTCAAAATGTCAAAAAGTCCGTGATGCGACATAATTACCGTTGCAATAAATTCAGCGGTTAAGGCGTCAAATTCATCAAGATTATCATTGTTTTCAATAAATGTTTCATAGATAAATCTTCCGCCACAGTTTGAATGAACAACCTTTCCACCGCTCCACTTATTACCCAAACCGACAGTTTTTTGATACTCGCTGCTTTTTAATGTGTTTTTACCCATATCGTGCAAGCAACTGCACAATTTATATAAATTCAAAGCAGATATCAATTCCGCATCCGATTTGCCTTTATTAAACACACCTACGCTATGTTTGATCACTGTCTGCGTCCTATTATCCGGCGTAGCATGAGCAATATAATCCATATAATCATCTCCAAAGAAATTTATATCATAATCATCCATCGAGAATTTTGCAAGGCAAGATTTTAAGGGAACATAAATTCATATAATAAGCGCTCATAAATACTTTAGATTGCTGCTATACCTTCCGTGCTTATTATATCACACATTTAGTTATTATCAATAGTATTTTCTTGATTTAGTTAATACTATTAGTATGTATTTTTTACAATTTTAAATAAATTACAATTATTTATTCTTTTATGGAACTAATAAAAGATTTTAGGCATGAGTGCAAATTTGCGTTTAATAAAAACAAGCGGGAGGTTAATCACTGTCGCTTTTGGAATATATTATTCAATTTAAACCGATTTTTTATTTTTGATACAAAAAACGGAGGGCAAAACGCTCTCCGTTTAATTCTTTTATTGAATTTTCTGCTTTTCAATTGTCTGTGACGGCTTAACATACAGCGTCTTGTTATTGACATAAATCACCATACCGGGTTTTGAGCCGTTTGGCTTTGACACATAGCGAACGAGTGTGTAGTCAACGGGAACCTGACTGCTGTTTCTCGCCTTGCTGTGATATGCCGCAAGCTGTGCCGCCTCACAGATTGCCGTGTCGGAAATCTCTTTGCCGTCCGAAACAACAATTACATGCGAACCGTGAATGTCCTTTGTATGAAGCCACATATCATTCTTTGATGCAGTTTTCAAGGTCAGCTTATCATTCTGACGGTTATTTCTTCCGACAAGAATTTTAAACCCGTCGCTTGATTCAAATTCAAGCGGCGGCAGAGTTGTCTGACGAGCCTTTTTGCCCTTTTGAATTTTGAGATAGCCTTGTTCGGTAAGCTCTTCACGAATTTGCGAAAGGTCTTTTTCATTCTCTGCACGGTCAACCGTATCGAGAACCGAGTCGATATAATCAAGCTCCTCTCTGCCCTTTTCAAGCTGTTCTTTGAGCATAATTTCGGCATTTTTAGCCTTGCGATAATCCTTGTAATACTTCTGTGCATTAGCTGACGGAGAGATTGCGGGATTAAGTTTTATGCGTAAAATCGCATTGTTTTCATCGTAAAAGTTTTCAACATCAACAAACTCTGCGCCACGCTCAATGCGATAGATATTTGCCTGCAAAAGGTCACCGCATATGCGAAGATGCTCACGGTCTGCACAGCGTTCAAGCTCGCTCTGCTGTTTTGCAATCTTGCGTGCAAGCCTTTCAAGTGTGTTGTTCAAAAGCTTTGTAAGACTTTGCGATTTCACCCTCATTCGGTCACGGCTGTCACGAGCCTCATAGAATCCGTCAAGCAAATCGGAGAAGCTTTCCCTGCCCTCAACCCTTGCAAAATCGCCGTACTGCTCAACATTCATAAAGCAGAAGTCCATAGGCTTGCCGTCCTCACGGTAAACCACAACAGGCTTTCCCGAACAGTCGGAACAAACGCATTTCAGCTTTTCGATTTCAACTGCGAGTCGGTCAAAAAGCACACCCTCAATTCTGTTGGTTGCGCCCTCCATAACCTTATATTCAATCTCACGGCAGACAATCGGAGAAACACCCTCAATCGTTCTCAAAAGAGCCTTGTTAAGCGGCATTTCCGTGTCAAGATTTTTTACCGCCGTACACACATCAAGTGCAGTACATTCAAGGAGATTCAGCTTGTTCTGCGATTCGGGAAGTTCGTACTTTATGTTAGGCAGTACAAGTCTTTTACTGCTCATTGTAAGATCTACACGCTTGAGCGAGTCGATGATAACACCGTTTGAATCAACAATAATTATGTTGCTGTACATACCCATAATTTCGCAGACAACGGTTATCATCACCGTATCGCCGAGTTCATTCACGCACTCAAAGTCGAGCATAAGAACACGGTCGCAACCGTTCTGGCGAAGTCCCACCAATTTTCCGCCGCCGATTCTTTTTCTCAAAAGCATACAGAACATTGGCGGTTGTGCAGGATTTTCAGGTGTTGAAGAGCAAAAGTTCACCCTCGGTGAATTTGCCCTTGCAGAAAGCAACAGCTTTTTGTTGCCCGAAAATGTTCGCAGACCGAACACGAGTTCTTCCCTGTTTGGCTGATAAATCTGCGACACTCTTGCACCGAGAGCCTCTTTTTCTATTTCATTTTTAATATGTCTTAAAAAAATTCCGTCAAGTGCCATAGTAACTCCGTAAATTATTTGTGATATTTACCATTTGATGAAATCTCAAATGCACGGTAAATTTGTTCGCTTAAAATCATTCTTGCCATCTGATGCGGAAAGGTCATTTTGCTCATCGAAAGGCGAACATCCGCCCTTTTCTTAACCGATTCGTCAAGTCCGTAACTTCCGCCGATAATAAAATCAACGGTACTTTTTCCGCTAACGGAAGCGTTGTCAATCAGCTTTGAAAGCTCTTCGCTTGACATCAACTTGCCCTCAATGCACATTGCGACAACATAGTCGGAGGGTGAAATTTTCTGCATAATTCGTTTTCCCTCGGAAGAAATAACCTCGTCAATCTGCGACTGATTCGGAGTGTTGCTCTTTATGCGTTCTTCCGAAAGTTCAACAATATTAAATTTACAAAAAGCGGTCAAGCGTTTTGCATACTCTGCAATTGCGTCGGTAAAATACTTTTCCTTGATTTTTCCAATGCAAATTATGTTAATCTTAATCATATTTTTCTCGCTTATTTATAGTTAAAAGATGATAGTTTTGGTTGTGCTGATACTCGGTGCAACATCAAGCGAATAGTCACTTTTGTACTTCATTCCGTTTGATGTGAGCAGGTCAACAGAGGTTGACATTGCAAGCGGAACAGTGTTGTTTTCTTCACTCAAGTGTCCGAGCATAAGCCTTAAAGTTCCCTTTTCAACAAGGTTGACAAGTTCCTTTGCACACGCTTCATTTGAAAGGTGTCCTCTGTTTGAAAGGATTCTCTGCTTTAGCGGATAAGGATAAAATCCGTTTTTGAGCATATTGATATCGTGATTTGATTCAAGCACAACAAAGTCACTCTGCTCTGCGGCAGTTCTGACATCAGACAGCATAACACCCATATCGGTTGCTATAAGTGCGGATTTTCCGTCAGGAGCGGTAACTCGGTAGCAACAGCTTTCAGCCGCATCATGCGGTGTGTCAAATCGCTGAACACGCATATTGCCGATTACAACCTCGTCTGTTATAACATCTGCATCTGTGTTTGGATCAAGCTTATTACCTGCCCTCAAAGCATTGAGCGTACCAAGACTTGAATACACTTTAAAGCCGTAACGCTTTGCAAGCACACGCAACGCACTGCAATGGTCTGTGTGTTCGTGAGTTATAAAAACCGCCCCGATACTGCTCATATCAATTCCGTTTGCAAGCATTGCATTTTCAATCTGCTTGCACGAACGACCTGCGTCAATCAAAACACCCTCGGTTGCCGAACCTATGTAGTAACTGTTACCCTTACTTCCGCTGAACAGCGGCACTGCTCTTGCCAAAACAATCAATCCTTATCATTAGTCTGCCAAATATGATAACACAAATTTTAAAATTTGTAAATTTCATTGCACATAAAAAGCCGTTCTCACAAAGAAAACGGCTTTGCTTTTTAATTAAGTTTTAAATCAGGCACCGAGTTCCTGCTCGTTGTCACCTGTGAAATACACCTTTTTGATATCTGCACCAAGCGCCCTGAACTTTTCAACAACATCTTCATATCCACGCTCAATGAACTGAATGTTTGAAATCTCGGTTGTACCGTTGATTTCAAGAGCGGCAATAATCATAGCCGCACCTGCACGAAGGTCAGTTGCCTTAACGGGAGCCGCTGTAAGCGGAGTACCGCCCTCAATGATTGCAAGTCTGCCTTCAACAGAAATCTGCGCACCCATTCTCACGAGTTCGCTGACATACTGATAGCGGTTATCCCAAACATTCTCGTTAATAATGCTTGTTCCGGGAACGCTCATGAGCAATGCGGCAAACTGTGGCTGACAGTCAGTCGGGAAACCCGGATGAGGCATTGTCTTGATATTGCAACGCTTGAGCGGAGCAGATGAAGCATCAACCTTGAGAGCCTCGTCATACTCTGTAATCTTAACACCCATTTCACGCAACTTTGCACTGATTGATTCAAGATGCTTTGGTGTAATATTCTTTACCGTAATACAACCTCTTGTTGCGGCTGCGGCACACATATATGTTCCTGCCTCAATCTGGTCGGGAATAATTGAATAAGTAATGCCGTGAAGATACTCAACGCCACGGATTTTGATAACATCCGTACCTGCACCTCTGACATCCGCACCCATTGAGTTGAGGAAGTTTGCAAGGTCAACAATATGCGGCTCTCTTGCGGCATTTTCGATAATAGTCTGACCCTTGGCTTTTGAAGCGGCAAGCATAATGTTCATTGTTGCACCAACTGATACAACATCAAGGTACACATGCGTACCCACAAGATTCTCACATTCTGCCTCAATAATTGCACCGTCAACAAGCTGAGTTGTTGCTCCGAGAGCCTCAAAGCCCTTGAGATGCTGGTCGATTGGACGCACACCAAAGTTACAGCCGCCCGGAAGAGCAACCTTTGCCTTGCCGTATTTGCCCAAAAGTGCGCCGAGAAGATAATATGATGCTCTCATACCTCTTACAAGGTCTGTAACTGCATTGCAAGTGCGGATTTTTGTAGGGTCAATATACAAAGATGAACGGTTGATTCGTCTTACATTAGCACCCATCTGCTGAAGAATTCTGCTGATGAGCGATACATCGCTGATGTTAGGAATATTTTCTATTTGGCAGGGTTCATCACAAAGAATAACTGCCGGAATAATTGCAACGGCTGCATTTTTCGCACCGCTGATTGTCACTTCACCTGATAATGGCTTTCCGCCGGTAACTACGAACTTCTCCAATTGTTACACCCCAATTATGTGTAGAAGATATTTAAAAAATATCTGAAATATATATCTAAATAAGTAAAAATCAAAAATAACACGAATCTAAAATTCGGAATGAGAACTAATTTGTTACATTTTATTAAAAAGGAACCTACTCGGTTACGCAGATGTAACTATACAATTCTCCTACAGAAAATGATACTACAAAATTGTAGTAAAGTCAACGGAATAATAAAACTGTAATCTATTTTTGGGCAAGTTGTACTCAATTTGTTGATTTCTTGCTGTTTTTGTTTTTATTATAACCAAGCATCATTTTTTGAATTGATTTTTCTTAAAAAGAGGTAATAATTCAAGAGATTTTTTTGTAGAATTATTACAAATTGAAATAAGTGTTATTTATATGTCATTGCCAAGCTTTTGAGTATTTTAAAATCCTCTCCCTATACTATATTATATATACTCTCCAAACGAATGCAATAAACAAGCGAAATATTAAGGCAAAAAATCTTGAAAAATATTACACTTTTTCGTGTGTGTCTATTGACTTTTTAAAAAGGGAATGCTATATTATAATTAACATATGAGCATATCTTCATATGTTCAAGTATAACTTTTAATCTGACAGAAAATAAAAGGGGACGCCTATGGAAAACAAAGAAAAAACAACCACTCCCGAAATGCCCGACATTGATGTGCTGTTTGAGCTTGCAGATCTTTTTAAGGTTTTCGGTGATTCAACCCGACTTCGCATTATGTACACCATTTCTGAAAATGAAATGTCGGTGCTCAACATTGCCGAAGCTCTCAACATGGAGCAAAGCACAATTTCTCACCAACTGCGTGTGTTAAGGCAGAACAAGCTGGTGCGTGTTCGCCGTGAAGGAAAACAGATCTATTACAGCCTTGACGATGACCATGTGAAACGAATCATCGAAATGGGACTTGACCATGTTCTTGAATAAGGGGGAAACATATGAGGTACAAATATCAGCTTGACAATCTCAACTGTGCTAATTGTGCAGGCAAGATTGAGGCTAAAATTGCAGAAACAAACGGCTTTGAAGATGTGAGCTTCAATTTTGCGACAAAGCTTCTCAACTTCAAAAGTGAAAAGCAGAATCCTGTTTCCGAAATTCAGGCAATTTGCGACAGCATTGAGGACGGTGTAACCGTTGTTGACAAAACGCCGAAAACCAATCTCAAAAAATACACCTACACTTTAGACAATCTCAATTGTGCTCATTGTGCAGGCAAAATTGAGGCTAAAATTGCAGAAACAGACGGCTTTGAGGATGTAAACTTCAACTTTGCGACAAAGCTTCTCAACTTCAAAAGCGAAAAGCAGAATCCTGTTTCCGAAATTCAGGCAATCTGCGACAGCATTGAGGACGGTGTAACTGTTGTTGACAAAACTCCGAAAAATGATATCACAGCAAAGGCAAAACCCGAAATCACAAAAAAGAAAATCAACCGTGACACAATCTTCCTTGCAATTTCAATTGTACTTGCTGTAGTGTCCGAAATTCTCCACCTTACACTTGACGGTGTTACGGCTGTTCATTATGTTATACTCGCAGCGTGTTTTGTCGCAACAATTCTTTCGGGTTACAAGGTATTTATCAAGGGTGCGAAAAACATTCTAAAGCTGAGAATTGACGAAACAACGCTTATGGCTGTTGCGGTAATTGCGGCATTCTGTCTTGGAGATTTTGTTGAGGCGGCAATGGTAACAATCCTCTTTTCTATCGGTGAAATTTTTGAGGATCGAGCAGTTGACGCATCCCGCCGTGACATTGAAAAGCTTGCAAACATTCGTCCCGATACAGCAACAATTATTGTTGACGGTGCGGAACAGATTGTTCCTGCCGAAAGCGTTGAAATCGGAAGTATCATTGAAGTCAAGCCATACGAAAGAGTTCCGCTTGACGGCATTATTATTAAAGGTAAAACGACTCTCGACACATCGGCTCTCACAGGCGAAAGCCTTCCTGTTGATGCAGGCGAGGGCAGTGAGGTACTCAGCGGTGCAATCAACGGCAGCAACCTTATTACCGTCAAAACCACAAAGCATTTCGGCGACAGTACCGCAACAAGGATTCTTCAGCTTGTTGAAGATGCCGCCGCTCAAAAGGGCAACAGCGAAAAGCTTATTTCAAGATTTGCCTCTGTTTACACACCGGTTGTTGTACTCATTGCAGTTGCAATCGCAGTAATTCCTCCGCTTTGCGGACTCGGAGCATTCAGCGAATGGCTCTACCGTGCGCTTGTTTGTCTTGTAGCGTCATGTCCGTGTGCTATTGTTATTTCCGTACCTCTCTCCTACTATTCGGGTATCGGTGCGGCATCCGAAGTTGGTGTACTCATCAAGGGCGGAAAATATATTGAGGCTCTTGCAAAAGCAGATACATTCGTATTCGACAAAACAGGCACACTCACAAGCGGCAAGCTCAGCGTAAACAAGGTTAATACGGTCGGTTCATACAGTGCTGACGAAGTTCTTGCTCTTGCCGCTGCAAGCGAAAAATATTCCGCTCATCCGATTGCCTCAGCAATCAGAGAAAAGGCAAACGGTCTTGAACTTCCCGAGCTTTCCGACTACAGCGAAAGTGCCGGTCACGGAACAAGCGCAGTTTATAACGGCAAAACTATTCAGTGCGGCGGTTCAAAGATTCTTTCGGACGAACAGAAGAAGATTGCAAATAAAGACGATTCTGTTTTCGTAATTTATGACGGTCAGCTTATCGGTTCGCTCAATGTCAGCGACACAGTAAGACCTGAGGCAAAAGAGGTTATCTCACAGCTTAAAGCGCTCGGTGTCAAGAACACGGTAATGCTCACAGGCGACAGACAACAGCCTGCCGAAAATGTTAAAAACGAACTCGGACTTTCCGAATGTCACGCAGAGCTTCTCCCTGCTCAAAAGCTTGAACTTTTCAAGAGCTTGAAATCAAAATCCAAGGGTGCTTGCTTTGTAGGCGACGGCATCAATGATGCCCCTGTTCTTTCGGCAAGCGACTGCGGTATCGCAATGGGATTCGGCAGTGAAGCCGCTATTGAAGCGTCAGACGCAGTTCTCGCATCAGGCACACTCAAACAGCTTCCAAAGGCAATTAAAATTGCAAGAAGTGTTATCAACACCGTCAAGGGCAACATCATCTTTGCCCTCTCAATCAAGGCTCTTGTAATTATCCTCGCCGCATTCGGTCTTGCACAAATCTGGATGTCCGTTATCGCCGACACAGGCGTCAGCGTAGTCTGCGTCCTCATAGCCGCAAGACTCCTCAAAAAGAAATATTGATTTTCTCATCAATCATTTCTGTTCCCGAGCAGGTAAAACTGTTCGGGAATTTTCTTATTATTACTCTTATACAGATACTTTTGATGACAGAATAATTTAAAATCCTGCAAAAAATTTAATTTATGGGCAATACTGCTCTTTACTTTTTAAGGTATTTATTGTATAATTAGCGGTAAAGCAAAAGGGTATATTTAATGTTACAAAACACCTTTTGCTCACAATAAAAAGGATAGGAGGGACAAAACATAATGATCAGCGGTGCTGAAATTATGGTAAAATGTTTGGAAGCCGAGGGCGTTGACATAGTCTTTGGTTATCCAGGTGCGGCTATCTGCCCATTTTACGATAAAGTTTACGATTCGAGCATTACCCACATTCTTGTTCGTCAGGAACAGAACGCTGCTCATGCGGCAAGCGGCTATGCAAGATGCAGTAATCGTCCCGGTGTTTGCGTGGCAACTTCCGGTCCCGGTGCAACCAACCTCATCACAGGCATTGCAACCGCCTATACGGACTCTATTCCGATTGTTGCCATTACAGGTCAGGTTCGTTCCGACCTTCTCGGCAGAGATGTCTTTCAGGAAGCTGACATCACGGGAGCTTGTGAACCGTTTGTAAAGCACAGTTTTCTCGTCAGCAAAACAGAAGACCTTCCGAGAGTTTTCAAAGAGGCTTTTCATATTGCCTCAACCGGCAGACCCGGTCCTGTACTTATCGACATTCCCGTTGATATTCAGGAAAATGAAATTGAAAGTTTTGAATATCCCGAAAGCGTAAACATTATCGGTTACAAGCCGAACACTAAGGGACACGCAATTCAGGTTAAAAAGGCTGTTGAGGCCATCAACGCAAGCAAGCGCCCTGTTATCGTATCAGGCGGCGGCGTGCTGAGCTCGGGCATCAAGCTTAAACTTCAAAAATTTGCAGAAACTACGGGTATCCCCGTTATTTCAACTATGATGGGCATCGGTGTTATGCCCAGCGAGCATGAGCTTTATCTCGGAATGCTCGGCACTCACGGCAAGGCTGTTGCCAACCGTGCTCTTCACGAAGCCGACCTTGTAATCGTATGCGGTGCAAGACTCGGTGACAGAGCTGTTGCGGCTCCCGACCAGATGAGTGAAAACACAAAGGTAATTCACATTGACATTGACCCTGCTGAAATCGGTAAGAATGTTAAAACAGAAATTCCGATTGTAGGCGATATGAAAAATGTCATCAATATGCTGCTTGACAGCATTGGCGATTACAAGGTTACAACAATGTGGAGCGAAACCGTAAAGAACTGGAAAAAAGACCTTTACCGTGAGCCTCCCGTTTTTGACGGCTTTGTTGAGCCGAGAACACTTGTCGGTCATCTCAGTGCAATGTTCCGCTCAAAGGCAATTCTCGTTGCCGATGTAGGACAAAATCAAATCTGGTGTGCAAACAACTTCCGTATTCGTGAGGGCAGATTCCTCACAACAGGCGGTATGGGTACAATGGGTTACTCAATTCCCGCCGCAATCGGTGCAAAGTTTGCAAGACCCGACCGTGATGTTATTGTAATCTGCGGTGACGGCAGTTTTCAGATGGGGCTTAATGAGCTTGCAACTATTGCAGGCAATCAGCTCGGAATTAAAATCATCATTATGAAAAACGCACGACTCGGAATGGTTCGTGAACTTCAGGACAAGCACTACGGCGGCAGACACTCCGCAACAATTCTCAACGGCGATCCCGACTTTTTGAAGATTGCCGATGCTTACGGCATTGACCATGCAGAGGCTCATTCAAACGAGGAAGCCGAAAACATCATCAAGGGTATTGTTGATTCGGAAAAACCGTTCATTCTTGTTTGCGATGTTCACCCCGACACTCCGTCAATTTAATGAGGTGATAAAATGCAGTATACATTATCAATACTTGTTGAAAATCAGGCGGGCGTTCTTTCAAAGATTTCGGGACTTTTCTCTCGCCGAGGTTTTAACATCGACTCACTCGCAGTAGGTGTTACTCAGGACCCGTCGGTTTCCCGAATCACAATCGTTGCAAACGGTGACGAGTACATTGTTGAACAGCTTGAAAAACAGCTCAACAAGCTCATTCCCGTCATCAAGGTAAAAAGGCTTAACGAGGGCGAATTTATCAGCCGTGAGCTTGTTTTAATCAAGGTTCACTGCGCCGCCTCAAAAAGAGCTGAAATTGTCAAAACGGTTGAAATTATGCAGGCGAAAATCGTTGATGTATCCCCTTCGTCAGTTACCGTTGAGTACTGCGAATGTGCAAGCCGCGTCAACACGCTTGTTGACTTACTCAAGCCTTATGGTATCCGTGAGATTGTAAGAACAGGTACTGTTGCCATCGACAGAGGCACAGCTTCGGTTTCCGTTTAATCTTACAGTTAGCATATATTTTAATTTATATGCCGCGTTTGCGGTAAGGAGGACTTTAATATGAAAGACTACACAAAAAACATGACAGCACCAATCTACTATCAGTCAGATTGCAACCTTGACCTTCTCAAGGGTAAGAAAATTGCTATTATCGGTTACGGCAGCCAGGGTCATGCACATGCTCTCAACCTCAAGGATTCAGGTTGCGATGTAATCATCGGTCTTTACGAAGGCAGCAAGAGCTGGGCAAAGGCTGAAGCTCAGGGCTTTAAGGTATATACATCGGCAGAGGCTGCAAAGCAGGCTGACATCATCATGATTCTTATCAACGATGAAAAGCAGGCAGCTCTTTACAAGAACGACATCGAGCCAAACCTCGAAGCAGGCAATATGCTTATGTTTGCTCACGGCTTTAACATTCACTTCGGCTGCATCAAGCCTCCAAAGGATGTTGATGTTACAATGGTAGCTCCTAAGGGACCGGGTCACACAGTTCGTTCCGAGTATCAGGTTGGTAAGGGTGTACCTTGCCTCGTTGCTGTTGAGCAGGACGCTACAGGTCAGGCTAAGGATCTCGCACTTGCATATGCACTCGGTATCGGCGGTGCAAGAGCAGGCGTTCTTGAAACAACATTCAGAACAGAAACAGAAACAGACCTCTTCGGTGAGCAGGCTGTTCTTTGCGGCGGTGTTTGCGCACTTATGCAGGCAGGTTTTGAAACACTTTGCGATGCCGGTTACGACCCAAGAAACGCTTACTTTGAGTGTATCCATGAGATGAAGCTCATCGTTGACCTTATCTATCAGTCAGGTTTTGCAGGCATGAGATATTCAATCTCTAACACAGCTGAGTACGGTGACTACATCACAGGTCCAAAGATCATCACAGAGGATACTAAGAAGGCTATGAGAAAGGTTCTTTCTGACATTCAGGACGGTACATTTGCTAAGGACTTCCTCCTTGACATGAGCGATGCAGGTTCACAGGTTCACTTCAAGGCTATGAGAAAGATCGCTGCCGAAGCTCCTGCCGAAGTATTCGGTAAGGAAGTTAGAAAGCTCTACAGCTGGTCTGACGAAGATAAGCTCATCAACAACTAATGTTTTTTAGTTCGTGAAGTTAGTTTGATATATTCAAACTTCTGTCACCCGAGCATTACATAGTATAAATTAACGGTTCAGTCAATTTGGCTGAACCGTTTTTTTGTTGTGCAATAAAAGGGTTCAGCTTTTTACGGCTGAACCCTTTTGCAGTTAAAACTTATCAATTTTTAAATAATCAATACTTCTCATAGGAGAAAGAATTATAAGCGTCAAGCAAAGACTGCTTATTCTCAGCGGTAGTTTTCTCACCCCACACGCTGGTATCACCATAACCTGTCGCAATAAATTCGGTAAACATATGTGCATTTACGCAATTATTAAACTGCTTAAGGTTAATTTCGTTATATTTTGCCCGTGAAATATTTTTGTCATTACCGTCAAAATATTTATAATAAATATTATTATTTGATTCTTCGCCTACGCCTCTTGCCGAATACATATTTGCAAAAAGATTCTCTCCGTCGTATGTGATTATTGAATTACCCGTCCAATAGTAACCGTCATCTACATTTAAATATATATCCAGGTCGTGAACCTCATACTTTTTGGCAGTTTTATTATAGTATATCGAAAAACCGTCGTTAACATTTCCCACTCTTTTTAACTTACCGTCTTCAAATTTGTAAACAACGGAATGGAAACCATACTCTTTGGAATCAGCCTTTTGTGCAACAAGCTCCGGAACTCCGTCAAAGTCGAAATCCAAAAACATAACACCTGACAAATTGTGATTACTTCCCAAGCTTGGCATCCATTCATCGGTATGATTCATCATATAATTGATATAAGCGTCCCTTGTTTTATCGGATGTCTTATATCTGTATGTTACACCGGTTGGGTTAAACATCGTAGTAAACTTTTTACCGTCTTTTGAAACACCTCTTACCGTATAAGTGTTACTGCCGGACTTTGCACCCTTGTGAACATAATAGTTGTCATAAGTTTCTGCTATCTTCTTCCAAGAACCGTTTTCTTTAATATAAACACGGAACTTTGGCGCATCTCCCGTCCAATGCATTTCAACACCGTTGTTTACTGCACCAATGCTGTAAATTTCGGGACAATCCTGATGATCGCCAATGGGCGTACCCTTTGAATCGTATCCGCTTGTAAAACTCTTGGCATCCTTGCTGATACAGCGAACCGTGTAATAAATATCGTCAACGCTTAAATCAAATTCCTTTGAAACAACATTCATATCAAGCATAGTCGTGCCTGTTGTGTCGCCAAGCTTTGTCCAACCGTTCCTGTCCTTGTAGTACACACGGTATTTTTCTGCACCTGCGACCTTGTTCCATGTCAGCTTTACACCGTCATATGTAACCTCAAGTTTTGAAATTTTCGGTGTGGCTACATACTTTACCGACTTGCCTGTCGGGTTATAACCGCTTGTAAATTTCTTTGCGTCTGATGTAATACATCTTACAGTATAAGTGTAATTTCTGCCCGATGAAACATCCTTGTCGGTATATGAGGTTGAAGTTGTATCAACCATTTTTGTCCAGCCCTTACTGCCCTTGTAGTAAACTCTGTATTTAGTCGCACCGCTTACTTTGCCCCAAGAGATTTTCACACCGCCGTTTACATTTTCAAGCTTTGAAATTTCGGGGGCGGCAATATATTTTACACTTTTGCCCTTTGAATCATAACCGCTTGTAAAGCTCTTTCCGTCAGCAGAAATACATCTTACAGTATAGGTGTAATTCCTGCCCGATGAAACATCCTTGTCGATATATGAGGTTGAAGTTGTATCAACCATTCGTGTCCAACCTTTACGGCCCTTGTAGTAAACTCTGTATTTAGCCGCACCGCTTACCTTGCCCCAAGTCAGTTTTACACCGCCGTAAACGCTTTCGGCTTTTGAAATTTTCGGAGTAGCCAAGCTTGCCCTTGCAACCTGTGCATACTGCACAGGTGTGTTAAGCGGTTCAACCGCATTTGCAGAAACTGCCGAAACCGCAACCGCAGACATCGACATAACCGCCGCCATAGCTATAGGTAAAAACTTTTTCATATCTATCCCTCGCTTTAATTAGTATTTATCATACGAGAATGAATCGTATGAATCAAGCAATGCCTGTTTTTTCTGAGAATATGACATATTGTTCCAGTTTGTGTCGGCAGCTGTACGATAAATAAATTGACTGCGTTTATGTGCATTTACACGATTTGCAAATCTGCTTCTTAATATATCATTGTAATTTGATTTTGAAATTTTCTTATGATTTCCTATACCAAAATAATAACTATCAGCACCGTTATAATATGTATATGAATAATTTCCATTTGGAGTATTCATTGGATAAGTCACATAGTATGCAGCAAAATAATCTGTAGTTACAGAATAACCGTCATATTTGAGCTGAAATTTTTCGTATGTATGATCATTGGCTGTTCCTGCTGCTGAAATAGCAGTGCCAAGTATCTCATATTTTTTAGTGCCTTTATTATAATAAAAATTAAATCTGTTTTGTACTGCATCATTTCTATTATATTTCGACTTTACAAGTTTACCGTTCTTAAACGAATAAATTGCTGCATCTACATTGCACATCGTTCCACCGGATTCCTGTACAATGAGTTCAGGAATGCCATCAAAGTCAAGATCAACAAATTCAAATCCAGCCTGTGCTCTCATACCCATATAATCATGAGGTAACCATTCACTCTGATGATTCATAAGATAATTAACAAAATCATCTCTTGTTTTATTAGTTGTCTTATACTTTAATGTCACACCTGACGGGTTATAGGAAGTTGTGAACTTTTTACCGTCCTTAGATACACCTCTTACTGTATAAGTATAGCTTTTGCCGGCTTTAACATTTTTATCTGTATAGTATTGATTGTAAGTTTCAGCAAGTTTCTTCCAAGAGCCGTTTTCTTTTTTATACACACGGTATTTTGAGTTTTCAGGTAAAGCATAATTAAACTCAAGTTTTATACCGCCACTAACGGTTGATATATTAATTACATCCGGAACTGATTGCTTATAACCTGTTAATGCTTTCCCTTTGGAATCATATCCACTTTTATAACTCTTGCCGTCTTTACTTATACAACGGACAGTATATATCGTATTAGCAACCCATTGAGAAACATTATATTCTGCAGGATATAATCCCTCATCAACAACACTTGTTCCTGTTGTGTCAACAAGTTTATTCCAGCCTGTTCTGTCTTTATAATACACACGATACTTCTCTGCACCTGCAACTTTATTCCATGTGATTTTTGTGCCGTCATATACACTCTCGAGCTTTGAGATTTTCGGGGCGGCAATATATTTTACACTTTTGCCCTTTGAATCATAACCGCTTGTAAAGCTCTTTCCGTCAGCAGAAATACATCTTACAGTATAGGTGTAATTCCTGCCCGATGAAACATCCTTGTCGATATATGAGGTTGAAGTTGTATCAACCATTCGTGTCCAACCTTTACGGCCCTTGTAGTAAACTCTGTATTTAGCCGCACCGCTTACCTTGCCCCAAGTCAGTTTTACACCGCCGTAAACGCTTTCGGCTTTTGAAATTTTCGGAGTAGCCAAGCTTGCCCTTGCAACCTGTGCATACTGCACGGGTGTGTTCAGCGGTTCAACCGCATTTGCAGAAACAGCCGAAACCGCAACCGCAGACATCGACATTACCGCCGCCATGGCTATAGGTAAAAACTTTTTCATATCTATCCCTCGCTTTGTAAATATTCTACGCATTATTAAAAACTTTCGCTGTATTTTTATGCAAGTTAATTGTAACATTAAATGATATAAAAAGCAATACATCTTGATAAACTATCACAAATTTTTAAGCTAAAATAAATAAACCGTTCACAAAAGCGAGAACGGTTTATTTTATATATTCTGTTGATGTTTTGAATTATTTAAAATAATTTCTGCGTTTTGCAAAAATTACTGCACAGCCAGCAAGCATTGCAACAAGAAGAATTACAGCAACGCTGTTCTGTCCTGTTTGAACTGCACCGCTGTTATTCTGTGAATTGTTCGGTGTGTCCTTTGTTGCTGTGTCGCTTGTTGAAACAGGCTTTGTTGCAGAAGTTGCAGAAGTTGTATCAGGTACTGTTACAGGTTCGTCAACTGTTGCAACCGAAGTTGTAGGTTCAGTAGGAACAGTTGTATTCGGTTTATTAGATTCCAAACCAAAATTCATCTTTGACAATTCTTCAAGAATACTATCGTCAATAACTCCGCTTTCATAGGCATCTTTGATTGAGTAAACATCACCATTCTTATAAAGCATAACATCATAACCATGTGAATAACTATAAGTATAGTTGCCAATTGTTTGTTCAATCATAACACCTAAACTAATAAATGGTATATTTCTAAAACATACTGTGCCATCACTCGTTAAACCAACAATTTCGACATTCAGATATTCAGGTGCTTTGCCATTGTAATATTTATTTATAATTACACGCTTTATTTTTGAAAGGAGAGCTCTATCTTCACCCTTTGGGGTAACATCCATCTTACCCCAAAGATTTCCCCATATATATAATTCATAGAGCATATCATCATCAATTACACCTGTTTCATAGGCATCTGACAAGGTATATACTTTATTATTCTTGTATAACAAAACGGGACAATCTCTCGGATAAGAAACAGTATAATCACCTATATCGAATTCCACTTCATCTGTCCAGTGTGTAAAACTATCCATAAAATCGAAATACACACCACCGTCACTGGCTGTACCATATATTCTTACTTCAATAAAATCAGGTTTTTCATCACCATAATATGTATCTAACATAGCCTGTTTAATATCTGAAATCAAGTCTGAATCAGAAGTTTCATCAGGTGTAGCCGCAAAAGCAGTTGTTACAACCGAAAAGCACATTACAAATGCTATCAATGTTGTTAAAAATTTTTTCATTTTTATTTCCTCACCTTTTATTTATTCTATCTATAATAATGGTATATGCAACAGATATTCAATTTACTTAATTATACCGCTAAAATATATGTAATGCAATATAGTTGCTAAAAATTTAGCAAGTATAATTCTGCTCAAATGAAAATGCCACTTTCATAGCGAAAGTGGCATAAATGTTAATTTTAGTTGTCAAATCAAACAGGGTGAACCATATTTTTCTTGTCAAGTTTGTCGCCGTTGATGCCAACCTTGGCATTTCTTCTCTTTTCAAAGAAGTCAAGGGCAACCTTCGGGAACTGTGCATAAGAAAGAACATCCTCAGGCTGTTCAATCCACTGCTCAATCTCGCCACGGAGCTTATCAAGCTCAGGCTCAAGCTGATCAGCAGGACGGCCTTTGATAATCTTCTTGTCACCGATAATCTTCTTCTGGAATTCAGGATCAATCGGCATTGGAGTTGTACCGTACTCACCTGCAACAAGTCCCTTGAACTCGTTTGTACACATTGAGTAGCGCTTGCCTGTGATTACATTGAATACAGCCTGTGTGCCGACAATCTGTGATGTCGGAGTAACAAGCGGAGGATAACCTGAATCCTTACGAACACGGGGTACTTCTGCAAGAACTTCGTCGAGCTTGTCCTCTTTGCCTGCCTGCTTGAGCTGTGAAAGAAGGTTGGAAAGCATACCACCGGGAACCTGATAGATAAGAGCGTTAGCGTCTGTTGCGAGCATCTTAGGATCAAGAAGTCCTGATTTGATGTACTTCTCACGGAGAGTCATGAAGTAAGCACGGATGTCAGTGAACTGTTTAAGGTCAAGACCTGTGTCGAACTCTGTGCCTGAAAGAGCGGCAACCATTGACTCTGTCGGAGCGTGTGATGTACCGAGAGCAAGTGGGCTGATTGCTGTGTCAATGCCGTCGGCACCTGCCTCAACACCCTTTAAAAGACACATTGATGCAAGACCTGATGTGTAGTGGGTGTGGAGCTGAAGCGGAAGCTCCGGAACAGCGGCTTTGATAGCCTTTACAAGGCTTTCGGTTCTTGTCGGAGTAAGAAGAGCAGCCATATCCTTGATACAGATTGAATCTGCACCTGCGTCTGCAATTCTCTTAGCATACTCAACATAGTATTCATCTGTGAATACAGGACCTGTTGTGTAGCTGATAGCAACCTGCGCATGACCGCCTTCTTTGTTAGCGGCCTTGATAGCTGTTTTAAGATTCTTGATGTCGTTAAGAGCATCAAAAATACGGATAATGTCAATACCGTTTGCGATTGAACGCTGAACAAGGTACTCAACGCAGTCATCGGCATAGTGACGATAACCGAGCATATTCTGTCCTCTGAAAAGCATCTGGAGCTTTGTGTTAGGGCAATGCTCTCTGATTGTGCGGAGTCTGTCCCACGGATCTTCGTTTAAGAATCTGAGGCATGAGTCATATGTTGCGCCGCCCCAGCATTCGAGTGAGTAATAACCGATTTTATCGAGTTTGTCAAGAACAGGGAGCATTTCCTCTGTTGTCATTCTTGTTGCAATGAGTGACTGATGAGCGTCACGCAGAGCAGTTTCGGTAACTCTGATTTTTTTTGCCATTTTACAGCATCCCTTTCTCCGAATTATTGATTAGTTAAGTGTTACGAGAACCTTACCTGAGTCAACTGACTCACCCTTTGCAACATCAACTGTTGCAACTGTGCCGTCCTGCGGAGCCTTAACGGGAGTTTCCATCTTCATAGCCTCGATGAATACGAGGTCATCTCCAGCCTTAACAGCCTGTCCTGCTGAAACAACAACATTAACAACTGTACCGGGCATTGGAGCTTTTACAACTACAGAACCCTGAGCGCCTGCGGGAGCTGCGGGCTTTGCAGCAGGAGCCGGAGCGGCTGCTACCGGAGCAGGAGCTGCTGCTGCGGTAGCTGAAGAACCACCGAGTTCCTCAACCTGAACATCATATGCTGTGCCGTTAACTGTAATTCTTAAATTCTTCATTTTTAGTATCCCCTTTTATTTTAACAAGTAATCATTTATCAGATAGTTGAATGCTTCTTTGAAAGTGTTGAAACACGCTTGCCTGAAAGCATATCAAGAGCAGAAATAAGAGTCTGACGGAGCTGAGCTTCTTCAACAATGCCGTCAACATAGCCGTTCTGAGCGGCGTTGTAAGCAGAAAGATTTTCGTCAGCAAACTTCTGAGCAGCTTCTGCCTGCTTATCTGTAGCAACATTCATAACTTCGGGAGCCATAATGAATGCGGCAGCCTCAACATTAACAGGTGAAATAACCGCATCGGGAAGTGCGTAAACAACATCTGCATTAGCGCCTGTGCCTGCAAGAGCAACATAGCCTGAACCGATTGCCTTGCCTGTAACAACAGAAATCTTAACTGTTGTTGCCTCAGCATAAGCGGCTGACGCCTTTGTTGCCGACTTGATTGACTCAAAGCCCGGGCAGTTTACGAATGTTACAACAGGGAGTGAGAAAGCGTCGCAGAAACGAACAAACTTTGCTACCTTGTTTGCAGACTTGCAACCAAGCTCCTTGCCCTTTGTAACAACAATACCTACAACCTGTCCGCCAAGTCTTGCAAAACGAACATTTGCTTCCTTGCCGTAGTCATTGAAGAGTTTTACAATGCTGTTGCCGTCAACAGTTCTGCTGACTACACAACCGCAGCCGTCCTCTGCCGGAGCTTCTTCAAATGACTGAGGAGCCATCGTGAGGTTATTTGACGGAAGATAAAGGATAAGTTCCTTTGCAGCCTTGATTGCCTTGTCTGCATCGTCACAAACGATTGAGGCAATACCGTTTTCAGCATTGTAAGCGGCATCGGAATGCTTGCCTGTTACCCAAAGTGAAAGCTGTGCGTCTTTGCTCATAATAACGATGTCTGCGCTTGCAGCGTTAAGAGCGTTTGTTCCGAGGCAAGTGCCAAGAACAACCGAGATCTGAGGTACAACACCTGAAAGTGAAGCAGCTGCGTTAAGAACATCACCGCAGCCTGCGAGAAGTTCTGTTCCCTGATTAAGTCTGCCGCCTACGCTGTCATAGAAACCTACAACAGGAGCGCCTGTCTTGAGTGCGAGGTCATAAAGCTTTTTAAGCTTAGCAGCCTGTGCCTTACTCATGGCACCGCCGCAAATGTCGCTGTTCTGTGCAAACGCATAAACAGGCATACCTTCTACTGTTCCAAAGCCTGCAACAACCTCGGCAAAGCCTTCACCGGATTTTGCAAAGGCATCAATTTCACAAAAGCTGTCTGCGTCAAAAAATGCTGTAATTGTCTTATAAGCAGATGTTGCAGCAATTTCAGCCTTTGCCTGATTGATCTTTTCAATACTCATCTTAAAATCCTCCAATACCATGTATTGAATATGCACGAAAACTGAGCGTGCATACTAATTTTCTACACAATACATTATACTCTATAATCTTCAAAAGTACAAGAAAAACACACTGCACTATTTCAATTTTTATCACATTTAATAGTTATTCCGTAAAAACCGTAAATTTATTGTCAAATTAACAAATAGTTTTATTGACCGTTTCGGAAGTATTTTTCAAAAACGGAAAATTAAAGCTGTTTGCCGTTTAAAAACGGATTTGCAAGCAGTTTTTTAACCTCTTGTTCGGTCAAATCTCTCCAGTCGCCCTGTTTGAGCATACCCATTTTTACACCGCCGATCTGGGTGCGTTTGAGTCTTGCAACTTCAAGCCCGACAGCCTCGCACATTCTTCTGATTTCACGGTTCTTGCCCTCGTGAAGAATCATTTCAAGAACTACTCTGCCCTGCTCCTTGTGAATTACACGAACATATGCGGGAGCGGTTTTCTTGCCGTCAAGTTCAACACCTGTTTCAAGCTTAACAAGCTGATCTTCGTCAATTGACGGTCGAACGGTTACTCTGTAAATCTTGTAAACATTGTTTTTCGGGTGCATAACCTTGTTTGCAAAATCACCGTCATTTGTAAAAACGAGCATACCCTCGCTGTCTTTGTCAAGTCTGCCAATCGGATAAACTCGCTCGCCGACATTCTCAACAAGCTGTGCAACACACTTTCTGCCACGCTCATCATTCATTGTGGTAATGAATCCGCGGGGCTTGTTGAGCATAATATATCGGTAATTACCGCCCTTCGGCACAACAATCCTCTTGCCTCTTACAAACACCTTGTCTGTAGGAAGAACCTTATCGCCGAGAATTGCGGTTTTGCCGTTCACCTTGACATGACCGCCGAGAATAAGCTCCTCGGCTTTCCGCCTTGATGCAATACCGCATTGCGCTATGAATTTCTGAAGTCTTATAGGTTCAATTTTAGCCATATGTAAATTCCTTTTTATTAAAATTTTCTGTATATTTAAGCTGTCACGAAAACAGATTTCCTATTGCCGAAAATATTGACACACTCTTTTTATCCGATTTAATCTTTTCGCCTGCAACAATGTTGCATTTATAAAGCAGCTTTCCGCCGAGTGTGTATTCAATTCTGCCGACCGACTCGTTCTTTTCAATCGGAGCGTACAAAAAGCTGTCTATATAGATTTTCTTCTTGATTTTATCGCAGTCCTCACGCTTTAAAACGATTGTGCTGTTCTTCTCGCCAGTAACCGTTACGCTGTCCTTATCACCGCCCACGCACGGAATATCGGCACAAAAGTCAGCGTCCTTGCAGTCAACTCCCCTGTACTTTTCAAAAGCGTAATCATAAAGAGAAATATGGTCATTCCAATCGTTACGGTCATTCAGAGTGACGCACACAAGCGTTACACCGTCTTTTTTTGCAGAGGAAACAAGGCACCGCCCTGCCACCGTTGTATAGCCTGTTTTTCCGCCTGTACAGTATGGATAAAGCGACAAAAGCCTGTTATGATTTGCGTATGCGGTTTTCTTTGATTTCGGTTCAAGAAATTCAACGGTCACGCCCTTCTTAGCCGTAAGATTTGCAAAATCGTTATTTTCAAGTGCATATGACATAAGCAGAGCCATATCTTTTGCACTTGAGTAATGGTTGTCATCGTCAAGTCCGCTCGGCGTTACAAAATTGGTATTCGTCATACCGATTTGCTTTGCCTTTTCATTCATTCGTTGTGAAAACTTTTCGGGACTGCCCGAAATCGTATATGCCGCCGCATTCGCCGCATCATTACCCGACGCCATCATCATTCCTGACGCAAGGTCTGAAAGTCGGACTTTTTCACCGACTTTAAGATACATCGAACTGCCCTCGACAACCATTTCCTGTTTGAAGGTTACTTCGCTGTTACAGGATGCCGCCTCCTCAAGCGTTATGAGAGATGTCATAATCTTTGTGGTGCTTGCAGGCTTCATCCTTTCATCTGCATTTTTTGAGCAGATAACCGTGTTGTTGTCGGGACAGTACAGGACAAATGCCTGTGCAGAAGTTGTGGGAGGAGTATCCTCCGCATTTTTAGCACCCATAAGCACAAACGGCATAACAAGACACACCGCAAGCGAGATTATTTTTTTCATAAGGACACCCCCTGCATAAATCTATGCCGAGGGGTGCTGCAATATTACGAATCAGCCGTCAATATCGTCCTGTGTGATTTCAGAAAAATCGTCTGAGGATTCGTTCTTATCCTTTTTGAAAACTCCCTTTACCTTTTTGAGAACATCGGGAATCATATTAACGAGTTTGTCGGCTGTACCCTCTTCCTGATCAACAGAAATAAGTCTTACATCGCCCTGATAAACGGTAAGAAAGGCAACAGGCTGAATAGTAACACCTGCACCGCTGCCACCGCCAAAGCAGTCCTTGTTTTCTTTTTTTGTGGGCAAATCAGAACCGCCTGACGCAAAGCCGTAGCTTACCTTTGAAACAGGAATGATGAGTGTACCGTCAGGCGAGGTAATTGGATCGCCGATGATAGTATTGACATCAATCATTTCCTTAATTTTTTCCATTGTAGTATTCATCAGATTACCGATAGGATGTTCCATAGCCATTCTCCTTTTTTATATTTATATAAATCATCAGTTATTTATAGTTCGTTTTTCACTTCTGCAAGAAGCTTAAGTCCCTTGATTCCGTGCTTAACGGCAAGACCGATAAGTCGGAATGCGAAAATTCTTGCGGCAAAGTCAAAGTTAATTTCAGTTTCTGCTTTTTCCGAAAAATTCGGATTTATGTCAACTCCGTAACTCTTGCATTTTACAACACGGACAATTGTGCCTACTGCCGGATAAACAACGGCACAGTATTTGCCGTATTTTATAGCCGTGTCAGCCGCATCGTCACCTGCAACGCTGATACTCAGCGACAATTTTTTAATCAGTATGTGACTGAAAAAATCCTGCAATGCAGATACTGCAAGCTCTGCAACTCTTTTTATCAAATTTAAAAGCCACTCAATGCCGTATTTTTTTATAAGGCTCGGCTTTTTTTCTGTCGCTTTTTTAGGCTGTTCGGTTTTCTTAGTTTGTTTTTTTGCTTTTTTCTTCTTCTTTTCCTTTTTGGGTTTTGCCGGCACAAGTTGGAGTTTTACAAAACCGATATACACTGCACACCAAAAGTCCTCTTTATATGATGCACGCAAAGTAATCGGAATAAACATCACAAGCGCAACAAACAGAGCAATTCCGAGTAAAATATATAACCAAAGCAAGGGTATTCCCCCTAATTTTTACTGTTTGTCATCAGGCTGTATTGAAAACAAATCCATCTGTTCTCCGCCGTTTTTGATTTTCTCCTGTTCTTCACCGTTTTCTTCGGACTCCTTGTCCTCTTCACTCTCGGGGAGCGGAGGAAGCTCATCAAGACTTGAAATGTTAAAGCAACGCAAAAAGTTTTCGGTTGTGCCGTAAAGCAACGGTCTGCCGGGAAGCTCAAGTCTGCCCTTTTCTTCAACAAGTCCCTTTGTTGTCAAGCTGCCGATTACACCACTGCAGTCAACACCGCGCACCTGCTCGACAAAAGCCTTTGTAACAGGCTGATTGTATGCAACAACCGCAAGGACTTCAAGAGCCGCCTGTGAAAGCGGAGTGTTTCTCCTCAAATCCATAACGGTACGAATCTGCGGAGCAAATTCCTTTTTTGAAACCATCTGACAGGAATTGTCAAGCAATATTATAGTTATGCCCCGTCCTGACGCCTCATAATCATCAATCAGTGCAGAAATATGCTCCTTAACCTTTTTTTCGGAAATTTCAAGTGCCTGCGCTATTCGGGAAAATTCAACCGACGCACCGTTTGCGAACAAAATCGCCTCAATCGCACCGCGAATATTTTCAACAGCCATTACTGCACCTCCTCATTTTCAATGATTTCATTATCTTCATCACCAACCTGCGGCAAAGGCATTGCGTTTTTATCCTCAATCATATGAACAACGGCATTTTCACCACTGCCCTCAATTCTGATACGCTTGCCCTTTACCAGCTCCAGCGTTGCAAGAAATGTTGCCACAAGGTCGCTTTTGCCCTCGCACACCTCAAAAATTTCGTGATATTCGAGCCTTTTACCGTGCCAAAGTCTTCTCATAAGGTGGATAATCTTACTGTTCACCGACACGATTTTGTGTGATACAATGCCTGAGAAAGCGTCTTTTGACGGCGGAAGTTTACGCTTGCCTCGTCCGACTGCGCTGACATATGCCTTTGCGATATCCTCACTCGGATGAATACGGTTGTATGTCAGGTCAAATTCAACAGGAGATGCATCTCGGTAAAAGCTGTCAAAGTCATAAATATCGCCGAGCTTTGCCGCCATTTCACGGCAAACCGCATATTCAAGAAGCTGTCCCGAAAGTTCTTTCTTGAGCTCTTCAGCCTCTTCCTCATACTTTGGCAAAAGCATTACCGACTTGATATACACAAGCCTTGATGCCATTGTCAGGAATTCCGATGCGATATCCATCTGATTTTCCTGCATCCTGTTAATCTGCTCCATATACTGGTCGAGCAATTCGGAAATGCTGATGTCGTAAATATCTATTTTGTTTTTAGAAATCAGCGTCAGCAAAAGGTCAAGAGGACCTTCAAATGCCGACAGCTTGTATTGAAGTTGTGTTTCCATAGATAATTATTTCGTTGTGATTTTTGTTACGAATGATTTTTGATTTAACCGATAAACGGTGCATACGGCAATCTTGCCAACCAACTGATGAAGTCAAGAATCTGATTGCTGAGCCAGCTCATCGGATAGTTAAGCACACCAACATAAAGAAGTACAAACAAACCTATAAAGAAATATGTCTGGTATCTGTAGAAAAAGTCAACAGCTCTGTCGGGTAAAAATACGAACAAAACCTTTGAACCGTCAAGAGGCGGAATCGGAATAAGGTTGAACACTGCAAGTCCGACATTGCACTGAATGTAGAAACTCAAAAACTGTACGACATAATCTCCGATTGTGGAAAGCGGAAATGCGCCTGTAAAATAGATAATCGGATAGAAAATGAGAAGTCCGACAAATGCGGCAACGATATTTGCAATCGGTCCCATAATTGCTGTGATTGCCATACCGACCTTTGGATTTTTAAAGTTTCGCGGATCAATCGGAACAGGCTTTGCCCAACCAAAACCGAACAAGAGCATACACAATGCACCGATAGGTTCAATGTGGCTGAGTGGGTTGAGTGAAAGTCTGCCTCTGTACTTTACCGCCTTGTCGCCAAGAAGTGACGCGGTAAAAGCGTGCGCCCATTCATGGAACGGCAAAATCAAAAATATGATGACAAGCACTGCTAAAATTTCAGCAATAACAGCACCAAAGTCAAGGTTGCCGTTTCTGATTCCGTTAAGTAATAATGAGAGCATAATAGCCTCCTGAATTTCAAAATTTTAGGTAACAATCGTGTAACTATATTTACTCTTAATTATATAATATATCATCAAAAATTACAAGAGCAAAAAACAAGTTAAGAAATTTTCAAAAAACCCTTGCATTTTTTCTCATTTTCTGTTATTATAACAAAGTTAGAAATAGAATTAGTTTTCTTAAGGAGGTGCAGACGCATGGCAAAATGTGAATTCTGCGGTAAGGATGTAAAGTTCGGTATTAAGGTATCTCACTCACACAGAAGATCAAACAGAACATGGAAGCCCAACGTACAGCGTGTAAAGGCTATTGTTGACGGTTCACCAAAGCGTGTATATGCTTGCACCCGTTGTTTGCGTTCAGGTAAGGTTACCAGAGCTAACTGATTTTACAAATTTACAAATTACGAAACAGCTCCACTATTTTAGTGGAGCTGTTTTTTACGTTTTTATCACAAATTTAATAGCTAAACATCATAGCACTGAAAAATGGACATAGGAAAAGGGCTGACCGTAATTTGGTCAGCCCTTTTGATTTTTAGTCTTTATCGGCTATTAAAGGATATTTTCCTTCTTGCGGAGAACGAACATTACGCAAGTTGAACCGATGAGGAGTGTAAGAATTACAACTGCGAGAGGAGCTTCACCTGTCTGAACAGCACCGTTATTGTTGCCGTTGTTGTTAGGTGTATCAGGAGTGTCGGATGTTGAATTGCTCTTCTGTGTTGTAGATTCTGTAGCAGATGTGGCATTCTGCGAAGTTGTAGGAGCTACAGTAGGATTCTCTGTTGCAGGTGCAACTGTTGCATCCGGATCTGTTACAGAAGCTGTTGTTGTTTCAGGCTCTGTTGTAGTCGGAGCTACTGTTGTTGGCTCTTCTGTAGCAGGCTGAGTTGTAACAGGAGCTGTTGTTGGAGCTTCTGTCGGCTCAGTTGTTGTTGGCTCTACTGTAGTAGGCTCGGCAGTTGTCGGCTCTTCAGTTGTAGGTTCAGCTGTAGTAGGCTCAACATATGTTGAAGGTGTAAGTTCTGTAGAAAGGTCAACCTTTACTGCAGAAGCAACAGGATCTTTCTTTACAACTTCCTTATCAACAAGAACAACTTCCTTAGCACTGTCTGTCATTTCTGTGTCAGGATTAAGTTCAGAAACACGGAGTACCTGAACAACGAGGTCAACTGTTGTAGAAACAGGAGCAACCTTTGAAATATCCTTTACATCAAATACAACCTTTGCAAAAGGTGTCTTTTCACTGAAGTTATAGAGTGAAAGGTCACTTGCACAGAATCTTACATAACCTGTACCGTCAACCTTGTTATTTAAGTTGACATAAGCACCCTTGCCGTTCATTGCGGGACAAACAGAATTTACTGTGTTTTCCTCTGCAACAGAAAGAATTGTCGGGTCATATGAAATGTACCACTGTGTATCAAGAACATTCTTTGCAGATTCAAAGTTGTATGTAACTGTTACCTGATTTGTAGATGCATTGTACTGTGCGCTTGCCATCGGGAAATAGTTAGATGTAGCATTAACTGTGAGTGCAAGTGAAGAATCTTCGGTAGCTGATGTAGCTTCTGTAGCAACAGTTGCATCAGTTGCAGGCTCTGTTGTAGCAGGCTCTGTCACAACTGTTGTAGGAGCAGCTGTTGTTTCTTCACCTGATGGAGTGTACTCTGTAGGGAACACGCCGTCTTTGCCGTAATAATCACCGGCTTTGAGTTCTGCCTTTGTAGGAGCAGTACCGTACTCGCCGTTACCGTAGTAGTAGAACCACTCGCCTGCAAAGATTGACTTGCCCTTATCATTAACAGATGTGTACTCAGGATTGATAACATAAATCATATTATCAAAGTTATCTACACCGTCAGGATAATAGTCAGACTCTTCTGCATCATAACCGAAGAATGTAATATCATTTGTCTGATAAGCAAGAGTATACTCAGGATTGATTGGATCGTCTGTACCGTCAAGAGCATTGTTCCAGATTACATTGACAACATCAGTCGGTACATCACAATAGTAAACATTTGGAATGTCTGCCTTATGAGCACCGTAACCCGGCCAAGCTGAAGGACTATCCGAACCACTCCACCAATAAATACCTGCGTCTGATGTGTACTCGTTCTCCCAGTCAGCAGGCTTATAGAAATATACATGGTAAGTTTCAGTGCCCTCTGAAGGCACATATCTGCCTTCATCGTCCGTATCGGCAGAAACGCTGACTGCAGCAACTGCAATCATTGCCATTGTAAGCATAACAGCCAATAAAAGACTTATAACTTTTTTGGACATTTTAAATTTCCTCCTTACGAATTTCCGACACCATACTTGTATCAGCATGACTATTATAGTATAAAACGCAGTAAAAATCAAGTGTTATAGGGGATTTTGAGCTGTAATAGCTATGTCATAATAACCAAATTTTACCTGTTTATTATATCAGTTTTACATTTTTGGTCTTTTAGAACAAATTTTCAAATATAATACGTCATTTATGCACAGTTTTTTGAGGAGAATCAAATGGAGGTTTTAAAGCAAAAATGCCCTCCGTGTGGAGGGCATTAAACAATTATAATTATGTATAATTATTTAAGATTATTCAAATCTCTTGCGTGTGTAAACAACTGCACCGCCTGCAACGAGAAGAACTGCGAGAACTGCAGCTGCTGTTGTAGCGCCTGTCTGAACTGCATTGTTATCTGTGTTGTTAGCTGTGTCTGATGTTGAAACAGCGTTTGTAGCAGATGTTGCGTTCTGATCAGGAGCAGGAACTGTTGTTGTTGGGTTTGTGTTGTTATTGTTGTTGCTAGGGTCTGTTGGCTTTGAAGCAGGCTCATCAGGAGTAGCGTTCTTGTCAATATTCATAACTACACCCTCAGCCTTAGCCTGTTCATAGTTAGGAAGTCCGCCGTACTCATAGTTGCCTGTTTCTTCGTTCTTACCATAGAAGAAGTAGAACTCGCCACCGTATGATTCTTTACCGCTTACTTCATTGACTGAAGTATTGTTAGGATCAATAATGAATACCATATTGTCAAAGTTCATTGAGATACCAAGGTCATACTCTGTTTCCATAAAGAAGTTCTTCTGGAAGTTGCCGAGGAAAGTCTTATCGTTACCCTCAACTGCCTCCTGAGCCTTTTCCCAGAAAGTACCATCTAACATATTATCATAGTAGTCGTCGTCACCTTCTGAATAGTACTGACAAGTAGTATCCACTGTCTGTCTAGCAGCCTTGAACTGTTCTTCACCAAACTCGTAAGATACATTGCCTGCGTCATCTTTTTTTCTCTCACCGCCGTTAAGGAAGTTATTGAAAATAATAACAGGAACATCTGAAGGAAGGTCAATATAGAAGAGGTTAGCATCAGCATCAGCAACCTGCATCTTGTAACCAGGCCAAGCAGGACCAACTGATGTGCCATCTACAGAACCACATGGATCTGAACCGTTCCACCAGTATGCACCGGCACCTGTAGCACCGAACTTCTCACTCTTCCATGACTCCGGCATAAGGAAGTATACTCTGTTTGTTTCTTTTACGCCCTCACTCGGAACGTAACGACCATCTTTGTCAACAGCTGCGGAAACGCCAATTACACCTACGAGTGCAAGTGAAAGAACGAGAACGCATGACAAAATGATACTAATAAGTTTTTTTGACATTTGAATCTCCTCCAAAAAAATTTCCGATATCTATCGGTATGAAATCATTATATAACAAAAAATCAAAAAAAGCAATCTTTTTTGGCTCAGGTTAAAACAAAAAAATACACAAAATTGCAGGTGCAATTTTGTGTATTTAGCGTCAGTTTATAAATTTTCCTGAAATGTAATTAAAGCCGAAATCAGTTTTCGTTATTATCATCCGGCTGTGAGTTAGCGATTGAATCAGCTTTGTTCTTCTCATCTTTCTTCTTTACAAAAATTATTGCACCTGCTGCAAGCAGAACAACAACTATTGCAACGATGATAATGATTGTTGTGGTCGAACCGGAACCGTTTGTTGACGATTCAACAACCTTTGTAACATCAACAACTGAAGTGTTTTGCTGAGTAGTGATGTATCTCTTCTCAACAACTACCGACTTGTGATCGTCTTTGTTAGGAGTATTCTCCTCGCCCATACCGTCAACATAGTTTACGAAATCACCCTGCAGTTTGTTTTCGTTTGCGTTCTTTTCATCAACAATCGGGACTACATCTTTCTTGACCTCTTCACCATTCACCCAAAGTTTGCAAGTAATTTTATATGACTTGAGGTATGTCATATCATCGCCGTAAATATCGGAAATAAAGTATGAAAGGTCTGTTTCACCGCCCTTAAGAACCTTAAATTCAGCAGAAACAAGTGCCTTGTCGGCATTAAGTGTTACAGGATTCTGAACATCTGTCCATGTGAATATGTAATAATTCTTCAAAGCTGTGTTGCCCACTGAGTTAGGAAAACTTTCGCACTTAACCGAATCAGCGTTCATTTTCAGGTAAGCATCATCATAGAAAAAGCTCATCTGAACACCGATTACCTCTTCCTTGGTCTGAGTCATATAAACCGCATACTTTACAGTATCGCCGACCTTGGCAGTTACGGAATCTTTGTCATCAGATGAGATTTTGATTTTCAAATCATCATCGGCAGCATTAACAGGAATACAGAAACAAGAAACTGTCAGCACTGCGGCAAAGAGAATTGAAAGAATACTTTTTATTTTTTTAGACATTTTTTTCATTCCTTTAGTTTGATGTTTCTATTATATATCATTAAAATAAAAATTTCAATGAATATATTCACAATTTTCATTGAATTTTGTGTGAAAATTTACGAACAAAACTTGTGACCACAAAAATTCACAAATATAAAGGCAGCAAAAGAAAAAAACGCCCCTCGGAAAACCGAGGGGCGAAAAATTATTTTTTTAACTGTCAACACCGTTAACAATTCTTACAATCAGAAATTCAAATTACTTTGTGAATCTCTTTCTTGTGAAGTAAACAACACCTGTTGCAGAAACAAGAGCTAAGAGGATAACGATTGCCATAGAAGCATTACCTGTCTGAACTGGGCTGTTGCCGTTATTGTTACCACCCGGTGTGTCAGATGTTGAAGTATCAGAAGTTGACTGACCCTTTGTTGTAGGCTGCTCTGTTGATGAAGTTGCATCCGGAGTTGTAGGACCAACTGTTGCAGGCTCTACTGTTGTGTCAGGCTCTACTGTTGTATCAGGCTCTGTTGCAGGCTCAACTGTTGTGTCAGGCTCTGTAGCAGGCTCTGTTGTAGTTGGCTCAACTGTTGTTGGTTCAACTGTTGTAGGCTCTACTGTTGTAGGCTCTACTGTTGTTGGCTCAACTGTTGTTGGTTCAACTGTTGTAGGCTCTACTGTTGTTGGCTCAACTGTTGTTGGTTCAACTGTTGTTGGCTCTACTGTTGTTGGCTCAACTGTTGTAGGCTCTACTGTTGTTGGTTCAACTGTTGTTGGTTCAACTGTTGTTGGCTCAACTGTTGTTGGTTCAACTGTTGTTGGCTCAACATAAGCTTCTACCTTAGCCTCTGAGTTAATGTTATCAAAGATATCATTAGCAATGTCACCGTTAACAACTGCCTCGTACTCTGTATCTTCGTCTACAAGACCTGTATCAGCATTGAGCTTACCAAGTGTAAGGTCAACAACATTGAGGTTAACATTAGTTTCGCCTGCTGCCTTTACAGTGAATGTAGCCTCAACGAGCTTCTTGCCACCGGCAAAGTCGTAGAGTGCAAGATTAGAAGCAAGACCTGATGCATTATCAGTATTGATCATAGCGTCATCAATTGCAGGCATTGTGAGTGAATTGAGTTCAAGAGCATCCTTGTCATATTCAAGAGTCCACTGAACTTCTTCAAGCTGAGCGTCCTTAGTATCGAGAACATAGTAAACTGATACCTTGTCACCAACCTTGTATGTGCCTGTGCCGTTAGCCTGGCAGATGTTTGAAGAAGCTGTGATTGTAGCTTCGTCTGAAGGAGTCTTAGGTGTAACCTGAATGAATGCCTTAGCACCTGTACCGGCAATGTAGTTGAAGTTGCTGAGGTCAAGTGTAAGTGTTACATCTACAGGTGTATCTTCTTCATAGCCAAGAGCTACAGTATCGAGAACCATATTCTGGGCGTTGAAGGTAAGGTCGAAGTTTTCGCCAACAGGAGCAACTGCCTGCTCTGGGAGACCCCAGTTAGCAGCCCATGAACCGTTAGCAGCAAACTTGAACTGATAGCTATCTGATGATGCTACATCAGTATAAGTAATCTTGTAAACCTTGTCAGCAACCTGCTCCATCATGTTCTTGTCAGAGTCAACGCCCCAGTTAACACCATTGAGCCAGTTTTCATAACCATTACCAACAGCTACTACATATTTAATGTCGATGTCTTCTATGATAGTAACATCATCACCAGTAACACTAATCTGATTTGTAGCAGGATCGTATGTAACTGTTACATCACAATCCTTATTCACATTGAATGTGAGGTTGAGATCTGTGTTCTTGTAACCGATCCATGTCTGATCCCAAACTGTTGCGCTTGTTTCAGGATCTGTACCGTTAGCTACATTCTTAACAACCTTGACCTGATAGCTTTCGCCGGCCTTTGTTGCAGGGAATGTCTTTTTGTATACTTCGCCGTCTTTTGTCATAACATTCTGAGCACCGTTTACAGGATCACCGATCCAGCTGATGCCGGCAAAGTCTTCTGAACCGGCTACTACATAGATAGGATCTGCTGCAGGAGTAGGCTCTGTTGTTGGCTCTGTTGTAGGAGCTACTGTTGTAGGCTCTGTAACAGGAGCTGTTGTTGGAACTTCTGTAACAGGCACTGTTGTAGGAACTTCTGTTGGCTCTTCTGTTGGAGCTACTGTTGTAGGAGCTACTGTTGTTGGAGCTACTGTTGTAGCTTCTTCAGTTGTAGGAGCTGCTGTTGTAGGAGCTGCTGTTGTAGCTTCTTCAGTTGTAGGAGCTACTGTTGTTGGAGCTACTGTTGTAGCTTCTTCAGTTGTAGGAGCTACTGTTGGTTCTTCTGAACCGTCAGGAACTGTTACTGTCTTGCAAACAGAAACATACTTGTCATAATTTTCCTGATTAAGACCAAAGTTCATAACCTCTACTTCTTCTTCAGTGATTGTGAACTCTGTGTCAGGATCAACATTTGAAAGACGAAGTACCTGTACATCGAGATCAATTGTTGTCTCTGTTGCTGAAGGATCGATTACTTCAAACTCAGCTGAAGCAAGTACGATTTCCTTTGAAGATGTGTCATAAAGGCCGAGGTTTGTACCGTTAGCACCGATTTCGCCCGGGATAGCCTTGTTGTAAATGTAGCTGCCCTTATTTGGATATTCAAATGAAGTTGCCTTCTTTGAGTTATCAGTTGGCTTAAGTACATTTGCATCGTAGTTCATGAACCACTGGAAGTCGAGCATATCCTTGTCCTTAGACTGGAATACATAAGTAACCTTGATTGTCTTCTGGTCAGGACTGAGTGTAACCTTCTTCTCAGGGAAGAGGTTTGAAGTAGCTGTTACTGTGAGACCCTTTGCAGGAGCTGCTGTTGTAGGAGCAACTGTTGTTGGCTCTTCTGTTGTAGGAGCTACTGTAGTTGGAGCAACTGTTGTTGCTTCTTCAGTTGTTGGAGCTACTGTTGTAGGAGCAACTGTTGTAGCCTCTGCAGTTGTAGGAGCTTCTGTTGCAGGCTCTGTAGGCTCGTATGACTGGTCAGGATCTGTTACAGTCTTGCAAACCTTAACATACTTGTCGTAGTTAGCCTGGTTAAGACCAAAGTTTGTAATCTCTGATTCTTCTTCAGTGATTGTGAGTTCTGTGTCAGGATCAACCTTTGATACACGGAGAACCTGTACATCGAGGTCAATCTTTGTTTCAACTGCTGTAGGATCGATTACTTCAAACTCAGCTGAAGCAAGTACGATTTCCTTAGATGTTGAATCATAAAGACCGAGGTTTGTACCGTTAGCACCAATCTCGCCTGCGATAGCCTTGTTGTAGATGTAGCTACCCTGGCTAGGATACTCAAATGAAGTTGTCTTCTTTGCGTTAGCTGTTGGCTTAAGTACGCTTGCATCGTAGTTCATAAACCACTGGAAGTCGAGGATGTCCTTATCCTGTGTCTGAAGAACATAAGTAACCTTAACTGTCTTCTGGTCAGGGCTAAGTGTAACCTTCTTCTCAGGGAAGAGACTTGAAGTAGCTGTTACTGTGAGACCCTTTGCAGGAGCAACTGTTGTAGCTGCCTCTGTTGTAGGAGCTTCTGTTGCAGGCTCTGTAGCAGGCTCTGTTGCAGGAGCTACTGTTGTAGGCTCTTCTGTAGCAGGCTCTGTAGGCTTTTCACCAGTGATGATGTCAACCTTGCCCTTAGCACCCTGCTTTGTTGAATAGTTAAAGCCTGAAAGGTCAAGTGTAAGAACGATGTCATAACCGTCTTCGTAACCAGCTGCATCTGTATCAATGATCATGTTCTGACCGTTGTATGTAAGGTCAAACCACTCATTGAGAGGAGCATTGCCCTGCTCAGGAAGGCCCCAGTTATCTGTCCATGAACCGTTAGCAGCAAACTTGAACTGATAGTTCTCATAAGCGTCGAGGCTCTTAAACTTAATCTGGTAAACCTTTGAACCCTCAGATGTTTCTGCCATGTAGTTAGCTTCAGCATCTACCTTCCAGGCCTTATCGTTGAGCCATGCATCAGCGCCGTTACCAACGGCTACAATGTGGTCAATAACAAGGTCTTTCGGAATTACAACACCTTCACCTGTTGCAGTGATTTCGTTTGTTGTGGGGTTGTAAGTTACTGTTACATCACATTTCTTTGTTACATTAAATGTGAAGTTGTCATTGCCGGTATCGCCAATACCAAACCATTCAGTATCGTTTTTAACGATCTTGAACTGGTATCCGTTGCCGACTGCTACATCGGTAAATACTTTTTCGTAGTTACCGTCGCCGTTTTCTGTCATTACATTTTCAGGTGCATCAGCTGCAACGCCAACCCATGTATAACCAGTAAGGTTTTCTGAACCGGCTACGAGATATGTGTCGCCGGCAGCGTTAACGCTTACTACAGTTACAACGAGTGATGTTACAACAAGCATCATAGACAGTAAAAGGCTAAGTGCTTTTTTGAACATTTTCTTTTCCTCCTTATGTGATAATGCTTCTATAAGCAGTATAATTATACAACAATCGACCATTAAAAGTCAACTGTAAATGACCTTTAACCGTAGATTATTTTACAAAATATTGTTTTTTGTAGGATTGCACAAATTAAATGTTGATAATTTGTTATTTGTAACCATTAACATTGTTAGATTGCCAGTTCCAACTGTCTCTGCACATATCCTCAAGGTTCTTTTCGGCAACCCAACCGAGTACATTCTTTGCTTTTGTTGCGTCAGCAAAGCACTCTGCAATATCACCTGCACGGCGAGGCTTGATAACATAAGGAATTTTTATTGAATTTGCCTTTTCAAAAGCCTTTACAATATCAAGAACGCTGTATCCTACTCCCGTGCCGAGGTTAAACACCTCTGTTCCCTTATGAACTGCGGAATATTCAATGGCCTTAACATGACCCTTTGCAAGGTCAACAACATGGATATAGTCACGCACACCTGTGCCGTCATGAGTCGGGTAATCGTCACCAAACACACCAAGACATTTGAGTCTGCCTGCGGCAACCTGAGTTATGTACGGCATAAGGTTGTTCGGGATTCCGTTAGGGTCTTCGCCGATTCTGCCGCTTTCGTGAGCACCAATCGGGTTGAAGTAACGGAGAAGAACAACAGACATATCGGGATTTGCGTTTGCGGCATCCGTAAGAATCTGTTCCATCATAAACTTTGTCCAGCCGTATGGGTTTGTCGGAGAACCCTTTGGCATTGTTTCAACAAGCGGAACTGTTTCGGGAGTACCGTAAACTGTGGCACTTGAGCTGAAAATAAAGTTATTTACACCGTGTTTCTTCATTGCTTCAAGCAATGTGAGTGTTGAATCAATGTTGTTGCGGTAATATTCAACAGGCTTTTCGCAGCTTTCGCCGACTGCCTTAAGACCTGCAAAGTGAATCACCGCATCAATCTTATTTTCCGAAAAAATCTTTTCAACGGCATCCCTGTCACAAACATCGGCTTCATAGAGGGGAATTTTCTTTCCTGTAAGCTCTTCCACTCTTTCAACCGCCACGGGACAGCTGTTTGAAAAATTATCCGCAATTACAACATCATGACCTGCATTGATAAGCTCAACACAAGTGTGCGAGCCGATATATCCGGCACCGCCTGCAAGCAAAACATTCATACAAATTTTCCTTTCCTGATTATATCAGCACTTTTCGGGTTCGGGATAGTCAACACCAAAGGTTTCTGCTGTAACCTTTGCCATAACCTGCGGGTCAAGCGGCTTGTCGGAATAGTCCGTGTCACATTCCGCAATTTCATTGACAACCTCCATACCCTCGATAACCTTGCCGAAGGCGGCATACTGACCGTCAAGGTGCGGAGCGTTCTTGTGCATAATGAAGAACTGTGAACCCGCTGAATCGGGCATCATCGAACGAGCCATTGAAAGGACACCCTCTGTGTGCTTGAGGTCATTTTCAAAGCCGTTCATAGCAAACTCACCCTTGATTGAGTATCCGGGGCCACCCATACCCGTGCCCTCGGGGCAACCGCCCTGAATCATAAATCCGTAGATTACACGGTGGAATGTGAGTCCGTCATAGTAACCCTTGTTTACAAGACTGAGAAAATTATTTACGGTATTCGGAGCAATTTCTGGATAAAGCTCCGCTTTAATTGTTTTTCCGTTTTCCATTTCAAAAGTAACAATAGGATTGCTCATTTTAAATCATCCTTTCGGTTTGTTAACATTAGTTTATTATATTTTTTGCAAAATAGCAAGTGTTTTGTTGATTATTTACGAAGGAATCAGCCTTTTTCAATGCTCATTGTGGCAAAAGCATTGAGGTCTGTTCCCGCAACATTGCCGCTGACAAATTCGTAATAGCCTTGTGAACCGACCATGGCAGCATTGTCGCCGCAAAGAGATTTTTCGGGCATATACATTTCCCAGCCACGCTTTTTGCACTCCTCGGCAAGCGTTCGTCTGAGAAGTGAATTTGCAGAAACACCGCCTGCGATTACAAGCTTTTTCTGTCCCAAGTCTTCAGCCGCCTTGATGAAGTTTGTAACAAGACAATCGACAACTGCATAGCGAAATGATGCGCAGACATCTGCTTTGTTAAGCTCAACACCCTTTTGTGCCGAATTGTGAATAAGGTTGATGACTGCGGTTTTAAGTCCCGAAAAGCTAAAATCATACGGTGCGTCGTGAACTACCGGACGAGGGAGCTTGAATGCGAACGGATCGCCGTTTTCGGCAACTCTGTCCATTTCAATTCCGCCCGGATACGGCATACCCATTGTTCTTGCAGCCTTGTCAAAAGCCTCGCCTGCGGCATCATCACGGGTTTTGCCGATAATTTTCATCTTTGTGTAGTCCTCAACCATAACAATATGGCTGTGACCGCCCGACACAACAAGGCAGAGGAACGGCGGTTTTAATTCCTTATTTGAAATATAATTTGACGCAATATGCGAACGCAGATGGTGAACAGGCACAAGGGGAATTCCTGTTGCGAGTGAAAGTCCCTTTGCAAAATTCATCCCCACAAGCAACGCTCCGATAAGTCCGGGGGCATATGTAACACCGATTGCATCAATATCCGAAAGCGTGCAGTCTGCATCTTCAAGAGCCTGTCTTACAACAGGAACAATTGCCTCTGCGTGACGGCGGGATGCGATTTCGGGAACAACACCGCCGTAAAGCTTGTGTTCCTCAACCTGAGAAGCAACCACCGAGGATATTATGTTTCTGCCGTCCTCAACAACCGCTGCCGCAGTTTCGTCACAGGACGATTCTATTGCGAGTATCTTCATAATTTTCCTTTCATTTCGGAACATTTTTTCATAATGCACCGTATAATAATGTTTTATTACATATATATGTCAAAAAAAGCGTGTCATTAAAACAGCGTTTTCAGTAGGAGAAGAGTAGTAGTTTTTCCTCTCTCCCACCTTGATAAATCCGAATTTTTCGTAGAGAGAACGGGCATTTTTGTTGCTTTCACGAACCTCAAGAGTAAGAAAGCTGAGGTTATTTTTCTTGGCATAGTTCACAAGCGTTTCAACAAGCGCCGAACCTATTCCCCGATTTCTGTGTGTGCCGTCAACGGCAACATTGAAAATGTAACCCTCGTCAACAACAACGCTCATTCCTATATATCCGACAACGGCGTTATCTTCCGTTGCGGTAAAAAACAGCGAGGTTTCGTTGTTCAGTTCTTCTTCAAGGCTGTTAAACGACCACGGATGCGAAAAGCACCGCTGTTCAAGCTGTGCAACCGCCTCAAGCTGATTTTCGGTCATTCTGTCAATTTTCATACGCTTTTAATATTTCCTTTACAGAATTAACAATTTCATCACGGCAATGTCTGTACACCTCAATGTCTCCGCCGTAGGGATCGCTTATACCGAGTACGGCGATTTTTTCGGGCTGTACAAGAAAAAACTGCATCAACATTTTTGCGTGACTTTGCGACATACAGTAAAATTTTTCGTATTTTTCAATGCCGGCATCAGCTACGGCTGTTGAAGCTTTGCCCGAAAGGTCAATTCCGATTTCCTTACAGGCAATCACGGAATTTTCCGACACGGGAAGTCCCGTTGAGGTTGCAATGCCAAAGCTTTCCGCCCTGACGCAAACACCGTTTTTCTCTGCCATATCATTAAAAATTGCCTCTGCCATGGGACTGCGACAGGTGTTGCCCGTGCAGACAAAGGCAATCGTTCTGTTATCCTTTTGCATCATACCAAGTCCTTCCGATTGCCGCATCGGCTGTGAGCGGAACGCTCATTTTAACTGCGTTTTCCATTTCTTCCTGAACAATGAGTGCAACTCTCATGCTCTCATCCTGCGGAGCTTCGACAATAAGCTCATCGTGAACCTGCAGCACAAGCCTTGCACGGAGATTTTCGGCTTTCATTCGCTCGTCAACCTTAATCATTGCAATTTTGATAATATCTGCGGCTGTGCCCTGAATAGGCATATTTCTTGCAACTCTTTCACCGAATGCACGAATCATATGCTTGCTCGAGGTGAGTTCGGGAAGATTTCTTCTTCTGCCGAACATCGTTTCAACATAGCCGTCAGCGTTCGCCTTTTCAACAACATTTTTCATATAGCTGTCAACACCGCTGTAATGGGCAAGATAGCTTTCAATGTAGTGCTTTGCCTCTTTATTTGAAACACCGATATCCTTTGCAAGTGAAAATGCGCCGATTCCGTAAACAATACCGAAGTTAACCGCCTTTGCACGGCTTCTCATAATCGGAGTTACCATATCAAGCGGCATATTGAACACCTGTGACGCTGTGATTGCGTGGATATCTTCGTTATCCTTGAACGCTTTAATCATATTTTTGTCACCCGAAATATGGGCAAGCACACGGAGTTCAATCTGCGAATAGTCGGCGTCAACAAGCGCCCAGCCATCTCTTGCACAGAAAAACTTTCTCATCTCTCTGCCAAGCTCGGTTCTTACGGGGATATTCTGGAGATTCGGCTCTGTTGAGCTGATTCTGCCTGTTCTTGTTTCGGTCTGATTGAAATTTGAATGGATTCTGCCGTCATCTGCAATAACCTTCAAAAGTCCCTCGCAGTAGGTTGAATTCAGCTTTGAGAGCGTTCTGTATCTCAACACCATTTCAACAACGGGATGTTCATACCTCAGGCTTTCAAGCACCTCTGCATTTGTGCTGTAACCGCTCTTCGTTTTCTTTTTGCAAGGGAGTCCGAGGTTTTCAAATAAAACTACGCCAAGCTGTTTGGGAGAATTGATGTTAAACTCACAGCCCGCACTTTCGTAAATTGCGGTTTCAAGCTCCTTAATCTGTGCAGAAAGCATTTCGCCGTAGCTTTCAATGCCCTGTCGGTCAACACAGACACCGATATTTTCCATTCTTGCAAGCACCTTTGCAAGCGGAATTTCAATTTCACTCAACAACTTTCCCTGACCGTGAGCCTTGATTTTATCTCCGAGTTTTTCGCACAATTCTGCGTAACAGGCAAATGCCTCGTATTTTTCATTCTGCTCATCAGTGCAGACGGGCAGAGTGATTTCGTAAGCGGCACAAAGATTTTTGTCCGAATAATCCTTTGACGACGGTTCAATCAGATATGCCGCAAGCTCAATATCAAACACAATGTTTTCTACATCAATATTTTTCTCATCGGCATAAGCATAGAGCGTTTTGATATTTCTTGTGTACTTTTCAAGTTCACTGTCGGCAATAAACTTAACAAAAAGTTCTTCGTCCGTGCTTATATACACCTTGCCGTCAAAAAGCACGGCAAAGGATTTTAATTCTTTATTCTCAATTTCAAAGTTGAGATAGAGCTTTTTCTCTGACTTAAGATTTTTTAAAAGTTCATTTTCATCAAAATCAGATACAACCTCAAGCGTTTTTTTCTCAGTTTCTTTTGTCTTTGTATTTTTGTCAGCCTTGATGCCGTATTTTTCTATTAAAGAAAACAGTTCAAGCTTTGCCATAAATCCGGCACATTCATCGGCATCTTTCATATCTACAACATAATTTTCGACATTTGTGTCAACAGGAGCGTTGCAGTTTATTTCACCGAGCATACGGCTGAGAATTGCATTTTCCTTTGACGCAGTCAGCTTTTTACGCACACCGTCCTTGATTTCAAGTTCATCAAGATGGTCATAGATATACTCAACCGTGTGATATCTCTGAATGAGGTCGCCTGCACCCTTTGGACCTATTCCCGCAACTCCGGGGATATTATCCGAAGTATCGCCCTGAATCGCCTTGATTTCTATAAGCTCCTTTGGAGTTACACCGTAAGTTTCAAGAATCTTTTCGGGGGTATAAAGTATATCCTGTTTGTTTGAGCAAAGATGAACGCTTGTTTTGTCCGACACAAGCTGAAGGCTGTCACGATCACCTGTTGCAATAACGCACTCGTTTCCGTTTTCTTCACAAGCCTTGGCGAGCGTACCGAGAATATCGTCAGCCTCAAAGCCCTCGCAGGTAACAAGCTTATAGCCTAAAAGTGTAAGAAGCTTTTTCAGCGGTTTCATTTGTGACGCAAGCTCTTCCGGCATACCTTTTCGCGTTGCCTTGTAGCCTGCATAAGCCTTGTGTCTGAAGGTAGGTGTTTTCAGGTCAAAGGCAATCGCCACGGCATCGGGATTTTCTTCATTTTTAATTTTATACAGCATTGTAAGAAATCCGTAAATTGCGTTTGTAAACTGACCGTCCTTTGTAGTAAGCGGTCTTATTCCGTAAAACGCGCGGTTTACAATACTGTTTCCGTCAACAGCAAGTAATCTCATAATTTATACATCACATTCTCAATTTTTCCGTCTTTAATGTAAATTCTCGGAACACGCTTTCCGACAAGACAGACGGTTTCGTAGTTTATAGTTCCTGTATTTTCGGCAAGTGAATCTGCAGTAGGCTCACCGTTTTCGCCTGTACCGAATACGACAACCTCGTCACCTGTCTTGACATCTTCAATATCGGTAACATCAAGCATTGTCTGATCCATACATATTCTGCCCACAATTTTCGCTTTCTTTCCGTTTACCGTCATATAGCCGTCTTTTGCATTCTGCCTGATGAATCCGTCAGCGTATCCGATAGGAACGGTTGCAATTTTCATCTTTCTGTCGGCTGTAAAAGTTCTGCCGTAGGAAATTGTTGCACCCTTTTGAACCTCTTTTACAAAAGCGACAACTGTTTTAAGAGTCATTGCAGGAACAAGGTCAAGTCTGTCGGCAAGCTTTGATGACGGGGCAAGTCCGTAGAGGATAATACCTGCTCTTACCATATCGCAACAGGTTTCGGGGTAATCTTCAATTGCGCCGCTGTTTGAGCAATGAACAACGCTGATATCAACGCCTCTCTTTTTAAGGCTGTCACGCACATGAATAAAGTTTTCATACTGCTTGTTTGTGAACTCTCTGCCCTCGGCATCTTCATCAGACACACAAAAATGAGTAAAAAGCCCCTCAACCTCAAGATTCGGAAGGCAACAAGCCTCGCAAATTTCTTCAATAGAATATTCATCCCGTGGGAACTCCTGACACATAAAGCCGATTCTTGACATTCCCGAGTCAACCTTGATGTGCATTTTGCAAATACAATCCTCTTCAACACATTTTTCAGAAAGCTCCTTTGCATACTCAAGTGAAAAAACAGCCTGAGAAATATCATATTCAGCAAGATTTTCAGCCTCTGAAACGGGAGTGTAGCCAAGAATCACAATAGGGAGTTTTGAACCGCTTTTTCTGATTTCTATACCCTCGTCAATATTTGAAACAGCAAAAAAATCCGCTCCGAGTTTTTCATAAATCTGTGAAAGCTCAACTGCACCGTGGCCGTAGCCGTCAGCCTTTATAACACAACAAACCTTTGTATCGTCTGCAACCTTATTTCTTATTACATTATAGTTATGCTCAATTGCATTAAGTGAAATTTCAGCCCAAGTTCTTTTTACCATATTCATTTCTATCTCTCCACATACCTTTTACAGTCAATTTGCAATCAATGTAATTATAATACTTTTGATTCTTCAAATCAACACATAATCCCCCTTTAAATGCATATAAAGGTTATTTTATTCGTAATTATGTGCAAAATGTTACTCCTGAATTTTTGCAAATGCACAAATCATCTGCATAAAAGCCCTAAATACTGCAATTCACTTGATTTATTTATTCATTTTTGGTAAAATTAAAAGGTATTTGATTTATAAATTAAATTTCAGGAGGGGCATAATGACAACAAACAACATAATAGTTCTTTGTGCGTTTATAGCTTATATGATTATTATGATCGTAATAGGCTTTGTTTGTTCAAAGGGCAACAAGAACAATGAGGACTACTTTCTCGGTGGCAGAAACCTCGGCAGTTGGACAGCCGCAATGTCGGCACAGGCATCTGATATGAGCGGTTGGCTTTTGATGGGACTTCCGGGCGCCGTATACCTTGCCGGCACAGGCGAGGCATGGATTGCCGTAGGACTTCTTATCGGCACAATTCTCAACTGGTACATTGTTTCGGCAAGACTTCGTAAATACACAATTGTGGCAGGCAACTCGCTCACTATTCCGAGCTTTTTCAAAAATCGCTACCGTGACCATAAAAACATAATCAAGATTGTTTCGGCGTCAATCATCGCAGTTTTCTTCACGGTTTACACAGCGTCGGCATTTAGTTCGGGCGCAAAGCTTTTTGCAACGCTCTTCTCGGACAGCGCAAGCGGTGACGAAAACTACAATCGTGTTTATGTTATCGGTCTTATCGTTGCCGCAGTAGTAATTCTTGTATATACATTTATGGGCGGTTTCAAGGCAGTTTGTACAACCGACCTCATTCAGGGACTTATGATGATTGTTGCAATTCTTTCCGTTCCGGTGCTTGCATATGCAATTCTCACATTTGACACAGGCTTCAGTTCTGCACTTGCCGCAAAAGGTGTTGAACAACCTGCTCAGTTTCTTAACTTCTTTGTAAACGGTGACGGAACGCCTGTTTCGGCTGTTTCGATTATTTCAAACCTTGCGTGGGGACTCGGTTACTTCGGTATGCCGCATATTCTCGTCAGATTCATGGCTGTAAAGAGCAATGAAGAAATCAAAAAGTCAAGAAAAATTGCTGTTGTTTGGGTAATTATTTCACTTACTGCGTCATGCCTTATCGGTCTTATCGCAAGAGGCTACCTTACAGCACAGCTTGACGATGCAACAAGCGAATCTGTATTCATCAGAACAATCCAGCAGCTTTTCTCAGGCAACGGTGTGCTTATCTTTATCGGCGGTATTTTCCTTTGCGGAATCCTTGCCGCAATTATGTCAACAGCAGACAGTCAGCTTCTCGTCACTGCGTCGGCTGTTTCGGAGGATCTTTACAAAGGCGCTGTTAAAAAGAATGCAAGCGAAAAGAGTTCGCTTTTGGTCGGCAAAATTGCAGTTGCAGTTGTTGCTGTAATCGCATTCTTCATTGCACTTAATCCTAAATCAAGCATTATGGGACTTGTTTCGGATGCATGGGCAGGATTCGGTTCGGCATTCGGACCTGTTGTTCTGTTGGCACTTTTCTGGAAACGCTCAACACTTTCGGGTGCAATCAGCGGTATGGCAACAGGCGCTCTGACAGTTATCATATGGGACTATATTCCGCTTGTAAACGGTCAGACGCTTTATGCGGCAACAAATCTTTATTCACTTGTTGTAGGCTTCGGACTTGCGCTTATTGTGAATGTTATTGTTTCTCTTCTTTCAAAAAAGCCGTCAAAAGAAATCACGGACGAATTTGATTCAATTAAAAATATTGAAGTATAAAACACAGGGGCAGTCGCTTTATCACGACTGCCTTTTTTGTGTCTGAATTTAATTTTTTGCGAAAATAAGAAAAATAAAACATGGAATATCACAAAAATCAATTGAAATGTGAAAATTTTTGTAGTATAATCTATCGTATTGTTTGTTACTATTTTATTTTTCAGAAAAGAGATTGATATGAAACTTTTAGAAGACAGAATTCTTAAAGACGGACACATCGGTGCCGAAAATGTGTTAAAGGTTGACAGCTTTCTTAACCATCAGATTGATGTCAATTTTGTGTGTGAGCTTGGCAAGGAATTTTACAGACTTTTCAAGGATGAAAACATAACAAAAATTCTGACAATTGAAGCGTCGGGAATCGGCATTGCCTGTCTTACGGCTCAGTATTTTAATGTTCCCGTTGTTTTTGCAAAAAAGACAAAGACGATAAACATTTACTCAGATACATACAACGCAACCGTCCACTCCTATACTCATAAAAGGAATTACGACATAGTTGTTTCAAAGGAATTTTTGAGCAAAGAAGACAATGTGCTTATCATTGACGATTTTCTTGCAAAGGGCAGTGCCTTGACGGCACTTCTTATGCTGATTGAAAAAGCAGGCGCAAAAACAGCAGGCGCGGGAATTGTTATCGAAAAAGCCTATCAGGGCGGCGGCAACCTCGTTCGTGATATGGGCGTAAGAGTTGAATCTTTGGCAAAAATCAAGTCCATCAGTAAAAAAGACGGAATCGTGTTCTGCAAGCAGTAATAATATACTGCTTGCTTATACTTGACTTTTGCTGATATTTATAGTATTATCTAACGGTAGGTCTTGCAGAAATTGAAAATGCGGGTGTGGCGGAATTGGCAGCCTTGCGACCGCTGCCTGTGGCGGATAAAGGGAGCAATGCGCTGTCTGAAATAACGAGCAAAAGGAAGCACATTTATGTGCGACGCATTGCGACTATATTTCAGACCGGAAGACGCGCGTATCACTTTGCAAACCACTATTATATTTCAGTTTAATATTTGCACCTGTGGCGGAACTGGCAGACGCGCTAGATTTTGGTCACGCTACCTTTGTGAAACAATTTAATATTTTGATTTTCGCAAGTTTATCTTGTTGAAATACACACGTGCGGGCGTGGCGGAATTGGCAGACGCGCTAGATTTAGGTTCTAGTGTCAACCGATGTGCAGGTTCAAGTCCTGTCGCCCGCACCACCCTGAAAAGCTCGATTTTATCGGGCTTTTTCTTGTTTTTGAGCAAAAATAAAGTTGGCAGACGCATAACATAAGATGACGATTTTGTAGTTCGTATTGTACAAATTATCACGCTTCAATTTAGCTATAATTACTAAATTGAAAATTACTAATGTTATGCGTCTGCCATTTTATATTTTGCAATAAGCCTTAATTACCGGTACTTTTATAATACCTCATACTGAACTTCCAGAAAAAGTAAGCGATGATATAAAGTATGATTCCTACAAACGGCGAAATATACATAAACCATTCGGGATACGTCGACATATCAGGCTTGCGCAGCAAGAACTGTGCCGGAAAGTAATTCACAAATGCAAAGGGCACTACAAATATAAGAAGTGATTGTATAAACTTATTATAGATGCTAATGGGATAACCGGCAAATTTTCTCAGATTCCAGTACATAATTTCTTTTAAGCTCTGTGTTTCTATAAAATAAATGCTGATTGCTGAGAAAAACAGAAAAACTGCACCTTGTATAAGGACACCGCTTGCAATTGAAATAACATAGTACAGAATAGTTACTGCGTTCCATTCTACGCCCACATTATTAGCTGACAAAATAAAAAGAGTAATGCCCAATGTTCCGTGACCGAGTGCTGCAAGCCAGTCTGCACCGCACAGCACAAGTTGAGTGAGTATTCCACGAGGTCTTACCATTACTCTGTCTATATCACCGTGCTTTATCCAGTCGGAAAAGTCACGCAAAGCCATAAAAAAGACAATAAAAATTCCATATGTAATAAAAATCAGGCTGAACAGAAACATAAGCTCGTTGATATTCCAGTTATTGATTGTATCAAATTTAAGCAAAGCAAAATACATTGCAATAATTCCTGCCGCTTCTCTGAAAAACACGGCAAAAGACGAAACTACGGAGTCAAGCTTATATTGAAAGCGTGTTTTTATACCTGATTTTGCATAAGCAAAAAACAGAGAAACTATATCTTTCATAACTTAACCTCCCTGCACTATAAGTCTTTTGATTCCTTTATTCCACAAAAGCTCGCCGATAAAATAAAGTATTGCTATCCACAAAACCTGCCTACCAAAATTCAACAGTATTTCATAACTCTGCAGTTGTCCGAGATACAGCTGAACAGGTGTGAAGAAAATAGAATCAAACGGTGTGAACTTAATAATATTCAGAACAGGTTGTGGCATAAACCAAAGCGGAAGTAAAGCACCCGAGAAAATATTTACTATTACATTTTTTATTGTAATCAATCCCCAGACATTAAACAGCCAGAAAGCCAATGTCTGAACTATAAAGCTTATATACCACAATACAATATATCCCAGCACTGCACTGACAAGACAGAGAATAAAGCCAAAAATTCCGGCAGGCGGCATCATTTCAGTAAAAAGCATTGCAATTATCACAGCAGGCAGAAAATTGAAAACCACTTTAAAAAATCCGTCACCCAAATCCTCAAACAGCATTCTGAATTTGAAATTCACAGGCTTAAGAAGCTCGTTTGCTATTGTTCCCTGTTTGATTTTATCCTGTAAAAACATTTCATTTTTTGAAAAAGCATTTGTCAGACCGAGCGAAATTATAAAATTTGTAGTTACCATTGAAAAGGTAATTCCGTCAATCTCGTTTGCGCCGCCATACAAAGCCTTGTATATACACCAATACACCAAAAAATTCAGAACAGTATTCAGAATCCCCATTATGTACTCAAAACGGTAAGCCATATTATTTCTGAATTTAACGGCGGCAAATTGTATGTAAGTACTCATTTTACACCTCCGTACTCAATGTACAATGATTTTACCCTGATAAATATCACTGATTATCGCATCAATTTCAGGCTCTTTTACTGAAATATCCTTGATACTGTAATTATTGAGCAAGGTACTCATTAACGAATTTATGCTTGTTTTGCCGGTATCAAATGTGATGACCTTTTTCATTCTGTTTTTATCAACATCACTGACAGTAACATACGGAATATCAATTTTTTCAGGCAGCTGTTCAAACTCTGCTTCTATAATTCGTGATGAAACATAATTGCTTTTTATGGCTTCAAGGCTTCCGTCATATAGCTTTTTTCCGTCATCAATAATTATCAGGCGCTCACAGGTCTTTTCAATATCCTGCATATCGTGTGTTGTAAAAATCATTGTGATGTTATCAGTCTTATTTAGAGTTTTTATAAAACTGCGGATTTTCTCCTTACCCACAACATCAATTCCGATTGTCGGCTCATCAAAGAAAACTATTTTAGGTGAGTGAAGAAGCGCCGCCGCAATATCTGCCCTCATTCGCTGACCAAGTGAAAGCTGACGTACAGGCTGATTAATGAATTTCCGCATATCAAGAAGCTCAGTAAAGCGTTCAATATTTTCTTTATATTTCTTATCGGGAATTTTATAGATATGCTTGATAACCTCGTAGCTGTCAAGCGGTGATAAATCCCATGAAATCTGCGATTTCTGACCGAACACTACACCGATATTGGCAACATATTCCTTACGCTGTTTGTGGGGAATATATCCTGAGATATTTATATTTCCGCTGTCCGGGTACAGAATACCTGAAAGCATTTTGACGGTAGTTGACTTTCCGGCTCCGTTAGGTCCGATAAAGCCTACCATCTCACCCTCTTTTATATTAAAGCTGATGTCGTTTACGGCTTTCTTGTATTCGTGTTCAGGATGAAATATATTTGCTAACGCACCCTTGAAACCTGTTTTTCTCTTTGTGATTTTAAAGGTTTTGCTTATGTTCTGAACATCAATTATAGTTTTACTCACTCTGAGTCCTCCTCATATATATTTCTGATAATTTCTTCTACGGTAGGTTTTCTTATCAGCAAATCCTTAACCTTACACTGGGATAAAATGTAAGCGGTTAAATCTTTGGTACTGATTACCTTACTGTCGTACCAAAGGGTAATTTTCTTATTTTCAATCATGTATTTAGTCACGGGCAAATCCTGCATATCGGGAATTTTATCCGTAAGCTCTGCACTTAATGAATTGATACTTGCGTGAGAATACTTTATACGGTCAAAGCTTCCGTTAAAAACCATACTGCCTTTATCTAATAAGATTACCCGTTCACAGATTTTCTCAATTTCTTCTACATTGTGTGTGGTAAGAATTATTGTGGTGTTCTTATCCTTGGACATTTTTTGAAGAATTTGCCTTATTGATTCCTTGGCTATCAAGTCAACCCCGATAAATGGTTCGTCAAGTATAAGAAGTTCAGGCTCATAGAGCAGTACGACAGCTATTTCTGCACGCATACGCTGACCTAATGAAAGCTGGTCAACACGGTATTTCATAAAAGAGTTTAATCCAAGAGCATCTGTAAGCTCAGAAAGCTTTTTATTATATCTGTCATCGGGAATCCTGTAAATTGCCTTTACAAGCTCCATATTCAGTTCAACCGTTAAATCCTCCTGCAAGGTCGCGGTGTTTGCACCCTTGCCGTTATCATAGGTTCCTGAGGGCCTCTGACCTGACACTACACCCATAAACGGCCCGTTTTTAGCTTTCCTTGCAAGCGGGTTATCCTCAAAAATTCTGACAAAGCCACTGTCGGGTTTTAACAAGCCTGAAATAAGCTTTATAAGTGTTGTTTTGCCTGCACCGTTTGCACCTATTAGCCCGACTGTTTCACCCTTGTTAATATGAAACGAAAGATTATTCACCGCTTTGATGTTATTGTGAAATTCCTTGCTTAAGTTTTTGGCTATAATCATTTTCTTCACCTAAATTAATAATAAACATATACTTGATAATTTACAATCCATTTGGGATAAACTGCTTCTGAGCTGTGACAAAAAGCAAGAGCCTTGACACAAATTTTGAAAAAGGAATTGGCTTTTTTGTTTTTCCTGACAACCTACTTATATGCAGTTTCCTGTCAAATAAAAAAGACTGCTTCGCTTGAAACAGTCTAATTTTAGTATTAGCTTGGTATCATAACATTCACGCAGAACATATTATCCTCTTCATAAATGTCAACTATACCATCATATTTTTCGGCTATTGTCTTTATCTGCTTTATACCGTAGCCGTGTTGTTCTGTATTATTTTTATCCGATTTAAGCTCGGGATTTGTTTCAAGAACGGAGTTGTCAATCTTGTTTTTTACGAGGATTGTATCATAAGCACGCTTTTTGAGAATCGCAACACAGATAAACTTATCTGTTATCTTTTCACTTGCCTCAACGGCATTATCAAGTATATTTGAAAGCAATGCAGAAAAATCAACACTTCCCATTTTTTCAAAGGGGAGATTTTCTATTTCTGCTTTAAATCTGATTCCCTTGCTATGTGCTTTTTCAAGCTTTGAATTGATAATATAATTCATAACAGAATTACCGGTCTGAATGTAAGAATAGGTTTTATTCAGATTATCAAGCACATCTGAAAGATAATTCTTAGCCAGTTCAACTTCTCCGTTGTTAAGATAGGATACAGCCACCATAATATGATTTTTCATATCGTGCTTGAGCCTTCGTGTGTTTTCGTGAAGCCTCTCAATTTCCGCACGCTGAGTCGTTTCGTTTGCATAATCAGCTTTCAGGTTATCGTATTTGTACTGCAAGTCGAGATTTTTGGCAACCTCTCTTGAATATTCCTTTTCAAGATTTTCAAAATCCTGCTTGAGCTTTTTATATTTTCCGATCATCTCATATACCTCATTATGCGAGCTTTTATTACATCTCTGTTTGTTCTGCCGATTGGTAGGACGACATTGCTGCTGAGAACAATATTCTCGGATTTGACTGAAAAGATATGCTCCTGATTCACAAGAAATCCTTTATGAGTGCGGATAAAACCCTTTGCTGAAAGCTCTTTTTCAATTGCTGAAAGGGTACTTCTGAATTTGTAAACAGTATTTGCAGTATGCAGATTAAGATAATTTGACTCGGATTCAAAATACAGAATATCCTTAAGCTTGATTCTGTTAAAGCTATCGTTAGTTTTGAAGAAGAATGTATCAGAGCTTTTTTGTATTTCCTCAATCAAGCCTTTTACAACTCCCGTAATTTCTTCATCAAAATATGTCTTTCTTATAAATCCGAAGGGATGATATTTAAAGGATTTATACACTAGGGCATCCTGACCTGTAACAAAGACAATGAGTGTTTTTATTTCGCTGTTGAGCAGAGCTTCTGCAATATCCATACCGCTGATTGTCGGCATATCAATATCCAGAAACAGAATATCAACAGGACAACTTTTCAGATATTCAAGAAGCCCGATTGAGTTTTCTGTTGTATATAAATCAATTTCACAATTAATCTTTTCAAATTCTTTCTTTATCTTTACAGATAAATCCTCTAAAATTTTAGTTTCATCATCACAAAATGCAACTTTTATCATTTTATCACCATAAAAAATTATATAATCAAAAGCAACATCGTGTCAATAATTTTGCCTTATTTATATAAATATCTTTTCTGAAACTATTCCATTATCATTATAACAATCCTTATGTCTTTGAAATTTAGCGTTCAGCTTGATTTTGATTTTCAGCTTTTTATCTCTCTCAAAGATAATTATTTTATTCACAAGCAATCTGAGGTTTGCGTCACTGATTGATCCTTCCTTGATAATTTCTTCAATGATTTCAACGCTGTCTTTCATTTCAGCTTTGCGCTTTTTGATAGTTGAGTTATAATCCAGAATAAACTTGATTTCATCTTCGAACTTTTGAATGTCCGACTCGCATTTTTCAAGCATTTCTGTGTAGATAACAGTGTGTTCCCTATCCCTGATTCTCTCAAGTAAGATTTCTTTTTGGTCAGATTTGCGCTGTGCAAGTCTTGTATTAAGCTGTTTCAGCTTATTGTTTACAGAGTTTTTATTGCTCATCCATTTGCAATCAGCGATAAAGAATATCCTATCGGTTACACAAGTTTTCTTGTAATGGACACCGACAGTAGATTTATTGATGAAAGTATTTTTGAAGACTTAAGAAATTTTGCGAAAGAATTATTAAATAAGGATTTTAACAGGACTGATTTTTTAGATTACCATTCAAAAATAATTTCAGCTATTGATGTTTTGAGTCAATATGAAATCTTTAAAATATTTGATATCAAGAAATGTAAAGAGAAAATCAATAAGCTTTTCACAGAAGAAAAAATCAAGCTTTATGAAGAATACAACCGATTCACAAAGAATGAATATAGAATAAAGATTTCAGAAAAATTAGACGAGTTAATCAAAACGTCTGTTGATTTAGAAACGGCTTTCTCAATTGGTTTCTTTATTTCATCAGCTGTAAAGGAAGTTGAATATTATTCATCTGTCGTGTTTCAGATTACAAATAAAATAGTAAAAAACAACGCACGAACAAAAGCAGAACTCGCAGAAGCATTCAGCGATTTTATAAACGATCCGTATATGAATTTTATATTTGAAGTTAACAGCCACCCATTCGGCACGAGAGCAACAATAATTCCGGTGGTTGAGTCTGAAAACGGCACAAGCAAGATTTATAGGAAGGTTTATTACAATAATCTGAAAGACTTTCTGATGACGGATTTATTTGAAGGCTATATTCACGGGCACTACCTTTGGAGATGCGATATTTGTGATAGATATTTCTTTATGACCACAGCACGCAATCAACTATATTGCAGCACGGTAAATAAGAAGTACGGAGTGCCTTGTTCGTACATTGCAAAACACCCGGAAGTCACAAAAAGGAAAATGAAAAAGCAGAGAAAATCCGACAGTCCGTATTATGTTCTGTGGAAAAATCGTTACGATTCTATCCGCAAAAATAAAAGTCTAAGCAAATATAGTGCGAATGTATCTGCCAAGGCAAAGGAGCTTATTGATTATTATTTCAATTTGGCTAATGTTGATTTTGACTATGCCGAAAATCAATACGAGAAAGATATGGAGCTTTCAAAAATATACGAGGAGACTATGAAAGATTAAGGAAAATAAAATGTATCAGCTTGATTATTTTCCAATTAAGCTTGCTAACTTGAATGATTATTTTACACGCTACAGAGAAACAAAGGATGAAAAATACTTTAATGAATTTCTCTATTATTATGAACCTGTACTCAACAGAAACGCTCGACTGTTTATAAAGAAATACAGCTTGGATAGTAACAGAATTGACGACTTGAAACAAATTTTTATATCTCTGCTGTGGGGCGAACTGCAAAGCTATGATTCGGATATACCTTTACTACAGCTCATAAAATATAAAGCGCTCAAAGCTTGGCACAAATATGTCCGTACTATTTGCGGTAACGTACATATCAATAATGATAATCTGTATCAGAATTTAAGGAAAGTAGCATTGCTGTACTCGCAACAACCGAATGACAAACCTCTTGAAGAAGCAGTCACGGACATTGCAAATGAATTGAATATTTCAAAGAACACAGTTCGCAACTGCATTATTGCTTCGACTCAATTCAAGCAGAATAGCAATCTTGATATTCACAATAAAGATAATGAAAATTATTTCAGTTCTTCAATCGCTGATATTGAGATAGATACTCTCTCCCCCGAAGACATATTTTTCAAAAACGAACAGAGAGAAAAGTTAAAAACAGCTTTGAGCAAACTCAAGCCACAGGATTTAAGATTGACCGAGTTAGTCTTTGGCATATGTCCCGACTGTCTGAAAAACAAGGAGAAAATAACAATCCGTGAAGCGTCATTAAGGGTCGGTCTGACAGCCGAGGGTGCAGAAAAGAAAATAAAGAAAATTTTGGAACAATTAAAAGAAGAATTACAGCAATAGCAAATTCAATAACAACTAAAAGCGGATAGGCAATGTTAATAATTACCTATCCGCTTTTTCAGTTATTGATTACTTCAATGATGATCCTTGCTCCTAACCGAAAGTCATTTAAAAATGCGTTTCGTTCACCGATTTCAGAAATTTCCTGATTGCAGTCCTTGTATTTTTCAAATGTTTCTTTCTGCTCATCAGAAAGAATTGCTGTGAGTTTTTCTTCATTTCTGTTGAGTAAGCCAAGCAGTTCTTTCATTTCATCATCAAGCTTTGCACATTTTTCGTGAGGGAATAAGTTTCCGTAATATAAATCTTCAAGTGTATCCATTGTTTATGCCACCTTTCTTAGCACAAACATATACCACGAAACTCTGTATAAGTCCAGAGATTTTCTTTTGTTTGATAAATAATTTTCGATTAAATCATTCTGTTTTTTAATTAAATTACTTGAAATCAATCAAATTTCAAGTTAATATACTACAAAAAATTATTTCAATGACCGAAAATGAAAATTCGCAGAATGTAACCATCTGCGAATAATAAAATGACACATTAAATCGTACTTTTATTGATTATTTTATCACTTTTTATATAAAAATGCAATGTAGATTTCACTATTTATCCGACATATTTGAGAATATGTGTTATTTTTCAAGTGATATCAAGATATTTCTGGTCAAGAATTCCGTCATTTGAAATATCATTTTAAAATAGTATTATGATATTCACAGAAAGGAATGATATTATGCCAAGACACGGCGAAAACATTTATAAGCGTAAGGACGGACGATGGGAGGCAAGGTATGTAAAAGCAATTAATATTGACGGTAGTAAAAAATACGGTTCAGTTTACGGAAAATCGTATGCTGAAGCGAAAGATAAGCAACAGTATTGTTTAATTCACCCGACAACAACACAAAATGTTTTTAACTACACGGTTAATTCTATATTATTTGAATGGCTTGAAACAAGCAAAAATCATATTAAACACTCCACATATATTAAATATGAAAATATTATAAAAACTCATTGTGAAGATTCAATTGGTAGAATATTTATCAGGCTTGTTAATACAAAAAACATACAGCAATTTACTGATTATCTTTTAGATAAGTCAATTTCAAGAAATACAGTAAATAATATTCTGATTGTGCTTGGAATGGGATTTGAATATGCCAAAGAAGAATATGGAATTGTCTGCCCAAAGGTACATTTATTGAAATCAAAACACGATGAAATGGATGTGTTATCAGAATCAGAACAACAAGATTTGATGAATCATTTGCTAAAAAATACGGATATATATGATTTTGCAATACTGCTTGCACTCTACACTGGATTACGAATTGGCGAACTATGTGCATTACAATGGGGAGATATTTTTAACGGCAGAATTTATGTTTCCAAAACAATGCAAAGAATACGTATGAACTTAGGAAAAACAGAAGTCGTAGTAACACCTCCCAAAACAGACAAGTCAAACCGTTGTGTACCTATACCATCATTTCTGCTTCCGATTGTGGGGAGATTTAAAATGCAATCGGGATATGTAATAAGGCAGGATAACGGAAAATTTGTTGAGCCAAGATTAATGCAAATAAAATTTTCTCAAAGGATAAAGGCTTATGGTATCAGGCAGACTCATTTTCATACACTTCGTCATACTTTTGCCACACGATGTATTGAATCGGGGATGGATGTAAAAACGCTATCAGAAATTCTGGGGCACTCTGATGTTAAAACAACGCTAAACAAATATGTTCATTCATCATTTGAATTAAAACAGACCAGTATTGATAAATTGCCTTTCGATTACGCAATTTAAAAATAATATTTATGGTCAAATATATGGTCGCTTATTTATTGTTTGTTCGATAGATAAGCGATTTTTTGTTTCTTTTTCGCTGTCGGTTACATTCTGCGAAAATTTGAGGTCAGTTGGTGGGTGTACTTATGGCGAAGAAACAAATCAAGTCAAAACAAAGGGTAGCCGATTACGGTGAGGTCTATACTAATGACCGAGAAGTAAAAGCAATGTGCAACCTTGTTAAAGACGAAACGGAACGCATTGATTCACGGTTTCTTGAACCAGCCTGCGGTAACGGAAATTTTCTTGCAGAAATTCTTACCCGAAAGCTTGAGGTTTGCAAGCGAAAGTACAAACGCAGCCCTCTTGATTATGAAAAGTATTCGGTACTCGCAGCAAGCTCCATATACGGTGTCGATATATTGCAGGACAACGTGCTTGATTGCAGAAAGCGTATGTTTGCAATATGGGATAAGCAGTATAAGGCTGTATGCAAAAGCATGTGCAACGAACAGACTAAAGAAGCCGTAAAATTCATTTTCAGCCGCAACATTGTATGCGGCAACGCACTCACCCTAATGACAGTCGATGAAAACGGAAATGACACAGATATTCCAATAGTTTTTTCAGAATGGGCACTTATCACAGATTCACAGATGCAGAGAAGCGACTATACCTTTGAACAGTTGCTTAAAGAGCAGGAGCCTGACAAAGACGAACAGTTATCATTGGTAAGTGATACACCGTCTGATGAGGGCATCTTTCTGAAAAAATACATCACACATTACAGGAGGGTGCAGAAAAATGGCTGACAGCTTATTCAATGAAATTTACAATCCCGATGTTTTGTCCTGCCTTGCTAACCTATCAAACGACGAGGTTTTTACACCGCCTGAAGTTGCTAACGCTATGCTTGATATGCTGCCGCAGGAGCTTTTCAGCAATCCTGACACAACATTTCTTGACCCTGCGTGCAAATCGGGTGTTTTTTTACGTGAAATTGCAAAAAGGCTTATCAGCGGACTTGAAGTGCAAATTCCCGACTTGCAGAAACGCATAGACCATATTTTTCACAAACAGCTTTTTGGTATAGCAATTACCGAACTGACAAGTCTGCTGTCACGCAGAAGCGTGTATTGCTCAAAATATCCAAACACAGAATACTCCGTAAGTAGGTTTCCCGATGTTGAGGGAAATATACGATACAAGCGCATAAAGCATACATGGCAGGACGGAAAATGCATTTATTGCGGTGCATCTCAGAAAGAATACAATAGAGATAGTTTGCTCGAATCCCACGCATATCAATTTATACATTCAGGTGATAAAGAAAGGGTCTTTGATATGAAATTCGACGTAATTATCTCAAATCCTCCGTATCAATTAAACGACGGTGGAAATGGAAAAAGCGCAAAACCTATTTATCAACATTTTGTAAATCGTGCAAAATTATTAAAGCCAAAGTATATAACGATGATTATACCATCAAGATGGTTTAGCGGAGGAAAAGGACTTGATGATTTCCGTAAAGAAATGCTTTCAGACAGAAGAATTGAGAAGTTGGTTGATTATGAAAATTTTAAAGATGTATTTCCTGGTGTTGATTTAGCTGGTGGAGCGTGTTATTTTCTTTGGAATAGGGATTATAACGGAATGTGCGAAGTAACTAATTTTGATAAATCCAAACCATTAACCTCAAATAGATATCTGGATGAAAATGAAATATTTATTCGACAAAACTTAGCTGTAAAGATTGTAAAAAAAATACAAAAACAAAACAAGTACTATTTGAATAAAAAAGTATCCTCAAGAAAGCCTTTCGGAATACCAACAAATTATCCACCAAAAGAAAACGGCATACCATGTTGGTTTATTCAAAGGATAGGTAAGAAGTACGCTGATAAAAAAGATATCATTGATAATAATCAACTACTAAATAAGTGGAAATTACTTGTGCCTAAAGCTCCAATAGCAGGCCAGACAGATTTCACAAAGCCTGTTGGATTTTATTATGACGGAAATATAAGGCTTGCTGCTCCTGGCGAATGTTGTACAGAATCATGGATTGTTGCAGGTGCATTTGACACAAGGGAAGAAACATTGAATTTTAAATCTTATTTATTTACAAAAGTTGTACGTTTTCTGTTATTACAGACTGTTGTATCACAAGATGTAACAAAAAAGAATTTTTGTTTTGTCCCCGATTTAAGAAAGTATAATATCACATACACTGATGAATATTTAATAGATTTATGGGGCATCAGCAAAGATGAATGGAATTACATTGATTCAAGAATTTGTAATATAGGTGGTGACGACAATGGCTGATAATCAGTTTTTTGCACCACGTCCGCAAATCAATCCCACAATCTACGCATACGAGCTTGTGGATGTTCCCTCTCATAAAGGCTACATAAAGGTAGGCTTTACCGAAAGAAATGTTAAAAGCCGTATAAAGGAACAGATGCACACCAGCGGTGTGCAATACAAGATTCTATTCAGTCATTCCTCTATGCGCCCCGACGGTTCCTGCTTTACCGACCACGATGTTCACAGTATTCTAAAACGCAGAGGTAAGCAACAGCTTAACAGCGGTAACGACCGCAACGAATGGTACAAATGCACGGTTGATGACATAAAATCTGCCGTTAATGAGCTTATAACAGGCAAGGTTGCGTCTGAAAACAGAACGGCAAGTTTTGAAATGCGCCCCGAACAGTACAGAGCAGTTGAACGAACAATAAAATATTTTAAAGAAGCTAAAGCTGCCGAACCAAATCGCACGCAAAAGTTTTTATGGAATGCAAAAATGCGTTTTGGCAAAACCTTTGCGTCATATCAGCTTGCAAGGAAGATGAATTTTAAGCGTGTACTTGTTCTCACCTTCAAGCCTGCCGTTGAATCGGCATGGCGTGAAGATCTGATAACTCACATTGACTTTGAAGGCTGGCAGTTTATTTCCAACAAAGACGCTGCAAACCGAAAAACTACAATTGACCATATGTTTGAACAGGCTGATAAGTCACAGCCTATTGTTGTTTTCGGTTCGTTTCAGGATTTGCTCGGCACAACTGAATCAGGTGCAATCAAACCTAAAAATGAATTTATACACAGCAACAACTGGGATTTAGTTATCTTTGACGAGTATCATTACGGTGCGTGGCGTGAGAACACAAAAAAGCTCTTTGAAAAGCCTGATGAAGAGGTTGATGTTGACTTCGATATGGAAAAGTACAAAAATGATGAAGCCGACAATGCCTATAATGAAAGCTTTATTGAGATTACAACAGACCATTATCTATTTTTATCGGGAACGCCGTTTCGTGCCATAAACAGCGGAGAATTCATTGAAGAACAGATTTTCAACTGGACTTATTCGGATGAGCAGTCCGCAAAAGAAAATTGGAAAGGCTCTGATAATCCTTATCTTGCTCTTCCGAGAATGGTTATGCTCACCTATAAAATGCCTGAGGATATCCGTCAGGTTGCAATGCAGGGTGAATTTAACGAATTTGACTTAAATGTTTTCTTTTCTGCAAAAGGAAAAGGCAAAGAAGCGAGATTTGTGTACGAAAACGAGGTACAAAGCTGGCTAAATCTTATGACAGGCAAGCATCTGCCTGCAAATCTTGTCGACCTGAAATTAGGTAAGGATAGACGTCCGCCTATGCCGTTTTCAGATGTAAGACTGCTGAATGTGCTCTCTCATACTCTTTGGTTCCTGCCAAATGTTGCCTCCTGCTATGCAATGAAAAATCTGCTCGAACAAAAGCAAAATACTTTTTATCACGAATACAAAATCAACCTTTGCGCAGGTACATCTGCAGGTATCGGACTTGACGCTCTTGCTCCTGTTCTGAAATCTATGTGCAATCCGCTTAAAACCAAAACAATTACCTTAACCTGCGGCAAACTGACAACAGGTGTTACAGTAAGGCCGTGGACGGGAATATTTATGCTCCGTAATTTAAAAAGTCCCGAAACATATTTTCAGGCGGCATTCAGGGTGCAATCTCCGTGGGAGATTATAAATGAGATCGGAGAAAAAGAAATTATTAAGCACGAGTGCTATGTATTTGATTTTGCTCTTGACAGAGCATTACGACAGATTTCCGACTACAGCTGTCGGCTGAATATCAATGAAAGCAACCCTGAAAAGAAAGTAGCTGAGTTTATTAATTTTCTGCCTGTGCTTGCATACGACGGAAGTACTATGAAACAAATCAGCGCACAGGATATTCTTGATATTGCAATGTCGGGTACTTCTGCAACTTTGCTTGCAAAGCGTTGGGAATCAGCTTTACTTGTAAATGTTGACAACGATACTCTAAAACGTCTTTTTGCTAATGAACAGGCCATGAAGGCTTTGATGAGTATAGAGGGATTTCGCTCGTTAAATCAGGACATTGAAACAATTATCAATAAATCTGAAGCAGTTAAGAAGGCTAAAAAAGAGAAGGATAAACTAACTCAGAATGAAAAGAAAGAAATCAGCGAAGAGGAAAAAGAGTTTAAATCAAAGCGCAAACAAATTCAGGAAAAGCTGATTAAATTTGCAACCCGTGTTCCGATCTTTATGTACCTGACCGACTGCCGTGAGCGTTCTCTCAAAGATGTTATCACTCAGCTTGAACCGGGATTGTTTAAGAAAGTAACAGGACTTGATGTCAAGGATTTTGAACTGCTTTGCTCGCTTGGAGTATTCAATGCCGGCTTGATGAATGACGCAATTTTCAAATTCAAGCGATACGAGGATTCAAGCCTTTCTTACACAGGAATCAACAAACACGAAAACGAAGATATCGGTGGTTGGGATACTGTCATCAAACGTAAAGAATATGAACAGTTATTCTACAATCAACAAGCAACTATGTCCGCTGATAATCTTGATGAAGTAACCGATGACGATGATGCTATTGATATTATGGCAGAAACTAATCAGCTTTCAGATTTTCAAACAGACGATAAAGCACAAATTAAAGAATCTGGCCTTGTTACTTCAAGCTATGGTATTAGTCAAAGCATCAACTCAAAAACTACAAAGCCAAAGACTAAACAAAAAAGCGAGAATTTTAATCTTCCTGCTGTTAAAGTCGATGATACTGTGCAACATAAATTGTTTGGAACGGGAACGGTCAGCAAAATCGATAAAGCGCAAAAGTATATCTATGTCAGATTTGATAAAGGTGAAAAAATGTTTGTTTTTGACTATGTGTTTAAGAATGGACTGTTAACGTTAACCTAAGGATATATACCGAGATTATTAAACACAGGCAAAATTAGTACTGACACATAATAAAGCACGAAAAAGGATTAAAGTTTTTCGTGCTTTTATTCTATTTTGTTTTCATGCCAAATACGGATGTTTATAATAGAGATTCTTTATCATAGAATAATAAATTAATCAATTTATATAGGTAAATTCTCAGAGTAAATGCAACAGTGGCAAAAGGTAGCATTTAACTTGAGAAATCTGTAGCATTTAGTTTGAGAAATGGTTAAAACAGTAACTAAAACAAGGCAAAATTAGCGTTAAAAAGTAAAAATAGGCATAGCAAAGCTAGCTCGAGAGAAAAAATTTCTCAGACTAAATGCAAGTATGGTTGCATTTACCTTAATAAATATTTTTAAGTAATTTTGGCGATTGAATTACATCTTTCGGATCAATTTGAGATATACCCAAAACTGATGCTAACTCAGTCGAATAATAGAAAGAAAACATTTCAAATGAGCTTTTGCCGTTGAATTGTTTTCTTTTTACGGAGTTAATATGTGAAAAGATAAGGTTAATGGTATCTTGTGTAAATTCATCAAAAGAAGAACCCGATGGAACAATATCTCTAAAAAGAGTATGGTTTTTCTCTATGTGTGGCTTTTCCTGCGGAGAACTCGGCTCACAAAAGAAAAGCTTTGTTTCGGGATTTCCGTTAACATCATTTTCAAATTTATGAACAAAACTGAACTCACTTCCATTATCTGTCAACAAAACAGGAACTAAATCACCAAAGTTAGTTCCTAGAGAATTAAATTTTGTTTTTAATTCCTGTATTTTATTTGCAGCTTCTAATGCTGTTTTGTTTTCAAGTAATAACCCAATCATAAAGTCGCAGTTAATGAAGTGTAGGGTCATAATTACTTTACCGCCGATTCTACCTATTACGGTATCTAATTCAGCAATAGGAACATCAGGATTATCTGTAATATATTCAATAAAATCTTGATAGCTACGCCCTTTTTTAGACAGTTGGGTATACTTTCTTTTTTAGCAGATTTACGAGGTTTAAACTTTACTGCTCTTGGCAAGTCGATTAAACCAATGGTGTAATACTGCTTGTTAATGTGTCTGTAAACAGTAGCAACCGAAACCGGTAATTCATTAGCTTTTATTGCGTGGTAAATATGTTGCCCCTTTTTAACAGCTTCCGAAATTATCTTTTCAGTTTCGTAAAATTCTTCTTTCCCCAAAGCAATACCGCTTCTTGCTTCAACAAGAGTTTCTTCGTACTGCTTTTGAGCATATTTAGCAGAATATACTTGTCTTGTGTAGGGGCAATTGCTACGACTTCTTTTACTGCACCCATTGCAAACGAATGGCGCTTTAAGTAGTTTTGGGCAAACATCATCAGTTCGCACAAAACTATTTCTGTTAACCTGCAAATGCAGTTTAACCTCTCGTGAAATGGTTGTTTGGTTTTTGCCGATTCGATTTGCGATTGTCTTAAAGGTCATTCCTTTTGACAAGCACTCTTGTATTTCGATTCGATCTTGCAAGCTCATATGCTTGTTTTTGCTGCTCATTGTTTGAAAACCTCCTTCAAGATTTCTCAAACTTAATGCTACCATATTTTCTTTCTCAGATTAAATGCAATCGCAAATTGCACTGTTGCATTTACTTTGAGAATTTACTTCAATTTATATATTAAACAAAATATTATCGTGTCGTAAATTTATTATCGACAGATTATACATTCCGTGCTATAATAAAACATATATCGAAATATTCAGTTTATTTTACAATAAGGATGGTGTAATTATGTCAACAAAAGTTTTTAAATCCGTGGCAGTAACAAACAAACATCCAAATTGGGAAATGTTAACATCAAGACCAAACGAACTCTATTCTCGCTCCGATGATGTCAGAAGTCCCTTTGCAAGAGATTTTACACGAATTCTTCATTCAATGGCATACAGACGTCTAAAACATAAAACACAGGTTTTCTTTAATATTAACAATGATCATATTTGTACAAGGATGGAACATGTCAACCATGTTGATTCTGTTAGTTCAACTATTGCAAGAGAATTAGGATTGAATGATGAACTTACAAAAGCAATTTCTATTGGTCACGATCTTGGACATGCACCATTTGGCCACCACGGTGAAAAAGTTATAAGTAAATTAACTGAAAAACATTTAGATAAAAAATTTTGGCATGAACAGAACGGATTAAGATTTGTTGATAAAATTGAATTACTTGAAGATAACTATAAAGTCGGAAAGAATTTAGATCTTACATACGCTGTACGTGATGGTATCATTTCCCACTGCGGAGAATTAGATGAAAACGGGTTGCGTCCACGAGACGAATTAATCGACCTGAATGATTTTACTTCTGCCGGACAATATCAGCCTGCTACTTGGGAAGGATGCGTAGTTAAAATATCTGATAAAATAGCATATGTCGGCAGAGACATTGAAGATGCAATCAATTTAGGTTTTCTGGATAAAAAAGATCAAAACAAACTCTTAAAAATGGCACGCTCAAATGATGAAAATGTTATGAATACAACTGTAATAATGCATAATATGATTATTGATATATGTAAAAATAGCACTCCGGAAAAAGGGATTTCATTAAGCAAAACTTTTTTAGACCAGTTAAATGAAATAAAGAGTTTTAATTACGAACATATTTATGGTAATAAGAGATTTATACCATTTATGCATTACGCAGAATTAATTATTACTGAAATTTTTAATATTCTTCTTGAATGTTATGACGGAAAACACACTTTTTCTGCATTGAAAGCAAATTTGCAATATTCAAAAAAGTTATTAGACTCATTTACCAAATGGTTATGCAAATATTGTGATAGTGAAATTATCCCGGACGAATACATTGACAATAGCGTTGTTCTGGATAATGAAAAAATTTATGGAAAACTTGATAACGAAAATTTATACATTCAAGCAATTATAGATTACATTTCCGGAATGACAGATCATTTTGCAATTGATATTTTTAATGAGATGATTACTTATTAACTATTTTATAGCAAATATATTTTAAAATGAATAAATATTGATTATCAGGGTGATAGTATGAAAAACATAAAAGTAATTATTAGTAAAATACTCCATTCTCCTAATATAATTGTATGCTTTATTGGAATATTTTTTATTTTAATTTCTGTAACAATAGGAACAGGAAATACTATTTCAATAATATTCATAAGTATAGGAACTTCTATTTTGGCTAGTGGAGTAATCTCTTTTATAAATTACTTTTCCAAAATTCGAGAAGAAAATTATAAACATATGCTAAGATATTGGGGATTAAGTGAAATATATAAAACACGTGCTGAAATGAATAGTGAAAGCAACAAAGAATTAAAAAAAGCAAAATCACTTGAAATCTGTGCTATGGGATTAAAAGGATACCGAGATGCACAAACACCTTTAATAAAATCAAGAGTTTCCAAAGGGCTAAACATAAAGATACTAACGCTTTCTCCAGATAGTAAATATGCATTCGAAATTGATAAGACTGAGGGAATACTTGAAGGCTCTACAAAAGACTCGATTAAAGAATTAATTAAGTGGATAGATGAAATAAAAAAAGAGCAAAAATATGATGGGCAAATTGAGTTACGCACTTATGATCATTATCCATATGATTTTTACTTTTCTATAGATGGTAACCTCTATATTGGACCATATCAAAATAAAACAAGTCAGCAAACTATAACATATAGATTTAAAAAAGATAGCGAAGGATATAAATATTACAAAAATTATTTTGATATACTTTGGCAAAACAGCAAAAAGGAAAACACAGAAAAAAGCAAGGTGTAAAACAATGAATAAAAACTATATAGTTCCATCATTTAAGGATGGGCGAGTTTTTATAAGTCCAGTAATAGGTTGCTGCGGTGGATGTAAATACTGCTATCTAAAATTACGAAATCTTACAGCACCGAAGTTAAACTGTTTATCTATCGAGAAAATTTTAGCTTTGATTACTGAAAATAAGGAATTTATAGCAGGAAAAAACGGAACTATAATTTCTATGGGTGCTTGGGGAGATATATTTCAAACAGATAGATTTATCGATATGTCTATCAATTTGATAATTGAACTTATCAAATTAGGTAATCCAATTCAATTCATGAGTAAATACAAATTAGATATAAGTCTAATATCTAAATTAGCTAAATATGTTCAATATACTAACCAAGTTCTTTATTCAACAACTATAACAACTATTGACAAATGGAAGACAATTGAACCTAATACTGTATCACCAGAAGAAAGAATTAAAACGTGTAAAGAATTTAAGAATCAAGGAATTGAAAGCAATGTACTTATTAAACCATTTATACCAGGTACGACAGATTTGGAATTAGATAAAATAATATATTTACTTAAGGAATACAACATAACATACTGCGTAATAGGTAAATTATACATAAGTGATGATATACTCAAAAGTTTAGGTAAAGATTGCTTAATTAATACCGATGCACTAGAATTATCGACACTTGATTGCAATGGTAACATAAAAATCCAAGCCACACAAGTAAAAACTCTTTATAAATATATTGAGAAATTCAGGGAAAATGGAATCAACGCTTTTTTTAAATCATCTTGTGTAAATTCGAATATAAACAAAACTAATAATCCAAGTAATTACTACTTCAATAATGATGAATATTGTATAAATTGCGGTAATTGTAAATAGATTAGAAATAAGATAATCCACTGAGGTGTCGTCACCATTAGGTTCTAGTTTCGAGAGGAGTGCAGGTTCAATTCCTGTCAGGTGCACCAAAGAAGAATCGATACTTTTGTATCGGTTCTTTTTTACTTATGCTAACTCTGACTGATAGTAACTGATACTAATTGATATCAATTAGTATCAGTTACTCAAATAAATACAACTACAATAAACACATAAAAAAATCCCCCGACAGCAGTTTCCGTTAAGCTGTTGGGGGATTTTCAGTATTAACATCGTGACGGGGACGGAGGCGGTCAAAGCACATCACGAACTTCAAAGGCTAATATAATTTTGAATCGTTCTTCAAAGGTTTTGAGGTTATTGCCGAGAATCTTTTTGATTTTTGCAAGCTGATAATTTATGGTGTTGCGGTGAACAAAGGTTTCCTGAGCAACCCTCTGAACACTTCCGTCATACTTTAGGTAAAGTCTTAAAAAACTCATATAATCCGTGCCGTTGTCACGGTCATACACTTCAAGCTTTTTGAGATTTTCGTTATAGATACTTTCAAGCAGCGAAATATCGTCAACCGCAAGAATCAGCTTTTTGACTTCAAGTCGGTCATAGAACATAGGCGTCATATCTGCACGGACGGCAAGCCTTAACATTCTTAAAACAATCTGGTATGTTTTCGGGAGTGATTTCAGCTTGTTATTTGTTTTGCTCACTGCCACATACAGCTTGTTGACGCTTATATACCTCTCCTTTTCTGACTGAATTTTTTCGGCTATGCTTTCAATTTCATCATTGGAAAAGTCATTGAGGACATAGAACATCATGTTGTCCACCTTAAAGCCTCCCCAGTGCTTTTTGTAGGAATAAATTGTTCGTTCAAATGCCGATTCAAGCTTTCTTGAAGAAATATGGTCAGCCATATCGGCTTTCACGCCGATGATTGCATAATCGGTTGCAAGGTCAAAGCCGTTGCTTTCAAGAACAGGAAAGTATTTTTCGTACTCACCAGGAAAGAAAATGAAATTTTTCAGCGTATCGCCTATTGTTTCCTCCTTGCGTTCATTTGAGATAATCTGATTACAGAAATCCCGTGAAATATCAACAATTCGGGTTTTCCACGGAATATCCATAAGAGGAAACTTTTTCTCGTTGCAATAGCTGATAACCTCTGACGGGATTCCCTTTATGTACGGACCTATGTTCAGAACAAGTCCGCTGACATTTTTGGCAATGAGATTTTTGACAAACGGCAACAACCAGTCCTGACCTTTGTTTGCAATGCCCGTTGAAAAGATAAGCTCTCCTCCGTGAAGAAAGTCACTTACCTCAATATCCTCAACGGAATGAACCCATTGCACGATATTGGTCATTCCTTCTTTACCTGCTATCACACGCATACCGTAGAGATAGCCCGCCTTTTCGCACAGTGAACCGAGTGTTACTGCCATAAATCTCACCTCTTAATCTGCGTCAAATTATTTGCCGAATTTCAGCTCAACAGCCTTTGCAATAATTTCGGCGCAGTCATTCGTTGAATTTCTTGATGTGTTCAAAAACATATCGTAGTTAAGCGTATCTTTCCAGTTTTCGCCTCTTGTATAGTATTTGTAATAAGCCGTGCGGTACTTGTCGGTACGCTTTTTCATATCTTTTGCACGCTCTTCCGAAACATAAATTCTTGATCGGATTTTTGAAATACAGTCGTCGTAATACGCATCAACAAACACGCTCAGGACATTTGACCTATCCCTCAGAATATGGTCGGCACATTTTCCGACAATGATACAGGACTGTGTGCGGGAAAGCTCTTCTATGATTGCCGCCTGAATATTGTACAAATTCAAATCCGACACAAACGCTCTTGATTCGGGACGAAGAACATTTGCCGTCGGCAGCTTTGTGAGTGACTTTATAAGATAGCTTCCGTGAAGTTTTTCGTCAACCTCAACGAATTCGCTTTCATCAATTCCGCTTGCCTGTGACGCCATTGTCAGAATCTGTCTTTCATACCACGGAATACCCAGCTTTTCGGAAAGCAGGGAGGCAATTTCCTTGCCTCCGCTGCCAAAACTGCGAGCAATTGTAATTATATAATTGTCCATATTTTATCCTCCGCAAAACCGATTATCAATCAGCCGCATCACACTTGAGGACTGCGTTGAGAAGTACTGACGCACCCTCTGTACAAAGCTCTGTTGAAGTAAATTCGGGTTCGCAATGTGAATGACCGTCCTTTGAGGGAACGAATACCATTGTTGTCGGGAGCATATATGATGCAAACTGTGCATCGTGACCTGCACCCGAGTTGATTTTCTGATTTGAATAACCGAGTTCGTCAACTGCCTCCTGAACAAAATCAACAAGCTGCTTGTCATAGTAAACAGTATCTCTTGTCCATGCAATTTCATAGCCTGTCTTGCACTTTTCAACCTCTTTCGGGATATTCTCGATTACGGAAACAACCTGTTCAATTACTCGCGGATCTTCATGACGGGCATCAAGTGAAAACTCAACATAATCCGGAATTACTGTATGTACATCAGGATGACAAAGAATTTCACCTGTTGTGTAAACAAGTTCAGGATCAAGCTTATCAAGCTCTGTGTGGAGATATTCAAGAACCTTTGCGGCACCGAAAAGTGCATCGTGACGATACTTCATAGGAGTTGTACCGGCATGGTCAGCCTGTCCGTAAACCTTGATACGGTAGTTTACCATACCGAGTACGCAGGTTACAACACCGATATCATTGCCTGCCGCCTCAAGGATTGGGCCCTGTTCAATGTGGAGTTCAAACATTGCCTTGTAATCCTTTGGATTAAGTCTGTTTGCCTCATCGCCCTTATAGCCCGATGCCTCAAGAGCCATACCGAATGTCTTTGTCGGATCAAGAATTGACTTTGATGCAAGCATATTTTCTTTTTTGAAGTTCTTTGCAATGTCAGCCGGAAGATAATCGTTGCAGACAATGCCCGAACACATCATAGCCGGCGGATAAAGAGAACCCTCTTCGTTTGTCCAAATCATGGCAACAAGGTTGTGCTTGTGGGGAATCTTATCGTTTGCAACCGTTTCAAGAACTTCCATTGCACCCATAACACCGAGGATACCGTCATAGTTACCGCCGTTCTTAACGGAGTCACAGTGTGACGCCATAACGATTGCCGGAAGAGTCGGATCCGAACCCTTGAGAGTTGCATAAACATTGGCAACATCGTCTGTCTTGATTTCGGCACCGATTGCTGTCATTCTCTTTACAAACTCTGCTCTTGCCTGTAATGCCTCGGGAGAAAGTGAATATCTTGTAATTCCGCCGTGACCGGCATCACCGAATGTACTGAAAGTTGAAATCTTATCCTGCATTCTTTCTTTGCTGCATGTAAACATATACTTTGCACCATCCTTAATAAATTAAATTCTGTTTAATATTTTTATATCAATGCTTATTTAAAACAGTTTTGCTGACTTTTTTGCCCGAACTTATTGCGCCCACGGGGCAAACAACCTTGCAAAGGTGACAGCCAACACATTTTTTGCCGTAGAGAACGGGTTTCTGATTGTCATTCATCTTTATTGCCTGATGACCGCCGTCATAACATGATACGAAGCATCTTCCGCAACCGACACATCTTTCACGGTCAAACTTCGGAAAACATATGTAACTTCTGTCAAGGTCATCGGCAGGAATGATATTGCTTTCGGCAATACCCGTAAAATCTGAAACAGACTTGAAATTATGAGCTTTCATATATCGTTTCAAGCCGTCCTTCAAATCGTCAATAATGCGGTAACCATACTGCATTACCGAGGTTGTAATCTGAACCGTTGAGCAGCCGAGTGAAATAAACTCCGCCGCATCATACCATGTTTCGATACCGCCCATACCGCTTATCGGAACATCCTTCAGTCTTTCATCGCTTTTCATCTCGTTAATGAACCGTAGTGCAATCGGCTTTACAGCCTTGCCCGAATATCCGCCGACTGACGATTTTCCGCAAACATCGGGAGATGTTGAAAAATTGTCGAGGTTGACATTCATAATACTTTTAATCGTATTGATTGCCGCAAGTCCGTCTGCGCCTGCCTCCATTGCCTTAACTGCCGGAGGAATCATTGAGGTGATGTTCGGCGTCATCTTGGCAAGAATCGGAAGCTTTGTTCCCTTTCTTACAGCCTTTGTGTAGGTATATACAAGTTCGGGATTTATTCCGACATCACTGCCGAGTCCCTCGCCGACCATCTGAGGACAGCTGAAGTTACATTCGATAACATCAGCCCCCGCATTTTCACAAAGAGATGCAAGCTTTGTCCATTCTTCTTCATTACTGCCCATGATAGATGCGATGATGACCTTTGTCGGATAATTTTTCTTTAATTTTCTGAAAAAGGAAAGGTTTTCTTCAAGAGAATATGTCGAAATCTGTTCAATATTCTTAAAACCCACAAATGCGGTATCTTCCTTGTCAAGTTCTGCAAATCGTGGCGAAACCTCGTTCGGGGTAAACATTCCGATTGTCTTGAATGCCACTCCTGCCCAGCCCTCATCAAAAGCCTTGGCAACCATATCGTAGTTACTGCCGACAACCGATGATGACAGAAAGAACGGGTTTTCACACTTTACTCCGCACAAATCGGTGGTGAGATCAGCATCATATTCGGGAACAAACTCTTCTCTTGAAACAATATCCGTAATCTTGTTGATATTAACGGGCGAATCAAACTTTGCTCTGTTACAAGCCTGCATACAGGCTCCGTCAATGCAACCCGCACACGGATTGTCGCAAAGCATATATCTTGCTCCCTCTGTGTTGTCAAAATTAACGGAGCGGATAATGCGGTCAATCCTGACGCCGTTCTTGCAGGCATTTGCACAAGGTGCGTCCTCGCAGAGCAGGCATCTGCTGCTTTCACTTTTTAAAACAACTTCTCTGTATCCCATAAACATCAACTACTTTCAAAACTTAGATAAATTATTTTGAGGTACTGCGTTTTACATACTTACCGTTACCGGGAGTTCCCACAAAGTCGCCGTTGTCATAAACAAGACTGCCTCTGAGGTAAGTCTGAACGGGATAACCGTGGAGCTTTTTGCCCTCCCAGATAGTATGGTCACAGTCCGAATGCATATTGTTTACACTGATTGTAAAATCCTTGTCCTTATCGTAAATTACAATGTCGGCATCCTTACCGATTTCGATTGAGCCCTTGTCATCGCAACCGAAGATTTTTGCTGGGTTTGTTGAGCAAAGCTCAACCGCTCTTTCAAAAGAAATCTTGCCGCTGTTTGCCGCATCGAGCATATAAGGATAGAGATTTTCGATACCTGCACAGCCGTTTGGAATCTTTGTAAAATCATCCTTGCCCCAGTCTTTTTCGTAGCTTTGGAAAGGACAATGGTCTGTTGCAACCGTATCAATCATACCCGATTTGATTGCTGTCCACAAAACATCCTGACTTTCCTTACCCTTCATAGGCGGTGAGCATACAAAGTTTCTGCCGTCCTCACGCTTATAGACATCACAGGTAAATTCAAGGTACTGCGGACAGGTTTCAATGTAGAGTTCGTGTCCCTCCGTTTTTGCTTTAATGCATTCCTCAAGTCCTTCTTTGTCAGCCATATGAACAATGTAAAGAGGAGCGTCAAGGTGACTTGCCCAATGCACGGCTCTCTTGTCGGCCTCTGCCTCAACAAATTCGGGACGGCTGAGGTAGTGATACCATGCGCTTGTTTTGCCCTCTTTAAGGAACTGTTCCGTTCTCATGTCAATGAGGTCGGGATTTTCTGCGTGAAGATTGATTTTCGCACCAAGCTCCTTTGCTCTGAGCAAAAGCCTTACAAATGTTGCGTCATCAACCATCATATGTTCCTTTTTATATACAAAGAAGCACTTAAAGCTTGTAATACCTTCTTTTACGGCTGTTTCCATTTCATCAAGAATTTCACCGCCGTTAAGATCGGTGATACAACAATGAAAGGCATAGTCAACACAGGCCTCTTTTTCAAGAACCTCTTTCTTTGAATTTATAAGTCCCATAATTGTTTCACCGCTGTGCTGTACGGGATAATCAAAAACAGTTGTTACACCGCCGCAAGCCGCCGCTCTTGTGCCTGCAAGGTAGCTGTCGGCAGAAACCGTGCCGCCGAACGGCATTGCAAGATGAGTATGCACATCAATTGCACCTGGGAGAACGAGCTTTCCCCCTGCGTCAACAACCTTGTCTGCATCGAAATCAAGGTTACTGCCGATTGCGACAATCTTGCCGTCATTTACTGCAACATCAGCTTTGTAGCTTTCCTTTGCCGTAACAATTGTTCCGTTTTTAATCAATAAATCCATAATGTTTCCTTCCTTTCATATTTGTGACCTTTTCGTCACGGCAGTCGGTTTGCCGCCGTGACGAAAGCCTGAATCAATTACTTTGTGAAAAGGTCTTTCTTGTAAACAAGCTCAAGACCCGATCTCTGATAAACCTGAGCAATTTCAAGGAGATCCATACCGCCTGCATTTGCGGATGTGAGGTTTGCTACCCATGTAACACCGAAATCAACTGTGCCGTTGTTTACTGCTGTTGTTTCAGAAATGTCACCGCCGCCGGGGGTGATTGTTACTTTAAGACCGACCTCGTCATAGTAGCCCTTTGCCTGTGCAACATAGTAGCCCATAAACTGTGCCTGAGGCAACCACTTGAGCTGGATTGCAACATCTGTCTTTTCGAGTGTACCGAACTTGCCGTCCTTTGACTTGTTAGCGGCGTCAATGTACTGTGTATCACGGATATCGTCAAGTGTGAATCCTTCAAGCTTCTTTGCGGCTGATGAGTCGTCAAGCTGTACATACTTCTTGCAGAGGTCGAGTGTCTGCTGCATTGCATCCTCGTCCATATTGCCGTAGTTGCTTACTGTCTTGCCCTTTGTGTCTGTTGTAACAAGCTTTGCAACCTCTTTTGCCATATAGAGCTGGTGGTCCGATGATACCGATGAGCCTGCGTCAAATACAATCTGAGCAGCTTCTTCCGGGTTTTCAACGGCATATTTCCAACCCTTCATAGATGCGTAAAGGAAAGCCTTTACCGTGTTCGGGTTTTTCTTTGCAAACTCTTTGGTACAGAAAATATTGTCCTCAAGCATTGCAACACCCTCATCGTTCATATCGATTGTGCCTACTGTATCGCCGTACTTGTAACCGCCGTCATAGTCGTTCTTTACAAGTCCGAGTTCGTTAAATGACATTGCCGAAGCAAGTGTAATATCGTCCTGATCGAAACCGTCCATTGTGAAATCTTCCGAAAGGTACTTTGTAGGAAGGTCATACTTCTGAAGAAGTGCGAGAATTTCGTACTCGTTACCGAGTCCCCAGTTACCAACCTTGCCGTCAGCGGCGGCTTTCTTGATAATCTCTTCATTTGACATCAATTCACCCGATGTTGAACTGCCTTTTGATGATGAATCCGAAGATGAGCCTGATTCACCGCAACCTGCAAAAGCTGTTACTGCAATTGCACCTGCAAATACAACTGCGAGCAGTTTTTTGAGTTCCTTTGTCTTTTTCATTTTGATTCCTCCAATTTCAAAATTTGTATGTAAACCGAAAGCGGTAAACAACTTATTTAACTTTTCTGTTCTTGAGAACAATTGATTCAACCAGCATCAGCACACCGTACATTACAAGTCCGATAAGACAGGCAACAACAATATATGCCCACGCTGTCGGATACTGACCGAGAACTATGTTTTCTCTGATTTCTCTGCCGACACCGACAATGTATTCTGCAAAATATTCCGAAACAACTGCACTGATAATGCTTATCGGAACGCTTACCCTGAGAGCGGTAAATACATATGGTACGGAATTCGGAAGTCTAAGCTTAAAGAATACAGTGCTTTTCTTTGCCGCATATGATTTCATAAGGTCAAGGGCAAACGGCTTGAGCTCCGTAAGTCCTCTGAAAGCGTTGATACTCATACTTGCAATGCAGACAATCATAACAACAAGTGTTTTTGCAAACATACTTCTTATGTTCGGATCGTTGCTTATATCCTTTGTCCAGTTTGTCATTACAGGAGCAAGAGCAACAATCGGAATTGCGTTGAATGCACCTACAATTGTAAGACCGCCTTTGCCCCATTTCTGAAAGGTTGCCGCAAAGACAGCAATCAGATATCCGATGATTGAACCGATTACAAGTCCTATAACCGCAACCAGAAGTGTGTAGAGTGCATTCTGTGCAAATGCGGGAATATTGTCAATGATGATGTGGCAAATTCTTGACGGAAGCGGCAGAGTGTTTGTGTCCGTGTTAAAAATCTTGTGAAGAACCTGTCCCTGCCACAAGGCGAGGATTAGAACACCGAAAAGCACGGGAAGAAGTACCGAGCTTACACCCTGAGCGACTTTATTTTCTTTAAGCCTTCGCCAAAGGCTTTTTCTTTTTTTAATCAATTAAGCCGCCTCCTTTTTCTTTTTTGTTTTGCGTTCAATTCTCTTGAGCGGTGAAACTGCATTTTCAATCCAACCCATAAGTGAACAGCTTAAAACACCGATAACCGCACTGAACACTACGATGTCCCAGAAAACATATATTGACATTGCGTGTTTGAGCGATTGTGAAAGCATACAACCAAGTCCGCCGTCACCCTGAAGTGTATCAACAAGAATTGACGCTGTAATTGCCATCGGTGCGGCAATTTTCAGACCTGTGAAGAAATACGGGATACACGAGGGAATGAGCATTTTGAAATACACCGTTGATTTCTTTGCGGCATATGAATACATAAGCTCATACTTTTGTTTTTCTACCGAGTTAAGACCTGCAAGTGTGTTGGTTGCAACAGGATAGAATGTGAGGATTGCCGCAATGATGATTCGGCTTGAACCTATATCGTGTGTCATTGCAAGAATGATCGGAGCCATGCCGAGAATAGGAATAAGCTGAATAAGCATAAGGTATGGGGCGGCAATCTTTTCAACAATGTGTGAAAGCTTCATAAGTATTGCAAGTGCAAAACCTATCAGCGTACCTATCATAAAGCCCTGTCCCGCTCTTGAAAGCGTTTGACCTGCGTTAAAAAAAACAACCTGCAGACAACTCATACCGTTTGAAACGGGTTTGGGATCAATTAACGAATAGAAAATCTGCCATACATGAGGCATAATGTTTTCGGGGGTTCGCTTTGTTGCCTGAATTATAAAAGCGAAGATTTCCCATATCACCAATAATCCAAGCACCCATACCAAAGTTACAAGTGCTTTGGAATTTTTTATCTTTGTTATTGTTTTCATCATAAGCTGCCACCTTCAAAGCTGTTTCTTACCTTTGAAACAAGTTCTCCGAAATGAGGTGTATCTCTCATATCAATTGTTCTCGGATACGGCAGGTCTGCGTCAACTACCGCAGAAAGTCTGCCCGGGTGAGGTGAGAGAACACAAATTCTTGTAGAAAGGAAAACTGCCTCCTGAATGTTATGCGTTACAAAAACGATTGTCTTATTTGTCTTTTCCCAAATTTTCAAAAGGTCAAGGTGAAGCTTTTCCTTTGTGAACTCATCGAGTGCCGAGAACGGCTCGTCCATGAGAAGAATTTCAGGTCTGATACCAAAGGCTCTTGCAATGCCGACTCTCTGCTGCATACCGCCGGAAAGCTGCTGCGGATAATGGTCCGCAAACTTTGTAAGTCCGACCATTTCAAGCATTTCATCGGCTCTGTCCGAACGGTCTTTCTTTGAGTAGCCCATAATTTCAAGCGGAAGCTCAATATTTTTCTTTACTGTTCTCCACTCAAAAAGCACGGGATTCTGAAAGACAATACCGAATTTCTGCATAAGTCTGATTTCCTTCGGAGTCATATTGCTTACTCTGACATTGCCCGAAGTGGGTTCAAGCAAATCGGCGATTGTACGAAGGAGAGTCGTTTTACCGCATCCCGACGGACCGAGAAGTGAAATGAATTCTCCCTTGTGAATATCAAAATCAATGTTATCGAGTGCCTTTACTTCATTGCCCTGATTGTCTTTGAATACCACCGACACATTATTTATCGCAATCTCAACATCATTTTTCTTGATTGCTTCGCTGTTCAAATTCATAATCATTCCTCCCGATAATAAAAAACACGGCAAAGGTACAATTACAACTGCGCCTTTGCCGTGTTAAAAATTTTAAATTTTTCAGATACTAAACATACAATTTTTTGTAGATTTCAATGCAATCATCAACGGTAACTTCTTTTACCGTGTTAGCGGGGCTTCCGCTTGCAACCGCATCGGTTGCCATTTTTGAAATTTTTGAGTAATACTTATCTCTGTCAATTCCGTACTGTTCAAGAGTAGGAATTTCGCACACATCACAAATGTTTTGAAGTGAATCAATAAACTTTTCTGCGGCTGTTTCGTCGCTGTCAGAGTCACTTGCCACACCCGTTTCTCTGCCGAGGTTTGCAAACTTTTCGTATGCACCCGATACGGCAAAGCTTAAGCACTCTTTAAGGAGCATTGCATTTGACATTCCGTGCGGAACATGGAACAATGCGCCAATCGGTCTGCTCATTCCGTGAACAATTGTTACACTTGAATTATTGATACAGATACCTGCCTCAAGAGCCGCAATACTCATCTGCTCCCTTGCAAGTGAGTTGTCGGGTTCTCTGTAGGCAATCGGTAAGTATTTCATAATTCTCTTAACTGCCGAAACAGCAAGCGTGTCTGTCATTGAAAATGCTTTTCTTGAAGTGTATGCCTCAACTGCGTGAGTGAGAGCGTCAAGACCTGTTGCCGAAGTAACCGACTTTGGAGCGCCAACCGTAAAACTGCTGTCAACAATTGCAAGCTTAGGGACAAGCACATCGCCCTTCAAAAGCATTTTTATTCCCTTTTCAGAATCGGTAATTACGGTAAACTTTGTTGCCTCACTGCCTGTTCCCGCTGTTGTCGGAATTGCGGCAAGGGGAAGAATTTCTCCCGTAATTTCCTTTCCGTTATAATCTGCTATACTGCCCTCGTTGACTGCCATTGCTGCAATTGCCTTTGCTGAATCAAGAGGACTGCCTCCGCCTATGCCGATGATAAAGTTACAACCGGAGGATTTTAACATTTCAATACCGTTTTCAATCATAGTGTCGGTCGGTTCGCCTGTTATGCCGTCAAAGATAACACAGTCTATACCGTTTTCATCAAGCAATGCGGTAAGCTGTTTCATCATATCTGAAACGGCAACATGCCTGCCTGTTACTATAAAAGCCTTGTTTCCCATTTTTTTAAGAAGAGGAGCGGCCTCACCGAGAACATTTGTACCGACAACCGTATGATTTGGTATTACAAAATGTGACATTTTATTATCTCCTGTTTTTGAAATTTTAATTAACTTATATTATCAAATCAATTCGCTGTCAACATATGTAAGAACTTCATCCATCTTCTCCATTTCTTCCTTAATCTGCTCCTCTGTAATAATGAGAGGCGGATTGACAAAGAGCATATTTTCGTGTGAGTAGGTCATGAACTTTTTCTTTTTGAGCATACCCACAAGAGTTCCCATAATACCCTTTTCGTCCCTGCCGTAAGGAACAAGAGGTTCTTTTGTCTTTTTATCCTTTACAAGCTCAATTGCCGAGAAAAGACCGATATATCTTACATCACCCACGCAAGGATGCTTAGCTTTCATTTCTTCAAGGATTTCTCCGAGAACCTTGCCCGACTTTGCAACATTGTCAAGAATGTGTGCCTCGCCGTAGTAGTTTACACAGGCAACACCTGCCGCACATGCAAGAGGATGACCGCTGTATGTAAGTCCGCATGAAAGAAGATGATCGTCAAAATATTCTGCAACCTTCTTTGATACTGCAACACCGCCGAGAGGAACATAACCACAGGTAACACCCTTTGCAAATGTTACGATATCGGGAACTACATCAAAATTCTGGAATGCAAACATCTTACCTGTTCTGCACCAGCCTGCCATAACCTCATCGCAAATCATCAGAATTCCGAACTCATCACAAATCTTTCTTACGCCCGGCAGATAACCCTTCGGCGGAATGATTACACCGTTTGAACCTGTGATTGTTTCCATTACGATTGCGGCTACACTGTCGGGACCTTCGTAAATAATCTGTTCACGGAGCTTTGTAAGGTAAAACTTAGTGGCTTCTTCCTCCGATTCAAAGTTGATTGCCTCACGGTAAACATAAGGATCAAAGAACTTTACAAATCCGGGAATACCCGGTTCGAGAGGATATCTTCTCGGTTCACCTGTAAGGTTGCCTGCACCGAATGATGAACCGTGATAACTTCTGTAACGGCTGAATACTTTGTTTCTGCCTGTAAACATTCTTGCAATCTTTACTGCATTTTCGTTTGCGTCTGCACCTGCATTTGTAAAGAATACCTTTCCGAAGCTGTCGGGAAGAAGATTTATAATCATCTCTGCAAGCGTTGACTTTGCCTCTGTGGCATATGACGGACCGACAAAACAAAACTTGTCAACCTGTTCCTTGATTGCATCACCGATTGCTTTATTTCCGTAACCGAGGTTGAGGTTTACAAGCTGTGATGACATATCTGTATATCTGTTACCGTCAAAATCGTAAAAGTAAATTCCGTCTGCCTTTGCAACGGGAATCGGATTAAGATTACCCTGCTTGCTCCATGACTGGAGGACATATTTCTTATGGTTTTCAACAATTTTCTCAGGTGTCATAATAATTTCCCCTTTTTAAGTTACCAAAAAAGATAAACAGCAAAGGAGCCTCCTTTTCAGAAGCTCCTTTGCTTTGCGTCTTTTTTGTTTATGCCATTATTATATCATCAAAATACGGTTATGCAATATTTTTCGGCACAATATTCTTTGTGCTAAAGCACAATGTTTTCGGAGATATTTCTTGAATTTATGACCTTTTCGTCATTTTACATACAAATTTCGTGAAATGTCCACTTCTTGTTTGTATGCTGTAATTAACAATTACTCGTTTTCCTTTTTCTTTGTTGTGCCAAGGCTGAGTATAATTCCGGAAATGATAATCATTACAACACCTGCGGCACACGGAATTACGTCACCGTAAATCATATTGAAACCGCTTTCTGTTGCAGCCTGTCCGCTGATGATTGTATATTCACCTGACGGCATACTGCTGAGTGAATATGTTGTGCCGTCGATTGTAACATTGAAATTTTCCGAACGAATCATTTCGTCTGTAATACCTGCGCTTTTAAGACCGTTATCGCCAAGGTTCATATTTGTGCTTACAACTTCGCCGTTCTTAACGATGATTGTATCACCCTTGCAGCTTTTTGCAATATCAGCACCGATAACAGCCGAATAGTCGCTTGTATTTGTATCAATAATAACGATGCCGCCCTCTGTTCTTGCAACGCAAGCCATAAGGTTGTACACACCGTCCTCACCCTCAACAGCAGTCGGGTCGGAAATGCTCTTTACCTTGATACCCTTGAGGTTAGGCATAAACTGCTTTGTTGTTTCGTCATCAAGGAAATTTGTGCCAACCTTTTTATCGTCTGACGATGCGATAATCTTGCCGTCAGCGTCTGTCATAACAAATGAATTGATGCCGAGGTTCTTTACAAGTGAGGCATTTGTGTCAGCCGAAGTATTTTCCGTAACAACACTCGCAATTACATTTGCCTTTTCAAAGAGTGTGTTCATAAACTCAAAGTTATTATAGTTATAGTTGTTATTGTAATCATCAAGCTTGCTGCTTGCGTCATCAAGATAAACCTGATTTGTACTCTCTGTTTTTGTCGAAAGCAAATTGCAAACTACCGAAACGCAAACCATAACAACAGCAACAATAACTGCCGTTACAATTGCAATGCCTTTTTTTACCGATTTAGAATTACCCATTGTAATCTTCCTTTCAATTTTCCTTGCATAAAATAATACCATTATTCGACTTTGTTTTCAAGTACGGTTCGTGAAATAATTAACAGCTGCACATAATTTGACAATATTCTGCATTAACCGATTTTGGGAGACAGCTCTGCGAAAAAAGAATAATTTGAAAAAAATGATACATCTATGATACAATGGCAATATAAACTGTGTCTTGGAGGTGGGGTTGTTGGCTGACATATTGATTGTTGAGGACGAAAAGAATATTTCAAATCTTATTGAAATGGCTCTTTCTCGGCACGGGCACAAAACCGATTGTGTGTTTGACGGCGAAAGCTGTGCCGATGTTCTGGAGAAAAAGCACTTTGACCTTATTCTGCTTGATGTTATGTTGCCGAAAATCAGCGGTTTTGAGCTTATGGACTACATCAAAGGCTTTGACACACCCGTAATTTTCATTACTGCAAAATCAGATATATCGGACAGGGTTTACGGGCTTAACCTGGGGGCTGACGATTACATAACAAAACCGTTCAACATTTCGGAACTTCAGGCAAGAGTCGATGCGATACTGCGAAGATACAACAAGGCAAAAACAAAACTCAGCTTTAAAGACATAGTAATTGACACAAATTCAAGAATAGTCACCAAAAACGGAGTACAAATTGACCTTACATTAAAGGAATACGAAATACTTCTGCTTTTTGTACGCAACAAAAACATTGCCCTTTACCGTGAAATGATTTACGAAAGGGTATGGAATGAACCGTATATGGGTGATACAAGAACCGTGGATCTGCATATTCAGCGGTTAAGAAAAAAGCTTGATTTAAAAGACAACATTCAGTCTGTGTATAAAGTCGGTTACCGTCTTGTTGAATAAGCGGAGGGAAAGCCCTAATGAAATTTTCGTGGAAAATATTTTTTATTACCTTTCTTATTATAATTACTTCCTTCGGTGTGGGAGGTTTTCTCCTCATCAACACCGTTTTTACAAACACGCTGAACAACCGCATTGACTCAGCCAAAAAGAACAACAATTACATCACAACGGCACTTTCGGTATATGCAGACAACAACCTGCCCACCTACGGAAACTTGGAATATCTGCGCGTTTCGGCAATCGGATTTGCAAAACAAATTGCAGGCAATTCGGATTCTAAAATCAAAATCGGTTCAATAAACGAGCTCAGCTTTTCGGCAGAAAATGAATTTGCCCACGGTATGTCGGTAAATTCCAGAAAAAGCAGAGTAGTTACTGAAAATAAAAAATACTATATTCAGACAATAAGCAAAATTCAGCTTGTAACCAAAAGCTGTTATATTGAAACTGTTGACAATATAACAAGCGTGTACAGCGACCGTGATATGTACTGCACAATTTATCAGTTCATTCTCATAGGCGTTGCGTTGTTTGCATCAATTCTGCTTGTAATCTTCTCAAAGCTTTTGACAAGACCGCTTGTTAAGCTAAAGGATGCGTCAAAGGAAGTTGCCGAGGGCAACTTTAATATGAGAGTAAAGGAAAGCCACGGCATTACATCTTCAACCGAAATAACCGAGCTTTCGCAGAGCTTTAACACCATGGCAGATTATGTTGAAGACTACATTGAACAGCTAAAGCTTGCAACACAGAATCGTGACAACTTTATTGCGGATTTTACCCACGAGTTAAAAACTCCGCTGACATCTGTCATAGGTTATGCGGATATGCTCCGTTCATATGAAATGGAGCCTGAACAACGCAGAGAATGTGCCGACCTTATCTACAAAGAGGGCAGTCGGCTGGAGGCGCTTTCGCTTAATCTGCTAAACCTTATAGTTTTGAAAAATGACGAAATCAAAACCGTAAACATCAGAACGGACATAATTTCCGATGACATTAAAAAGTCTGTTCTCTTTATTTTGAAAAAATACGGTGTGAAACTCAAATTAAATGTTGAAAAAGCAGAAGTCAACGCAGAGCCGTCGCTCTTGAAAACGCTCTTGTACAACCTGATTGACAATGCCTGCAAAGCGAGTGAGAGCGGAAAGCCTGTTACACTCACGGGATATGTTGACAGCGACAGATACCGTTTTTGCGTTACCGACAGCGGTTGCGGAATTGCGGAAGATGACCTTGCCAAAATTACCGAACCGTTTTATATGGTTGACAAATCCCGTTCAAGGAGTATGGGCGGAGCCGGACTCGGACTTTCAATCTGCAACGAAATTGCAAAGCTTCACGGCTCAACTCTTGAAATCGTCAGTGAAGTCGGCAAGGGTACGGACATCAGCTTTACGGTAAGCCTTGCCGATAATTCTGCGGAAAGTGAGGATTTTGAAGATGAAATTTAACCTTAAAAAATCCGCAAAATATATCATCTGCACTTTGCTCACCTTGACCGTAGTCGCAACCGTTGTGTTTCTCCCCCGCTTTTATTATTCGGTAACGGACAATCGGGGTTCTGTCGGAAACACAGCCGAAACATTTAAACTTACCGCCGATATAACTACTTTGAGCGGCGGAGAATTTTTGAAACTCATTTCAAGCGAAGATACCGTTTGGGTTCTTCAAAACAATGCTCCGAAAACAGAAACTGTAATCAGCTATGCAAAAAAAGCGTTAAGCAATCTTGCAAATTCGCTTAAAGACACAAAATTATTTTCCAATATTGCAGGCTACATTCGGCCGTTTTTTACACTTGACAGCTGCAGCGGTTACAAACTTACAATGCGCGGAACACTTGACGGTAATGTAATTGTTTCGTCCGATTTTATGTTTGTAACATGCAACTATGCCAAAGAGGGCGCACAATACGGACTAAACATAACAATGCTGTTTGATATGGAAACTTTCACAATTTATGAGCTTAACATTGATACAACCTACCTGACGGACAGCGTTACCGGGAGTGAAATTTCTATTCCGTACAGCGACAGTTATGAACAGGAGCTGTACGGAAGAACCGAATACAGCGACAGTTATAGACAGGAGCTGTACGATGCACTCATAAAATACTGGGGTGTCAGTTCCGATTCAATAACGGTTAAGGCAAGTTCCGAATCTTTCAGCATCAACATCTGCCCACAGCCGTTTTTGGAATACAGCAAAATAAACAACGAACAATTTGATTATTATGGCTGATGAAACAACTATGATACATTTTTGAACAATTTCAGAAACAAGCCTTTTGTATAGTATAGATACACTTACGAAAGGCTTGTTTTTTATGGATATTAAAGAGTATGAGGAATTTTGTAAAAACAGTAAATACGGAAACTTTATGCAGTCGGCAGACTGGGCAAAGGTTAAAAAGGGTTGGATTCCCGAGTATGTTGCAGTTCGTGATGAAAGAGGGAAAATCAACGGCTGTACACTTGTGCTTGTAAAGAAAATACCGATTCTCAACACGGCAATGCTTTATGCACCGAGAGGCTTTGTATGCGACACTCACGACAGTAAAACCGTCAGAAAAATATTTGAGCAGATAAAGCTGATTGCAGAAAAATATCACGCATACACACTCAAAACCGATCCGCTGATTGACGAAACCGACTTTATCTCGATTAAAAATCTTGTTGACCTCGGCTTTGTTTATCACGGTGAAAAGCAGGGATATGACAACACCCAATGCAGAGAAAATTATGTGCTTGACATAAAAGATAAATCGTGTGATGAAGTTTTTGCAAATTTTAAATCAAAATGGCGGTACAACATCCGCCTTGCAATGAGGAAAGGCGTTGAGTGTAAATTCTGCGGTGAAGATGAGCTTGACGATTTTATGGAGCTTATGAAAGAAACAGGCAGGCGTGACGGCTTTGAAATTCGTTCGGAAGAATATTTCAGAAATTTTTTACAGGCATTTCACGGCAACGCAAAGCTCTGTATCACAAAGCTTGACGGAAAAGTTTTGTCGGGTGCATTGCTTGTAAATTATGCAAATGTTGCAAGTTATGTTTACGGCTGTTCATCAAACGAATACAGAAAATATATGCCGAATTATCTTATGCAATGGACGATGATTAAGTACGCAATTGAGAGTGGTTGCCATACATACGATTTTTGCGGTATTCCCTATTGGTATGACGAAACGCATAAAAACTACGGTGTCTACCGCTTTAAACAGGGATTTAACGGCAAAGTCAAAACCTATGCCGGCGAGTTTGACTATGTTTTCAGAAACGGAGTAAATCACATTGCCGACCTTGCAATGAAACTGAAAAAGCTTGTGTGAAATATTCATCTGCGTTGAATTTGCAAACCGTATATGCTAAAATAGAGTGGGTAAAATTATCCCACTCCATTTTTGTATCGGAGGAATTTTATGTTCTGCGATTTGCATACACATTCAACATTTTCTGACGGCACATTTTCACCCACGGAAATCGTTTTAAAAGCCAAAGAAATCGGGCTTGACGCCGTTGCACTCTGCGACCACAACACGGTTGCCGGACTTGACGAATTTGTTTCGGCAGGTAAAAAGTACGGCGTAATCACCGTTGCGGGGATTGAATTTTCAACCGAATACAATTCAAAGCAGCTGCACATTGTCGGTCTGTTTATCAAGAAAGAAAACTATTCAGACATAACCGAAATTATGGCTGAGTCGCAAAAATTAAAGGAGGAAAGCAACAAACTGCTCGTTAAAAATCTTGCGAAAGACGGCTATATTCTCGACTATGACGAAATCAAAAACAGCACGGTTGACGGCTTTGTAAACCGTGCAAACATCGCCGCCGCTCTTATGCAGAAGGGCTATGTTTCTTCTGTCAAAGAGGCATTTCAAACCTTGCTTATGTCAAAGTTCGGCTACTATGTTCCGCCGAAAAGACCGTCATCTCTATATATAATTGAAAGGCTGAAAGGTTTCGGTTCAATATCCGTTCTTGCACACCCGTTTCTCAATATGAACGAAGATGAGTTGAGAGAATTTCTGCCAAAAGCAAAGGCTTGCGGTCTTAACGCAACGGAGGCGTACTATTCGCTTTTTGACAATGCCGAAACAGAGCTTGCCGAGAAAATCTGTGACGAATACGGTCTTTTGAAAAGCGGCGGAAGTGACTTTCACGGAGCAACAAAACCCGATATTTCGCTTGGAGTCGGAAAAGGAAATCTTGCGATACCGACAGAAATATACAAAACTCTTGCTAATTGTTATCACAACTTCCGATTATAAAATCATCGTCATTATGCAATGCTCCCTGCATTTTACAAACACAACAATTTAATTTCGACTCAAACAACAAAAAACAGCGATGAAGAATAATCACCGCTGTTTTTTTGGTTTTGGATTTAAATTTTTTCAATTCAGGCTTATTTTATTTTAAGTGAAATATCAAAAGCCTTAACCGAATGAGTGAGCGCACCCATTGAAATGATATCGACACCGGTTTCGGCAATTTCACGAAGAGTTTCGTCCGTGATGCCGCCGCTTGCCTCAAGAAGTGCCTTGCCTGCCGTGATGTCAACAGCCTGTTTCATAAGCTCGGGGCTCATATTGTCGAGCATAATAACATCAACGCCTGCCTCAAGAGCCTGATTGAGTTCGTCAAGGTTTCTTACTTCAAGCTCAACCTTGGTCATATGACCGAGTTTTGATTTAAGCTTTGAAACAGCGTTGGCAATTCCGCCGCCTGCGTCAATGTGGTTATCCTTGAGCATTGCGGCATCGGAAAGATTGTAACGGTGATTTCTTCCGCCGCCAACCGTAACGGCGTACTTCTGGAGCGGACGCATACCCGGGAGTGTCTTTCTTGTGTCGGCAATAGAAGCCTTTGTGCCGCTGACAATTTCAACAGCCTTGTTTGTTGCGGTTGCAATACCGCTCATATGCTGAATAAGGTTGAGAGCCGTTCTCTCGCCCTTTAAAATTGTTCTTGTCTTGCCGTGAATTTCAGCGATGATTTCGCCCTTTACAAGCTTGTCGCCGTCATGCTTATAAACCTTTGCCTCAAAACCGTTTGGCTGAAGAATTTCAAACACACGGAGCGCAACCTCGATACCGCAAAGAACACCTGAACTTTTTGCAAGGAAAATTGCCGTGTTTTCTTGATTTTCGTCAATAAGGTAATCGGTTGTTGTGTCAAGATAGTTGATATCCTCAAGCAATGCGGTTTTGATAAGATTGTCAACATAAATGCTGTTAAGTGTCATCAGTCTGTACCCTCCATAATTTCGTCAAAAATGATACTTGCAACAATTGCCGCACTTCTTGCCTCAACAAGGTCGGAATTGATTTCGTACTTTTCTGCAAACAGTTCACTCATAATCTCGTGAATCTGCTTACTGCTTTCTTCATATTTTTCAGGCTTCGGAAGAACAAAATATGCGTCCTGCAAAATCTCTCTGATTTTTGAACGACAGCCATGCGGCATGGTCTTGCCCTCAACAGGGCGGTAAACAGGCTCTTCGCCAAGAGTTCTTCTGCCGAATTTATTGATTTTATCCGTAATATCAAGAGCGGCTGTTCTTGAATAAACAAGCGCCTCAAGGAGCGAGTTACTTGCAAGACGGTTAGCACCGTGAACACCTGTGTGTGAGCACTCCCCTGCGGCATACAAGCCCTCAACCGTTGTGCGTGAATGAAGGTCAACATCAATACCGCCCATAAGGTAATGCTGGCACGGAAATACAGGGATTCTGTCCTTTGTGATGTCAACGCCCTCTTCAAGGCATCTTTCATAAATCATCGGAAAACGATTTCTTACAAAATCAGCCGGCTTGTGAGTTATGTCAAGATAGAAATTTTCGCTGTTTGTCTTGATTGATTCAAGCATAACCGCATTTGAAACAACATCTCTCGGAGCAAGCTCTCCTCTGCTGTCATAATTTGAGGCAAATCTCTCGCCGTTGCAGTTGAGCAGAACCGCACCCTCACCACGAACAGCCTCACTTATAAGAAAACGCTCTCTGCCATGATCAGCCGCAAATGCTGTCGGGTGAAACTGTATTCTCGAAAGATTTTTAATTCTTGCACCAAGCATATATGCAAACGCAATGCCGTCACCTGTTGCAATTGCGGAGTTGGTTGTGTATTTATAAACTCTGCCGATACCGCCTGTTGCAAGCAGACAGTAGTTACAGCCGTAGTGAAGCTTTTCACCGTTTCTCAAAATGCTTATATAAAAACCGTTCAGCACCTTGTCAATTGAATAAACAAGAGCGTTGTCACACACGGTAACATTTTTTAGCTGAGTAACCTTTGCGATAAGTCCGTCAACAATTGCCTTGCCTGTTGAATCCTTATGATGAACAATTCTGTTTCTGCTGTGACCTGCCTCCAGAGTTTTGCACATTGTGCCGTCCTCGTTAAGGTCAAAATCAACACCGAGGTCTTTGATTTTAAGAACATCCGAAGGACCTTCGGTAACAAGCTTTTCAACAGCAGAAAGAGTATTTTTATACTTTCCCGCAATCAATGTATCCGTTATATGCAGCTTGTAGCTGTCGTGAACCGTATCAAGCACACACGCAACACCGCCCTGCGCAAGAGAGCTGTTTGAAAGCTGAAGCTCACGCTTTGAAACAAGAAGAATATTCACGCTTTCGGGAAAATTAAGTGCCGCATAAAGTCCTGCCGCACCTGTGCCAACGATTACAACATCAAATTTCTTATCCATTTCCAAGTTCCTTTGAAAAAAATTTATCTGTTACACACGGCATCACACAAAATACCGTTTACAAATTTGTACCTGTATATTATACTACTAATTGTAAGATTAGTAAATACAGTAAATAATTTTGAAAGGGCGATTATTATGGCTGAAAATACAATTCCGAACGATCCGATGATTCTTTTAAGCTTTGTTAATACAAAGCTGCGTGATTTCTACCCCAGCCTTGATAAAATGTGTGACGATCTCGGTTGCAGTAAAGAAGAAATTGAAAGCAAGCTTTCTGCAATTGACTGCAAATACAACGCAGAACTCAATAAATTTGTCTGACATCAAAGGAAAGTCCGTTTTATCGTACACCTCATTTGATATGATTAACATATAGGATATCCCATATGTTAAGGAGAAAATTTTATGGGCATTTTCGATTTTGAAAGATTGTTTGATTTAAACCATGACGGAATGCTTGATCCGCTTGAAAAAGGTCTTGAGTTCACCGTGATTGAAGATATTATGAATGATGACGAAGATAATGACGACTTATTTTCGTCTGATTCAGATGATGAATTTGACACGGATTTCGGCGATGATTTCTGATTTTATTCTGCAAACAATTTAATCTTCAAGCAAAAAGCGAGATGAATTTTTCGATTGAATTCATCTCGCTTATATTTTTATTTATCGTGATTCTGTTCAAGCGTTACAGCTTGTAATTGTCCATAACCTTTTCCAAGGTCTTGTAATCATCATCGGAAATTTTATACACGGTTGAATTGTCCTTGTCAACACAGATTTTGTCAGCACCGCCGACACGGATATTGTGGGTAACAATTCCGTCTTTGCGTGTTTCAATAAGGATTCCGCCGTCAAACTCACCGCTTGTACCGCCTGTTTCGGCTGATTGCAAAATATTCTTGACCGTCTTGAAATCAACCTCGCCAAGCACGGCGGTTGATTCGTCCGACATTACGACGGTTATTTCATCAACATCGGAAAAATTAACCTTGTCTGTAATTTTCGTATCACCGCAACCGCAAAGCATTACCGCAACGGATAACATCATCACAAAAGCCAAACAAACCGCTCTGAATTTTTTCATATAATCTCCCCCACAACTATTGATTATGAGAAAAGTATAAATAATAATTTTCGCAAAGTCAACATCTCTGCAAAAAATGTCGATTGATATAATCCAACTTTTATGTTAAAATTTGGATATCAAAATATTTTCGGAGAACATTATGAAAAATGTGGTTAAAAACGAGTTGGAAAGTGTAAAAGCCGAAAATAATTGGCTTATCCGTCAATGGAAACATCATCCTATAAAAATGATATTACGCATTTTAGCAATAGTTGCGGCTGTTTTTACAGCTCTGTTTGTAGGCGGTCTTGCAACAGCACTGTTAAACAAAATCGGATATAGCGCAATAAAAAACATAGTCTTTATAGCATATAATAAATGGGCAGGCTTTGCATTCGATGCAATATTTGGAATACTGTTTGTCGTATTTTTAATAATATTTGTTGCCTTAGTCGAAGTAACTTCAGACGCAGTACTATTAAAGAGAGGTAAACATTTAAAATCAAAAGAAGAAACATCTTTTTCCGAAAAGGAACTTGAAGAAGAACAATCCGACAAAAAATATGATAAAATTGCAAAAGCTGTATTGATTGCCATTCCGATAGTCACAATTTTGATTTTTCTCGGAAGTGTGTATGTATTTACATTTAACACCACGGTTTTCACCAAAAATACGGTAATAGAAAAGTCGCCGTTTAATCCGTCAGGAACGGAGTACGGCTATTCAGATGTTGCAAAAATTGAAATTGACAACAAAGACGGCAGCAATTTATACCTTGACTTACATATGAAAAACGGCAATACCGTAACAGTCGATTACAGCGGAGGAACTGACTCCGACAACGAAAAATATATCGACTATCCCGAGAAATTCATAAAAGATTTTATGAACAATTTCCATAACAAAAATATTCCAATAACATTCAATTGCACATACGAAGATGTCACCGCATATAACTTCAACGATGAATCCCTCACTTATATTAAAGAAATTTTTGAAGACAATAAAAAGAGTAAATAAAATGCATACATAACCAAAACAAGCGGCAGAACTTAATCTGTCGCTTGTAATTATCATATATTAAATTTTTTCGGGTTACCCCAACTATTGACATTGAGCCGTAAAAAAGTTAATAAGTAAAATCGACAAACCCCTTATGAGATTTGTCGATTTTTGGTGGGAGAAGATGGATTCGAACCATCGAAGCGAAACGCAACAGATTTACAGTCTGATTGCTAACTGTAAAAAAACATACGCAGGAGTAGATAAATAAGTTTTTATAGTTTTTGTCTACTTTTGGGCAATATAAAAAAATCCTCATCTGGAGAGGAAAAATTAAAAATCAATTTTAAATTATTTTGTTAGACAAACTGTTAGACAAACACAGACAGCAATTACCTTAAAATTAGTCTTGAATAAGTTAAAACCCATTCAAATAACTATTTCTGATTTTGCAAATTTCTGATTATTAAATTTATTTTTAATTTGATAAATGGTTTGTTAGACAATTTTGACTTTACACATTGCAAACTAATCCTATTTTTGATATAATATAATAGGGTTAGTATAAAATCACAAGGAGGTTGCTATGGCTAACAATCTAATAATTAATCGGCTGTTTACTTTAGCAGCCTTTCAAAAACTAATTGACGGAACAGATAGTAGAGTCTATTCAGAAATCGTGAATTCATATGTAGATAAATCTGCTGTTCATACAAACGGTGAAGCAATTGCAGAAATATACAAATTTATGAAAAAAGAATATAGAAATCAATACTACTATAAAAACACAATTTTAAACAGACTTTTGTTAGGTGTACACAGTATCAATACTACTACTGCATTAACAGAAATTCCAATATCCACATCAAAAGCAGATTTTGTTTTAATAAATGGTAAAGCAGTTGTATATGAGATAAAAACAGAATTGGATAATCTTGAACGCTTGGAAAGCCAGATTAACAACTATTACAAAGCTTTTAATCATGTATGTGTTCTTACTTGTGACGAATATGCTTCTATCTTACTTGATAAATTAGCTAACACAAAAGTAGGAATATACGTTTTGACTGAGCGAGATTATATAAGACGGTTAAAAGAACCCGAAAAATTTGATGATTTATTAAATCAGGAAGAAATATTTAGAGTTTTAAATAAGCCTGAATTTGAAGAGATAATTAAACAATATTACGGCAAACTACCTACCGCTACTCAAGTAAAATATTATAGTAAGTGTAAAGAATTATTTTCTGAAATTCCTTTGCAAAAAGCATACAGTCTTTTTTTGAAACGATTAAAAAAACGTAATACTGTTACAAATAAAAATTCGTTTAAAAAAGTACCTTATGAAATAAAATCACTTGCATATTTTTCTCAATACAAAGATATAGATTACTCTAATCTTGAACACTTTTTATCATCTAATATAGGAGGTTAAAGCCATGTATTTTCCTTACTTAAGAGGCAGACAATATGAATTACTCGCATTAAGAGAATTAATCGAAAATGACAGATTAAGTGATAATATTATACCCATAATTGAACCTGTCAAGATAACCTCAACTTTATTAAGTACTATCAAAACATTTATTAATAATAATAAAAAAATGATTATTATCATAAATCCAAAAGTTGGTAATTTTATTGCTGACAGTCATACTTCAAAAAATAAAGGTATATTTGAAAGTATACAACAAGTCCTCTGTGACAGCAATATATATTCTGGTATAATAATTGATGATAATAGTAAAGAAAACGTGAATCTCTTATTAAGCCAAAGAATTCCGTATAGTCAAATGGTTGCACTATGTTTAAAGGGTGACTCTATAGATAACTGGAAATCTGTTTTCATCAATAATTCGCCTATATACAATATCATTCCATATTCACCATCATTTAGACATATTCGTAAAGGCAGAGTGATGTTGGATGATAAGTTTGTTAAATTACCACGCAATAGCGATTACTTAAATTGTGCTGATGAATTTTTTTCTGATGACCATATTTTCTATAAGGATGATGGATACAAAGGTTTTTCAGACTACTCAATAGTTGGTAAAGAATACTCTGATTCTGGTTTTGCGCCTTATGCTGTTGCAATTCATATTGTTTATCCTGCGTCTATCTCAGATGAAACATTAAGAATTCATCATTTCGTATCTGATAGCAATTTTGGTATTAAAGACCCTGCAAATAAATTTTATGAAGCATTAACAAAATTAGTTATTTGGAATAAAAAGAAAAAACTCGATACTTTGGCAATAAAAGAGTTTGAAAGAATGTACGATAGTGAAACATATCCAGGACTTGGAGTTATAAAAAAACTTTCTATTATGCACCACCTTGAGTGGATGGGGAATTATTTGGATGGGGTGTCAAAATGATTTTCTGTGACGAATGTTTCAAGGATGAGCAAATAAAATCTATAATCATAGGAACAAATCTTAGGGATAATCGTTCAAAGGGTAATTGTCCCATATGCGGTAAAAAGAATGTGTTTCTATACAATACAGATAAAGACAGCAAATTAAATGATTTTTTTTATGAATTAATTAACATTTATACTCCGCAAGATTTATTACCCTCTGATTATCCTTCTAATGATGTCCATATGATTGCAGATGAATTAAAAAACGAATGGAATATTTTTTCAGATGAACTTAAAACAAGTGATATTTACAATATAATTAAGACTTTATCTCCAAAGATTTATTCTGAAACTCCTAATTATTTTATTAGTCCTGTTGGTGTACCCGAAAAATATGACCAGGAATATTTGAAAATACATTCTATACTTAGAGGGCATAGTTGGGAGGAGTTTGTCGAAAGTATAAAACATGACAATAGATTTCATACACAACTTATCAATACAGATAAATTAGAAACATATTTATCTTATCTTAGAAAAGATTACGAAAAAGGCAAATCTATGTATAGAGGTCGCTTATGTTATAGTGACAAGGAATACAAGCCAAAAGAAATGGGCGCTCCTCCAATTGAATTTGCAAAGGAAGGTCGAGCAAATTCAACTGGTATTAGAAGATTATACCTTGCCGATAGTGAAAAAACTTGTATTCACGAAATACGTTCTGGAGCATTTGACAGCATATGTATCGGAAAGTTTTCTTTATGCAAAGATATTTCTGTAATTGATTTTAAGCGAATAAGTAAATTTAGTCCTTTTAACGGAGATTTCGATTTTCTTGAATATTTGGTAAACAAACCTATACTAAATAAAATCGATAAAGAGATGGGACGTGCTTTAAGGGCAGGCGATAATCATCTTGATTATATACCTACACAATATTTATGCGACTTTATTAAAACTCTTACTTATAAATCAGATGAAAAATATAGCGGTGTAGAATATTCAAGTACACTAAATCCAGGCGGAAATAATCTTGCAATATTCTATCCTGATTTATTTAAATGCACTAAAGTAAAAAAATATACAGTAAATTCACTTAAATACGATTTTTCGTAACTATACGGGAGCTGTATCATTTCAATAACAACAAAGGGGTTAAGCAATTTTTTCTAATGCTTAACCTCTTTTTTTATTTTGTTGATTACAAAGCATTCCCATACCATAACTATCCTCTATATTTTTGTTCTCAATTAACATTATGCTTCATCGCCTACAAAACTGCATATTGTCATCTTAATACCTCTTTTCTATTTTAAATATGATTACTTTTCTATTTAAAAAGTGTACCACATATAAATCACAACCAGTAAACCTACTACTGAACAGATAAATAGTAGTACTCCAATATCCATATACTTTACACCTTTCTATTTTTAAATGGTAATCATTTTTACACTATTAGTACCCTTGGAGTTTCTTTTTAAAGATACAGTAACTAAACTAACTTCTCTAATCAAAAGTGTACCCCATATAAAATAATACTGATACGAGTAATATTCCACCCACAACCATCAATATACAAAAAGCTACACTATGTTTACCTCTCTTGTACCATGAAACTAAATCCATTGCATATGAAAATTCTATCGCTACGAAATAGATGAATATTAACAGCAAGCAATTAATAAAATCCATATACTCTACAACCTTTCTATTTTTTAAATAAGTAATTTTTTACACTATTAATACCCTTGGTTTTTCCATTTTACAAATTACTGAAATACATAAATAGCAATAAACATTAACACCATAGCTACTAAGGAAGAAATAATTACCAAGATACCTAAAAAGCTATTCCTACCGTAAGTTATACTATATAAATGATTCTCATATGTCGCTACCAAAGCTACAATAAAAAACATTACAAGGAAAATATATAAAATTATCATAAGTACAACCACACCTTTACTTTTATTTCTATTATATTTTACCATATATTATAATTAAATTGAATACTTTCTTTAGTATAATATTATTTTTTAGCATAGAAAAAGAGGGTTCATAAAGAACCCTCTCTTCCCAATAATTATTTTAAGGATTTATACTTGCTGTCGAATTAATGCCAACACGCTTAGTTGATAGGAACTTTTTTATCCCAGTGATCATTTTCAGATACTTCCTCGTCGTAAGCTGGAGTAATTGTCTCAGTCCAAGCCTTAGAAACAACCTCTGTGTATGCTTCTTTCCAATAGCCGTCTTCTACTGTTTTTGAGCCTGTCTGTACATATTCCTTCTCATAGTGGTATGAGCCTCTACCACCATTATCCATTTCCCAAAAAATATGCTCATCCAGCTGATTATCATCTAATAATTTTTTACCGCAGTCATTGCATACATTGTAACCTACCCAACCATATACTGGTTCCTCGTGAGTACCTGTTACAATCCACTCTCTGTCATGCTTTTTTGTCACTGCAGGGTGATATTTTGTCACAGCATCGTGATGCTTGTAGTACTTATATTTCTTAGCTGTCGTTTCAGCCTTTGATGACTCACTTGGCTTCGCTGGCTTCTGATTATTACTTGAAGAGTTGCTTGGCTTAGCTGGCTTCTTGTCATTCTTAGAAGTGTCAACCTTTGATGTATTTGACTTTGTATCTTCTTTCTTTTCGGTGTTACCCTTGTTGCTGTTGTTTTTGTTAGATACTGTGGTTTTTACATCGTTGACCTTAACTGTAACTGTCTTACCGTCATCGGTTTTTACTTCTACCTTACCGTCTTTTACTTCGACTTTCTTACCATTCTTATCAGTGATGTTGCCGTCTTTGTCGACCTTGATTTCACCCTTGTCTACCAAATCTTTAACTGCCTTTGGAACTGTAGTCTTAGGTACAGTTGTTGGAACAGTTGATGTCTGTACGGTTGAAGATATTACTGACGGTTCTGTCGGTTCTTTCTCAGCGTTACAGCCTGCAAGAATGCTTATGCCGACTGCTGATATGCCTGCAAGTATTGTAGCACCGCAGACAACGGCAATTACCTTTGTTTTTACTGTCGCAGTTGCTGTTGCCTTTACGATAGATGAAACTGTTGACTTTGCACCTGTTGCAATGCCTTTTGTTGCAGAGGTTGCAAGTGTCTGTCCGTTCGGGAGCTTGATTGTAATGTTCGGTACTGCAAGGCTCTTTGCTTCTTCCTTGAAAATAGTTGTAAAGAAAGGTACAACAACAACGCCGTGAAGCTTGTCACCGCTCTTTTTTTCGTAATCTTCAATTGCAGTTTTCATCTTTGCTCTTGAAGAGTTAAGGCGAGATTTTACCGTTCCCTCTGAAATTTCAAGTCCCTGTGCAATTTCAGAAATTGACATTTCATCAAAATAAAACATTAAAACAGTCTGATACTGATTGAATGAAAGTGTGTCTTCCATAATCTGTAACAGCACTTTTCTTTTTTCGGCTTTGGTTATGTACTCCTCGGGGAGCATTAACTCATCTGTTTCAGTTTCCACAATCAGAACTTCATCGTCAATCTGATATTCCACCTTTCCTTTCAATTTGTTTTTGCATTTGTTTACGGCTATTGATGTAATCCAACCGCAAAACTTTTGTTCATCATTGAGGGTGTCGAGCTTCAAAAAAGCTGTAATGTAGGTTTCCTGCATTATGTCTTTTGCGTTTTCTTCATCTTTGAGCAAAGAAAGGCAGTTGTACCACACATCATTATGTGTAAGCTCATACAGCTTATCAAATGCTTTTTTATTGCCGTTTTTAGCACTCAATACAAGCTCTTTGATTGTTTTCATAATATTTCCTCCTTTATAATTTTTTTGCGTTTCTATATATTAGACAATTGAAATGTCAAAAAGGTTCATTTTTTGCGAGAAAAAATTAAATTTTATTAAAACTTTTTATTTTTCATTAAAAAAAGGGTACATAGACAAGCTACGCACCCGAAAAACACATAGCCCTTTTGTCGCCAAACAAATTTCACATCAACATAAAAGCAGTATGCAAATAAGAGCCTGCATTTTTACCTAAAGATAAAAATGCACACAACTAATATGCTGATATATTCAAATTTGTTTGGCATTTTTATTTTAGCATACAATATGTGAAAATTCAATATTTTTATAAAATAACTTTCAAAAATTATATGAATGAAACTGTAAAATTTGAAGTAATTTCAATTTTAGGGGGAACAACTTTTCAGCTGTTCCCCTTTTTTGTCAACTGTGTAATGTTGGAGTTTTGTTTTCGCTTTGATTATACTTTTCAGAACCGAACATATCACGGATTTCATCAAGCGTTAATTCTCGTTTGCTTTTCTTGCGGTACGGCTCTGTGTGGTAATACCAAGCCTGTTTTTTGTGAGCGTAGCGAAATTTCATAAGTCAAGAAGCAAGTTTACGATACGCCGTAGGGCAATTCTTTACTTATAAAATAAGCGGAGCAAAATGTGAAATTAAAGCCTACGGTGACGATTTGAATATAGAAAACAGTTAAGGCTTATGAGCGTGAATATCGGCAAAAATCGGACAAAAAAATAACGCTATGGCTTTAACCATAGCGAACCTTATAAAATAAACAAACCGCAGAAAATATAAAATTTCCTGCGGTTTCGTTATAATCAGCTGTTTTTCTCTGCTTGCAATTCTTCAAGGACGGAAATTAATGTATCTATTTCCTCTTGATGTTTAGCTATATCAAACATTTTTTCATAATCTGCATATACTTCTTTGGTTTTATCATCCACCTTGTAAAACACACAAATATCCTGTTCATTATAAATATTTTTCTCTATTAATTTCTTTTTAAAATCAGAATCACTTAAATTAATAATTTCTGAAATTTCATCTACTGTATCTGTAGTTTTCCAAACTCCATAAGATTTTCCTGTGCCACACTTTAAAACATCCTCTGATACAAGCAAAATCCTTGACAATCTTTTAATTTCAGTTCTTGTCAATTTTGGAGTTTCACTTTTTCTTAAAGAAGAAATACTGCTTTGAAATTTATCTTTACCAACATAAAGCAATTGTTTTATGTTGGTATCGGATAAATTTTGTATATTAACAATAGCAGTAAATATATCACAAAATGATTTTGGTATTCTGCTAATAAAGTCATAAACAATATCCCTATATTCGGCTTTTAATTTGTCTATTCTTTGGTAAGAGAAATCCCAAACAGCAGAACCGTCATACTTCTCAACGCAATTCAAGAAATTTTCGCATTGGCAATTTCTAAAACGGCTATCATTTGAACTTGAGTATTCGTACTTTAAAGAGTTTATAGGAGTATTACAATAGTCTGTCAGAATATTTTTATATTTATTATATATACTGTTGAGTTGATCTAATGAACAATTATCCCCATTATCATGATGATCTTTTAATTTTTTAATTCTCGACCATGCTGCATTAATACATTTATCCGAACAGTAACCCTCATCATCTTCTAATAAAGACTTAATTTTTCCGATTACTTCAACTGTATATTTTTGACAGTCTTCAATAAAAAATTCTCCGTCACTTGAATCATTAAATAGTACTGCCACAGACTTAATAATTCGATGAAGATTTTCTACGCAATCAACAAATTCAATATCTAACTTTTTATGTATATCCCTATTTGTTTTCTTTTCGCTAAAATTGAGTATAAAACTTAGTTGTTCATCAAAGTTTCCTTTGAAGTTGAACATCTCGGATATATTCCGAACTTCTGATTTAAAATCTTCGTCATAAGGTTTCTTCTTATCGTATTTTACATAATCTAAATAAAATAAGGAATAGTCACTGATAACCTGATGAGCAAAAGGACAAGACATGCACTGATTAATTTTGATTTCTACATTTGTTTTCATTTTGAAAACTCCTTTTCTAAATAATTTTTTGGATAACTTCTTTTTATTTTTTATCCGTAACTTAATATACACTATTTCTCTATTTTTTAAGTTACATTTGCAAGTGTAACTTGGTGAAATTTAAATATATGCTACTATATAGGCGTCAAAAGAAATTAATAAAGCAGTTTGGATTTTCAAAACATTACAACCATTCTACATTTTTATATGTAATAGTGAAATTTGAAAATTTCACTATTATATATAGTGAAATCAATCACAGTTAATTATACCATATTAATTGCTTATTTTACATAGTTAAATGTAAAAATGCTATTACAGTATTAGTGGTAATATAAAAGCAATAAATAGGTAGCATACCGCTGAACAAATTAGAGGTGATATTCTTATGGTACGCAACAAATCTCCTAGTAAAGCTATTATTTCTTTATGCAAAAAACAAAATAAATTATATGAAAGGTGTAGTTTTCAATAAAAAACTTAGCTAAGAAAAGAATATTCGGGCTTTTACTCTTTGATATTTTCCGTGATGACGGCAGTGCAGAAATAAACGGTCAGCTTATTAAGTGGCAGGCTGGGTATGTTATCACGGTATTGCCTTACGGTGAAAGGCGTGCTGAATCTATCCGCAAATACACGGTGGCTTCAGATATCGAACAAAAAACATCTGAGCTTCTGTCAACAGTAAGCTGGGGTGCATTGCTTGAGCTTCGCCTTGATAACAACAAGGTTATTGAACTAAATGTTCTTTCTGACTGGTCGGCTGATATGCCTATTGATTAATTTTAATATCATTGTGGTAGAAGGTAGAAAATGTCATTTTATTCAGCTTTTTTCTGTCCCTACCGCCCGATTGGGCTTGTCCATCGGGCGGTAGAACGGTAGAAAAGTTGTAATGGCAAAAGAAGTATATCTAGGAGGTATTTTTAGATGAAAAAATATAAATTTAAACTGGATAAACGCTTAGTTGGTTATTCAGTTATTTCGGCAGTTCTTGGATTAATTGCCGTGCTGATAATTAACATAGCACAATATCAACAGGAAAATAATAACGAGGTACCTTTTCTCGCTGACTTTACTATTCTAATTTCAGCACTAGTAATTTTTGCTATAAGTATATTACCGCTAGGTACTATATGTTACATATTAGTGCGTTTCTTCGAAAATCCTGCTTATAAAACAGGGGTGAATTTGTGGGTGCAGAAAAAAGCTCAAGAAAAAGCTTTTAAAAATTCGCAGTATATCTCCTATTATTTAAAAAGCTTTTTGTATGATGTTATAAAAAGCAATGATATTATTGATATACCAGTTAATGAGGCATCAATAAATCTTAAAGGTTATGCTATGAGAAATCATTGTGTTATATACCGTTTCGTAATCCCAATTGCAGAAGTACCTCACATTGACGAAGCTAATCTTCGGACAATTCTTCAAAATACGGTGATTGCACAACTGAATCATTATGGGATTGTTGGGTTGTCAAGTGTATATCAAGATTCAACGACAGTACAGTACTCTGTGTACATAGATAAAATCACTTACTTTGAAGATGAACATATTATTGCTATAGATGTCCTGTATGTTTGCACACAGAATGACTTATTGTACCTCCAAAACGCTGTTAAGAGAGATACAGTTAATGCAGTAAATATTGAAAGGACGGTATATGATGAAGACATTTAAAACTACAATTAATATAGGAATAAGCCAAAAGGCACTCTCTAAAGGATTTGTAGTTCCTTTAAAAATCAATTTTAAAAGCACTCCTCATATTATTTTGGTTGCTCCATCGGGTGCAGGTAAGACATATGCACTCAAATACATATTAAGACAATTAGCTGAGGCTGATTCTCTTATTTATCTTTGTGATTTTAAAGCAATTGACTTCTCTGCGATGAGTGATTGTCCAAATTATTTTAAGCATAGTGATGTTAATAAAGGATTAGAAGTTGTTTTTGAATTAATGCAGAAGAGAATTAACGGCGATGTGGGGTGTGAGCAACCTTGCTATCTTGTGTTTGATGAATGGGCAGGTTTCTTAGCTTCGACACCAAAAAAAACACAGGAAGAGTACAAGCAACGATTAGCTTCAATCCTTATGCTTGGTCGTGGGCTTGGGATATATGTAATTCTTACATTACAAAGAGCTGATTCAAGTAATTTTTCATCAGGAGCAAGAGATAACTTTGGCGTTGCTCTTGGTCTTGGCAGACTTTCAAAAGAATCGGCTCGTATGTTGTTTCCTGATGAAACAGATGTAATAGAAGCAAAACCGAGGGGGAAAGGTTATTTAAGGGTTGATGGAAAGCCTCTGACAGAGATTTCAATACCAACCATTAAAGATATGTCTAAAACAGATTTAATAATCAGAAGGGCGTTATTGTCATCTGATGAAGGAGGTCATTAAAATGCCAAATGTGCGGTCTTGTGAGATAGTGTCAAGACTTCTTGATGATGAAGGGCAAGTGCTATTTGATATAGATAAATTGCCCGAAGTGTTGGAAGCTAAATCACATGTTATTAAAGATTATGCGTATATTATCCACGATAAAGATTTATATACTACCGTGGATGAAAGCAGAAATCCTGAGCATAAAGCAGGAAGATTCAAGCCTGCTCATATCCACCTGTTGCTGAGATTTGAAAGGTCACAGCCTCAGAGCACCAGATATATAGCTAAATGGTTTAATCTTGGTGAAAACTTCGTTTCAAAAATAAACGGTACATTTGATGACGCTATTTTATACTTAGCTCATCTTAATGCACCTGACAAAGCTCAATATGATGTCAAGGATATAACCGCTAATTTCGATATTCAGGAAGCTGTAGATAATGCCAACAGCAAGGATAAATTAGGTGACATAATTGACCGTATTCTAACTGGAGAGATAAGAGAGTACAACAAAACCACGAAGATAGATACAAGGTTGTTAGTCTATCCCGATTCGTTAAGACTCATTGAAAACGCTTTTAAGGTCAGAGCCGAATACTTGCTTAGTACTCAATCAGAGCGAAATACGACTTGTATTTATATTTGCGGACAGGCTGGTGCAGGAAAAACAACACTAGCAAAAAAGATAGCTGATACACATAATATGGACTATTTTGTGTCTTCGGGTAGCAATGATGTATTGGACGGTTACTGTCAACAGCCTTGTATAATTTTGGATGACATAAGACCGTCCGCACTCGGTCTTTCAGACCTTCTTAAACTGACTGACCCACATACGCCTTGTTCTGTTAAAAGTCGGTATAAAAACAAGTATGTTAATTGTGAATTAATTATACTTACTTCTGTTTTAAAGATTGATGAGTTTTACCATAATGTATTCGAACACGAAAATGAACCTATCAATCAGTTAAAACGTCGTTGCAAATTTTATATTCGAATGGATTCTGATTTTATTAGAATAAGGCAGTGGGATAATATTGCTATGAGATACGGAAATGAAAAAACATATATTAATGACATTTTGCTTCCCTTCTTTGAAGATAATTCAGTTGAGCAAAACAGTACCATTGAAAAAGTTTTTCCGTTCCTTACTGGAAATGAGATTGTTTCACAAAATAAGTCTAAACAATCTAAGGAGGTAGTAAAAGCAGATACAACTCAGTCCGAAAAAGAAAAAAGATTAGATGAGGAGGATTTTTTTCATCTAATCCGTGGCGATGATATTTAGTTTATTCAAAAGAATATGAAGTGAAATATATTTCAAAACCAAAAACTATTTCCTAAAAACTAACTAATTCAAATAAATAAAACCGAAAACCCGAAAAACCTAAAAACTGATTACCATAGAAATATGATTACCTTACTTCATATTTTTTATATTATAATTTTCTATAAGGAGAATGATTATGAGTGATAATTATATGCTTAATGAAGTAGCAAAGTATTGGAAAAAAACAAATGACCTTTTAGTAGCTTTTGAGGACTTTAACGGTCAAATACAAAAGCATACGGTTCATTTGCCAAAAGAGGACATTGACACAATTCTTAATATCGGAATCACAACAGGTATTAAAAATTGGTGCGACAGAGTTGATATTTTAGAGGACAAACCGCTTGGGACTTATTATAGTGAACAAGTGTCAAGAGGCGGTTCTCTGATATTTCATGACAAAATTTTTGATAGAGTCGGAGTTATGACTCTATCGAATTTTCTCCAGTCATATAGCTGTATATACAGTGCGGCAACCTCATACGGTCTTAGTGAGCATTGTATTGACGGTTACTTTTACAATTCACCTCGCATATGTGATTACATCATTCAGTTCGCTTTGTTTGAAGATATACCCTATTTTCACGCAGAAGAAACGGAAGGTGGTAGCATATGAATGATAAGAAAAAGAATATGTGTGATGAAGATGATTCAGATGAAATTCTCGAATATACAGGCGGTAGCGAGCTCAGCGATTTAAATTTTATCACGACATATGATTATTATTCCAGTTGGCGTATCAAAGAAGTGTTTAGTGTAGCAGGATATGACTTACAACCAGTTTACTTAGGCTACAAGGCTTTGAGATACAGACCTTGTCAAAGATATTGGATTGTAGATAAGAAGACGAATCAACGAATTGGTTCATCAAATAATGGGTACAGCTTTGAAGACCTCCGTTACTTTTTGGGTGGACTTGGTATTCCTCTTCACGGTGAAAATTACCATCCCACCAGAGATAAGGACGGCAGACGCACTTCTTGTAAGGAGTTCCTTGAGCTTGTAGAAAGCCTTCCTGATGAAAACTGTTGAAATTTAGGGCAATTATGAATATAATAAATATTAGGTAATTGCTGTCACACAAGGAGGATTTCATTTGACAGCAAAGCATAAAAGAATTACAGCTGTAATTTCACAGAAAAAAGGCAGAGATTATTATTATATAATCGTCAGCTACTACCTTTCAAACGGTAAGCGTGTTCAAAGGTGGATTAAAACAGAGTTTCCGATTAACGGAAATAATAAGCGTAAACTTGAGCAAAAAAGGATTGAAGTTCTTCAAGAGTGGCAAGACAAACTTGTACTTGATGAATCTGAAATGTTATTTTCTGATTATCTCAAGCAATGGCTTGAAGAAACCAAATATACCATTTCAAAGAATACATATTATAGTTATAAGCAAGTTATTCACAATGTGATATGTCCTTACTTTGCAGAACGCAAAATTAAAATTTGCGATTTAAAACCTTATCATATTCAGGATTTTTATACTTATAAGCTGAACAATGACAAGGTAACTTCAAACACTATACACCATTATCACGCTAATATAAGTAAGGCTTTACGCTATGCTTATAAAATGGGGCGTATAGAAAGCAATCCTGCCGACAAAGTAGATTTGCCTAAAAAGAACCGTCACGTAGCAAACTTTTACACAGTAGAGGAACTTAAAGCGTTGCTAAAAGCCGCTAAAGGTTTGCCAATTGAACCTGTTGTATTGCTTGCTTCTTGGTTTGGTTTACGCAGAGGAGAGATTATAGGTTTAAGGTGGCAGGATATTGATTTTACAAATAAAATACTTTATATTAACGGTACTGTTAAGGATAAAGGCGTGTCTGGTTCTAAAATCAAAAATCTGTACTACGAACCTACTGCTAAAACCTCTTCCTCTATTCGCTCATTTCCTATGTCTGATTCAGCCTTAAAGTATTTGTCTGAATTAAAGGCAAAACAGGAAAAACGAAAGCAAGAAAACAAGTTATATATACACACTTGGGACGATTTCGTTTGTGTCAGACCTGACGGTAGTTTGTTACCTCTTGAGTATGTTTCAAGAGCAATACCGAAGTTATGTGAAAAAGCTGGTTTAAAAAGAATTAAGTTGCATGAACTAAGGCATACAAATATCAGCATACTTCTTGAAAGCGGAGCAAGTATGAAAGAATTGCAAGAATGGGCAGGTCATAGTTCCTATAGCACAACCGCTAATATCTATTCTCACATTCAAGCAAAGTCAAAAACAAGGCTTACAGAGTCGCTTGAAAATATGCTTAGTTAGCGTTATGTTAGACAACTGTTAGACAAACAGATTTTCAGAGGGGTTTTATCTCTGCTGAACGCAAAAGAAAAACGCCCTAAACTTCAATGTTTAAGGCGTTTTTAAGTTTGGTGGGAGAAGATGGATTCGAACCATCGAAGCGAAACGCAACAGATTTACAGTCTGCCCCCTTTGGCCACTCGGGAATTCTCCCATATTAAGTTTTTAAAAATCAAAGCCTACTGCCTAAACAGTAGGCTTCAATGGAGCTGGTGGACGGACTTGAACCCCCGACCTGCTGATTACAAATCAGCTGCTCTACCAACTGAGCTACACCAGCAAATTAAGCTTTTCGCTCCTGTGCTTGCTCTGTAATTTCGAGTGCTTATATAATATATCACATTCTTCGTCATTTGTCAACACTTTTTTCAAACTTTTTTAAAATTTTTTGAAGTGTTTTCATTTTTGAAGATGTCCTCGAATGAGTCAGCTTGACTATTATATCATCCTCAACCGCATTCGTCAAGAGTTTTTTGAATTTTTTAAAAATTTTTCTTACACCTTTATATCAAAGCCCCACAGGGGCATTTTCTTTACGGTCGGCTTCAAATCCCTTCGGATTCTTGGCAAACCAAAACTAAAAGCACCCATGAAGGGTGTCATACTTTCTTCCGGCACAGCTTCTGCCCGAAGTACTTTGTACAGACCTAAACCTCTCACCTCGCCTGTTGCGTCCTGTGCATAGCTATGCCTCCATAAACGCTCCTCCCTAAAAATGCCCCACAGGGGCATTTTCTTTACGGTCGGCTTCAAATCCCTTCGGATTCTTGGCAAACCAAAACTAAAAGCACCCATGAAGGGTGCTTTTAGTTTTGGCCTGCCCGAAGGGATTTGAACCCCCATTCTCCGGAATCGGAATCCGTTGCGTTATCCAATTGCGCCACGGGCAGATGTATGCGGCAGGGTATTTTGCCTGCCGTTTTTCATTTTTAATTCGCATAATCTTTTATCTGAAAATCAACTGCAAAAACTGCTGTGCAACAGTCTTTAGCTTATATTATGCGGTTATTATACAACAATTTTTTACTTTAAGCAAGGGAAATTTGTCGCTCCTCCCGACTGTAAGGCGATCATTCTGCCATACTTTCGAGTTCTTCCCAGATTTCGTACTGCTCCTCCTGCTGTTTTTGCAAATCCTCGAGCAGTTTTGAAAGCTCCATAAGTTTTTCGTAATCTGCGGCAACCTCCTCACTTGAGAGAAGCTCCTGTGTTTTGGCGATTTCTTCGTCAAGTCGCTCAATTTCAGCCTCTGTCTTTTTGAGCTTAGTTTGTCTTTTGCGTTCTTCACTCTGCTTTTGCTTTTGCAAAAAGTAATCGTTCTGCGTTTTTTCTTTTTTATCTCTCTTATTCTCAGTCGGAACAGCACCCGATTTTTCGGCTGTTGTGCGTTCAAGATAATAATCGTAATTACCGAGATATTCCTTTACTCCGTTATTTGTAAGGAGTAAAATTCTGTCGGCAATTTTATTTATAAAATAACGGTCATGGCTGACAATCAGCATTGTACCGCTGTAGTCAAGCAAAGTTTTTTCAAGTTCTTCCCGTGACGATGCGTCAAGGTGGTTTGTCGGCTCATCGAGGAGCAAAAAGTTACTGCCCTTTAGCATTAGTTTCAAGAGAGAAACTCTCGCCCTCTCGCCGCCGCTCATTTTTGAAAGCGGTTTAAACACTTCGTCACCTTTGAACAGGAATGACGCAAGCGCACTTCTGACTTCGGTCTGCGTCATATTCGGGAAGGTGTCCCACACTTCATCAAGTGCGGTTTTTGACAGGTCAAGATTCTGTTGCATCTGGTCAAAATAACCGATTTCAACATTTGCACCGTAGTCATATTCGCCGCTGTTCATAGGAGTTTTGCCCGTTAAAATTCTGAACAGCGTTGTTTTACCGCAACCGTTGCCGCCGATGATGAACACTCTCTCGCCTTTTCTGATATGTATATCAACATTTTTGAAAAGCTGTTTGTCGTCAAACGACTTGGCAAGGTTTTTACAGATTAAAACATCGTTGCCGCTTTCACATCTCGGCTCAAAATGCATACGCATTGTTTCAAGCTCGCTTTCGGGGGCAACAAGCCCGTCTTTGATTCTGTCAGCCTCTTTCTGCTTACTTGCGGCTGTGATAAAGTTGTGAGCCTGTCCCCAGCGTTTTTGCTGTTCAACAATGCCCTCAATACGCTTTATCTCCTTTAAATCGTGTTCATATTTATTTTTAAGCGACTCGTTCACCGATTCCTTTTTCTTGACAAATTCCGAATATGAGCCCTTATAAACCATAGCACGGTTGTGTTCAAGTTCAATCGTCTTGTTGGTTACATTATCAAGAAAATAACGGTCATGGCTGATGATAATCATTGCGCCCTTGAAATCTCTCAAAAAGCCTTCAAGCCATGCGATTGCGTCAATGTCAAGGTGGTTTGTCGGCTCGTCAAGGAGGAGCATATTGCTCTGCGACAGCAACAGCTTTGCAAGGCAGAGCTTTGAACGCTGACCGCCACTTAAATTGCCGACAGGCATTGTAAAGTCATTTTCGGAAAATCCGAGTCCCAAAAGTGCGGAACGGGTTCTGCTTTTATAGGTCAGACCGCCTGCTCTTTCAAACTGTTCAATAAGCATGGTCTGCCTTTCAACAAGCTCGTCAAGATTTCCCGACTTGTTGTCAATCTGATGTGCAAGTGCGGAAATTTCGGTTTCCATATCCGAAAGACGGTCGAATACGGAAAGCAGCTCGTGATAAACATCTGCCCTCGGATTGTTGCAGGCATGCTGTTCCATATATCCGGGACGGACATTTTTTGAAAAGGTAACAGTTCCCGAAACAGGGCTGATTTCGCCGTTGAGTATCTTAAAGAGAGTTGTTTTACCGACTCCGTTAGCTCCGATAAAGCCCACCTTATCTCTTTCTTCAACATCAAACGAAACATCGGTAAAAAGGTTTCTTTCGATAAAAGTCATTGTAAGATTTCTTACTGATAATGCCGGCAAAACATACACTCCCTTTCAAATTCGCTACCCCTTATTGTACATTAAAATCGACAAAAGAGCAATACAAAATTGAAAATATGCCATAGGTTTACAAGGGCATAAGACACAATTCCGACCGTTAAAAGCATTTCAGCCGTTTTGCTCCTGCCGATTTCGGCAAGCTTGTAAATTAATGCACAGCCAAGAACAAGCACAAGCGGCAAAATTCCCTTGATTAACAATGTCAGCCAAAAGTTTTCAAGCACAGGCTGCATAACGGGATTTGCCTCAACAAAATGTCCGCTGCCGATGAGCGCCTCTGTACAAATCCAGTCAACAATATTGAGAAAATAGAGTAAGCCGAGTTTGTAATAAAACGAACGGCTCTCATGACCTTTTTCATTGACGATATTATTGACATCAGATTCATTTGCCGATTTAAAATTAAACACAACGGTTTTTTCAAGTCCGGTTTTTTCTGTCATACACAACACCTCAACGGTATTTTTTCCCGCTGAGAATGTTATATTCACACAAAAGAAAAGAGCCTCCCCTCGGAAGCTCAATTTGAAACGAATTATTCAAAGTTAATGTCGCCCTCATATTTCTTTTTGAAAAGCTCAAATACCTTGTTAAGAGTATCTTCATCGTCAATGCTGACATATTCCTCTGTTTCTTCGTCAATCTGATTAATCTGAAGAATAACAACCTCGTCTGCATCTTCGTCATTTTCGATGAGAACAATGTACTCTGTACCCTCAAACTCGATTACATCAAGAAATTCAAATTCAACTTCCTGACCGTTTTCATCCTCAAGAGTGATGAGCATACCCTGATCTTCTTCGTTCATAATCTCGTTTTTTGTATCTGCCATAGCGTATTCCTTTCCGAATGCGTTTAACGCCTCATAAAATAAATTAAGTTTAGTATAACCCAAAACATCGGCAAAATCAACACTTTATTGATATTTTACATTTAAAAGGTAAAAGCCAAAAACAGCTGCGATTGCTCGCAGCTGTCCTTGGGTTTAGAAGTTTTGAAATTAACGTGAAAACCGTAGATATTTAAGTCAGTGTTTTCAGAATTAACCTACTTTGGCGTTACCTGTGTCGCCGAACATATTAAGTCTGAAAAGCTTGCTCTCGTCGTTCTTGTTTTCGCAAATAATACTTGCTTCTGCAATCCTGCCGCCTTCGATAAGTCTTGTAAGACCGACAAGCTGGCAAAGCTTGCTGCGGAGATTGAGTCTGTCGCCTTCGCTTGTAACGAGATATACATTGCCCTCGCAGGTATCGAGCACGGCGAGGAATTTGGTTACATCAACATTGTGTAAGCTAAGAATTGGTGTCATAAAATTTCCTCCATTCAATTCTTTAAAAATATAAAGTTTTGTTTTCGTGCGCCATTTACCATTTGGCAAAATCATGATCAATTTATCGACTATGTGATAATTCAATTTTACTCGAGTAAGGCTAATTGGAAATCAGCCGATAGTCAAGCGGACTATTTACTTGACAATTATTATTATAGTCAAAAATTCGGAAAAGTCAACAATTTTAGCAATTAATTTTTGTTCACAAATGCATCTAGGTGTCAGTTATGCACAATAAGTTGTCGTATTTTTTGTACACTTTGCTTTGTTATTGCCTTTTTAGAATTATTCTTTTAACACAATCATAACATTTGGTTGTATAAATTCAACAACTTGTTTCTTTTTCAGCATTATATAACTGCTGTTTTTTACAAACTTAATTTATCAGGCATATTGAGATTTTGCTCATTTTAAGTTATAATCAATGTTATGAAGGCTGATATCAAAAAGGATTCAGGATTGCTCCGAATTAAATTTTCAATAAAAGCAATCATACAAATAAGAAAGGAATCATAAAATGCTTAACGATTTTTACAAACAGTTCAAAAGCGGAACAGACATACGAGGAGTTGCAAGCGAGGGTGTTGAGGGACAAAGTGTAAACCTTACCGACGATGTTGTTGCCGATATGGCAGACGGCTTTGTGCTTTGGCTTTCTAAAAAAGTTTCAAAAAAACCGAGCGAGCTTAAAATTTCAGTTGGCCGTGACAGCCGTATTTCGGGACCGCATATAATGAAAATCACAACCGAGCGTTTTAAGCGTTGCGGTGCAGAAGTTCTCTGCTGTCAGCTTGCGTCAACTCCGTCAATGTTTATGACAACCGTTGACCTCGGGTGTGACGGTGCTCTTCAGATTACCGCAAGTCACCACCCGTTCAACAGAAACGGTCTTAAATTTTTCACCCGTGAGGGCGGTCTTGAGGGCAGTGACATTGAGGAAATTCTTCTCTACGCACAAAACGGCGAACATCCCGAAGAAAGCAACGGCGGAAATATTACGGATGTTGACTATATGAGCGACTACACAAAGGGACTTTGCGAGAAGATAAAAAAAGAAGTTAATGCAGAAGATTACGATCATCCGCTCAAGGGCTTTAAGATTGTTGTTGACGCAGGAAACGGTGCAGGCGGATTTTATGCCGACAAGGTGCTTTCCGTTCTCGGAGCAGACACAACAGGCAGCCGTTACCTTGAACCTGACGGAATGTTCCCGAACCATGTGCCGAATCCCGAGGCTAAAGAGGCAATGGATTCAATCTGTGAGGCTGTCAGGGAATCGGGCGCAGACCTCGGCGTAATCTTTGATACGGATGTTGACCGTGGCGGTGCTGTTGACAGCAAGGGCAATGAAATCAACCGAAACAGACTTGTAGCCGTTGCGGCGGCAATTGCTCTTGAGGGCAATGACGGCGGTATGATTGTTACAGACTCAATCACATCAAGCGGTCTTAAACAATTTATCGAAAATGACCTCGGTGGAAAGCATTACCGCTATCGCAGGGGCTATAAGAATGTTATCGACAAAGCTCTTGAACTCAACGCTCAGGGCATAAACTGTCCTCTTGCAATCGAAACATCGGGTCATGCCGCAATGCGTGAAAACTACTTTCTTGATGACGGTGCATATCTCTGCACAAAAATTATTATCAAGGCTGCTCAGATGAGAAAAGAGGGCAAGGAGCTTGACGAGCTTACCGCCTCACTCAAAGAACCGCTTGAAAGCACAGAAATCAGATACAAAATTCTTGAAAAAGATTTCAGAGCCTGCGGTGAAAAAATTATTGCCGACCTTACAAAGTATGCCGAGGAGCAGGACGGCTGGTGTGTTGCCGACGATAACCGTGAGGGCGTCAGAGTTTCGTTTGACAGGGATAACGGTGACGGCTGGTTCTTGCTCAGACTTTCGGTACACGATCCGATTATGCCGCTCAATGTTGAAAGTGACAGCGAGGGCGGTGTAAAAATCATCTGCGACAAGCTTGGTGAATTTTTAAAGACTACAACAGGTCTCGACCTCTGATATTGGAATATTTTGCGTTTTTATTGATTTTTATTGTCGCAACTACGGGTTGCAACCGAGAGTTGCGACAATGGAACCCGAAATGTATTGTTTTTTTGGGCAGGCAACCGATATAATTTTCTCACAAGGTAAAACCCTAAAGCAATATTTGAGGAGGAAATTTTATGAACATTGAAACTGCCAACAGACTTTTGCAGTACAGAAAAAAGATGAATCTAAGCCAGGAGGAGCTTGCCGCAAGAATAGGTGTAAGCCGTCAGGCTGTGTCAAAATGGGAGCGTGCAGAGGCATCGCCCGACACGGATAATCTTATTCTTCTTGCCGATATCTACGGTGTTTCGCTTGATGAATTGCTTAAAGGCGAAAAAGAAACCGAAAGCGAAACACAGTCGGAAGAACCCGAAAATAATCCCGAAAATAATCCCGACAGCGATACAACATACAAAAAATCAGACAAGGTTTCGTTCAAACACGGAATCCATGTTGACTCAAAGGACGGCGATTCTGTTCACCTTAATTTCAGGGACGGAATCCATGTTAAAGATAAAGACGGTACAAAGGTTGATGTCGGCTGGAACGGAATTCATGTTGAAGAAAACGGCAAAACAAAAGTCTATACAGACGAAAACGGAAATGTTATGTATGATGAAAGCATTGAAGAACATAAACATTCAAAGTCGCACCGCTTTTGGAAGCACTTTCCGTTTTGGTTGATTGCCGTTATCGGATTCCTCGTTTGGGGATTCAGCGGAATGTTGCTCGGTTGGGTACTCAGCTGGGTATGCTTTCTGACAATTCCTCTCTATTACACACTTGTTGACGCAATCTACAAACGCAAGCCGAGTCTTTTTGCTTATCCCCTGCTTGTCGTTATTGTGTATATGTTTTTCGGATTTCTCAACATCTGCGGCGGTTGGGCATTTGGTTGGATTGCATTTTTAACAATTCCGATTTACTATGAAATCTGCAAGCTTTTCAAAAGCGAAAGAAAAGATTCAGACGATTAAAATTGATTTAACACATACAAAAACACGGCAGTTTTTTATCGACTGCCGTGTTTTTTATCATTAAGGTATATTAAGGAATCATAATTGTATCGGTTGTATCAAGCTGTGATGTTCTCATTGCAGGCTTGCAGAGTTCAATCTGCCTGCCGTCTTTGATAAAGAGCGGAACTTCATTGAGGGCAACCTCAATATAATGAGTACCCTTGCTCATTTTTTCTGTTGTAACTCTTGTACCGCTGAGTTTTACAAAATTCATATCCTCGGGGAGATAAACATATCTTCCGCCTACATTCTGCTCATAAACAGGGCAAATCATACATTCATCGCCGAGCATAAGCTGTGTTTCACATTCACGGGCAATTTTATCATCGGGATAATCGAACGAGAGCGGTCTGAAAATCATATCATTTTCTTCGCTTGCCTTTTTGAATGTTCTGTAAAGGTACGGAATAAGTCTGTAACGAACCTCAACAATATCCTTGAAATCATCGCTGTTTTCAAAGCTGTAGCACTCCTGATTTCTTGTGCCGAGAGCGGCATGGTTACGCATAAGCGGAGTAAACACACCGAGTGCAAGGAAACGGAGAACAAGGTCACGGGTTGCGTTTTCGTTAAAGCCTCCGAGATCTGCACCGCAGTAAAGAAAGCCGCACATATTTGCGGACGGGAGCATTTTGAGGTTAAGGAGAATGTGTGACCACCAAGAGTGGTTATCTCCGAACCAGATACCGCTTGAACGGTGAGCGCCTACATATGATGCACGTGAGAACATAAGGATTTTTTCTTTGCCGAACTCCTCCGCAAAATATTCGCCGGCGGCTTTTGTCATATTAGCGCCGTAAATGTTGTGAACCTGATCGTGGCAAACCTGTTTGCCGTCAACTGTATGGTAAATGCTTGAATAGTCCTCGGGACTGTTTGAAAGACCTGCGAATGTGTCCTTGAGTTCAAAGAATTTTGAAAGGTCAAGGTTCTGCCCTTTGAGAGCCGCCGCCTTGTCAAGTGCTTTGTTAAGTCCCTTTACCGAATAGAAAATTGCAGGCTCGTTCATATCGTTCCAGAAGCCGTCAATTCCCATATCTGTGAGAATTTTATATTTTGAGCCGAACCACTTTCTTACATCCGGTCGGAGAAAATCGGGAAAGCCAACGATACCGGGCCATACACCGCCCTCAAAATCCGTGCCGTCCTCGTTTTTGCAGAAGTATCCGTTCTTTCTGCCCTCTTCATAGATATCGTAGCCGTTCTCTTTTTTAACGCCTGCGTCAATAATCGGAATGAGGTGGATTCCTTCTTCCCTTTTCTTTGAAACATAGTCCTTGAAATTCGGAAATTTTTCATCATCAACAGTAAAGTCCTTGTAACGCTCCATATAGTCGATGTCGAGATATACGCAGTCAAGCGGAATTTCTGCCTTGTTATAACCGTCAACAACAGCGTCAACAGCTTCGGCATTGTGATAGCTCCAACGGCTCTGCTGATAACCGAATGCCCAAAACGGCGGAACATAGCTTGTGCCTATTGATTTTCTGAACTCTTTTACGATTTCAAGCGGCTTTGTGCCGTCAATGTAATATATATCAAAATCCGTGCCGTCAATTGTGATAACGGTTTTGTTTGTGGTTGTATAGCCGATGTCCCAACGGATTTTTGACGGGAAGTCGATAAAAATACCAAAAGCTTTTGAACCGCTGAGCATAAGGAAATTGTGAGCGGCATAAAGGGATGACTTAGTTTCTGTGTGGAACGGGTCATCACTGCAAAAGCTGTTATACACCCAACCACGCTTGTTGATTCCTCTCGGAGCTTCGCCGAGACCGTAGACGATGTCACTGTCTGCCATATCAAATTCAAAGACAAATTTTCCGTTTTCAAGCTTGCCGCCGAGCGGAAATTCCGCAATAGGCAGAGAGTTAAATTTTTCAACAACAGCCTGCGTATCAATCGGGTTGCCCGATGTAAACTTTTTAATCATTAAAGCACTTCCTTCTTTATTAAAATTTTTCGATTTTTTCAAAGCGATCTGCAAAATCTTGCCGACACGCACTTACAATTTTAGTATAACATTAATTTTGATTATTGCAATGGCAAAATTTATTTTTGTATTATTTTATTTTTTGCACATAAAAAAGCACCCTTACAAATCTGTAAAGGTGCAAATTTTATTCTTTTACGCTTTATCAGTCAAAAATATCATTCTTGCTTTCAGACTTTTCGTCTTGGTAAATTTTGAGGTTTCCCGTATCGTCACAAACACCGAGAAAAACATCTTTGAGCCGTTTGCGGCTGTTGTCAAGCTGTTTTTTGAGCCATTCAAGATTAAAGCCCGATTCAGCAAGATTTTTCTCGAGAATTTTTCCGTCCGTAATAACCACGGACTCGGGTCGGGTTTGGTGAACAATGATTTTTAAATCATCCGGAGTTGCAGGGCGCTTTTTCTCCTTTGGCAGAACCGACAAATCGCCGTTCTGTTCAAGAAAAACCGTTTCGACATCATCAAGACTGAAATATCCCTTTTCACGCATTCGTGTAAGAAATTCGTTTATATCAATTTTTGCAACCGAAAAATTCTTTTTGTACAACTTTCCTCTGTCGAAAATCACAATCGACTTGCCTGTTAAAAATCTTCGTAACATTGTTGATTTTTGCGAAAGCCACGAACAAAGCATAACAATTACTACATAAACAATGAGTGCCGCAAGACACGCCCAAAAGTCTGACATTTCGGTTGTCGCCATCTCCGCTGCGATTGAACCGATTGTGATTCCGTTGATGTAGTCAAACAGATTAAGGCTTGACATCTGCTTGTTGCCGATGAACTTTGACAGCAGGAACAATACTGTAATTGAAACGGGCGCTGTGATTAATGCACGCAAAAAGTCCATAATATCCCCTCCGATAGGGTTATTATGGACTTTAAATTATTTTTTATTCCGCAAAATTACCAAGGCTTAACTGTGCCTGTGATTTCCGAAACGCTCTTGATTCCGTTTTTGTCGAGCCATTCGTTCATACCGTCGGCAATCTTAATCGGCGCATACGGATCCGTAAAGAGGACAGTACCGATTTGAAGTGCGGTTGCGCCTGCCATCATCATCTCGATTGCATCCTGCCAGCTTGAGATACCGCCCATACCGATAATCGGAATTTTAACTGCGTTTGCAACCTGCCAAACCATTCTTACGGCAACAGGGAAAATTGCAGGGCCACTCATTCCGCCTGTGTTGTTGCGGATAATCGGTCTGCGTGAGTTGATGTCGATACGCATACCCGTGAGCGTGTTGATCATTGAAATTGCGTCCGCACCGTTTGCCTCTGCCGACTGTGCGATTGATGCAATGTCGGTAACATTTGGGCTGAGCTTTACGATAAGCGGTTTTTTGCAATACTTTTTGACAGCCGCAGTAATTGCACCTACGGATTCACAGCTTGTGCCGAACTGCACTCCGCCGCTCTTGACATTAGGGCATGAGATGTTAAGCTCAATCATATCAACATCGGTTTCGCTGAGTTTTTCAGCCATTGCACAATAATCTTCGGGAGTGTTGCCGGCAATGTTTGCAATGATAACCGTATTCTGCTTTTTGAGCCACGGCAAATCCTCATTGATAAAGACATCAACACCGGGGTTTTGAAGTCCTACTGCATTCAAAATGCCGGAAGGAGTTTCGGCTACTCTCGGAACAGGGTTGCCGTCACGGCGGGTAAGTGTGATACCCTTGCATGAAATACCACCGAGCTTTTCAAGGGGATAAAGCTCTGAATATTCCATACCGAAACCGAATGTTCCCGATGCGGCAATGAGAGGATTGTTAAATTCCACTCCGCAAACTTTTACAGATAAATCAGCCATTGAAAACTACCTCCTCAGCGTTAAATACGGGGCCGTTTTTGCAGACATGCTGCATAATTTCTTCACCGTTTTTCCTTACCTTTACTGCGCACACAAGGCATGCGCCCATTCCGCATGCCATTCTCTCCTCAAGAGAAATCTGACACGGCTTACCTGCCTCTTTGCAAACATCGGCAATAGCCTTGAGCATCGGGGTAGGACCGCATGCACAAACCTCGTCAACCTCTGAGATTTTTTCTTTGAGAACATCTGTTACAAAGCCGTGGATTCCCGCACTTCCGTCATCTGTTGTCAGCACAAGCTCTGCACCGGCTTTCTTGAAATCGTCCTGTAAAATGATAAGGTCTTTGTTTCTGAATCCTGTGATAACAAGCGGATTTTCACACTGCTTTGCTGTGTAGAGCATCGGAGGAACGCCTATACCGCCGCCGATAAGGCAGTAACGCTTGCCCTTTTCAATTTTAAAGCCGTTGCCGAGAGGAGCGAGAATATCAACGCTTTCGCCCTTTTTCATCTCGGACATAATTTTTGTTCCCTCACCCTTTACCTGATAAACAAGACGGAGAACACCGTTTTCGCTGTCGCAAACCGAAATAGGTCTGCGCAGAGTTTTTGAAGGCACATAAACATGGGCAAACTGTCCGCACTTTGCAAGCGGAGCAAGCTCGTCATTTTTTACCCTCATATCAAAAATGCCGTCTGCAATCTGTTCGTTTGACAAAAGCTCAAACTTCTGAACATCATACTTTTTCATAATATCATCCTTTGGTTAGCTTTATTTATATAAAATCAATTCATAACAAATTGATTTTTAATCGGAGTGTCCCTGCGTTGCGGACAAAAGTGAACATCTCATCACATCGCCGTTAATCAACATATTTAAGTTCAACAGTCAGCACACCTAACTCATCCTTGCGATAAACATAACAGCTTTCCGCAAGTTTTGGAGAATCGGAGTTAATCTCATTAGCCTCTGAAAACCAGTTATAAAGATAACCGTCATTCATCATCCTGTCATACATATAATCGAAATCGGTGTTCTTATCAACAACAATGCTGAAATATTCATCTCCGTTTTTTGCAGCGTTTGCAATAGCTTGGCTTACATCATCGGCGTTGTCGGGATCTGAAACAGTCGGGTACTTATAGTTAAAATAGTTGTACTTTTCAGCCGTACACTTTGGAACATAAAAATTACACCATGTACCAACGCTCATATAGGTTTGTGAATTAAGCTCGGAATACTTATATGACAGCTTATGATCCTTGAACATAAGGTCATCGATTAGGTTAAAATAATCGTTTTCCGCATAATCATTTTCGCCGTCGGTATCATTCCATGTAACATCAATTTGGTACCAATCGCCGCCGATTTTAACGCAGTTCCACGCATGGTTTGTGTTGTCAACCGTACCCGAAACCATAACGCAGTCTATATCTGCTTTGTTGCACAATAGCTGAAACGCCCTTGCGTAACCCTCACACACTGCTTTACCGTCAACCAAAGCGCCATAGGCATCGTTTTCATTGCCCTGAACATCATCGTTTTCAGCCGCTGCATCGTCATACTTGCAGTTATCAATTATATAGTTGTTAATGTATTCTTCTCTTTCAAAATCATTTCCCGAAGGTAGTTTTTTCAAAGCAGAAGTAACGGCAGTGTCAAATTTTTTCTTGGCGGCTATAAGCTCATCATTTTGAACAGTATAATCAAGCTTTACGCTTGTTGTGTCACCATACGGAACAAAAAGACTTGACCCCTTGAGCCAAAAAGTTTCGGGGTGGTCGTTTTTGTATGCTTCAACAGCCTGTGTAATCTGATAATCGGAAAGCGTGCCTGTTGTTGTTATGTTTGGTGCATACACGGTATCAACGCTCTTTGCAATTCTCATATACAGTTCTTTTACATAATCATCGGTAAGCGTGTCATAGGCATAATCGGTTTTTACATCTGCATAATCCTTGTCGTTTTCAACATCTTGTGCACTCGGAGTTGTAACGGATTTTTCTATAATAGAGCTTCTCTTTGGTTCACTGCTTTCGGAATCATCCGTCAACGAACACGAACAGCCGAAAAATGCAACCGCACAGGTCATTAAACAAACTAAGGCAGTTTTATATATTTTCAAAAAATCATCTCAATTTTGTTTGTCTTTATACAGAATACGGCAGCAGTCAAAACTGACTGTCGCCGTATGGATTTGTCATGTTCTATTTTACTTTATTTTCGCCTTGCAGTCAATGTTATAATCAATCATGCAGCATTTAATTAATATATTCAAGTTGAAATGTTATCAAATTAGACTTTTCATCATAAAGCATATTGCAAGTATCATTCAACTTTGGTGAATCAGAGTTAATTTGGTTAGCCTTTGTAAGCCAATCATACATATATCCATTCCGCACCTCATCATACACATCATCGTAATTTACATTTTCATCTACTATAACTACGAAATACTCTTCTCCGTTCTTTGCCGCTTTTGCAATTGCTGTGCTGACATTATCGGAATCATCAAGATTAGATACTGTAGGATATTTATAATTATAACAATAGTTGTGATAATTGTATTTCTCGGCAGTACATTTTGGAACATAGAAGTTACACCAAGATTCCAAATTCAAAAAAGATTCTGCATCAATCTCCGAGTATTTTGGAGACAGCGTGTGGTCCTCATACATAAGACTGTCGGTAAGATTAAAGTACTCATGTGAATCATAAATAAAATCATCAACATCGTCCCAAGTAACATCAATCTGATACCAATCTCCGCCAATTTTTACACCGTTCCATGCGTGATTATCTGAATCGGCTGTTCCCGAAAGCAATACGCAGTCAATATCAGCCTTATTACACAAAATCTGAAATGCCTTTGAGTAACCCTCACATACTGCCTTACCATCAACAAACACACCGTAGGTATCGTTTTCATTGCCCTGAACTTCCTCAGATTCAGCCGCTTCCTCATCATAATCACAATTATTAATTATATAATTATGTATATATTCTTCTCTTTCACATTCAGTGCCATAAGGAACACTTTGGGAAATAGTATCAACTGCAGTATTAAACTCTTTTTTTGCAGTAACAAGTTTATCACCGCTCATAGTATATGTAAGCCAAATTTCTGTTTCATAATCAAAATTTTCGTATTCATAGTAACTTTTAAGCCAGAACACTTCAGGGTGGTCATTTTTATACGCTTCCACAGCCTGTGTCATTTGATATTCACTAAGATTCCCTTCAGCGTAAAATGACGGTTCATATTCGGAATCAATATTATCACTTATTTGATTGTACAGCTTTTTCACATAATCATCAGTAAGTGTGCTATAGGCATAATCTGTTTTTGGTTCATTATACACACACGGCTCTGTCGGTTTAGGTTTAGATGTTGTTTTTACACTTGTACTGCTTTTTTCGGAAGTAGTTACAGGTACACTCGATTCGTTGTTATCATCCTCAAGCAATGAACACGAACAGCCGAAAAATGCTACCGCACAGGTCATTAAACAAACTAAGGCAGTTTTATATATTTTCAAAAAATCATCTCAATTTTTGTTTTGGATTATTTATTTCATATACAGAATACGGCAGCAGCCAAAGTTGACTGTCGCCGTATGGATTTGTCATATTCTATTTTACTTTATTTTCGCCTTGCAGTCAATGCAAAATTGAGCATTAAACTACTTTCCCACAACATGGGTATCACCGAAAACCTCGGCATAAACATTGTTGTCGAGAATCATTCTTGAAACGGTAAAGAGGTTGTTGCATCTGTTATTGAGTTCGTCAATATCATCCTTGCCCTTTGCGCCCTTGAAAGCGGTGTATTCGCCTGTTGACGCATTGTATTTTCCGTTCTGAGAAATCCAGCTTCTGTCGGCAAACACAACGAACGGTTCTTTGTTTCCGAAAATATCCGTACCTGCCAACATTCTGCTGTCATATTCAAGACCGAGCATATTTGAAAGCGTGGGCAGAATATCAAGGCTTGAACAGTATGTGTCAACCTTGACAGGCTCTTTCATTGAACCGCTCCACAACAGCCACGCATTTTTGTATTGTTCAAAGGTTGTGTCAACCTTATGACCTGCAAGTTCCGACACACCGTCAAATTCATCAAGCGAATACGGATAGTGATCATCTGTAAGGCAAATCAAGGTGTTGTCAAGTTTGCCCGCCTTGTCAAGTCTTGCAAGAAGATATTCCATAGCCTTGTCAAGCTCAATGTTGGCGGCAAGATAGCCCTTGACCTCATCGCTGTATTTCAGGTCTTTTACAAGGTCTGCGTTGCGTTCGCTCATTGTGTTGTATGAATATCCGCCGTGACCGCTGACCGTCATATAATAAACGCTGAAGCTGTCGGAATTTATGTAATCGTCAACAGTTTTCTGCATCATCTTGAGGTCGGAATTCGGCCACACATTTTCACCGAGGTCAAGACCTTTTCCGATTGCAGAGTAGTCATAGCCGATATTTGTAAGGTACTTGTCCCTGTCGTAGTAATCATAGGTGTGATTGTGGTAAGCGTTAACTGTTTTGCAGCCGAGTTTTCTGCTCTGCTCACCGAGAGTGAACGGGAAGCTGACATTATTTTCGGCTGACTTTGAAAAGCTCCACACACCGGATTTTGGAATCAAGCCTGTAAGATTTGCATATTCGCCGTCAGTTGTGCTTACACCCCACGCAGGCGAATAGAAGTTCTCAAACTGAAATCCCTCGTTATACATTTTGTAGAGCGTAGGAGTCAAATTCTTGTCGATTGCATACTGCGAAAAACTTTCGGCAGTAATAAAAATTATGTTGTAGTCTTTGAAAATGCCAGTGTATTCATTGGTATAGCTCGGCTCTTGACTGTCGAAATATTCATAAAGCGACTTGAGTTCGTCATTCTTTGTACTCTTTGCAAGCTTTGAAAAATCAGCACTCATAATCTGAGCTTTCTGCTCTGTTTTTGTAGTTTCATCGGCAGTTGATTCTTTATTTTTCGGCTTGCTGTTTGTGCGTATATTCGCTTTGTAACCGAACATAAGGCGGCTGATGTCAAGCCTTTGCATTGTGTAAAGTCCGTAGCGTTCACACACGGCAACCTGTTGCAACTCGCCGTAATAAAGATTGTAGTTGCTCTTTGTGTCGGAAGAATCACGGTCAATGCCTATCGCAAGGACAGTTCCAACCTGAAAAACCACCGCAATCAAAAGCACAATCAGCTTACCCTTTAACTTTACTTTTGAAAAGTCAAACAGCTTTCCGCCAAAAATTATAAAGAAAGCAAGCGGAACAAAAAGTAAAACAACAAACACAATTCTGCTTGTTATCGCAGTCATAATCATATCAATTGAATTGAACGCCTGACCTGCACCGCCGTTGGTAACGCTGCTTACAACAACCATTGTGCCGAAAACATTGTAGTATATCATCTGCACACCGTACCATATTGTCAGCACGGCAGTGAGTGCAATTGCAATTCCTCTGTTTACCCCTCTGCGTTTTGAAAAAGAACACAACAAAACAAGTACCGCCGAAAGCACGATTGTGAACAGGAATGTGAAAGCAAAACCGCCGAGCACATCAAACCCCGACGCAATTTTAAGGTCGGTTTCAAGCCATAAAATCAATAGCGGAAAGTATGCAAAAAATGTGGCTCTCTTTGCAAAGCTATGAGTCTTTTTTTGCTTTCTGTAGTAGTTAAAATTTGAATCTCTTACTGTTTCGGCAGGCTGACCGACATAGTGATTTCTTCTTGAAAATCCGCTGTTTGTACCGTTTATTTCTGTCATTTAATTCTCCTTTCTTTTTCAATGCAGTTATTAAGTAGATTATAAAACGAAAACGCCGCCATTGCAATGACAAATTTCACCAAAATTTGCTCTATATGACACATTCGGACTTTTTATATATTGAAACAGTTGACATTTTGTAGTATAATTATAGTTTAATGAGAGGCTTGTGTGAAAAGCTATGCAAATTGCGGCTTTGAACAAGGCTTCTTAATTTATGTATTATTATGAAAAGGAAGATTTTTATGGCAAAGAAACAGTTTAAATCAGAGTCAAAAAGACTTCTCGACCTTATGATTAACTCAATTTACACTCACAAAGAAATTTTTCTTCGTGAGATTATTTCAAATGCAAGCGACGCTATCGACAAGCTTTGCTTCATTTCTCTTACCGATGACAAAGTCGGTCTTGACAGGGGCGATTTCAAAATCGTTTTAAAGCCCGACAAAGAAAGCCGTACTCTTACCATCACGGATAACGGTATCGGCATGAACAAGGATGACCTTGAAAACAACCTCGGCACAATCGCATCCTCAGGCTCACTCAAATTCAAGCAGAGCATGGAAGAAAAGCAGGACGACATTGACATTATCGGTCAGTTCGGCGTTGGTTTCTACTCGGCATTTATGGTTGCAAAGAAGATTACCGTAAACACAAAGAAGTACGGCGAGGATGTGGCATATTGCTGGCAGTCAAGCGGTGCAGACGGCTACACAATCAGCGAGATTGAAAAGGAAAATGCCGGCACAGAAATTATTCTTGAAATCAAGGATAACACAGACGAAGAAAACTATGACGAATTTCTTGAGCAGTACAGAATTCAGGGACTTGTCAAGAAGTATTCCGATTATATCCGCTACCCGATTGTTATGGATATGACAAAGAGCAGAGTTAAGGAAGAAACCAAGGACAGCGACAAGCCCGAATATGAGGATTACACGGAAACCGTAACACTCAACAGCATGATTCCTCTTTGGCAAAGAAGGAAGAAAGATGTTACTCAGGAAGAATATGACAAGTTCTACAGCGAAAAATTTATGGCTATGGACAAGCCTCTTAAAACTATCGTAACTTCCGTTGAGGGTGTTGTAACCTACAAGGCATTGCTCTTTATTCCGTCTGTTGCTCCTTATGACTACTACACAAAGGAATACAAAAAGGGACTTCAGCTCTATTCAAGCGGTGTGCTTATTATGGATAACTGCGAAGAGCTTTTGCCCGAGCACTTCCGTTTTGTAAAGGGTATTGTTGACAGCGCAGACCTTTCGCTCAACATTTCAAGAGAAATGCTCCAGCATGACCGTCACCTCATTACAATTGCTCAGAACATTGAAAAGAAGATTAAAAACGAGCTTACTTCAATGCTTCAGAATGACCGTGAGAATTACGAAAAATTCTTCAACGCATTCGGCAGACAGCTTAAATACGGTGTTGTTTCGGACTACGGTATGCACAAGGAAGAACTTCAGGATCTTATTATGTTCTATTCTTCAAGCGAGAAAAAGCTTGTTACGCTTTCGGAATATGTTGACAGAATGAAAGAAGACCAGAAGTTCATCTACTTTGCAACAGGCGAAAATGCCGCTGCAATCGACACACTTCCGCAGACAGAGCTTATCCGCTCAAAGGGTTACGAAATTCTTTACTGCACAGAGGAGATTGACGAGTTTACTCTACAGTCACTCATGACATATAAGGAAAAGAAGTTCTGTTCGGCAATGAACGATGACCTCGGCATTGAAACCGAAGAAAATAAAGAGGATGAAGAAAACAAGGACGCACTTCTTACATTTGTTAAGGAAACACTCGGCGACAGGGTTGCAGAGGTTACCGCATCAAAGAAGCTTGTTTCACATCCTGTTTGTCTTACGGCAAAGGGCGGCATTTCATTTGAAATGGAAAAGTATTTCAATTCCGTTCAGCCTGACGCAAATATGAAGGCTCAGCGTGTGCTTGAACTCAACCTTTCACACCCTGCCGTTAAAAAGATGGAAGAATTTATCAAGAGCGATGTTGACAGAGCAAAGAAGTATGCCGAGGTTCTCTACAGTCAGGCACTTCTCATTGCAGGACTTCCGCTTGAAAATCCGTCCGAATACACAGACCTTGTCTGCTCAATTATGTAAATTTACCGATTTCCGCAATTCAGTAAGGGCGCTCATTGGGCGCCCGCAGGAGCATTGTACGCTCCTTTACATAAATCACACATACATTCTCACATTTCATGCCCGATTTCCGACCAAAACGGAAATCGGGTGTTTTGTTTTTGCAGAAAATTCCGCGAAATCTTTTGCAATAATATTGATATAATTTTTGCGTTGTGATACACTGATTTCAGTAAAAGTTTTTTCGGAGGCGGACTTGATGAAACATTACGATGAAAAGCAGATGCAGGAAAATATTCTCTATCTTGAAGCACTTTCGGAGCAGTATCCGAACATTCAGTCGGCGGCGGCAGAGATGATTAATCTTCACGCAATTCTTGATTTGCCGAAAGGTACGGAACATTTTCTTTCCGATATTCACGGTGAGCATGAGGCATTCAGACATATTCTCAACAACGCATCGGGTTCAATCAGAGAAAAGATTGACGACCTTTTTTCAAATACTCTCACATCCGAACAGCGTGCCGAGCTTGCAACGCTGATTTATTATCCAAAGGAAAAACTCAGTGTTTACAAAAGCGAAATAACCGACATTGAAGAATGGTACAGATTAACACTCATAAGATTGCTTGCAATCTGCCGACACATTTCTTCCAAATACACACGAAGCAAGGTTCGTAAAACTCTGCCAAAGCATTATGCCTACATCATTGAGGAGCTTATGTTCGGTGATTCAGGCAAAAAAGACCGTGAAACCTACCACGAAAATATTCTGCACACAATTATTGAGGCAGGACAAGCCGATGTTTTCATACTCTCGCTTTGTGACACGATAAAAAGACTTATTGTTGACAAGCTCCACATTGTCGGCGACATTTTCGACAGAGGTGCAAGACCTGACATTGTGCTTGACGACCTTATGATGCACCACGGTGTTGACATTCAGTGGGGCAATCACGATATTCTTTGGATGGGTGCGGCATCGGGCAGTATGGCTTGCATTGCCGCTGCACTTAACAACGCATTTTCATACGGCAATCTTGACACAATCGAGGTCGGCTACGGAATAAGTCTGCGTGACCTCTCGCTTTTTGCAAAGGATGTTTACGGCGGCGGAAATGTTGAACGCTTTATGCCGAAAGGTCCTTTTGCGGATTCGCCCTACACCTCAAACGATCCGTTGCTTGTTGCCGATATGCACAAGGCGATTGCCGTTATTCTCTTTAAGCTTGAAGGTCAGCTTGTCAGCCGCAATCCTAACTTTAATATGAGCGACAGGCGATTGCTTGACAAGATTGATTTTGAAAATGCGACCGTAACTGTCGGTGAAAAGAAGTATCCGATTTCCGACACCTTCTTCCCCACAGTTGACCATGACTATCCGTATGAACTGACAAAGACGGAAAAACGGGTTATGGAACAGCTTAAAAATGCCTTTATGGCAAGTGAAAAGCTGAAAAGACACATTGATTTTCTGTTTGCCAAGGGCGGAATGTACAAGTGTTGCAACAACAATCTTTTGCTCCACGGCTGTATTCCGATGAATAAGGACGGCAGTTTTATGGAATTTGACACGGGCAACTGTGTGCTTTCGGGAAAAGCGTTGCTTGATGAGCTTGAAAAGATTGTTCGTCAGGGACACTCTGCCCCCGAAAATTCTCCCGAAAGGCAAAAGGGCAACGACTATATGTGGTATCTCTGGTGCGGAAAACATTCACCGCTTTTCGGCAGAGAAAAAATGTGTTCGTTTGAGCGGTTCTTTATTGACGATTCCGAAACCCACACGGAAACACGCAACCATTACTACACGCTCTATCATGATGAAGATGCCTGCGTGAAGATTTTGAAAGAATTCGGTCTTTCGGAAAATCACGGTCACATAATCAACGGTCATGTTCCCGTTATCCGCAAAAAGGGCGAAAGTCCGATAAAGGCTAACGGCAAGCTGATTGTGATTGACGGCGGATTTTGCAGAGCATATCAGGACAAAACAGGCACGGCGGGCTACACGCTTGTCTATAATTCCTACGGTATGCGAATTGTCACCCACGAACCCTTTGCGGGAATTGACAACGCAATCAAATCAAACAAGGACATTCTCTCAACAACAAAAGTTTTTGACACCTCGGAAAACCGAATCCGTGTTGCACAAACCGATGACGGTCAGACAATCCGCAACCGCATTGAAGGACTTTCAATGCTCCTCTGCGCCTACCGCAACGGTGTTCTGAAAGAACAGTAATTTAAAGGAGAATTCTTATGTTCAACTGCATTAAATCATTTTCCTACAAAATGAACATTTCTGCCAATCAGGTTTCTAATGCTTTAAGAATGAAGGCTTTGGGCAATACAAAACCCGATACACCAAAAATTGCAGGCAATTTTTTTGTGAACAAATTCACAATTCATCTTTCAAAAAATCACCCATTTGGCGGACCTGACAACCAATCTCCCGATTTTGACGGAACTGTTGAAAACTCAGCAAACGGCTCGGTTCTGACATTAAAAATGAAATCATTGAAATATCTGCTTTTCCCGATACCTTTTATGATTTTCGTGCTGTTTTTGGCAGGTCTTTTAATTTACGATTATTTTTGTAATGAAAACTTGGCATCGCTGATATTCTCAATTGTTCCGATATTATTTTTTGCAGGTGTGTGGATTTTAATATTCACAAAGCTTAATCGACAATATAAGAAAATGAAGAATTTTATTGAGGAATTTTTCAAAGACAATATAATTATGCAATAAAAACACGGCTTGTTCGGAAAATGAACAAGCCGTGTTTTTCTGTATCAATTCTGTAGGGGCGTTCATTGGACGCCCGCCTTGATGAAATTTTATGTTTTACAAAAATGTTTTGATATTATGGAAATTATGTATTCATTTGTAGCGGCGAACCGTGTTCGCCAATCGTCACAAGCGTAAGCTTGGGGCAAAATGATTATTTAACAACAAATTCAATACAGATATTTATTGTTTTGTGTTTACATACAAAACAAATGGCGAACAAGGTTCGCCGCTACTGTATGACAATAGCTTTGCGGCTTTTATATAATTTGATTTATTATAAAATTCCACTCGAAAATTTTTACCTTCCCCCTTGACTATGCTTTAAGAATGTATTATTCTATATACATAGACAATCTATGTATATAGAACTGCGAGGTATTATAGGAATGGGAGGGATAATATGAAGAATAAATTTCTTGAAAAAGTGTCAGAGCAAATCGCAGACGATAAATCACGGGAATTAATAACTGCCGAGCTTGAATCGCACTTGCTTGACAAAATCGACTACTATGTTGACATAGGCTACTCAAGAGAAGAAGCCGAAAAGCGTGCCACTGAGGAAATGGGCAATCCTGAGGACACCGCCGTGCCGTTGAATGCTCTGCACCAAAATAAATATCGTGGAGTATTCACATTCATTTGTCTTGTGGCAGTTATCGCACTTTTTATGGCAACTGTAAACGCATCACCGCTATTCTGCTATGTTGCAGAATATTCAAACTTGACACATTACGCAATGTTTGATTTTTGGTCGCTGATAATTCTTGCCACATACACGGTGATGATAATTTACAGTCAAAAGAAAAGTCACAAATCGGTTGCAATCTTCATCATAATATCGCTTGGCTTTCAGGTTTTAATGTCTGCAATCTCAATAACATTGCAAGGCTCATTTCTTCTTATAATCAAATTTTCGTCAATCTTCCAACCTGCGGTTTATGCGATTATGACTATCATCGCAAAAGGTCCGATTGCGTATATTGACAGTCTGTTTGCATATGAAAATATTGAGTATTCGGCAGTCAATGAGTGGTGCTACACGGCAATTCCTTTTATAATTATGGCACTGTTGTTGCTGTGGGCAATTGCGGTTCTGATTAAAATCAGAGGAAACGAGCGGATGAAAGGCAGAAAAATTCATCTGAAAATAACTAAAGTATTCAAAAATATTTTCATTGTATTTCTCTCTGTCAATTTTCTCATCACGGGAATTTGTGCGGTTACTTCAAGAGTAGAGATAAATTCAAAATCTACCGAAATTCTTGCAGAAAGAGAAAAAATAATTGATTTTGTGATGAATGCCAATCTAAAAACCACAAGCAATGAATTTTTGGACAATGCAAAAGCAAACGGATTTGACTTCCAACTGAATTTCAAATACCGCAAACATCCGACTGTTGATTCTTTGGACAAAGAGTATGTATATCGGCATAACGGCAATATGATTTCAGTCAAAGACATCAATTGTAATATGTATTTATCTTTAGATTATAACGCTTTAAACACATCAATTTTCTATGATGATTTGTTATTAACCACGAAAGAGGTTGATGCAATAAATAATCTCAAGGTTGGAGATTCAATCAGTATATTATACGAAAAATCTCTTATCTATAAGGCTTCTGCAATTTCAAAAATATACTATGCTAATGATAATTTCGGAAACCCGAAATACAGTCTATACCCCTGTCTGACATTTGTTATCGGCAAAAAAGGACACACATACAAAACCATTGACATAAGTGTTTCAGACGGTAAAATATCCAAGATATGCGAACCTATTGAACATAAAAAAGAATACGAAACCGGATTTAATTTCTTCATTCAGAGCTAATCGGAAAGGAGCAAATAAAATGAAAATCAGTAAAGAACTTATCAAAGGCAGTACAGCAATGCTTGTTATGAGCGTTTTAAAGAAAAGCGATATGTACGGATACAAAATTATTAAAGAGCTTGAATTACAGAGCGAGAGCGTGTTTGAGCTTAAAGAGGGCACTCTCTACCCCATTCTTCACGCACTTGAAGAAGAAAATCTGCTTGAAAGCTACTGGGAAGAATTTGACGGCAGAAAGCGTAAATACTACCACCTCACACGCAAAGGCACAAAACGCCTTAAAGAAAAACAGGAAGAATGGAAAGTGTATTCAAAATCTGTTGAAAAAGTTCTCAGCTTTTCAGGTGTGTAAAACATATCATGGGCAGACCGTTTTCCGTTAATCTTGAATTTATAGCCCTGTAATGGTAAAATTATCTTATAAACTCAGAAACGGAGATATTATGATGAGCAAATTAAAAGTCAGAGCAAATCATACGGTATATATTATATTTGCTGTTTTGTCATTGTTTTCCCTGACACTTATATTTAATGACAATATATGGTTTGACGAGGCGTACACGCTGTCGCTGATTCAGCACAATTATTCAGACATAATCAATATTCTGAAATCCGATATGCACCCACCGCTGTATTTTTTGTCGCTGAAAACATTTTGTTGCATCTTTGGATACTCAATAACAGCAACAAAAATATTTTCGGCAATCGGTTACATTGCAACGCTGTTTTTGGGATGCACAATCATAAAAAAGCACTACGGCAGTAAAACATCAATAATTTATATGCTGACTGTCGGAGCTGTGCCAATGATGCTCTATTTCAGCGTTCAGCAAAGGTCATACTCATGGAGCATATTTTTTGTTACATTATGCTTTATTGAGTCCCTGCTTTTTATAGCAAACAAAAAGTTTCATCACTGCATTTTATTTGCTATAGCAGGACTTGGGGCTGCATACAATCACATCTACGCACTTCTTGCAGTTGGAATTATCTTTTCCTTTGCGAATATATATCTGCTCATTAAAGACAGAAATTTGTTTAAGCGTGTTGTTATTTCAGACCTTGTTATGGTGGCAGGATATTCATTTTGGATAATTCCTCTTTTAAATCAAACAAAATCAGCATCAAGTAATTTTTGGCTCAGCGGAGTTGAACCGTTGTCTGTAATTGTATTCATATCGGGCATAGCAGTATCTGCACTTGTTCTTATGAAAAAGAGCAACCGAAAATTGTGTATAATTTTCGCAGATGTCTGCGTTATGGGGATTCAAATAATCGGGTTGTTCGTAACCGTTTTTATACGCCCGTTTTACATTGCAAGATACAGCGTTGTAATTCTCGGTATCTTTGCAATTCTTGTTGCTTTCGGCGTAAAAGATATAAAACCAAAGCCGAGCAAAGTAATATGCACCCTGCTTTGCGTTGTAAATATCGGCTGTCTTGCTGCAACAGGATTGTTTGAATATAATCCGTCAATGACAAATTTTCGTGAAAGATTCAGTTCTCAACAGTCAGAATCAGACACTTTTGTTTACTGCGACAGTGCATTCGGAATTATGTCGTATTATTATCCGAACAACACCCACCTTTGCACCTACAAAGAAAACTGGTTTGAGGCATTTGAAAATGTTGAATGTATAAACAAAAATGAAATTGCAGACAAAGTTGACCCAAATCATAAAATTTGGTTTGTAAAAAATGAACTCACAAAAATGCCAAAATGCATTAAAAGTAATTTCAAGTATAAAAAGATTGATTCTTTCCAATGTGACTTCAATAAATTTGACCTATATTTACTTATTCTAAAGTAAATATAGGTCTTTTGTTTATGGTATAAATGCAGAAATTAAAACTAATTTGCCTCTTATTTTCTGCTTTCGTAGTCCTTGTCTATCTCATCTCTCCAAGACGATGAAAGCGGTCTGCTTTTTCTGAAATTGCACACGGTTTTCGATACTGCGTCAAAAACAACAGCCGTACCCTGACCGTCAGCGTGATAATTAACGGAGCGGTCGGAATTGATTCCGAAATGCTTAGCTGTTTCAACGGAATCAATGTTAGCTCCGATAAAAAGAAATTCCCAGCCGTAGCGATTTTTCTGACGCTCAATCATTTTCTTGACCTTATTGCTTGAATAGATACGGCTTGCGTTCTCCATTCCGTCGGTCATAATCACAAACAAGGTGTGTTCGGGAACATCTTCTTCTCTTGCATACTTATGAATGTTGCCAATGTGATGAATTGCACCGCCGATAGCGTCAATGAGTGCCGTTGCGCCACGAACCGTATAATCGTTTTCAGTCATTTTTGAAATTTCAGACAATTCAACCCTGTCATGAAGAACCTCGGTTTCGTGATCAAACAATACGGTTGAAACATAGCACTTGCCGTCCTGTCTGCGTTGCTTTTCAATAAGCGAATTAAATCCGCCGATTGTGTCCTGTTCAAGTCCTGACATTGAACCGCTTCTGTCGAGAATGAATACCAATTCTGTAATGTTGTTTTTCATAGTTGTTACCTCCAAAAGTAATTAAGTTTTTTATCTTGACTTAATCATACAACTTTCGGGATAACATATGGTCGCCTGAAATGCGACATTTACTGACCCAACAAAACCTGGTCAAATTCAAATAAAGCCTCGTTTACAGTAAAAATATCATACTCGCCCTTTTGAATAAAATATTCAATGATAACATCAAATTTATTCGAGTGTGAAAGTGCATAGCCTGCCTTTTGGAGCATTTCTTTAGTTTCATCAAGCGACAGTTCAAGAGCGATTGCAAAGGCAATTGCGGTAGTTTTCTTAGGTTTATAGTTGACATTGTTTCTTATTTTAGAAAACAGCTTGCGGTCAACATTCGCCTTTTTATAACACTGAGAATCCGTCAAACCTTTTTCATCAATTTTACGCAAAAGCATCTGAGAAAAGCTTTCATCAAGCTGATTTACAACATCAGCCAAATTCAAAGATGCGGTTTGCATTGGATAAGCCTTTGACGGTCTTAAAAGACGGGATAATTCACGACTGCGGTTTTCGGAATAGTGTGTTTCAACATAGTGTTCGTCAATGTATTCGGCAATATCACGGACAAGCTTTTTGCTGACACGAAATCCGTCTTTGTCAAACACAACAATATAAACGAGCATATCGTTGTCTGCAAGAAATTTACAGATTCCGTTGATTGCCACCTGCAAAGCCTGTTCTTTCGGATAGCCGTAAATCCCCGATGAAATCAAAGGAAAGGCAACCGATTCGCATTCATAAGCCCTTGCAAGCTGCAACGAGTTACGATAACATGACGAAAGCAGTTCTTCCTCATGATAATTTCCGCCTTGCCATACAGGGCCGACCGTGTGAATAACATACTTGCAGGGCAGTTTGTACGCACCCGTAATTTTCGCCTCACCCGTTCTGCAGCCGCCGAGCTTTTTACATTCCTTAAGCAAACCGTGACCTGCCGCACGGTGAATCGCACCGTCAACACCGCCTCCGCCAAGCAACGAACTGTTTGCCGCATTAACAATTGCGTCACATTTCATCTTAGTTATATCATTCCGAACAATCTGCAACGGCATAATAATCACCTCCCAATATAAAAACTGACTTGTAATCCAATTATATAGCAGTGCATATTAAATATCAATAACAAATATACAAAGCAGCCCCCTTTTGGGAGCTGCTTTGTATTTGTAATTTATTAAAATTTTTCGTATGTTTCTGTGCCGTCAGACCACTTGATTACATAGTAACCGTGACCCGAACCGTCACAATCATACACTGCCTGCTTTGATACAATTGTCTTGCCCTGTGAAGCCTGACTTGACTGAGCACTGCTGCTCTGCTGTGGTTTCTGCGACTGCTGTGTCTGCTGTGACTGCTGAGGAGTTTCAACAGCACTGCTTTCTACCGCTGTACCTACAGTTACAATCTTCTTTACAGGCTCTTTTGTAACCTTTTCGCTTACCTTTTCTTTTGACTTTTCCTTGCCGTCAACATACTTAACCTTGTATGTTACAGTTTTCTCGCCCTTTACACCCTCCTGTGTAACCTTAGTTTCACCCGATGCAAGTGAGCTGCTTTCCTGCTCTTCTGTCTTGTAGTCAACGCTTACCTTTTCGGTTTTTGTCTTGTACTCAACACGCTTTACAACAACCTTGGAACCGTCCTTGATTTTCTCATCAAGCTTTGGCGAAACTTCATCATCCTTGCCGAGATCTACTTTCTGCTCCTCAAGGAATGCCTTTACTGTTTCAGCCTGAGTTTTGCACTTGGTTGTTTTTCCGTCAACTGTAAGACTCACTTCAATGCTGTTTGTAAGAGTAATTGTCATACCGTCCTTGAGGTATGATGCCTTGTCAGCATCGCATGATACGCTGTCATCAAGCTTAAAGCCTGCCTTCTTAACAGCATCCTCAACAGTACCGCCTACAAGCTCAACTGTCTTTTCATCACTGCCGTTCTTAACAGTTACCTTTGCATAGCGCTTTACTGTGATTTCTGTCTTGTCACCAAGCTTTTCATCAGCCTTTGGCTCTGTTTCGTCCTTATCGCCAAGCTTGATTTCAGCCTTTTCGAGTATTTCTTTTACAGTCATATCCGTGTTACCGTCTGCCTCGGTTGTAACGCCTGAATCGTTAATTTTAACCTTTACATCAGACCCGCAGCCTGACACGCAAAACATCGTTGCACAAATTGCAAGAACCAAAGCAATTACACCTAAAACTGATATTAGCTTTCTTTTCATTTTAATCTCTCCTGTATAATATCATATTAAATATCGGCTTGCTGAATATCTGCTGTTTTTGTTGCAGTTTTAAGATATTCACTGCCGTTTTTTATTACTATGCTGACATCAACCGAATCGGGATTCAGATATTCCGCAGGTATATATGCCTGATAACCGTAATCCGTTTTATCATTTGATGTTGTAAATGCCTCAAATGCCCTTTGAACACCGTTGTTGTCTTTTACAAGAATAATAATCTCGCTGTCATCCTTGCAAAGCTCTTTATCAACACTGCCCGAAACATTGACATACTGCATATTGACTTCCGAAATTTTCGCATCAACCGTAAACTTGTTGTCAACAGCCTTTGAGTTTTTCGGAACTGTGAACTCACTTGCAGGAAGAACCGGCGGATTTTGTGCAAACCAAATGAGATTTCTCTCTGCAATTTCAAAAACAACAGTATCGCTGTTTCTCGACATAACCTCAAGCGAGAGGTTAATCGGGAATGCCTTTGTAAAATATGCCGAGTTGTAGGCATTTGCAAAGTAAGGCAAAAGTGCGTTGCCGAATGAGTCACGGTACATAAACAAATTGCCTGTTGCCTTATCATTCTGAGTTGCAATCATCGCCTCCTCAACACTCTTTGTCGGGGTAACATATGAATAGGTCTGATTGATATCAAAATCAAAATTATACTCCGGCTGTTGTGTTGACGGATAAAGCATATTGCCAAGGTCGCCGTAAAAGTTCTTTGACCTGCTTGCCGCTGCATTCTCATAGGTTTCATGAGTTTTGCCGAGCTTGTCAAGAATCTCATTGTACGCAATCAACGCGCCCTTATTGTTCCAGTGTGAATCCTGTTCAAGGTAAAGCGTTTCATCGTAGCTTTTAAGTTTTGTAAGCAAGTCACAATAATTCAGCTTGCTGTCCTTGAGTGAAGAAGTGAAGTTATTAAGATTGCTTTCGGAACTTTCCTTTTTGCCGTAGTAGTAAGGCATATTTTCGGAATAGAGTGTATTTTTGTTCGGTGCAACCGTAAACAGGAATTTAACATTATTTTCTGTGAGATAATTCTGAGTAATCTCAAGGTTGTGCCTTGTGTTGAAGAAAGCACGACCCGACATCAAATTTCTGCCGAGATAGTTATCAAGCGTTGCAGAATAGAAAAGCCAATTGTCGTTTCCGACAGTAACCGTGTCAACATTCGATACACCGAAAACCTTTGCCTGAATTTCCGCATCAGCCGACATTATCTGCGGTCTTAATGCGTAATGGGTTGAAAAGTAATCGCCAAGCTGTTGAAGATACTCTTCGTTAAAGCTGCCGTTTTCGGCTTTGACTGACGGAAACTTTGTCTGCTGTTCATTACCGATTGCCTCGTTGCTCGGAGCAACAATCATTCCTGCAAACGGAATAACACAACACAAAAGACAGGCGGTTGTAAAAATTACAGAAAATACTTTTTTCTTCATATTGCCGCCTCCTTAAAATCTGAAATAGATGAACGGATTGTAGGAAGTTCCCGACAATCTGATTATGCACCATATGAGCAGGGCAAACGCAAGCACATACAGCACTGTTTGAGCCACATTCTGCTTTTTGCCGACAAGTGCGGTTGCAGAACCGCTGATTCTGAACTTATCCGCAATCGGTTTGATTGGGGCACAGCCTATAATCGCAGCAACAAACATAACTATAAACCACGGTGTAAGCTGAGTGAGTGCAAGCGAAAGCGACTTGTCTGTAATATTAAAGCCGGCAAACATATTGCCGATAAAGTCAAAGCCCTGACCGATAGTGTCGGCTCGGAATATTACGAAACCGACTGTTACTGCAAGCAATGCGTAGATGTGATTTATAACCTTAGGAAGTCTGCCGAGAATAGGTATAAACTCTTCGAGAAGAAGGAAAACACCGTGATACAGACCCCAGATTACAAATGTCCAGCTTGCACCGTGCCAAAGACCTGTGCAAAAGAAAACAATAAGTCTGTTAAGCACTGCTCTCATTCTACCCTTGCGGTTGCCGCCGAGAGGAATATAAAGATATTCCTTAAACCATGTTGAAAGCGAAATATGCCATTTTCTCCAGAAATCCTTAACGCTTACCGCACCGTAAGGATAATTGAAGTTTTCCTTAAAGTCAAAGCCAAACATTTTGCCAAGACCGATTGCCATATCGGAATAACCCGAAAAATCGTAATAGATTTGGAAAAGATATGCCAAAGCACCGAGCCAAGCCGTTACAACGGAAAGATAATCGTTACCTGCATTGAAAATAATGTCCGCTGTCTGTCCCATCGTGTTTGCAATGAGAACCTTCTTTGCAAGTCCGCAGATAAAACGGCGCATACCGTCTGCAATTTTTTCGGCAGTCTGCTCTCTGTCAACAATCTGCTCGCTGATGTCCCGATATTTAACAATAGGACCGGCAATAAGCTGCGGAAAAAATGTTATGTAAAGAAGAACATAGAGGTAATTTTTCTGTGCGTCAACCGTTTTGCGGTAAACATCAATTACATAGGACAAAGCCTGAAATGTAAAGAATGAAATACCAATCGGCAAATCAATCTGCGGAACAGGAATTGCAAGTCCTGTAACCGAGTTGAGTGATTCAACAAAGAATCCCGAATATTTGAACACGGCAAGTATTCCGAGGTTGATAACAACAGCAAGGACAAGAACCAATTTTCTCTTTGCGTTTTCATTTGCTACAAGCCTTGCGCAAATATAGTTCAAAAGTGAACTGAATATCATCAACAAAACATAAACAGGCTCGCCGTAAGCATAGAAAATTAAGCTTGCAACAATGAGAAGTCCGTTTCTGAACTTCAGCGATGGCACTAATGTGTACAGCAAAAATACCGTCGGAAGAAAAATACATAAAAATACTAATGAACTAAAGACCATTTACTCTCTCCGATAACCAAATAACTATATTTTCACATGCATCCATGAATATCCGGTTGCAATAGCTGCCTTATAATTCGGGTCTTTTGTGGTGTTGTAGTTAAGTGCATAGTAATCTTTGGCGTGATGTCTGCTCCACTCAGGGTCATAAACCAAGCCGTCAACCTCTGCCCAGCCGTGACCGCCGCTGTTGCAGCAATACACATTTTTGTAGCCGATAGCTTTTGCCATATAAGCAAATGCCGCACCGTAGCTGAAGCAGTTGCCTGCACCGTCAACAAACATATCGTTTGCGTAGATTATCGGCCAATCGCTTCCGTGATAATGAGGGATTCTCGGATTGAGTTCCTTGTAAGCATTCTTTGTATAGTTAAAGCAAGCCTTAAGCTTCTGCGATTTGCTCATACTTTTATTGGTAACCTTTGCAACTACCTTCAAGGCTCTGAAAAGAGTTTTGTCGGATTTTGTTTTAACCCTTGTTGCCTTGCCGCTCATTACATTCCAGTCTTTACCGTTCTGAGTAATACCGTTACTGTACGAAAAGTCAATTTTGCCGTTCTTATCGGCATAGTACCAGCCGCTCTTGTCAGAACCTACGATACCGTTTTTCTGAAGAACGCCCGATGCGTTGTAGTAATATTTATTTCCGTTAATTGTCTGCATACCTGTACGCAGAACACCCTTGTCAAAGGTCAATTTTTTACCGTTTACTGTGATTGTACCGTTGGCAAGTACTCCGTTGCGATAATACTTTGTATTATCAACATATGAGCTTATGAGATTGCCCTTTTCATCAAGGCAACGCAATGTGTATGCAACAACTGCATCCTTTGCAGCTGTTGTGTCAACAAATGAATTGTCGGTTGTACTAACAATTCTGCTCCATGATGAGCCGTACGATTTTCTGTAAAGTCTGTAACCGTCAGCACCCGAAACTTTCTTCCAGCTTATAAGATTTCCGTTTTCAGCCTTTGATACGCTTGAAATTGCAGGCGGAGCGAGGAAAAGATTAGTCTTTCCGGTTTTAGAAAATCCGCTTACAAACTTGTCTTTTTTATCAAGACATCTTACAGTGTAAGTGTACTTTTTACCGTTGGTAAGCTTACCGTGTGTATAGCTTGTTGCTGTAGTTGTGGTAAGTCGTTTCCAACTGTTATTTTCAAGGTAATATACTCTGTACTTTGCCGCACCACTGCACTTTGACCAAGTGATTTTTGAACCTGTGGCAGTGTTCTCAATCTTTGTGATTGTAGGTGCTTTTACATATGTAATGCCTTTTCCGCTGTTGAAATAACTAATGAAATTATCTTTCTTATCAAGTGCTCTGATTGTATATGTGTAGCTTGTACCTGATACGGCAGTTGCATCGGTAAAAGAACCGTTTCTGGTACTGCCTATGCGCGTCCAACTTGTGTTCTTTGTTTTTCTGTAAACACGGTAGTTTGGAACATAGCTGTTTTTGCTCCACTTAATTTTTACACCGCCGTCAATATTCTCAATTGAACTGATAACAGGAGGAGCAATAAAAATATTTGCATAGCCGTCCCGATTGAAGTCGCTTACAAAGTTATTCTTTTTGTCCAACGCTCTTACGGTATAAACATATGTTGTGTTGTTTTTAAGAGCATTGTGTGTAAAGTTTGTAGCAGTTGTTTCTCCGATACGACTCCATGAGCTTCCTTTACGGACATATACTCTGTATTTAGCCGCTGAATCGTACTTACTCCAGCTTATCTTCGTACCTTTTGCAGTGTTTGAAAAGCCTGTAATTTCAGGATAATTTACGATTGCAGGTTCTGTCGGTTCTACAGGCTGAGTCGGATAAATTGGAATTGTCGGCTCAATCGGATCCGTCGGATAAATTGATGTTGTCGGTTCAACAGGAATTGTTACATCTGACGCAACCGATGTTTCAGAAATATTTCCGCTTGTATCAAGTGCATATGCACCTACAGGAAGTCCCGAAAAAGCCATTGTTACTGCAAGTACTGCAGCGGCTGATTTTAAAAACTTTCTTTTCATAAAATCCTCTCCATTTTAAAATTAAAAAATAATCCCCGATTTACATTGCAAATCGAGGATTACAATTATTTATTCTGCCTCTCACAATGATGTAATAATTATACAAATTTATTCCATATAAGTCAAGAATTTACAAAAATTCATTAGCTTTGACTAAATAAATTTTATATATTCACACCATTATTTCCATACAGCCTTGCCGTTCTCAATTGTTACCTCACATTTTACATGAGGATTAAGAGTCCAATAATGCTTTTTCATCATATATGGCTTGTAGTCGGGAGCCTTATAACCCGGAAGCTGTGCATCGGGATCGCAAATAAGCCACTCGCCGTTTACAAGCACCTCTGTCCACCCGTGAGGACTGCCAAGTACATCACCGATTACAACTCTTGAACGATAACCTGCGATTCTCGCTGTGCAGGCAAAAGCGGCAGCATATCTAAAGCAATTACCTTTTTTATTCTTAAAGAGGTCAATTGCAAGTGCAGGCAAATCAGAGGCTTTCTTCGGGTGGTCATATGTACGGTTATACGGGAAATTTTTTGCCATATATAAGAATCCTGACTTCATCTTTTCATCAAGAGTATCGCCCTTACAATAAGTCATCATATATTCTGCGGCAAGACGCATTTCTTCGCTTTCACAACAAACACCGTTCTTGTCGGCATAGTACCAACCTTCTCTCTTTGAACCGACAATTGTATTTTTAACAACCACGCCCTTTGAGTTGTAGTAGTACCTCTTGCCGTTGATTTTCTGATAACCCGAACGGAACAATCCTTTGGCGAAATTATAAGTTTGACCGTTTACTGTAATTTTTCCGTCAGCAAGCACACCGTTGTGATAGTACTTTGTATTTGAAATGTATGAGCTGATAAGATTACCGTTCTTATCAAGACAACGCAATGTGTATGAATAGACATTATCCTTTTTAGCGGAGGTATCTACATATGATGTGCCTTTGGTTACATCGGCAAGTTTACTCCACGATGTGTTTACAGTCTTTCTGTACAATCTGTAGCCTGCAACCTCCGGCACACTGTTCCATTCAACAAGATTTCCGTTTTCGGCTTTCGATACCTTTGAAATTGCAGGCGGTGCAATAAAGGTATTGCTTGTGCCGTCTTTGTCATAACCACTTGCAAAATTGCCTTTGCTGTCAAGACATCTTACAGTGTAAGTGTATGTTGTACCGTCAACAAGCTTATCGTGGGTATAACTTGTTGATGCCGTTGTGCCAAGTGCTTTCCAACCTTTGTTGCTGTCAAGGCAATACACCTTATATTTTGACGCACCCGCACACTTTTCCCAGCTAATCTTTGAACCGGTGGCAGTATTCTCAATTTTATTGATTGTAGGAGTTTTTACAAAGGTAACACTTTTGCCGTTATTAAAATAGCTTGCAAAATTACCGTCTTTATCAATACATCTGATTGTGTATGTGTATGCAGTACCTGATTTAACATTTGTATCCTTAAATGTATTGCTTTCAGCATTGCCGATACGAGTCCAACTTGTATTTTTAGTCTTTCTGTAAACACGGTAACTGTCAGCATCTTTAAGGGTATTCCACTTGATTTCAACACCGCCGTTAATATTAGCAAGCGAAGAAATTGTAGGAGGATTCAGAAAAATATTGCTTGTACCGTTCTTGTCATAACCGCTTGCAAAATTGCCTTTTCTGTCAAGACATCTTACGGTATAAGTGTGTGTTGTTTCCGACTTGAGTTTATCATGAGTGAAGCTTGTTGCAGAAGTGTTGCCGAGAGCCTTCCAACTCTTATTTTTAAGATAGTAGACTCTGTATTTTGAAGCACCGCTGCATTTTCCCCAGCTGATTTTTGAACCGGTTACGGTATTCTCAATTTTATTGATTGTCGGAGCTTTTACATATGTTACGGATTTTCCGCCATTGTAATAACTTGCAAAATTATTTTCAGCGTCAAGCGCTCTGAGAGTATAAGTATAGTTAATGCCTGATGCTGCTGTTGTGTCGGTAAATGAACCGCTGTCGGAGGTTCCGATTCGTTTCCAACCCGTATTTTTTGTCTTTCTGTAAATACGATAGCTGTCTATTGCAGAATTCTTGCTCCATTTAACAGTAACACCGCCAAAAACATTTTGAAGTGAACTGATTACAGGCGGTGCAAAAAATGTATTTGAATATCCGTCTTTATTGTAGTCACTTACAAATTTATTGTTTTTATCCATAGCTCTGACAGTATAGCGGTAAGTAACGCCATCCCTTAATGAGGTATGTGTAAAGTTAGTGGTTATACTCTCGCCCACACGGCTCCACGACTTTCCGTTAAAAACATATACTCTGTACTTAACTGCACCGGAATAAGAATTCCAGCTAATTTTAGTGCCCGTGGCAGTATTTGAAAATCCGCTGATTTGCGGATAGTTAATTGTCGGCTCACAAGGAACAGTCGGAACTGTTTCATTAGGACCGGTAGGCTCTTCGGCAGGAATAGTATTGTCCGAAACAACTTCCAAGCTAACTGCGTCTGTAGCTTTAGCAGAATCATCGTTTCCGTCATAAGCAAAGCTTGTCACAACACTTGTTGTCGCCATTAACAAAGCCAATGTTCCCGAGGTAACAATAGATAAGAATTTCTTCATACACTACAACTCCTTACATTTCAAACATTGAAAACATCAATATTTCAATACAATCTACATTTATTATAGCACTACACTTATAAGATGTAAATATTTTGTCGAATTTTTGTGCTTTGTGCATAATCAAATTATATAATAATTTGTAATTATTGCCAATTTAAAATGAAATTATGTAGCAGTTCAAATTCTACGCTTTATATTTTTGGTTAAGATTGAACAATCTGAAATAAAATAAAACAAGCGACAGCTTAATTTCTGTCGCTTGTGATTATCATATATTCTATTTTTCGTGTTGTCAGAACTATTGAAATTAAGCCTGTTACTATCGCAATCCGGATATTCTCATTATGCTAGGATATTTTGAAATCTACCATCAAAGGAATGCTTCCAGTTGAAACATTTATGGATTTAATTATTCTATATTCCCCTTGCGGAAGAGTAGTCTCAAAATCCACTTCAAATTCATTCGTAGCCTTTGATTCCAACAATATCGCTAATGCATTAAAATATTGTTCATTATCTGATGAATACCAAACTCCATTCTTTTTTTGTTCTATATAATAAGTTGAATCATAAGTAAGATCGGTGTTTGTTTTGTTTGAAATCAGTAACACTAACCCCGAATTATCAATACTATCATTCTTTATCTCAAGCGACACTTCATCATTGACATAAGTTCCTGTTTCGGTTGATTTCTTAGAAAAATTCATACTATTACAACCGCTGATAAAGAAAAAAGTAAGCAGGCATAAAGTAAAACATATTGCTTTTTTCAATAGAAACACCTCCTTGTTTTATTATTTTCATAACAAATGATAGTTTTATAGAGAATTTTCGCAAACAAACATTGGAATCAATGAAAACACATGGTCTGATATTAGATGTAGTACTACCATTACACGCTATGATTATCGCTATTTATTTTATAACTTTTCTATTCTGTCATTTTCTTGATATCGTCATAGGAATATGTTTTCTCTGTTGTTTCGGAACTGTCAGTAATCAACTGAACAAATTTATTGTCGCCATCAGCATATAACTGACCTGTATAAGAAACTCTTTCATATGCACCGTTCGGCAACGGACTATTCTTAGGAGTTTGAACTAAACACAGTATCAAATCATCCGACTTTTGAACCGTTTTTTCACCGTCAATTGTTTCTTTAAGAAAAGTCGTTTTAATTTCCTCTGCACTTAAATTTTTAAATCGAAACGCATCATTATGTCCTTCAATATGTTCACTAAGCGGAATATATCCACCCAAATTAAATACTGATATTACATCTCCGACTCTTAAATCTCCTTTTAATGTATCAGTTATCAGGACATCTAATTTTGTCCAAGCAACGCCTTCATAGCTTGTATAAGCTACATTTTGAACTGTTACACGGATCACATCATCCGATATTGATATTAATTTCTTAAGGTCATTTTGATAAAGTTCATCAGGTGTTGAAGTAAGTTCAATTACATTGCTGTCAGAATCGGGAACGCTATAATTCTTTTCCAAATTCACAGATAAATCTCTTAGCACTCCAACATTCGCATTACTCGAATTATTGGGGTTATTTGAAGAGTCTTTACAGCCGATGATAATAAAACAAGCTATTATTAACATAAGGAACAATAAAAATGCTTTTTTCATAATTAATTACCTCCTTTATCTATAAACTGTATTTTTGTGCTTTGTGTAATTTCTACATTTTCATAGTAACGCATAAAGTTAATTTTGTCAACTAATGTTTTTACACCTGAATATGATTAAAAAATAAGTGATAGAATAATTCTCTGCCGCTTGTAATTCTCATATATTCCGTTTTTTCGGGTTACCCCAACTATTGACATTGAGCCACTAAAAACAGTCCACAGGACTGTTTTCTTAACGCTCACCTTCTCGCCCGATTTAGCAGTAAATTTAGATAAAAAAGAAAACAGAGTAGTCAAAAGACTACTCTGTTGTGGCTCCCCCAACTGGGCTCGAACCAGTGACATCATGATTAACAGTCATGCGCTCTACCGACTGAGCTATGGAGGAATATAGAGCAATACACCCTTTTGGGTGTATGCTTTGTGTTGGCATCTCCCTATCTTTCCAGGCCGTCACCAGCCAAGTATTTTCGGCACCACTGAGCTTAACTTCTGTGTTCGGTATGGGAACAGGTGGACCCTCA
>ENA-OWRJ01000049-OWRJ01000049.1-human-gut-metagenome-genome-assembly--contig:-NODE-49-length-159569-cov-13.219260_pt1 | contig 159569 bp, 181 predicted proteins | sample MGYA00248269_ERZ651897 | MGnify/ENA primary metagenome ERZ651897 (study PRJEB26924, sample SAMEA4378252) | human gut metagenome | biome: human gut; feature: human-associated habitat; material...
TTGCTGTCTACGATGAATTTGAATCCGCAGAAGCACTGGCAAATATGGACTTACATGAGCTTACTGACTTTATCATGGAAAAAGGAAAGAATCGTTTTCCTGATCCTGATGCAGTAGCCAAAGCCATACAGAAAGCTGCCCGCAGTTCTTACCGTTTACCAAAAACGGTAAATGATTCTGTCAATCAGGTGCTTTCCATATCCATAACCTCCATCGTATTTATAATTTATATTGGCATCTACTCTTATTGTTAGATTAAAAGATTGTCTTTTGAAGACGGAAATGGCTTGATCACATCATGGTAAATGATACGGTTTCCTTCCATTTTTCCAGTTATCACACTTTCATTTTCTCCAATCAATTCAGCCGGCATATAATTATACCAATTATGCTGATGCCATCCTCCGTCTTTTGAATCTTCATGGGACATAAAACGAACTTTCATTTCATCGAATATGTAATTCATCGATAATACACATGCCGGACGATCTTGCGTCATATATGTCTGAATGGGGAAAACTAAAGTATTTGTGTTTTCACATAATCCAACCATGATTTTTAAAAGCATAATATCCTGCTCGTCCAATTTCATAACGTATGGATATCCTAGTTTACTCACTTTTCTTCCATATTTTCGTGAAATTGTCTGATATCCGGTATTAGGATACCTATGATTTAATTTTTTATCATGAAGCTGCTTCCCTCCTAACGAAAAATCAAACGTCAGATCTTCCGTATTTTTATAAGGGAAATAACAACCAAAGTCAAAAATAACACAACATTCATCCTTTGCAAGCTGTATTTCGTTTTTTAATAAATCTCCATGCATAAAATATCCTCCATTTTCATTTGATAAATTTTTATGATTTTTAATTTTCCCTTCATCAATTTCTGGTTTATATTGTGTCGTTGCCTTTTCGACATTTGTGAAATGCTGCATACACGTTGCACAGTGCATCTGTCCTTTGTAAATCTCTTTTTCAATTCTAATTTTAGTAAATTTTCAGTTCACATACTTAAAATCCACTCGTAAGTATCCTAATCCATCAAGAATAAACGTTTCCCCTGTTTCGTATAGCAATATATTACCAATTTCATGCTCCTCAGAATGAATATCTAATGAGTTAAATTTTTCTTCAGATATTTCCTTTAATAATTTGTATTCATTTGCATTACATACATAAAAAATTTCTTCTGTTCCTCTGATTTCTTCTGCTATACGATTTCTAACTTCTATGGTTTGAGGTCTATATATTTTCATCTGTACCACCTCTTTTTTGCTTTTTCAATATTTTTTAAGTCGTTTTGTCATATTTTAATTAAAAGAATCAAAATTCATGGCAGGTTTAGGTACCAAAAGACATCACTTAAGAATACTTCTTTCTGATCCATTTTTAATTTTCTTGGTAAATGCCGTTTTCAATCAAATTCCCCCCAATGGTATTTTGGCGGTCTTCTATAAAATTGACAACTTCCATCGGTGTGCAGGCGGAAAAATTGTTATCAGCTGCCTCCTGCAGTGTCTGTCCAACGTCATCTATTATTAAAATCTGACGCGGGGAATACAAAATACCAGTATCATTTGGATCTACAGTTTTGTTTCCTTTCCAATATGTCTGTTGGATAGCCTTCAGCATATCTAATTTCCCTTCCCTACTGCCTACACAATAATTTTCAAGTTCATACCCATATTTTTGATAAACCCATTGTATTCTCGTCTGCATGATAATGTTTGATGATGCGTAACTAATAAGCCCCATCCGGATTCCGTGTTTATTGCACAAGTCCATAAACATTCTCATGTGTTTATTGGTTTGCAGGTTATTAAAAAATGCTGGGCCATATGTAAGCAACTGTGAATAAAATTCTGATTCACTTAAACCTGATGAATGTGAATGATCGCTGTGCAGAGCGATCGTATCATCAAAATCAAACAGCACTATTTTCAATTTTTTAAAATTAATCATGTTATCTCCTATTCCATTCGACCATCTCCGGTTTTTGTGTCTTTGCTTTCATTCTTCCTTTTCTTCAAAAGTAAAATCTTTCCACGATTCATATGCATACATCCAATTCATTTGCATATACATAGCTTTTATCAGGCTCTATTACCGATTCTTTCTCTCACAGGGAGAAATTCTGTTTTCTCTCTCGCCAATTCGAGTTACAAGCGATTGGAAATCATAATCCCTTTCCATTTCTTCCAAAATCAGGTTCTATTGAACAAACGAATTCTTTGATCGAATTATCGTATTTGCAAAATTTGCATTCTTCACATTTCATTAATTATCCCCTCCAAAATTATTACTTCATAAACATTCCGGTATACCCACATAAGTATGCTACAGCAAGTATAACTGTAAGCCGTAACAGTTTGCGTACCGGCCAGTACCACCACGTCCGGCCAAGGAATCCTTTTATAATCCACCATCCCATCCGGGGTCCCTTGCGGAGATTACATCTTCTGCAGGCCGGCACGAGATTTTTTAAATCATTGGATCCACGTATTCCAAACAATGCTGCCCTTCTGCGTACTGCCGGGTACTCTTCCATACAATGTACAGGGAAAATATGGTCTATTGTGATCTTCTCCCTTGCCAGTTTTCTTCCGCAGTACGCGCACCGGTATCTCCCGGATACTGTTTTATTTTTTGAAAAAAATTCATTCCGGTAATTCCTGCTCCTGGTGTACTGGGTCGGAACCGCGTTAAGAGACAATTTCCTTCTCCTGCAGAAATGGAACATTTTGTTTTTTTCCCATTTGGAACAATCTTTTTTTTCATAAAACCCGCGGCCATTCGACCGCGGATTGAATATGTACCGTTTCCACCACAGAGAGAAACGGTATCTTCTTACACTGTTTGACCCGGATCTGACCCGGATAGTATAGGTATTTCCCATAAATTACTCGCCCAGTTTTTCCTTTAACCTCTTGTTTTCTGCCATAAGTGTTTTCAGCTGCTCTTTCAGGCTTTCAATTTGCTTCAGTGCATCGTTCCGGTCAAGGAGCTTTCTGTCTATCAGATTTTCTGCTGTGGCATTAGTTTTACTCAGATCACTTTCATATCTCTTCGCCATCAAGTCCGCATTAACATCATCAAATCCGGCTTCCTTTGCAGCTTCCTTAATATCTTCCGCTGTTACCGGATCATCTGCATTATCGTCGTTTTCTTTTTTATCTGCGATTGCCTGCAGTTCTTCATGCATATGGTAGATTTTCTCTTCCATATCGCTTTCCTTTTCTGCAACGGATTCAAGAATCTGACCGAAAATATTCTTTTTTTCAGAAGCTGTGAGATCTGTGTTGCAGCATAACAGATCGTTCATGAAATCATGTGCCGCTTCTTTAGGTTTCCTGTTGTAAAACAGGCATTCATTGACATCCGGGCAGCGATCCGTAAAGGATGGGTACAGGAAACCGGCGTCCGGCATCTGCACTACCCAGTCTCTTTCCCGCAGATCCACTTCATCCTCTTTTTCGTAATAACTCAGCCCAGGCTTGGACAACTTAACCGGACAGATCGAGCATAAAATATACTCATAAACAATTTCGGATTCATCCAGTTTTTCGTTGTCGCTCGTCTTTGTCATCACGTCGTATGCATCATAAAACAAAATGATGTAATACGGCTCCGCTGAATCATAAGTCTCGATCACACGGTCATAAAAAGCATTGAGAAGTCCATCATCTTCCAGATGACTATCTTTAATACCCATAAGAAGCTTTGTCATGTCTTCCTGCTCTTTTGATCCACTATGCACATTTACATTGAGCAGTGCATCGCCAACCTTACCGGATAATGTCTTGTTTGCAATTTCGAGATATTTATGCATAACCTCATCGTCCAGATTCAGAAACTGCTTATTCATCGCAGCCTGTTTCTGCTTATTGGAATCCACATACACGCCGCATACACGCGGAAATGTTGCCCTGTCTTTCTTAAATCTTCTTTTAAGTTCCAAAACTTCTTTTTGTACCATTTTTTCCTCCTGTTAAAATATTGCAAAAATAATCATGTTATCTTTGTTACTTACCAATAACTGCATACCAAACGAATGCTCGTACCATTCACCAGCCTTAATGATTGCATTAATTACAGAAGCAGAAATACCACGCTTCAGCAAAAAGTAATAATAATCTAAAGTGTATAACACCTGATTACCACGCAATACAGCCAGCTGTTCTTCTGTAAATCCTTCTTTTTCTGCTTTTTCCAGTAATTTAATCTGTCCTTTTCTCAATTATGGCTAATCCTTTCCTTTGCAATTTTGAAATTTCTTGATCAGCTCGTTAATATCTCCGGTATACAGCTTCGGTTTTCCGTCCGGATCAAGTTCCTGGACCATGCTCTGTCCAATACTGATGGCATACATTTCGAATCCGGAACAGCTTTTGTACGACTGCATCCACACCGTCTTATCTTTGATATTAACAAACTCCGTAATCACCGTTGGATCTTCATCGTTGTTATCGATCTTCTGCTCGGAAATTGGAAGAAACGTAACATCCCCGCTTAATTTATACGTTTCCACATCGTATAAGCTAGGGTCACTAGATAAAAATGCCCCTTTTGTAATATCCGGAATCCGGCATCCACCGATGAATAATCCACTGCAGAAAATACATCCAATGACTACAAACATCCCAATTCTTTTCCTCATCTGTTTTCTCCTCCTGTTTCTGATATTTTCCCGATTTTTTCCCGCATTACCCGATATTTCTCCGCAAACGACATATATCGTTTAATAAGATTTTCCCACGGCACATCCACGCAATGGCGATCCCTGTGTGCTTCCCATTTTCCTTTATCCAAGGCCATTACTTCTTTAATCGTACAAAAACCACGGATTTTCTGTGACCCGCTTTCGAGAAGCGCAATCTCTTCTCCTACATGGGAAGTCCTGCATCCGCGGATCTCCAGAGTCTTTTTTCCGGACATGATTAAATCCAGCCACTTTTTCTTAATGATAAGACCATACATTACGTTTCACCTATTTCCGGTTCCTTAACCTCAATCTGCTTGAATACAGCTTCGCCATCTTCAATGTAAATCAAGGTAGGATCGTAAAATTCTTCATATCTCGTGTAGCCAATGAATCCAAAGGTACAGATATGTGGTGCCAGCCAGTCAATGAACTTTTTGATTTCGGAATCTTGATTTTGTAAGTTAGCCCTGATATTGACTTTCCATGTATTCGAAATATTATCGAATTTCATTTTGCTGCAGGTTTGTCCATCAAAATAATAACTGTCACAGCATGCAATAACGAACCATCTGTCACATTTAAAAAAATCCTGATCCGGTAATTCTGTTGGCATTTCTGTGCCTTCAATAAGGTATTGCAGAATATTCACTATTTTCTCCGGTGTATTTTCAAACAAATCAAAACATACGTTAATTTCCGTGTAATTTCCCATTGTAAGTTACTCCTTTTCCAGCAGCCGGGATGCCGGCTGCCATATCGCTACTACTTTTCTCTTTCCTGCCTTTTCTCCTGCCGGACGGTATTCTCTATCCTGCTTCGACCGCTCAAAACTTTCATGTACACTTAAAGAATTCCCTCTGCCATACACAAATGTATTCCCTGCACCCGTCTGGCGTTTCTGCATGGTTGTACTTGGTCGCCAAACAGCCTGTACCGTTCTGGCAGTTTGGGGAACTGTTTCCACAGTATCAGTTGATTTGGATGATGAGCCATGAGGTTTCCCAAGTCTTCTCTTTTGCCATCTTTATTTTTACCAGGACCAGATATCATTGCCCTCTTCATCAGACAATTCAACACATCCATCAATTATCTCTGCTTTTCCGCCATTCAATTCAACTGCCTCGGAGAAAGAGGTGTCTGAAACCTTCCGCGCAGTTTCTGGGTTTATCTGAAAGATTGTTCCATTATTAGGGAACACATTCAAACAGACTATAAGCATCTTTTTAAGTTCCTCATCACTAACATGGAGATTTTCTTTTTCTTTTTTGAAACCATAGGAAAGCATGTTAAGAACATAAGTAAAATATTCATCTGCATTTTTAAATTCCATTTTTTTGACTTCATCTTCTGTAAGTGGAATATAGCAGTAATTCTTGTAAGCAATTATCTCGCTAACGAAATAAAAGCATTTCATTACAATAAGACAAATTAACGCAACCGCTATTGCCTCAAAGATAGGAAGAACAAAAAATGAGTGTTCTATAAAGTTGGCTTTCTCATGCGTCAACCCTTGCAAGAAAAAATAATGAGACGTTTCAATAGACCGCCATTCAGTTGAATGGGCTTCGAGCCACTTTTCAAATGGCATATTAATAAATGCAATCGCTACATATGCTAAGATAAAAAATAACACTTTGAATGCAATACACTCATCCCATAATAACATTAACAGATTTTTCTTTTTGGATAATTCTTTTTTCTTTAACATGTACTATTTCTCCTATAATCTTATTTTCTATTCCTTTTGCTTTGGAAAAATGCTTACAATCCGGCGAGAACCATCCAAGTGCCACCGGATGCCCATTGCATGCCTTTACTGTATCAACCGCCCACACGTTTTCAATGCTTCGTGTTCGGATGGTTCGCCTTATGCATCTTAATTGCTTCTGGATCATGATTGATTGCAATGTCTACGCTATATCCGGTTGCAAGTTCTATTCTGGTGGAAGCACCGCCACCGCCGGCGAAGTTGTCAACTATCAATTCTCCGTGTATCATGACAGCACCTCCGAAAAATTAAGTTTCATCTGAGGATCCGGCTCATAGTTCATCCACACCGTTTCCATCCGCGGCTTTCCGTGCTCCGCACAGCTTGAAAACTGTTTTTTCTCCCATCCGTTCAGATAGTTGTTATACATTTCTGACTCATAACCAGAAATCATAATCTTTGCTTTACTCTGCAGTAACGCTTTCAATAATTCCTCGTGATTCGCATCCGTCATCTCATGTTTATATTGTTTTCCTGCTCTGGTACCCAAAACATACGGAGGATCAATGTACATAAAAACATTGCTGTAATTAAATCTTTCGATTACTTCTAATGCTGGGCGATTTTCAATCTGCACCATCCTCAAACGTTCTGCTATATCAATGATCCATTCCGGCAGGTGGTACCAGTTCCATAACGCATAGGCTCTTTCTCTGCCTTGTACGTCGTTTTTCCAGCCCACCTTGTATCCATTTGTCCGGAATCCGTGTCCTTGCCAACACTGGATTAAAAATCGTAACGCTTTATGATACGGTTCATCCGGCATCATCAGTTCCCATACATCCAGCTTATATGTATCCTCATATTTTTCACGGCTGAATGGTGTAACCATTACCATTCTGGCCAGATGTTCCGCATCTTCCTGTATACACCGGAAAAGATTCACAACATCATGATCCAGATCATTGATCGTTTCGATATCAGATACCGGCTTATTAAATAACACAGCACCGCTTCCGAAGAATGGTTCTACATAGCTGTGGTGTTTCGGTATCAGTTCCACCAACTTGGAAGCAATATTCCATTTACTCCCAGGATATTTTAATACTGTTCTCATTTAATTCTTTCCCCATCTCCTAGTCTGTAAAGATTTTCCTGCTTTTTCTTTGTTTTTCTTCCTTTATCCATATTCCTTCACTTCCTACCCCATTATGGCCTGCAGTTCTTACAAGGGGAATATCCTTCTTCTATTACCGATTCTTTCTCTCACAGGGAGAAATTCTGTTTTCTCTCTCGCCAATTTAAAACTATCTTGTACACTCATTCCGCTTGATTGCCCATAATCAAATGTTGTTCCACTGCTTGTCCGCCTCTGCAACATGACACGGCTAGGTTTCCAGCCTCCGGGTTTATTATTTGCTGCTTCATTCCCAGCTGTAGAAGAATCTGACAAAATTTCCGCCAATGTACAATTCTTCTTCGCGGCAGTGCCTGTTTCGCGACATTTTAAATAAGCTAAAAAATCATCTTCTGACATAGTTGTGGGCACCAATATCCTATAACTTAGCTTTTTAGATGCATATATTTCTATCCTCCCATCCAAGAGCAGATGTTCAAGAATTTCCTTTGCCCTTCCGGGATAAGTATGTATCTCCGATGAAAATTGTCTGTATGTAATATAAAACCATGCTCCTTCTCTTTTTCCAGAAGATTTTCTGATCTTATCCAGGGCATACATAGCCGCTTCAAAATCATCACTCGAAATTTTTCTCATAGATTTATTCCCACTTTCTTTATAACCAAGCCAGTTTTTATCATTTTGACTATTTTAGGCATAAACCCACATAAAAAGTCAACATAAATAGATCAACGGATTATCGTCATCCCATCAATAATCTTTATAAAATTACCCCGGATACTGAAAAAACAGTATTTCCGGGGTATTTGTTAAAAATATTTACTTTCCAGACTTTCAATAAGCCGGTTTATCTCTGGGAGATACAGGAACGGAATTGGAAAAATTTCGTGTCCTACTGAATTCATTTCACTTGAAGTATCATACAATAGACGATAGGTATGATAAACCCCATCATCCCATGTATATCCACTTGCATTTGGCATATCATCAAAATAGGATTCACATTCTAAAAATAACCAATTCACCAGATCCATCAATTTTTTTAACTCCGCATCCTCTGTCAGATTTTCACTTTCTGCCTTTTGCATAATTTTCCCGATATGGGCATTTTCGACAAGCAAAAATCTGACATTACGCTTTCCATATAGATCAAACTCTCCTATATCTTCTTCTACGTGTTCAAAAACACCTCCGTGCTCTTTACGCATCTCCTCCCACATTTCCTCTTGAGTATCCTCGTCATAATCGGAAGTAGGAATATCAACTTCCTCAACATTCCATCCATACTTTCTTAACGCATTGGATACAATTTCAACAACTTCACTTGACAAATCTTCGAGACTGTAAAAATCATTCGATCCAGCAGGAATAAGATCCGTAGTAACCCCTAACGCTCTTGCTAAAATAATAAATGTCATTTTAACACCATACAGATAACGTTTTGGGTCAAATTCAGAGAAATCGAATTCTTCGGAACCCGGATAAATTTCTATTTTCTCACGGAATTCATCAAATGCCTCTTTTGCTTCTCTAAGATCCATCAAACTGCCTCCTTAAATTTTTCTGTAAAGAAGTGGTCGTATAATAATTTGAGCACACAGGTAGCAACCAACGCTCCTGGCAAAGCCATATGATAATCTATTGTTTCCCCTGCGTCTCCATAATAAAACCCTAACGTACTAAACGAATACTCATCCTGCCCCCGGCGCCTACATAAAACATCAGGGTTGTTTCTGCTTAACGGTTGCATGGCGCTGTCTACTACACGGAAATAAAGTGATTTTTCTCCCTCCGTAAGATTTTCTTCCATAAGCCGCGATAATGCCGGCAGATAACTGTTCCGAAACTCATAATATTTACGAGTTTCAAATGTACAGCTCCTTAGGCATCTCAAGACTGTTTCAATGGAAGTTTCCAGCTTTTCACCGTATTTAGACTGTCGAAAAAATCTTTTGATTTCTTCTTCTGATATTTCTTCACGAAGATCGTCCTTGTCATTTTCAAGTTCAGGATACCGATCCGCCAACCATGCGAAAAAATCTTCTTCCACACAAATTTCCCTCTGTTTCCATCCGCATGCAGAATATACGTCACTTATTCGCTGCTCCATATATTCTGAGGCAGTTTCTAAATATTCATATGTTCTTCCTTCATCGTTTATAATGGATTCTCTTAGATCCTCGATACTCATGAAACAATACCCTTTGGATATAATATGGTGCTTTACCAGCCACCGATCAACAAGCATGAATGCAATTTTCATTTTTTCGTTCCAATCCAGCTTTTCATCGGCGTCGTTTTCATACACAGTCACACCATCATCGAGTTCATAAAAAATTTTCCATTCATGAAAAAGCTCTTTTGTGTATTTATCCATATATACCTTCTTTCCAGGGATCTACCGACTACTACATCCATAGATCCCTTAAAAACCTAATTTTTTATTTAGTAAATTTAACATATCTGATCCATAAAATGTTTCAGGCATATGCCGGCTCCGACTGCTGCCGGACTTATCATAAAGCCGTTCTGTTGACACCCATCCAAGCAGACATAATTGATCCAGACAATAATTTTTTTACCATCCACAAATTTAACCTCGGTTTCAGGCAAAAGATTTGAAAGCAGATCAAATAATTGAAAAAAGATTTTCTTCTTTTCTATTCCCTCCTCTGACAGATTGCTCCTCAGTTTGTTTTCTACCTCAGGAACCTTATCACTAATCAGAAACATGACATCATCCACGTCATAGGTTTCCTCCTCTAATCCACTAACAAGTTCTTCAACCATTTTTCTGGCCCATTTATAACCCGGATTCTCAGCAAAAAAATCTTTTACTGTCTTCTTTTTGCCTCCGTCTTCTGTAAACTGTAAAAAATCAATGATACCATTTCCCCAGTCTGGGAGCAGCCTGCATAGATTAACCTCCATATCAGCTGATGCTTCATATATCCCCATTGCCACGTTTGAATCCACATCATCAATTGGAACCTTGTTCCGGTTTTCTCCTAAAGCAGTCTCACATATTATAAAATCCGGTACCTGACTGACAAAATTCTTCTCTTGAAGATACCTTATCACCGCAGCATATACCAATCGGGATACAATAATAACATTACCGCCTAAAATTATTCCTTTATTCGCACAGTTACTGTATTCACAAAATTTATTGTGAACCACTCGCAAAAAACTAATGGCATCGTGATATTTTTTTAGATCAATTTTCATACCATATCCTCCGCTTTAAGAGGCTGGAACCTTGAAAATTGTGAGAATGTGTCAAAATACACAATTCCTCCATGGACTTTTCCATCCATAATCAATGGTTCTACAACCGATAAAATCATCTGTGCACTGCACAAATTCGTGCAGATGTGTTGAGGACTGCTTTCATTTATTGCACCACAACTTCTTTCAGAAGCACTTGGTGAAGCATCTGTCAGCACATCCGGGTAATAAAAACTTCTAACCGGAGATATTTCCTTTCCATCCATCCTGACAGAAATAATTGTCTGTCCTTCGGACCACTCATTTGCTGCATCAATATATACGGAAGAATCACATAAATTATGAAAAGATTCCATAACCCTTCTTGCTGCATGATTATCAACACCTCCAACAAGAAGCATATGATCATAACTTTCGCCGCAGCTCATAACAGCTTCGGACAGATCCCCTGCCGTATCCAGGTATCTTGGATATGAGAATATCCTTTCAGAAAGCATTGGATAATCCGTTTTTAAATCCGCACATAAAATATCTGCCTTATTCTGCTGGATATCCTGCTCTCCATAAGGCTGTCTCTTAAGATTTTTTTCTTCCACGCGATCCCCATCTATAATAAGAAGGGACACGTTTTCGTTTCCAAGCATTATGTGTGGAAGTTCCTTGGTAAAGTTTCCTCCTGTACCACCAGCTCCAACGCAGACAATCAGCCATGAGTCCGTTTTTTTTGCAAATGTAATTGCTGTATCCAGAACATCCGCCGGTCTTCTGCCCAATGAGACACCAAACCTTCCATCAAAATAGATATCATCAAATGAAATATTTCCTTCACTCAGGAATTGCACCATAAATGCCAGACAGATTCTGCTGACACATAGCATTTTTGAAAGAGAATCCCTGCTTTTACCTACTGGAGCCTTATCAAAATTGGCAATTACCAGGCTGGATATTTTTGATGCCACAGAAATCGAATTTCTCCGATATATGGCTGTAACACAGGACTTACATCCTTCCCAAAACTTTTTAACTGCCCGTTCCTGTTTTGCAATACATGTAAAATCAAACAGAAAGTAAATGTCATTCTCCAATTCATAGTAATTATCAGAAAATAATCTCTTAACACTACTTGTCTCGAATTCGGAAAAATTCCGGGCAATCCCTTTAATACATGTTATTGATGGATACGCTTTCCGCAATGCCCCTGAAAGAACTGCTGCCCGGTTCCATCCCACATCCTGTGGAAGAAAGACAGATTTTGTTATATCTTCCTGCTCCACATCTTCCGGATCGAACAGCAAAAGCTTTAAAAACGTCTCATCATCTTTTAAAGATGCTGCATATCTTGCAAATTCTTTAGCAAAAAATCCACCAGCACCTGACAATCCTATAACGGATACATAAATATTCATATAATAATTTGGGGCGGCCATAACGGCAGCCCCTACCTCCTTTCTTAGATCTTCAAAATTGTCTGACTTACAACTGATTGAACCATGGAACGTATATTTTCACACTCTACATTAACACGATATATTGCACCATTAATGGTTACAACAATATACTCATGCTCCATATCCGGTACAACTGAAATTTTGTCATTCGAGAGTGCACGATATAACTGCTCAATGGCTTCTGCCGCCTTTTTTAAGTCATTCTTTTTCTGATCTTTCATAAAAAACCACCTTTCCCGTTGTTAAAACGCTAAAAACTGTCTATCGGATGTATTTTTTCTTTCATTTGGGATTTCATAATCCCATACCAGTCCTCAGAAGAACCGACATCTGTATCAAATATCTTTCCCACATCCGAAATCTCCACAAAACATCCTCCGGTTCCTGCCCTAAGCAGTAACTGAGGTCTTTTATCCAGAGACCCAATTACCCCATATATCCGGTTTCCTTTTTCATCCTTGTTATCCGTCTCCGAAAAAAAAGCCGGATAATAACAATGTGAATGAATATCCATAACCGGCCAGTACTGCGGAATCAGCCCCTGATCTGTTACCACAAGACCAGGTGCTGTTTTCTGTTCCGGAACCTCCAGAACATATTTTTCTGCTGCCGGATCATAATACACCCGAACCAGCACCTCTGTTTTAAACTTTTCTGCTACATCTGCAAAAAAACAGTAGAGGCTTTTTAAAATTCCCATCGGCATCTTTGGCAACCGATACTTGTACCATCCACCATCATTTTCTCCAATCTTTGCCGCTGTCAGGGATACCGGTGTAGATTCCACACGGTACCTAATATCTTCCGACAGTACAAGGTTAAAGAGAGCATACGGCTGCTGAATACGTTTTTTGTACTCAACCTCATCTACCACCGTTTCTACACCCATGCAGAAGCCCCCTTTCTGGCGCCTTCAATTCTTGGGAAAAGAATCCGAAGTTTTTTGTCATAAAAAATCTTGGCAGATTCAGACGCGTATTCAGGGTACTTATCTGCACAAAATGCGAGAAGTTCTTTTTCTGATACTTCTTCTTTCCCTCCAAATAACTCCGGTGTAAGCGGAATTTTTTCAAAAATAAAGGAAAGTGTCGTATCCTTCGTCGGAAATTTTTCTGTTTTCTTTGTCGAAACAGGTTTTTTGTTTTCCGGTATCGAAATAACAGGAAGCACAATATTTTCTTTTTCCATATAAAGGAGTTTTGTGTGCTTTTTGTCATATTCAGGGTACTTCGTCTCAATATACTGTTGAAGAATGTTTGCATCAAATTTCACATCTTCTTCTACGTTGTAGCCCTTTTCATTCAGAAAATTTCCAAATTCCTCCCGAGTGACCTGAAAATTTTCCCTTCCATACAGACATACTCTGACAGGGAATGAAAGTTCTTTGTTTCCAAGCACTTCCCAGTGAAATACCGGGGCAAGAAGTTTTCCATCTGCTGATGAAACAACTCCAATTTTTTGAAACGCTGGGTGAACCTTCTTTAACACATCCTCGACCACGGAAATATCTGCCATATCATTTTCATCAATAGCAATTCCCGAAATATCAATCTGGTGATTGGCAAGGAACATTTCAGACTCTTTAAGGATTTTTACTTTTCCTTTTTGAACTTCCTTTGACGGATCGAAAGCAACCCATACCTTATCCCCTACAACATCATAAGTGAAAACATCCGGATGAAATTCTTTTGTCACATCATGAATTCTCTCACGCAATGTTTTATCTGTTGTACTTCCGGTCCCCGTAATTAAAAACGGACGGTTAAAACCTGTATAAACCGTAAGGGGGAGCACAAGCTTTTTTGCATCTGTCTTTGCGGAAGCTGCTTTTTTCTCCACTTTCTTTCCTTTTTTCTGTTTGTTTTCCGTTTTAGATGACGTTTTGGACTTCTCCTCAATCTGGTCTTCTACTTTAATTCCAAACATTTCAAATAAATCCATTTCTTACCTCTTTCTCCCCGCATCTGAGACGGCGGGGCTGCCATTATAAAAATTAAAATACTTCAGCCATTACATTTCCTGTTTCCATTAAAATGTTCTCCGGGAACTCTTCCTTTTCTTTCAAAAATTCCAAAAATGCCCTCTGACTCAGGACATATTCTGGTGGATCTAAAAAATTTGATTCTGGCGAATACAGATCGTCATTTGTAGGCGATCCAAAAAATAATGCAATGACCTTATCAACATCTTTCATGACATTACATTTTGGAAGAGAGTTACCTCCCCAACAGATTTTTCCATTACAATATACATTTCCAAATGGATAATGATATAATGGAGAATCTTCTGTTAACTCTCCCTTGTAAGCATACACAACGGATTTGATTATTCGCTGTTTCTTCACTTCAATTACAAAGACCAGTCCCGGGACAGGCACACTGTAACTGCTTGTTCCATAAACAATCTGCTGTAATCCTTTTGGTAAAGCAATCGAAACCGAAAATGTATCCGGTTCATAAGGATGGACTTTACCGTCATGGTATCCATTTGGGATCTGCCCAATGGATACCATTTTTTGTGAATATTCCATTGAATCCGTCAAAAGCTCAATGTATTTTTTCATAGGAAGAATTTTTTTTACTGTCTCCCCAGAATCCGATGTAGCCTGTACATGTACCACGTCAGCTACATCATCTTTAATTTTTGAAATAAGCTGCATCTTATTTCTCCTTTCCGGGCCAGTGCCCTAAAAACCTACAGAACTCTTAGCCCAAGATTTGGCATTTCAAAAAAGTTCTCTACAATCTCGTTTCGTTTTTCCTGAAGTGGTGTTTCTCCTCCAATATAGGTATCTATATTGGATAGAAAATACAGAAGCGTTTCATCCGGAATATCCGAAATATCCTCCATCCTTTCTGCATGAAAGACGATCCGATCAAATTGCTCATGAAGCAATTTGTCTTTTTTCTCCGCGTCTTCGAGTGGAAAATTATCCATTTCCTTGACTTTCAAAAAAAGATTTTTCATATAAACCTCCATTCCCGGACCAATAACTGATCCGTATAAAACATAGGATTTAAGACAGTAAAAAAAGCCCCTGCATAACGCAGGAGCATTTAATCTACTCAAATCCTGAAATCCATCCGACTGCTGCCAGATGTTAATATATATATATAAACAAATACAATAATATCATACCACAATAAAATCGTGTTCTCAATAATATATTTAATCTTTATTTAATTTGAAAATTGCAAAGTTTAATTCCGCCATCCATTTATACAGTGGAATTCTCTTCTGCACAAGTGGAGTTTAATCTTTCATATCATAAATGGTATGCTCATGTTGGCCTTCTGACAGCAGTAGAAGGAGAACTAGCATGAGCAAATATATTCCCGGTAATCAAAAACATCTTACTCTCGCAGATCGCAAATACATTGAAAAATCCCTAAACGCTGGCTGTTCTTTTAAGGACATTGCAAGATATCTTTGTAAAGATCCAACAACAATCTCAAAAGAAATCAGGCTGCACAGGCTCAGCGATTGGTATCACAAAGGCTGTTTTAACAATGCACATAACTTTTGCGTCCACAGATATCATTGCAAAAAAGTCAATGCCTGTGGCAAGATCATTCTCTGCGGTGTCAAATGTACCACCTGTCCAACCTGCAACCAGACATGTCCAGACTTTGTCAAAGAACGATGTAACCGACTCGATAAAGCACCTTATGTGTGTAATGGTTGTCCAAAAGCAATCAATCACTGCACGATTGCCCACAAATACCGCTATGATGCTATTTTTGCTGACCGCAAATACAAAGAATGTCTTTCACAGTCCAGGGCCGGTATAAACATGACCAGACACGAACTGCATCAGAAAGATATGGTCATCACGCCCCTGATTTTTCAGGGACAGTCTCCATATCAGATTATAACGAATCATCCAGAACTCGATATGTCCGTGAGAACTCTGTATTCTTACCTTGATAAAGGAATCCTGTCCGCAAGAAACATCGATCTGAAACGTCAGGTAAAATTCAAACCCCGCAAAGTACACAAGACCCAGATCAAAGACAGATCCGTTTTTATCAGACGTATGTTTTCTGATTTTCAAGCCCTTGAACTTGACCATTTTGCTGAAATGGATACCGTTCACTCATCACAGGACTCAAAGCGTGTCATCCTGACATTCTTCTTAACCCGTGAAAAACTGTTTCTTGCATTCATTATGAACAGATGCACCAAAGGTGCCGTAAAACTTGTTTTTAACAAGTTGGAACACCAGCTTGGCACATATGATTTTTTAACCTTATTCAACACGATTCTTACGGATCGCGGATCCGAATTCGGAGATCCGGAGTCTCTCGAAAACGGCATTAATGGCATTATGCGGTCAAGCATCTATTACTGTGATCCGATGAGAAGCGGTCAAAAAGGCGGCATCGAACAGGCACATACCATGCTTCGAATGATTCTTCCTAAAAAGACCAGCTTTGAATATCTCACCCAGTGGGATTTAAGAACTATCGTAGACCACATAAATTCAACCCCAAGAGAAAGCCTTGGTGGTCGAACACCGTATGATGTAGCACTTGAAAACTATGGTATAGACATCTTAAAAGCACTTCAGCTTAGGCCGATTCCACCCGATGAGGTCAATCTGACGCCTAAGCTGATACGCTTTAACCACTAACTTAGCATAAAAATCTGCTGTCAGGCTGGAACTTAACAATTCACATTTTTTGAATGCGGCCTGTGGAATTTAGTTTCGCACAGAAACTATCCAGAGGCTTGTTTGCCATGCCTGAAAGTAAGATGTTTTATGGAAAGTTAATCTAATTATAGCAGTTTTATAAGGATTTAGCCTCCCACAATTCTAAAAAATCAAAGAATTTTAAAGCGTGGTGGAATTTACCCCTGCACTGGAATTTACTTTTTCAAGTCAGCTCTTTATTTAATTTCTGTATTTTCCATTGAACAAATGGACGTTGAAAATTATTATACGAGAATATACTACTACCGGTATCTGGATAATCCACTGAATATATTTCCGCACTTACCACTTGTAAAACCTATTTTATTGTTTTTTAAAATATAAAAAACCAATGTCTCACAAGTTAATTATTGACACTATAAAAGATCAAAAAATGCAGCCACTATTTCAGTGACCGCATTTTTCTTTACATCTCCTCTGCAATTTTGTTTATATCCGAAAATCGTGCCGGAATACGTTTTCTTGCATATGAGAGTGTTTCGTTGTAAAGAGAAGAATATTCACCATCATAATAGTCAATAAATCCTTCCCTGCTATAATGTGCAATATCAAAATGCAGGCTCAAAAACTCATACATAAGCTTTGACATCCTTCGAATTGAATCTGTCTTTTTCATACGAATCAGTTCCTTTTTTAACTTTTCATACGGATAGACAATATTTCCATCATACAATATGCCTGCCATTTTTGAATTCTGATCAAGAAGATTCTGGATCAGTAACCGGTCCTTCGGTTCAATTCCAGTAAGTGGAAGATCCCGGACAGCCCGCATTGTTTTTTCCTTTAATGCAGCAGATCCATAAACCTTTATTTTCTCAGAAACATTAATAAAACTTTCAGCTGGTACTTTGCCTGTTTCTTTGCTTACCTGTGTTTTATTTCTTGTAGCATCAATCGAAAAAATACACTCAAAGATGGTAAGCTGACCTGTTACAGCCTTTGTAACCATATAAAACTCCTTTCAGGATTATCCTCAAAAAACCACATAAATTTCACCTATTCTATTATCAAATAGGCACAATTTATCTCATAAAAACCATTTTTATACCGGATCCGCAGCATACACATAAATACGCACCGGATAATCTCCATTGCCATACGTCGTGTCAAATGCGATTCTGTAATGATCGCCAAATAATGGCTTAAGAAGGAAACGGTTATCGCCTCCCCAGGTTGGGTATTCATCCCGCAGCCATGCCGCCATATCCCAGTCATTACAGCCATACGGAAAATTGCTCTGCAGGAAACGGACAATTTCATCAATACCAGCACAAAGCTTTTGATCAATTCTATCATCTTCCTCCATCCATCTTCCATACCAGCCATCACGAAAATATAACCGGTAATACCCTAAATACCCAGGTATTTCATTCAACGCTGTTTCTTGCTTATCATCGCTTTCAAATCCAAGCAGACAGTTATTTTCATTCACATACCGTCTCAAATCTGTATCCTCAAGCTCTCTCGGACACCGGAACAGCTCCTGATCCTTTTCTCCTTTAAATTCACCAAATACAATACTGACTTCCTCTGTTTGGATCAGAACCTTTTCGTACTTCATCTTTATTACCATGATATTTTCCTCCTAAAAAACAACTGCACCCCTAAAGTGCATATTAAAAACTTTTGTCACCTCTTTGGTTATCAGTATCTGTACCGATACTGATAACCTTAAAATCTTACATTTTTTCTGCAGAAATCCGGCAGACAGCTTTGTTTATGTGGATTACAGTAACCTGGCATGCATCCCTGTCATACCTGACTTCCGTAGTTTCATTCCTATCCTGATCTGCAATGGCAAGCTCTTTAACTTTATCCCACGCTTCCTTCTCTGATGATAATGTTTCCGGAATACGCACAGTGCAGGACTCATATTCAGAAGTAAACATGGTTTTAATAACCCAGTTTTCTACTGTTTCTATTTTATCGAATCCTTTCCCTAACACCTTTTCACATGACTGATATTCCACATCTCTGGAATTCTTCGTAAGCTGGTTCTCAACTTCATCACAGACAGCAATGTACTGCTCCGGGGTAAATTCCCGACTTGTAAAAGTAGCAACATAATTCCTGCCGCTATCCTCTTTTATGGCTCTGCAAATTTCCTTCACCATCTCCGGATCAAGATGAAATGTTTTGCCATCTTTTGTAAGATCCATGCCATATTCCCAAATGGAACGGTATGGGGTTGAATTTGATTGATTCTCCAGCTGTCCTGCACTTTCCTTTTTGATGACAATTTCATCTTCAACAATCTCCACCTTGGATAAGTCGAGATTGAAAGCGGGGGCAACCACATAGTCGCCGTTGTCCTGATCGCTGTCGCTGTAGACGTTGCCACCCGAGTAGACACACCACGCGTTGCCGCCACCATCGACAGTACCAAGCCACGCACAGTGGTTGGGAGACCCGAACGACTGAGCGTCTTCCGCTGCCTCTTTCAAAATTTGCCAGTAATTTCCGGAACCGGGTTCACCCCACTCCGTAAAACCGGCTTTTTCCCTGGAAACCAAATACAAACCTTTACCATAAGATGCAGATTTATCTTCTACATCCTTGAGGGCATCGTAGAGTGCCAGCATTTTGTCGTCATAAGCGCTGATATCTTCACCATCAATATCCGTTGCATAAAAATCATCAACTTTACCTCCAAATTTTAGCATTTTGAAACCAGGCCATGATCCTGCGGTTACCCCATGGGATTGAATTACAGCATGATTTTTATCTACCTTTACAAAACTCCATATGTAACCTGCCAGCTTATAATTTTTTTCCATATCTAACATATCTTTTCTCCTTCTTCTGACCGTTGCCAGACAACCAGAGGTCCCCACGCACAGGAACCTCTTTCTTTAGTCCCTGATGCGTCAGGTTTTCGCTTTTAACTTTTAATTACAATGCATAATGCAAATTACTATGAATTTTACTGCATTTAAAATGTTTTTTTAAAAACTTCTTTACCTCTCTGCCTCTTCTCTTTATTTCATCCACAGATATATCATCCATAAAAAAAAGAGAACTCAATCTTAATACTTTATGGTTTCCCAGTTCACATGTTTTCGACTCACAAATTGTCAAAACAAGTTGAATTTCATAACTACTGATATCCCATATTTCTAACCACATATAATTAGGATTAGAATATTTTCTTATTTCTTCTAGGATCTCTTCATTAGACATTAAATTTTCCATGAAACCTCCTATAAACCTGCCTTAATATAAATCCATATAAATCAAAATTGCTTATTCAATGTTTAGTCCTTTATTCCACAAATGCGTCCGATTTCTGCCTCCGCAAATGCTTTAAACTGTTTAAAATTATAACCATCCGGAATATCCCTCCATTCTCGGCTTTTGCCAATAAGGAATCTATACTGTCTGAATACGAAATCATATTCGACAACCTTTTGGTTCCCATCTTCTAAATGTCCGGATTTATCCTGACATTGCACCCATACATAGCCGGGAAGGGTTTTTGATGAAATACTCTCATCTTGATCTACCTCTTCCGTATTCGGATTTAATAACACTCCAGGATATATAAACATTGACTTTACAATCGTAATCCTCTTGACCTTTGGATTCTGAATATCGTTTTCGATGCAGTAACTATCGAACAACTGAGATAAAACTTTTATTCCATCTTCTTTAAGAACCCGCGCAATGTAGAATGTTTTTTTATCCTGAATATTATCCACACTGACAAAATCAATATCTACGACCTGCCAGATTCCTGTCACATCACACTCTGTCTGAAATTTGTTCGACTTTAGAAAATCTATTACCTCGTTCATTTCTTCCTCTCTTTCTTCCAGCTACTTTCTGAACAGACAGAGGTTCCCACAGGGGAACCTCTGTTGCTCCCCTGTGGGAATTTGATACTACAACGTAAATACCGGCGGCATTGCAAATTCACCCGCCTTTTTCTCCTGATACCAGAGAATTTTTTCATTACCATCTTCGCCTTCCTGCATGCGGCATTCCCAGCGAGACAACGTATTCTTAGGTGTTAAATATATCAACTGATATCGTTTTCCAGTTTTCCTATCTTCCACCATGAAATGTTCCCTGTTATCTTCCAAAACGGAAAAATGTTTCCACATCAGTACACGTACACCATGAAATGATGCACACGACTCCAATTCCTTTAAAAAGGCTTCTTCCGTTCCAATGCCCTCTTCGGCATTGATCTTCTTATCCCACTGTCTTCCCATTATGCAGCACCCCCTAACACAAGAAGTGCTTCATTGAGAGTAAAAATAACAGTGTTTTTTTCCGGTTGCCCGGCTTTTATACTGTTGACCCCTTGTTGCAGAACTGTCAGTATTTCAGAAATCTGCTTTGGTGTGAATTTCATCGCAGCTTTGAACTGAAATGGTTTTACCCCAAGAATCTTAGATATTTCATAATCCGATCTTCCCTTTAACAAGGAAGCCTTGTACGCCAGGCGAAAACTTCTTAAGAGGAGAGACAGCATACCAATGCCATTTTCTTTTTCATCAAAAAGTTTTGTCACATGGCTATACAAAGCCGGTCCGTCAAGATCCAGTAAAAAGTTTGATAATTCCCAAATCTGAACCTGAACAGAAGGGGTTATAAGCGCACGCACATCATCCTCCGTAATCTCTTTTGCAGAATAGCATAATTGCTTGACTGCAATATTTACCGTATACAAGGACACGGTTTCATCTATTTCGTATCCTATGTATCTGATAAAATAATCAATTACTGGCTCTTCCATACGGCTGTTCTTAGCCGTAACAAGTTTTGAAATCAACTTTTTAAGCTCTGGTTCTGCCACTTTGCCATATTCTTCGACTTCTTTCTTTTTTATCATGGATTTGAATGCATTTGTCCGTGTTTCCACAGATCCTGACACCACAACAATAAAAATAGTAGTTTCCGGAATATCAAGACTCTCCAGCATTTTCGTGTCATCACCGGTAAGCTTTTCCGTTTCCACGATGACAGCCTGTTTGTCTGCCATAATAGGATACCGTGACGTTGCCGCCACAGCCTCCCTTGATAATCCCTGATACCGTGAAACATTCATATCATCTATTTCCTGGATCAGTTGGTGCACTCTATTATTGATACAATAGGTTTCCACACCATATAAAACTAACTTCATATATACCTCCTATCTTCCCCCTGCAACTGTGCAGTATGGGGATATTCTCTCAAAACCACCAAATCTGTTATAAGCAGTTTCTACCATATAAAGATGCTCCTTTGCTCTGCTCATTGCTACATAAAGGACCCTTGTTTCCTCTTCCGACCGGACATCAAAATCTTCCATGCCATATATAATAACCACCGGAAATTCCTTTCCCTTGGAATCATGACATGTTAACAGATTTACCGCATCTTCACGGGAATCATACCCAACCCTTTCGTTAGAACCAAAAGCGATCATCTCTTTCATTACCTGATACAGACTTTCGAGTTTGACAATGCCTCTTTCTTCTGCAATCTCAACAAGATCATCCACTACAAGATGTCTGTCTATACCAAAACATTCTTTAATTATGAATGCCAGAGCCTCATGCAGCTGTCCATAAGCCAGTTTTTCAAAACAGAGAAGCAGTTTATACATTGCTTTTCCGAGGGGTGTTATTTCCCTGGAATATTTTTCAAGGCATTCTGGAGTAAGAGAAACCTTTGCTATCTGTCCTGACTGGACTAAATTTTCATATAGGCTATCAAAGCGATTTGTCTTTTGCATTTCTGTAATTCCAAGAACCTTAAGCATTCTGTACAATGCCATATCCATATCCATGCCTCTGTAATACAAAGTCATAAGATCATAAATACAGCGAAAAACAGTGTCTTCGATCATATAATCTTTTGGAATAGACACTGGACACACTCCATCAAGTATCATAGTAATTTCATCCAGCCGCTTATTATTCCGGGCTAATATAGCAATATCCCCAGGTTTATACCCAGATTCTAAAGCTTTCTTGACTGTATCCCTGACAACCGTTGGCTGTACATCTTTCAGATATACCGGCTGCGATTCGCCTTTTACATGCGCACGGAGCACCTTCTGAAAACGGACCTCATTTCCATTTATCAAAGCTTCACATAACCGGAGGATTTTTCCGTTTGAGCGAAAGTTATCCTCCATATACAAAACCTTTGCACCAGGAAAATCATCCTCAAATTCGAGCATAAACTGACTGCTTCCTCCTCGAAACTTGTAAATGGATTGATCATCATCACCTGATACCACAATATTTCCATGGCATCTTGCAATTGAATAGATCATATCTACCTGTTCCTGAGAACTGTCCTGGAACTCGTCCACCATAATGTATTCATACTTCTCCGCATACCTCTGGGAAAGTACAGAATATTCATCAAAAAGCTCATTAACCATACTGATCTGATCATCATAATCAATGTAACCCTCTGCATCATACATGGCTTTATAACTCCGGTACACACGTATGATCCCATCCACATCGTACCTTTCCATATACTGCGTGCGGAAAGATTCTTCCCCACGTTCATAGATTTCCTCGAATTTACCATCAAGGAATCGGACAAGTCCATGCTCTCCTTTCGGATTTAGATACGACATTTTTTCAATCTTCGGCTCTTTTGTTAATGCTTTAAAAATTAGGTCGTATCTGTCAAGATCTTCAGCAAGTTTGATCCGCCGTCCAACATACAAAGGATTCTCCTTTAAAATGGAAAATCCCAATGCATTGTATGTCATAATCTGCGGCCGTCCGCTTAAACCGTATTGTGAAAGCTGTACTTCCACGCGATCTCTTATTTCCTTTGCAGCCTTTTTTGTAAAGCTTACAAACAGGATCTTGCCTGGCTTTACATGCACATCTTTAATCAGATGCATCATCCGGGCAACCAAAGAAGCTGTTTTCCCTGCTCCTGGGACAGCAACAACACACATTGGACCATTGACATGATTTACTACCTCCTGCTGCGACTCTGTAAGAGTAATTTCCTTTACAGAAGCCTTTTCAGTAGTGCATTCCGATTCTGTCTTACGAATAACACCATCGGTTTTACAGACATCTTTGTGCATACAATTAGAACAGTCGCGTTTTTCTGCTCTGGCCAACACAGATACCATCCGTGTAAGCAGTTTTTCAGTAGATTCTTTGGTAAAATCCGCCGAAATTACGTTTTTTTCCGGACGATGTTCAAATTTTGGAGCTACAACAGTTCCATTGTCATCTTTTCCCCGTAAATACCACAATTCAACAGAAAAATCTCCTGCGATACTGTTTCTTGCAGCAGATGTTGCAACAAGAAGCTCTGGTGAATTTTCCGGCAGATTTTCCGGCTTCCTTGCCTTTGAGCTCTCCGTAGGCTTGCCATAATGCAAAATTACACAGACCGTTTTTCCGGTCTTATCCTGAAAAACAAAATCAAACTTGCCACGAATTGTTTTAATGGCAAGCCCCCTGTAATTCAGTGTCCGGACAAAGTTATTCTCATAGAAAACATCCGTCCGGATATTTTCCACTTCACGCGTCTGAATATACTCATACAGACGCAGAATTCTCTTCATTGAATTCTCCTTCGCTGACATAAATTCAGCATCACAAGAGAACCAATCCGGAGAAAAACCTTCGTAGAATGTACGCACAGCGCCCTCTACATTCTCTTTGCCAGCCATAATGAGTTTTTTAACCTCATTCACAGCTTTTACAGAAAACAAAACTTCCTTAGTTCCATCATAGGTAAGCCCCATTCTGGAAAACTCGAAAGATTTCCTGCACATTGCCAGTTTCTTCAATTCCTTTGGCGAAATGGCAATATTTTCTGCAGCTTTTGATTTTGCAGCAGTATTTGCTATCATAAAAATCTCCTTTCCCGAATCCAACAATTGATCCGTAACAAAACATAGGATTTTGAGCAATAAAAAAAGCCCCTGCATTATGCAGGAGCATTTGAATCACTCAAATCCTGAAAACCACCTGACTGCTGCCAAGTGTAAATCTATATAAAAATAATACAATTACATCATATCACATTCAATTTGTGTTCTCAATAATTTGTTTAATCTTTATTTAACTTTTGTTATTTTTAATGCAAAAGGACAGGTACCATGCCTGTCCTTTTGCCGGAGAAATAATTAAGATTATGAAAAAATTACATTTTGCAGATTACCCATCTGCAAACGAATTATAGTCATAAACCCATACATAAAGTCAAGCTATACCCACAATTTTATTACAACTGACTACTCCCACAGGCAAGCCTGTGAGTTTTTCGCCATAAATTTATAACCCCAGGTGTAGCAAGACTACACTGAATCAAAAATTCCCGAAAGATGTCTTTATGCAGCATATTCCTTCTCATAATCTTTAGGATTATGAATATAATTAAAAAATCATCTACATGATTAACTTCTTTTCTCTCCGACAAAATGGAATTATGGGGTAATTCTTTGAACGGACAAAAACGCAGGCATTCCTTCTATAATGCTATAAGGGACAAAAGTGTCATCACCCGGCCACACTGTAAATCGTATATCTGTTGCTTTTTTGTAATTATAAATTATGTTACCACAGCTCCCGTCTTTCACGGGAGCCATCCTGACGCTGGCAATCAGATATCCTTCTTTTGAATCGTATGTCTTAAGATAGAATATTTTTGATTTTTTCCCATCACTGTATATAGTAAATATTTTCTGCAGATCCTCCTTTGAAAATTGAGAAATCCCATCTTTCTTTATCTGACCTATATTTATGTGTTTGTATAATTCTGCAAAATCTCCTGCTTCATATAATCTACCCAATTTAACAACCACGGCAGCCGCCGGATCAGTCTTCAAATCGGACAATTCGAGAGATTCTATATTATTCTTCCCAGAATCTTGATACACTGTATCTTCATCATAACTATCCATTTTCACTACACCGTTTCCTGATAAGTTCGTTACATCAACATTTGATAAAATATTATCTGTCTCTTCATTTTTTTTCAGAGATTGCCTCTTGGTTCCTTTACTGTGTGTTGCAACAACTGCCAGTAAACATAAAATTATTATACCTGCAATTATGAAAATTGTTCTTTTCTTCATCTCTTATTTTCCTTCCATTTCTGCAATCCTGTAAAACCTTTTGAAATCAACAGAATCAAAATTTCCCAGTATGTCGTCTGTCTGAGAACGAATATAGCATAAATGGTTACATCCGTATGGGAATTTTTCCGTAGCTTCATTTGAACACGTTGACACGACCGCATATTCCTTATTAAATCCAGCCACAACTCCCATTTGAATATCATTATCTCCTGCATTACCTGTTATGCAGATATCCCCTGTTTTCAGATTATTCATAGATATCTCCTGCTTAAAGGATTTTACTGAAAACTCTCCTTTGAGATCTTCCGGCGTATATCCAAGAGCATTTCTAAACAACCAAATGATATAACCGGGTCCGTCCACTCCATATCCGTTTTCCTCTGGATAATCACTATTGTCAAATCCATCTGTCTGCAGATCAAATCCAGTTTCGTAGCTTCTACCACCTTTAGAAAATGGAATTCCCTCATTAAATTTCATACAAAGTGCTGTTATATTTTCTTCCGGTGTTCCACCATACAAAAGTTTTTCCATCTTACTGTCTTCATTTAATGACACATCATTTGACCCATGACCAAGAATTTTTTCTTCGACTTTACTATACCTGTCGGTCACTTCCTTTTGCTCTTTCGCAGACATTTTATTATATGCATCCTCGGATATGCCCTCCCACAATATATTTCCATCGTTATCCGTGATCTTATGAAACATTCCGACTCCTTCTCCCCAATCTGCATCTTCCGTTCCGCTATTATCCGATTGCCCGGCCTGTTCTAAGTTTCCTTGCGTATCATACTTTGCCTGTGCACTATATTTATCCGAATCATATTTTTTCAAATTGTAATCCCTTTCGAATTTTGCCTTTTTATCATTGTTAGAAGCCAGAAAGAAAAGGAAAATAATAAATATTGCGGCCACAGCTGATGCCAGAATCACACAAATCACCTTTTTGCTTTTTTTCATTTCATATCACCTTCTGTTTTTAATACACTCAATCATTTCCATTAAATGAGAAAGGAAACCCATTTTTTCTTTCCCTTCCAGAATGAAAACCGGCTCCTGCCTGTATTTTATCGTATCGAAATGACCAAATATCAACAATACCTTCATATTCCTGTTCACTTGCCATAGCCTTGGCTATACGCTTAATGTCATATCCATAATGAGCCATACTTGCTGCGAACAGTACCGAATTTAATATAGAATTTGACGTATTGCGCAAAGAAATATGTGATCCATCTGAAAATCTTCCTATTAACACTGCTTCTGCTTCCATAAAATTTTCCAAAAATATTGTTTTTCCGTATTTATGCAAAGATCCCTTTAATACATCCATAGTAGGATGCATCATGCTTATTTCTAGGCAATGGTCCTTTTTCTCCTTACCCTGCAGCAACTTTCCAATACGAGCCATGGAAATAATTTCCTTCTCTATGTTCTCTCCATTTTTTCCTTGTAAAACAATTTTCCAAACACAAACAATATTTACATTATGATATTCCCCCCGCGGTACCGAAATTAAAACACCGGACTGATTATACTTGTCAAAATTATATGCGCATAAAAGATTTCTATTTGGCCACGGGGTTCCGGTTTTACACCGCTCCACATGTATAACATCTTTAAGATCTGGAATGTCAATATATACCTCTGCCTCTGATGAAACAAGCGCGTAAGGACAATACAATTTAGGTGTAATTTTCATTACAAAATCATTATCAAACGATTTTCCCATATGAAACTTTTCAATAATATCCTGATACCGTGTTTCTCTCTCCTTGCCGGATTTATCCCTATTCCCGACTACATCAAATCCATTGATAAAATCTGGTTTCAGGAAACAACTGTCCGGCAGCAGTATTTCTTCCAGGTCGAAATCCGGCTGAGCTTTCGTTTTTAATGAAATATCCTTTATTTCAAAATAAAAGAAGTGATCCACATTTTCTCTGTTCTCATGTTCTTTTTCACCTTTAGTCAGACACTCAAGCATCTTTTCCCCAAAGCACAAGATTGTGACATCATCAAAGACTGTTGGTTCATCTGTGTCAGATCGCTTTACTGCAATCCGAACTTTATCCCCCGGCTTAAATTTCCTTTTCAACATCTTCTGATTTACAATCTCATAATAGGGTTCCCCCCACTGGGGACTCACTCCTTTATGATATAGCCCTCCATTTGAACTAAACTGCTGCAACTCTTCTATCCAGGTCATTTTTATCCTCCCATATATCTGTTTTGCCTGATCTTCTATTTCGTATGCTATTCTCCTGGTCCATATATCGTAAACATAACCTTTGGATGCCCATATGAACAACATTCTGAATAAATAAACTGTGGGGTATATGCTTTTGCATAGTGTTTTTTCGTTGAATTATCATTCGGATCATTGACGAGTACCTTTCCATCTTTTGTAAGCCCCCGCAGACATATATAATGTCCATGCTTTGTAAATTCCTTCGTTGTTCCATATCCGGATGTAGAAACAATTACCGGATGACCAGCCTTTAAGGATGCGACAATTGCATCTGCATTTACAGTCTGCTGCACAGCCCGGCACCCAAAAGCCTTGCAGGCGGCCGGAATCATTTCCCATCTTTGACCAGCTCCTGGATCATAATAGCGATTACCGATAATATCCACAATATCGTTTGGATAGACACATTTCTTCGTCAGGTAAGAGATTACCATCGCTACCGAAGTCGCTCCACATCCAGAACTTGATATCGTTCCGCCACCAAATGGTCTTCTCCCCCATCTCGCATCCCATTGTGTATATAAAGGAATACTCATTCCACCGCAATTATTAGGTATTTTTATAGATGGGGTAACGCCTGTCAACGGTTCATAATTTCCACTTGCACTACCTGTTCCAGCCCCGTTATAAGCATTATTTTCTGGTAAGAAAGCATTCTTTCCATCATATTCAACAATGTCTGTAGCAATTGACGCTATATAATCATAATATTTAGGAATTGGCTTTCCATTTGGCAGAAGTCTGATAAGAGTTTTAAACCAATTCCCATCATATTTATTCCAGTAGAATCTAACAACTGTCTCCCACCTGTCGAGACGGATTACATAGTTTTCAATGATATTTGGCCACTTATAAATGGCATCATACCATGAACCCTCTACCTTATCTATGCTGGATATTGGCTCATACCACGACCACTGTCCTGATTCCGTGCTGGGATCTCCTGTAACCTGTTCTCCCAGATTTGGAAGTGCCGCACACTCCCCATAGGTATACTCCATTTTCTCATCTCTTACCACATCAAAATTATAGAGATATTTAGGTTCGAACTGCATTACAAGTTCTTTTATCTGATCCGTTGTAAGTGAAATTCTTCCATCTGCTCCAAGTGTTCCAAAGCCAACCGAAACATCAATAGAAGCTCCACCCACATAATTTCCATTATTTAAATCCGTATAAGTAAACTTTTTACCTGTAAAATAGGTTATAACCGTTGCCGCATAGGCAAGATGCGTGCCTGTTTTTACAGAATTATTCTTTATCCATTTCTTTACATTTCCCCCACCTTGGTTATATGCAGAGATTGAAAGTATTACATCCCCGTTAAATGTCTTGAAATGTTCTGATAAAATACGGGCACATGTATGTATCTGTGCTTCTGGATTCCATATATCCTCTTCGCCATATCCGAGCATTTTAACAGCATATCCTGTCCATGTTCCCGGCATAACCTGGCATAACCCACGTGCTCCGGCCGACGATGTAGCTTTCGGATTCCACCTGCTTTCTGTGGTTATTACGGCACGAATCAGATCTTCGGGCAAATTATACATTGCTGCATATTTTTCTATGTATTTTCTATATTTTTTTTCCTGCGAGGCTTCGTATTTATTTTGAGCTACCCATCCAGCCTTAAACGGTCCCAGATCTGTATTAGTTGTGGATGAAGCATCAGCCTGAGAATCCTCTTCGGAATCCTCCCCTCCATTTGAATCTTCTGTATCCGGTTCCTGCGTATTTTCCAAAATCCCAGAATTACTGTTATTTTTCCCCTCTTCAATCAGCTGATAGTTTTTGCCATAATTCTGTAGGGTTTCTTCTATTGCTGTAATATAAACCGTCTGCCAGTTCACAGAATGAAATTCATACTCATAATCCTTCGTTGAAACGGGATAATCCTTGTACACATACTCGACTTTGGTTTCAGTCTGCGTTGTTGAGCCAGATGAACCACCACTGGAAGAAGATTTACCGGACGATTTCCCGGCTGACTTACCGGATGAACCTTTTGAATTCTTGGCTGCTTTCTTTTCACTGCCTCCTGTACCATCATCTGACGTGGTTGTAGTAACCGTATATGTGTGTTTCATCTGGATTTTCTTATCTGCAGACTCATACGTTTCATTAAATTCCTTACAGGCTTTAAATATCTCCTTCAGCGAATCTCTTTCAATCATCATCTGATCAAGCATTTTATCCGTAAAAACCTTTTTATCGTCAACCGCTTTTATCAATTCGTCAAGGTTATAACTGGATAGATCCGCAAGATCAATCTGGTCTTCTATAAGCTTTCCTGTCACAGCATCTTTGACACCTGCAATTTTTTTTCCAATGGCATCTTTAATGATACCTCCTGTGAAATTTACGATTCCAAATAATCCTGTTGCAAGAATTATAATGATCAAGAATGGAAGTATGCTTAAAGCAAGAACCATAATAAGTTTTTTCTTCATTTTGCGCCCCTTCTTCAATTTTTAATGATTTTAGGAATAAACTATATGGTTTTGTCAATCCGAAAAAGAAAAGCCAAACAAAATCTGCAATGACTTTGTCTGACTTTATGAGAAATGTTTCTATTTAGGAAAAATCTTTCCATGTATTTTTCGCAGGAACAAGTCTTAAGCCGCTTCCACCAGCTTTCGGTGGCATTAACTTCAAAAACTCTCTTGCAATACTTCCTTCACAGTCACATACAACTGTATCCGACGTATAAATAGCATCCTGAAAAAGAGGATTATCCAGTGCACCACTGCTCTCTGCAAGATTCTTAAGTTGCACCATACCCTCCATATTTTCCACGATAAAGCACATTTTAAACCTTGTTCCGTATTTACTTCCGGCTTCTGTAATAGCATTCGCCAATTTTTTCATTCTCTCTATGATTCTTTCCTCATTTTCCTCTGCTGTAATAATTTTGGGATTATAGCGGAAAAATGATGGTTCCAAAATCATTACAAAACCATCCTCGCCGCCTCCGTTAAATTCAACAATCCCATATGTAAAAGCCCTAATCTCTTTATACTTATCAAAGCCATAATCTCCGTTTAATGCTTCACCGGTACAACCAGGAACCATAACCAGACTGGATGCAACCGATATTGTCGCAAGTCTCTTTAAAACCTCTACATCAACTCGAAATACCGCATCCCTGTCATACGCGGTATTTACCTGTAGCTTATTCCGGAAATAGATCCAGCCATACATCGTACATGAATATAGTACAATACGTTTCCTATCCTTTTCCGTAACATAATCAAAAGAACAAAGCAACCCTTTGTCGAGCAGCTTTTTTATTATTTTCCCCATCACATCCATGTTCTTCTTCGGATCAGCTCCCACACAAGGAATAAGCTTGTGTGGAAATATCTTATGCTGCCATTTAAGCTGATCAAGAATCATGTTGCGCGTTGCATGCCCGAGCATATGCACCGTCTGCAAGACCACAGCCAGACGAATACACTGATCTGGATCATCCACCTGATGGATCATGTCAAAAAAATCAAACTGACTTACACGGTGGGAATCTCCCTTGTTTACCCTGTAATCCATTTCGGGATAATAAACAAACCGTCCATCCTTATTTAAAGAGGTCGTCAGCTCCTTGGAGAGCGATCTTTTTTGTCCATTTTCTGTCTCCGGCAACGTTATCGCCTCCTTTACTCATTTACCTGCTGTTCCTTTTGTACATGCTTCGATTCCGGAACCTCATCAACTGTCCGCACTCTAAGGTCGTGGTCCTCTTCACTGACTTTTCTTACGACTCCGATATAATATTTTCCTTCTTCTACATGGATTCCAGTTTCTTCCTCTGGATAGTAACAGAAAACATTAATTTCCGGAAGTCCCTCAATTGATCCATAATAGCGTCCATCCTCCCTTCCGTTACACCGTACCCTGACTGTCATGTTTTTCCTCATCTTTTGTTCAATTCCTGCCCATGGATCAAAATCAATGGTATCTCGCCGCGAACATTCATATGCTGTGTCTCTTCCCCATATCTTTTTTTCTGTGACAACAACATCAATAACCATTCCCGGCTCTGCAGCATAAAGCAGTGATTTAGTATATGACTTGCTCCAGTTATTTTTGTGAACATATCCTAAGATCCCAAGGCCTCCGATGTTAATCACTGCAATGGAATAATCTTTTTGTTTTGTATCTTTGGTTCTTCCAGACACAGAAACGACAACCGCCGGTACACGGATATACTCCCTTTCCTTCAATCCCTTCTCGATTTCAGAAATCAGGTTCTCTCTTGGTCCAGAAAGCGCATTTACCATGGATACATGAACTTCCTTCTTTTTTTCATCTACTTTTGTAACAACGACCGGGCATGGAGAAAACAGATATTTTTCTAAGGCTTCATTGTATATTGGAGAGTGACTGAATCCATCCACATTTTTAGTAGACATTATGATTTTAATTTTCCCATCATATCCAACAAAACCTATTTTCCCCTGAAGAGCAGAAAACTGCACATCCATAATCTCCTTGCTATTCATATACTGTTCGTATTTTTTTATTGCGCTTTCATCGGATGCATTTTTAATATGCACTTCTCCGGAATACGTCCTTATCTTAATACCATCCTGAATTTTTTCAGTACCAGCTTTCTTATCCTTATCCAGATTTTTCTCTGATTCTGTGGATTGTGCCGTTAATTCCCCCTCTTTCTTCTTGCTTTCCTTTTTTACCTTTTCCGTTACTGCGGTATTACCTGTTTTCTTTCTTCCAGCCTTCACTTCCTCTTTTGGCTCCTTGTCATTTGTTGTACCTTCTACCGCTGTATCTACAGCATTCTCCTTCTCATTCACCATTTTTTCGCTCATAATATTCCTTTCTTTCCTATTTACCTAGGCTTTGTATCATACTCGGTGCAAAAACAATCAGAAATGTTATCCCGGTTACCGCCACCCCGAAAAACAAAATACAAAATTTCCTGATTTTCGGCAATTTATGAAACAAAAAATTGCCTAGAATAGCTATTACCCACCCGACAATGATAATACTGATTGCAAAATCGCAAAATTTGTAATAAATTAAATACCCTTTGTACAAAATTTTCTGCGTCAGGCCGTTAATTCCTAACTCCTGTGCTTCCGCAGTTTGCTGTTCTACAAGATCGTATGCCTGTGTAGCCTTCTCCCCTATCTTTTTCTGTGTAAGTTTTGCACTTTTTTCTGCATCCTTTTTTCGATCCGTGGTCTGTTCTTTTGCTTTTTCCGCGGCCTTTTGCTGTGCTCTTTGATCTTCCATCTGCTGTCTGCTTCCATCAAAACTGGCAGAAGGTGCACTATTTCCGCAACCTGTCAACAGAAACACAAAGGTTGCCAACATCAAAACTGCGCACATCATTTTCTTCATATCTTATACACTTAATAACCCCTTTCTTAATTTTGAGCGAATTATAGTCATAAACCCATAGAAAAAGTCAAGCCCCAAAAGTTACGCTTTATTACGATGATTTTTCTCTTCTTTATTTTCAGACAGAAAAATTGAAGGATATCTTGTAAAATTAAATTACTAAATCAAATTTTCCCTGAAGGCTGAACCTTATAATGTAATCCATCTCAAACTGTAAATTTGTTAGTAAATTTTGCAATGTAATACATATGTATTGTATCGTAGTGTATTACATTACAAAATATGCTATGCAAAATTGTATGTAAATGTTATAATTATTTAAATAAAAAATTTATGTAATACATTTAAACACTTTGTAGTGTATTACAGAAAGGAGAAGTTATGGCAGGAGAACTAAAACCAAAATCTTTTAGAATTGATGACATTACTGCAGATAAATTTAAAGAAATATCTGCTGATATTGGCGGAAACCAACAGGAAACCCTTTCCAAGTTAATCGAAGCCTATGAATTTCAAGCAGGAAAATCAATTTTAACCGATAAGAAAAGTGATATTGAACTGTTTGAGAAATATGTCAATTCTCTGACACGTATGTATATGGGTTCCCTTGAAGATAACCAAAATCTTGCAGAAACCATTCGCACAGAATTTGATGCAATGTTGAAATCAAAGGATGTCACAATTCAGGATTTACAAGAACAGCTAAAAAAGGTAAAACAGACAGAAAAAGAAGCAACTGATGAAGCAAATTCACTTTACGGAATAAATGAGGAATTACAAAGAAAAATTGAACTGCTCAAAAAGGAATCTGATGCCAAAATCTCAGATCTCAATATCATGCTTAGCGATAAAGACAAATTAAATCAGGCTCTCGCCACATCCTATGATGAACTAAAAATAAAACTGGAATCCATGATGGATGAGCATAAGAATTTTTCTATTTTATCTGGCAAATATGAAACCTTGAAAAAAGAAAATGAAGGCTTACGGAAAGAGACCGACAAAGCTGCATCCATCATAGAGGACATGAAATCTCATGAAGCGGAGGCTGTGGAACACTGCAAAGAAAGAATGCAAATACAGCAGGATAAAGCTCTGCTAAATGTTGAAAAGGAAAACCAGAAAACGATCCAGTCACTTAAAACTAAATATCAATCAGAAATTGATAAATATCAGCAGAAATACTATGAAATCTTAGAAAGATTTACGTTCAACGCAAGCAGCGCTCACAGCGGCACAAACAGCGGAATCTCCTGAAAATAAAACCGCTTCTTCATGATTCATCATCTTATATTTAAATGCAATAAGCTATCAAACCGCAATGAAAATCAGGTGGCAATTCTCGGTTAATAGATACCAAACGAGAATTACCACCTGATTAGCTATACTGAACAGAAGCATATTTCCACTTGAATTACTTGGTCATAATATCCATTATCAATTTTTAACCAAACGCATGTTTTTTTATAAGAAGATTCTGTTGATTTAAAAGAAACTCTTTCGATATTGTGAGTGTTTTTATGTTTGTGTTTCCTGGGCTTTCATACATCAGACGATTAAGACATTTTTCCATAATCGTTCTAAGAGATCGTGCCCCTGTCTTTTCCTTATAAGCAAGTTGAGCTATATAATCCAATGCTTCATCTTCAAAAAGCAGATCGATCCCGTCAAAAGCAAACAATTTTCTGTACTGGGACACGAGTGATCCCTGTGGTTCTACAAGAATCCTTTTTAATACATCCGTTGTAAGAGAATCCAATACCGCTTTAACCGGAAGCCTTCCCAAAAGTTCCGGGATAAGACCAAATTTCTCCAAATCCTGTGTTTCTACATATTTTAAAGGGTTTTCACATACATCTTCTGAATCCTCAGAATCCTTCAAAAAACCAATGTTCTTATTTTTTTCGCCTAGACGTTCTTTAATGATCTCCTCAAGATCAGGGAACGCGCCTCCACATATGAATAAAATATTAGATGTATTCACTATTTTTGTAGAATTAGTAAATGTTGCCACTCCTACGCTTTTTGGTGTTGTCGTGATTTCCACCTTACAACCTTCAATAAGAGGGAGCAACGCCTGTTGAACCCCTTTCCCACCTACAACACGCTGCGTTTCTGTAGATGAGCTTGTCAGTTTATCAATTTCATCGATAAAAACAATACCCGACTCTGCTTTTTCCACGTCGTTCCCCGCTTCCATAAGAAGGCTTTGGATGCAGCTTTCCACATCATCACCAAAATAGCCCGCTTCTGTGAGTCTCGTTGCCGGCACAATAGTCACTGGAACATCCAAAATTCTAGCAAGTGTTCTCACCAAATGGGTTTTTCCACATCCCGTCTGTCCCATCAATAAAATATTCGATTTTTGAATGTCCGGATCATTTAGATTTATCCTTTTATAATGGTTATAGCTTGCCACAGCTAACAGTTCCTTCGCCTGTTCCTGTCCTACCACATATCTATCGAGCTGTCTTTTGATTTCTTTGGGATACAAACGTCTCCTCCTATTTTCCTTATTTTCACCCGATCCCATAAAGTCATTTGAGAAAAAACTTCTTTCCTCATCAGATTTTTTAATTTCGCCAGTATTATCCCATTTTTCCCCATCAAAGATCATGTTCAACTTTCTGCCGCAGGTAGTACATATCTTTTTCCCTTGATCAAAAGTAATGAGATCGAAATCATCTTTCTGATCTCCACAGATGCAGCATATATTTTTTTCTTCTCTATTTCTCATATCTGGTCTCTCCTAACCTTTTGATTTGTTTTGTCCTGATTATTTAGAATTGGTATGAAAGAAAAATAACACATTTTGCTCCCAAAGAAAAGGAAAATAGCGGAACAACTTCAAATTTTATTCATAAAATAAAATACAGCTGTCTTGCCGGCAGCTGCATATATTCCTCATTTATATAATTTTTTTATATCTGGATGCGGGTGATCTATATCAAGATCCGTCCACGAATATGGACCATTCATAAAATTGACATATATATAATCTTTTAATTCTTGTATACGAATAAGTCCTTTCCGAAAGTCTTCCACTAAGAAGGAACGGTGCCATGGTCTGTCAGGCGCAGTGAAATATTCGCATAAAAGGAAACATCCCTTATATCCCGAATATTGTTTTGGCCGGCATATTAGCCTTTCCGGACGTCCTGGACTCCCCTGCTCACCAATTTCATTTGTTTCATTTATGAGATATATTTTACCAATTTCCGGTACTGGTTTATCATAATACGACTTCATAGAATTTGAAACAGCACGATCTCCGTGTATTCCCACGAACCTGGCCGCAGACATTCTTTTTTTATCACATATTATTATTTCATCATTTTTATCCAAAACGTTCCTCCTTGCACAACATATATGTGCCATTTATCTAATGTATACTTTTTTGCATTTACAGGCAAAATAATGCCTTATTTTCGACATCCTCTTTTTCACTTTCCCCAAGAGTGGAATTATTAAGAATATCCAAAAGCATTCCCTTAAAACCAACCGATAAAGATTTCATCTGGAAAGTTCCATAGTCAAGTTTTAAAAATTCCACAAAATCCCCTTCATTTTGTGGCACAATATATACTTTTTGCGGATTTTTAAGTTTTTCACCAATATATCTCCAATATTCACTAACGCCCCAAATTCTTGCTTCCCTTCCTGTTCCGTCATAGACATAGTTATATGTCCCAGCAGGTGATTGCCCAATACACTCATACATAATTGCAAGCTTTGTCATGGAAGATCTTGTAGAGTTAAAACACATATATACCTCATTAAGATAATTAGCATATTTCATGTAGTTGCAAAGTGAATTATTTTTATCGCAGAAATCATCAAAAATAATAACGGTCTTATATTTATCTATATTTTCTACGAGTAAGTCCACATTCTTGGTAAATGTAACCTCGTGCATATTTTCCTTCTCATTTTCCACGCTATCCCCATATACTCCTATAATGAGTGATGAACTGTTTGACAAATCAACAACTAAAACCTTCTCCCTTGACAACATTGCAGAAGCAAATCGACAGTATACATCTGCCCTGTCCCCCCAAAAGGCAATCGCCTGTTGGCTTTTTATCTTTCTTTCTTTTTCGTGCTTTATCAAGGTCATTCCTCCCATCTGTCAAAATTTTCACAAAAAAAGAAACTACTAATTTTATACCATTTATTTTATATAAAATCACATCTGACTTTTTTGCATTTTTACAGTAAAAGTATTTCTTTCATTATTTTCCTTACTTCGCGTGGCATTTCCAATGTATCGTACATAGGAAGATAACAGGAAAACATTCCATTCATTAAATTTTTCAGATCTCTGATTTTTCGTCCAGTAACATTATTAAATACAAAAATCCACTCTGCCGTTTCTTCATCCGATAAATTTTTCACAAAAGTAGCGAGCAGTCTCAGATACTCATCGTCACCCCAGCACATCATAACCTTATACTGCGCACGCTTAAGATCCGCTATCTGCTCAGATTTCAAATCAGAATATACTCCCCCATCAATGATCACATACTGATTTCTTCCATAAGAGCTTTCATAGTCGCTTTCAATTCGAACCAGTTCTATTCCTTCATCAACTTCTGACTCAATTGCCTCTGGAGATTGTGTAATCACACATGAATCATATCCTTCCATGTTCAGATAATTTGCAATACCGGATGAAAAATGCGAGCATCCACATCCATGTTTTAAAGATGTAACAAAAACTGCGGCAGTACCTATATGATTCTTTCTTTCTCTTCCAGAGTTATCGTCAACCCTTTTCCTATTTTGCTTTTTCTCCTTCTTTTGGCTTTTTCCAGTTGTATAAACAGAAAGTTCATTTTTTAAACTTTCATAACATTCTCCCGAAAATGGATTGTCCTGGTTTTCTGCAAATTTACATGCACTACCTAAATTTTCCCACTTAGGATCACTTCTTTCTCTATCGGACACCCCTCTGATAAGGTATACAAAATCAGCATCAAGTTTTGAAACCTCCTTCATAAATGATTGCAACTGTCCCTGCTCCCACGGAGCTGAACCCGCAACCACAAATCTTTTCTGGCATTGTTCAATCATATCTTTTATATTTCCAGCATAAGGTCCAAAGTCCATTACCACAAAATGATACTCATGAGGTGTGAGTATATCCTGTACTCTTGATATTGCATCCGGATAATAATCTACATTGCAATAAGAAAAGAAATTTTCTTTCCACTTAACACTCTGATATTTTGCAATTGCATTTAATGACTTACCTTTTGTTTGAGAACAGTCTACAAAGGCAACCCGATAACCATATGCAGCCAGATACTCTGCTGCTATAATCGCCTGATGCGTAACCCCGCATCTCTTCTGTACGCCAACAAAAGCTATTTGTACATTGGAAAGAACGTCTGATAAATCAACCCCTGTCGATATTGAAATGTTCTTCGAGCCACTATATTCTGGCTCTGCTTCTTCTTTATCCTCTTCCGGCTCATCAATATCCTGCTTTTTAACTATTCCAGCTATTTTCCCTTGAGTTTTCTTCATTAAAGATTCAATTGCGGAAAATCTGCCTCCTACCTCTTCTTTTCTTTCCTCATTTTTTCCACTGATGTTGTTATCATTTTCTATGTCGTTTTCTTCATTTTTTGGAAAATCAGATGCCTCCGTAAGAACACCTCGGTTCAAAGGTATACTCTGATCAATAACCTCCTGTATTTCATACGGAAGCATTGATTTAATAGTAAGGAAATCTGTTTTGCTTACACGTTCTTTTATGTATACAGCTCTCTCCGGTAGTTCATCTTTTTCTCCTGATAGAATATATTCTACACATTGCTCTATATTGGCTCCATTTGTATTTTCCATGGCATCCTGGATGCGATAATACGACTTGGCCAATTTACGGCTACGTGGATCAACGATTAACCGGGCAACATTTTCACCCATGGCATCCTTTGCATATATTGCATTGTATATACCAAGATTAAAAATCCCAAGTATTTTTTCCGTACCCTCTGTTTCATTGTTTAAAATTGGAATTATTGTAAGATCATTTTTAATATCAATGATTCTTTCAAAATCTCCAACCTCATAAGGACTTTTTGCTTCCAGTGCCTCTGAAACAATTACAACAGAAGTATCTGTGTTCTCCTGCAAATAACGCTCTACTGCGATTTTACCTATCCGGAGCGCATAAGATTTTATATCCGCACCCATTTCATTAGCCATTTTGACAAATTCACGGGCATCTGCTTCCTGCATCCCATATACGCCTAATAATAGCTTCATATTTCCTCCTGTCAAATTAAAAGTTCATCTTTTGCACATAGATTAGACATAAACCCATAGAAAAAGTCAAGCACCAAAACAAAATCCTTGCAAATTGATTCATATCTCTTGTAGATCACCCTCAATATATGATATACATTTATATAGAAGAAACTCTTTCTTAAGGAGATATTATGAGTCCATTATCAACGAATTACACTAAAGAACAGCAAGAAGAAATTTCCAGTTTACGCAACGAATTATACGATTTGCGCCAAAAAAGAGATTACCTAATACACAAAATTGCGGCAAACGATCACTTTGCCCGCGCGAATGGAACAAAATTTCCATCAGGGAATATCTATTCCAGACATTATGTGTATGATGATAAGCTGGAAGACGAGAAAATCACCGATTATAACAACTGGAAAGATACATTCTTTTTCGTTCATAGGGAAATCGCATCTGAGTTAACACGATCAGTAATGACTAAGGAATTTATGGATCAGTTAGCACTCTCTCAAATAAACAACCCTTTTCGCAGCAAACCTGCTGATTTTGCATATGGGCAATACCTTTCATCTGTAGAAGTTGCCTTCCCTGATCCAGCTGGTCCAAGGCTTCTTCTTGCTGATCCCTGCGGCTCACTGTATACAGATCCTATCCCGGAGCTGACTCTTTCTGATGCGCAAGAGCTTGTAGGGAAAATAGTGATCGCCAGGGTCGGACATCAATACGGTAGTGACCGTCACCCTGTCAAGGATTTGTTTGATACCGGATATTTCAAATATGATCCTGCCTTAGATTAAAATGCCCCGCAACTACGATGTTGGAGACCTCTTAGCACATATAGTAAATCATTTATGGTAAAATTTATTATAAAAAGAAATGGTGGTTGATAATAAAACCAACCACCACAAAATAAAATTGTTCACTATGCTAAAACCTTCAATCGAACTTATATTTCCCGCCATATTTGCTTGTGAGAACATCAGGCGCAAAATTTTTATCATAATAATTATGTAATGCCGTATTATTTCTTTCCCTCAATTCATTTAAAATCTTAGGGTCCATATTTTCACTCTTCACATTCACATTTTTGTCAAGATATGGCTGTGATAACTCCATTGCATGCTTAACACAATAACGCGACATTTCTTCCTTCATTTCCTTCGGTGAAGCATCCATCTCTTTGACAGAATTATATACACCATCCATATATTTTTCCATATCGGCATTCTGATCGCTCGTCATATATTGCTGAAACTGCTGTAAGTTCATAGCTTTTATCTCTTCATTGTTTATACTAGACATGGTAGCCTGATATCTGGACTGAACCAAATTTTTAATATAATTTTGCATTTCCTGCGGAGATGATTCGTCAACACTCTCTCCATTGTTGTCCGCTTGGCATGTATCAGGTATTTTATCCGCAATTTTACCACCAACAGCTGATCCTGCAAATCCACCAATTGCACCGCCAAGTGAACCACCAGCGTCCATTCCAATGCTCATTGCTTGTAACTTGGTGGCTGGTGAAAAGAATGTTGTTGTCATTCCAGCCAGCGCTGCACCACCTGCCATGCCACCAGCCCCAAACAATGCTTTACCAGCTGCTCCTCCAAATCGCATGTATGCTCGTTTTCTATATAGTTCTGCTTTTTTTGCCGCCGAAAGCTCTTTAAATTCTGGACTTTCAAAATTAGATGTATTTGCATATTTCTCAAGAATATCCTGATCCACACCCGACTGTGATCCACTATCACTTGTTTTCTCTCCAGCACTATCTTGAAATATAGCATTCTCGGAATTTTCTCCAAAAGATCCCATGACAGCCGCATGCATTGCTGATAAATTTTCCGCACCTTCAACATAAGAATTTGCATGAGGCATTTCCATTTTATCAGAAAATACACCCACACCATCATCACAAGCTTGTACCCCAGAGTCAGTTTTCTGATCATATTGCTGGCCATATTGCTTATCATAATGATCTGATGAAGTAACCTTCTGATTATTATCTCTTTCGCTCTGCTCCCTATTCATTTCAGCCATGGTGAAATCATTCTTTCCTCCGGCAATTCCTCTACCAATTCCAGCTGCAAGTCTTGCGGTCCCGCCAATGGCGCTACGCGCAAAACTCATAGCTCCCATCATTGTAGCAATTCCCGCCATTTCCATTCCCATACTTGTACGAATTCCCATGGCTCCGCGTAACAGCATTCTTGCTGGGATAAGCATGGAACAAACGAGCAACTGCAATACATGTATAGCCTCCGAATTCCCTAAAACTCCAAATGCAAGAGGAATAAATAAAAGAACAACATCTAATATTGGGATAACCATAGAAAGAAGAATAGATTTCCACCATTCCCCAAGTGCTTTCCTGTCAAATTGTGTATTCATGCAAACAAATGGAAATGAAAAAAAATACACAACATAAGAAATGGCTAGTCCCACATACTGAATACCAAAATAAAGGTTCAACATCATTGATCCAACATACATCGCTGTATTCATAAAACTTTGTTCCGCATTTTTTCTAAACATATCAATAAGGCTCAATGAACCAACATCCAAGTTTAAAACATTTTTTCCCAGAGAAACAGCTACTGCATATAACCCAACATCTCGGATATACAAAAAGACATCCACAAAATAAGGCATTGCTGTCAGCATAACAACTGCAAGTGCAAAGGCCCCTATAGCATCCTTTAACGCTTGAATTGCACGCTGTGACCCTCCTGCATATGTAGCGGCAGCAAGTTTTCCCATAACTATGACCAAAATCAGAATATATATAATATTTCTAATGGTTTTGTATGCTGCAGCAGCAATTATTCCAAAAGGATTCCCAGGTCTCAGTTCAAATGTGAAAAGTGCCACATTATATCCGTTCATTGCAATCCCATGACCACCTACTCGCCCTAAAATAACAGTATCCAAAGTCATATGAATATTATTGAAAAATTTGTATCCCCAATCGCCTATTGATTTAAAAAAAGCAATCAGAAGCCCTTCAACAACACCAGGATCTTTGTCCTCATCTTTATCTTTTTTTATTTTCTGTGCATCGCCGTCGTATATGCTATTATCTAGTCCATTTGTCCAACTTCCCTTTGATGCCCCATCTGATACTGATTCTTTATCCTCTTTTTTCTTTTTATCATTTCTCTTTTGGGCATTATTCAAATCAGCACCAGTATGCTTATTTAGATAATCAACCCAATTTGCCTTATCATAATCCGTTGTTTTATCCCCCGTGATCAATTGATCAAGGGTTTTCTTATTATCAGACGCAGTTGGTATGTTTACTAATCCATCCTTTGCAGGTGCCGAATACGATGCATAAGCAGAAAATACAGGAACAGCAAGAATCCATGTCATCAATAACATCGTTATAGTCATGCGTAATTTGCTTTTAAATCCTTTTTTCATGATAATCCTCCTTACGCCACGTTGCTGTCGCCTTTATACATCATCCGGATTTTTTCCATATCCGTTTCAACAATACGAGATTCCGAGTCCGTCAAATAATCAATTTTTATGAATGCAACCTTCGACTGATTATCAATCAGACATACTTCTCCTTTTCTTTCCTTTTGATCTTCTTCATTGTCAAGATCGCCTCCAAGATCACATACCATATCTATTTGACTTGACGTAAGAGGTGTCGCTTTTGCAAGATACTCTTTATCCTGAAAATCCTGTTTCAGCAAAATGATGGTAGTAGCCTGCTTAACAATACTCTGCGTCTCTTTATATCCATCAAAATCTTTAAGCGCCTGTGTGGCAGCCCAAGGTGAAACATGACGTTTACGATATGTACGATAAGCGTCGTCAATAAACTGCCTTGCCTCCGGATAACGGAATCCTCGATGAATCTCATCAATTAACATAATCATCTTCTGAGTTTTTCGCGGATCAGCAGAATTTTTCTTAATAAAGTTTTCCTGCATAAAGTCCATGCATACAAGAAGGGCGACACTTCGTTCTTCTTCCGGAATCTGCGAAATATCAAAATTGATATGTGGGGTATCAAGGGATGCCTGAACCGTAGATTGCCCATCAAAATAGGGCTTTGTTCCGTGTATCTCTGCGATTTTTGTAGAGCAATCCGTGCATGAACCTTCAAAATCTTTTTTTAAAGCCTCAAATTCTTCCCTGGTATAAAAGTGAATACACGAAGGACAATAATACAGTTCCCTTACATATTCCTTCATCGAATCAAGGATGATTCTATAAGGTTCGTTATAAAAATCATTTGTATTTTCTTTTTCCCATATAAGAATTTTCTTATAAAAATCTGTAATCGTCGGAAGTTGCTTTTTAACCATTCCGGATGAAAGTGCTCCATTTACAACATGTTTTGCCTTTTCATAAATACTTTCAATCTTCCCATGGTAAATTCCACGATCGTTATAACATTCGGTTATGGCATCAAGAACAATCCTTTTGATAAATGTTTCCTGTGCAAACTGTTCAATTTCACGTCCATCCTTGATCATGGTCATTATCAGACGCAGCAGATTGGATTTTTTTGTTGCAAGATCCAATACCTTATATTCTGTCTGTGTCATCTCATCGAATTCATCTGTCACATCCACTTCAAACAGATTTAAAATGTTCTTTGAATCTGGTTTTAGCTGGTAATTTATCCCACCTACAGCTTCTGCCATGATAGAATACTCTCCACCGGTTCCCCGTGCATCAAAGTCGATAGAACGAATTTTATAACCGAAATCAATGTATCGCGTAGCCCACATTTTAATCGTTGCACTTTTTCCTGTTCCTGTTTTTCCGGAAAAAATCACTCCGTATCCACTATGAGAACTGTCGTATACATCGTATAATACTGGCTGCCCTGTATTTATTACATGCCCCGCAAATATGCCATTTTTATGCGAAAATCCACTACGTGTATGATTAAAGATATCAACAAGGGCATTTTTATCGAAATAATGCCATTTCACGGGAGTTTCACTTATCAGTCCCTTTTTACCGACATATACCCGGTTAGTAGGGTACCCACTTAAAAAAGCCTCTGGGTGCAGCGAATAGCACGCACAACATTCTACTGTCTTTTCACGGGCAACCATATGAAAATCACTCACGATACGTCTTAGTTTATCAAGCGTGGTAGCCTGCAGAACATAAAGAAAAGCAACCATAAATAATCGGTTATCACCTGTTTCAACATCCATGGCGTACCGTTCTGCATCTGCCATCTTGTTATTTACCTTACGGTACCGGTTTCTGTCCCCATCTTTTTCTGCCGCAATGGACTCTGCATCCAGCTGATTGATACGCTTGTCCAATTGCTTTTGAGAAGCACCATCTACAAGTGGCTCGATGAATACCGTAGATGTTACCCCCGGAAAATTAAACATGGATGCATATGTCGATGCAAACTGAGAGCCTCGGGGAAGCTTATCAACATAAAAACACATCGTATACAGTTCCACCCCATTATCATCAACTACCATATGATCCAACGGATTCGGATTCACTCCAAGAGGGGATACCAGTTCTTTTACAGTTTTCCTTGATTCAAAGAAAAGCTCCATTTCTTCATCTGTGTGTTCTTCCCCACCCGAAAATATAATCTCTTTCTCCTCGTCTTCCTCTTTGTTATCTAAGAGTTTCTTTTTTCTTTTTAAATCTTTTTTTACTCTCCGGTCCTTTGATCTAAACAATCCCCTCTCTTTTGACTTCGAAGGATTTTTTTCTTTTTTCACTGTTTTATTAGCCATGTCTGCTTTCCTCCTATTCATCTTCGATCAGTAATTGACCAGATACAGAATCCTTTATCATATTGGCAATATTGCTATTATTTGATTTTTCTGTCTCAGAATCTCCTGTCGTGTATGAATTACCGTCCTCAGAATCAGTGGACTTTTCCTGCTCCCCAACTTTATTTTTAACAGGATGGGATTTTACTTCAGAATCGTTACCATTTTCTCTTTCCTGTCTTAAACGATTTTCTTCCTCTTCTGCCTTCCGATACACTTCTTGCAAAGAATCCAGCGCTCGCTTCGCAGCCTCTTGTGCATTCTCATGAATATCTTTCATATATTCCATTTGGGAATTAAGTGCCACCTGATCGACAACCTGCTTTTGGAGATCATGAAGAGAATTTGAAGTGTTAATGTCATCAAAAAAAGAACTATTTTTTATATCTTTCAGCTTAAATCGCGAAGCCGATACGGGAGATGAATAAAATCTGAACATCTCAATGAGTTCATCCGTTTTACACCGAACAGCCTTCACATGACTGTTACTGAGTGCATGTATCATGGATGATGCCTTCGCGTTCAGTTCCTGCTTTGCACGAGCATATATTTCCTCTTGGGTTAAATCTGTCGAAAAATCCATCGGATCATACTGCCATTCAAAAACATACGTTTCTACCGGATCAGGCAAGACCGCCCCGGAAGAATATTTATTTACAACACGTATCTCATCCTTAATGTGAAACAGTCGAAATTTATATGCTTCAATTTGTCTTTCAAGCTCTCGGATACGCTTTTCATAGATTCCCTTATCTTCATCAGATAAATCCTTTAGCGTTTCCTTCAAATGTGATGCAATATCTTTAAGCTCATCCCTTACAGCCATATATTCAGCTAATACATTCTGATAAACGTCCTGATATATCTTTATGGTGTTTTCCAAATCAACAGGTTTAGAATACTGCCTGTATGATATAGGTTTATTGATCGTACTCACAAACCCATAATACGACTGACAGGTAGCTGCCTGAACCGCATAATCTTCGTCGTAAAATTCAAATCCGGAACACCTGAGCACCCCAACGAATCTCTTCCCATTTTCAAGAGAGATCATGTCATCTTTAATCCCGTCCTCATCGATTTTTATGTAATCCTTAACATTTTTCCTGTCGAATTCGGCATAGTCTGTATCGTCTTCATCAAAACTTACTCTTTTTTTCTTTCTGCTCCTATATATAATCAGGAAGAAAAGGGCGGCAAATACCGTAATGACAATAAGAATGCCTGTCATAATGTTATTTAACTGTTGAAAAATATAACTCACTTTTTACTGCCACCCCCTCTGTATCCCTTAACGTATATACATCTGTTAAAGTAACGTATCAATCTACGCTTAAGGATTCTGACAATTGTAAGGTTTGCCCCTTTGATATACTGTGTCTCCGGAATCGGATAAGATGCAATAAAAACCAATCCAATGGTTATAACTAACCCTATTGTCACACCAATAAGAGAGAATCCGATCAACCCAAATAATTTAAACAAAAGATACGTGATAACTAATCCTGCAATCAGGTATTTCAGGGTTGTTTTTGTAAAAAACTTAAACCATCTATCTTCATCTGTGAATTCCGATGGTATCTGGTGCCGTAAACCCAAAATAAATTCCTCCAATCAAATCAATTCTTACAATTTTTTTAAACAACTTTTTTGGAGATGGAGAAAATGATTCCAGCGATCCAAACAAACCCAAAAATAACAACACCTATTGCCAGTTCAACCGCAAGTTTTTTCTTTACCTCATCAAGTTTTTTCCCATTTTTTGCAATAGTAAACTGAAACCCGCATATAGTAATCGTTAGAACAATGCCTATAATCCCTATTGTTTTTAACAATGAATAAGCACTTACTGCAGTTGCCCGTAGACTTTTGTTATCACTGATATTGTTGTCTTTTATATAATGAAATGGGTCCATATCCATCCCTTTTGAATTGGTTTTTAGCAATATTCCAATATAAATACTGTCAATTTTTTCAAATACTGATATCATATCTACATCTCCAAAAATATATGTTTACTTATTTATCCAAGCGCATTACCAAACTGCATTGCCATTGTAGTAATAGATACGGCTGCTACGATTACTGCAACACCAATTACTGCCCATAAAAGTCCGGATTTACCCTCTTCCTTGGTATTACCCTTGCTTGCCGCAATTTTAAAACCACAAATAATAATGGCAATTACTGCACCCACAAGACAGGCTGTTCTTACGAAAGTAATTCCCGAAATTCCGGTTTCCTGTACTGCTTTTGTTGCCTTATCAAAAGCTCCATTTCCTTTTGACCCGTCTGTAAGAAACGAAAGATCATTTCCAGCAGCAAATACCTGCGTAACTGGCAGGTTCATAACAGCAAAAACCGCAAGTCCTGCCTTTAACTTAATGTTTTTAATTTTTTCCAATAGCCCTTTTTTCTTGGTTTCCATTGAATTTTCCTCCTTTTTGAAATTTGACAAATCATAGGCTCAAACCCTGATAAAATGTCAATCTGAAAAAGAAATTTATTTTGGGTTTTATTTTTTATACTTTAAAGCGCAAATTTTAGGGCTTATACCAATATCTGCCATACAGAAACAGGTATAAGCCCTAAAATGCGGAAACAGCATCCGGCATAAGCCGGATGCCTTTCCACCAGATATAAAACTACTATTTTTCTGATACATTTTCCGCCAAATCCTTTGCCTGGAGATTCACCGGGCAAATATTGACAGAACCATCAATATTCGGACTTTTCAGGTGAATCAGGTCCTTGGCACCGTTTCCGCTGATAATCACTGTATCGGATAATCTGACTGCTGCACGACGCAAAAGCGATCCATCTACACCGATTTTAATCTGCCCAGAACAATCTGCTGCTTCAATATCCGCATGGTTTCCCTCATTAGAGATACTTGAGACGTTAAGCTTGTTATCATCTACAACAAGCAAAATTTTAAGATCGTCTTGTTCCTCTTTTCCCAACAAGGACACATTTATAGCCCCTGTCAGTTTATCCTTTGAAACAGTCGCAGAATAATCAGGCTGAATTTCCTGCAATACCTTTAATACATCGGGATATTTTGCTGCATTTGGGACAATAATGTAAAAATCAAGACCATCCCTTACAATCACCTGACGTTCGAACATCAGGATTTCAACCTCATCACTTTTAATGGAGGAAATAATCTTGCAAAAAAGTGAGTTTAATACATACTCTCTTTTCCCTAACAAATCATCCAATCCTTTTTCCTGCAATACCGGAGCATAAGCAACAGAAATCATTGAGCAATTTTCATTCAATGCACAGATACGCAGCAATTTTTCCCCGTTATTCCCTGATACGGGAGCCACATCGACTGCATTTGCGGCCGCTTTCTGATGACATTCCTTGTCCATTGCAACAGATCCAATAGAAAAGGCTTCTTTCAATGTAGCTGACGCAAATTTTGTATATGCATACTTTTCTTTCTTTGCGTCTGCCATTTCAATGGAAATGGCTTCTGACAAAAGCGGAATGTCCACACTTGCACTGCCACAGGAAATTGATAAAAATCCACCATTTTCCGGAATAGTAAGTTCAAAATCATCGTCTGCGTAAGTTCCAAGAGTTGATACAGAACTTGAAAACAATGCTGATGGGAAAATGAAAGTTTCACCACCCTTTGTGTCGATTTCGACAAGAACAAGTGCAGATGTCTGCATATTCCCATTACATGTTTTAAGCTGTGCAATGTTTTTATCACCGCTCTTTTTTTCTGTCACAAAAAGGGTAATGGTATCCTTTTCAGAAACCGAACACTTTCTTACAGCTTCTTTTAATGCGGCATTTTCAATTTTTAATGTACTCATAATAACCTTCTTTCTTCCCGCGCTAAGGTGACGGGATAACCTAAATATATATTTTTAGAGGATCATGTTCCTCTATGGAAAACTTAAATTCTAAAAAAGCGAAAGCTGTCCACTGACAACCTTCTTCTTTCCAACAGCTTTTGCCGTATGGAGATGAAGAACCGGAACTGACGATTCAACAAAGACAGTATCTATTACCCGGTCTGTGTCAGACGGTTCCTGTGATCTGCTATCATCCATTGTTTCAAACAGATCAAAAATTCCAAGCTGACCTGTTTTAATTGCATCAAATGATTCCGTTGGTGCTTCTTCTTCGCCAACCAGTTCTTTATACAAAAGCATCGGCTTATAATCCCGATACTCTGTTGATTCGAGATCCTGTTGCAAAACATCAAACATCTCCTGCAAATTGTTTCCAGTGATGCTATCCATGTTTGCCATTGCCTGCGCAAGCTTCATTCTCTCATCAACACCATTTGCCATTGCAGCAAGGCCCTCTGTAGAAAACTTTCCCTGTATAGCTGATGTTGCAGCCTGTTTTTCTGCGATCAACGAAATGACTGCCTCCTGCACACTTCCAGACCATGCAAGATAATAATTCCGGCATTCTTTCGTCTGGTTTAACCGGTAGGCACGTCTTGATGCCTGCCATGTGACAAACATGGAATATCCCAACTGATAAAAAATCAATGTAGGATAATTGTACTTAATCCCGTCCTTCACAAAACAGAAATCAAGACCCGTACTTACGCATCTTGGGTTCGTGATAAAAACCTTGATCCCCTCTGCGGCTTTTTTATGCATCCATGCTTCACGTTCACGTGCGGCCGGAGAACTGCTCTCAAGCACTTCTACCTTACCTTTCAGGTTGCAATATTTTTCAATGATCTCCTTCAACCTGTATGTGATACAGGTTTCAGGACTTGCTGTATATTCTGCGTATACAACTACATTTCTTCCCTCTGCCTGCTCTTTTCTTATAATATCAATGAGCCTTTTCTCTTTTGAAAGCAAAAGCTCTTCTTTTTCCACAGACTGAAACTCTGAATAATCATCAGGCTCTACAACAATACTGCCTGATACCGGAGATTTAATAGGTGACAATCCATACGGTTTATCCAGATAAGAAAGGGAAAACTGCAGCTGCGTTGAAAGCAGCGCAAACCCTCCTAGAGATTTATCGCGTGACGCTGTAGTCAGCTTATTTATCACCTGTAAATAGGAAGATTTCATATCCTCCTCTAATTCCGTTTCGTAGTGCACAGACACTACATTTTCTTTTAATTTTGGAAGATAACGGCTCATATCAGATAAATCAAGAAATGTTGTCCGGTCAAGCAGAAAATCCATAAAAATAAGCGGGGATATACCCGGTTTTACTTTTGGTCCCTGCGAGACCATTTTTCCTTTACAGCACTCACGAAATTCTCCGTCTGTCTTTCCTCTATATTCAAAAGTTCTTTCCACTTTTCCGTATTTCTCAGAGAACTGTAATTCATCCTTGTATTCAAATCCCCTGTTTTTCATACGCTGTGGCTCCAGTCTATACAATGTATAGAAAAGATGATTTGCCATGCCGCCTGCAATAGTTCCTGTAAGACACAATTGCTTTCTGCTTGCACGGATCAGTGCATGCATTGCATGTCCTTGTCCGGTATTTCCTCCTTTCAGGTCCTGAATCTCGTCAAAAATGGCTATATCAAAAAATCCCTTTAAATATCTTTTGATAAACTCCGCCGGAGCATATTTTCTGGCTCCAGATCTGTCTAAAACAGCAAGCGGTTGACTTTCCATTTTTATACAGGCTTCTTCCATGTGATCTTTATGTACCCATATGGTCTTTTTCCCCTTATGGGTCTTATTTGCCCAAAAGGTTGCCCGTATCCATTTCTTATCCCGGTTTTCTCCAATATTGGCCACATTTGGCTGCCATAAATCTTCACCACAAAAAACGCATTTTGCATTCTTTGCATTTGGTGCAGAAAAAGAATTGCAATCCAAAACTTTCTGTTCCTCCACGTCCTTATCAGGTTTTGCATAAGGAATAAGAATGCGACCACAAGTGGGACACACCATACCCGTCTTCTTGGAATATGTATCTCTTATCTCAAAACTTTTAGATCCACATTCACAGACATCCCCATACACAAGTGCCCCACACTCGCGGCATACCTTGTGGTACACTTTTCCTTTTCGCTGTTTAGTCGGCGTGGGAATACTCTGATAGGACAATTTACAGAAGTCCTTCGACAGAATAAAAAACTCTTTTCCTTCTCTCTTTGATCCATGCTCCCGCAGTTTAATGAGCTGTTTAAAATCTGAAATAACCATTGCTTTCGCAAATGGTATTTCCTCATTGATTTCCTTTGCCCACTTCTCTGCCAGATGCCCGGGACACATTACTATATTCCGATAGGAAATATTACTGTCAGATGCATATGCATCAGCAAGTGTCTTATCCGGATGCGACCGTAGCCATTTTCGGACAAAAAAACTCTCTGCAACGCAGGAAGCCATAAGTGTCTTCCCTGTACCCATTCCAGAGTTAATAATCGCATACCTGTGATTTTCAAGTAGTGCAACATCACCATTCACCTGCGCGATCTGCTGTGGATACAGTCTTTTACCTTTAACCGTAAAATCATGCACCTCCCCATCAAGGGAGCGTAACGGATGAATGTCTTTCTCCAGATTTTTTACAAGAGATGAACCATATTCTTTGAAATATTCATCCATGTTCTTAAACTGGAGTTTTCTCTGCCGGTTTGGGCTGATGCAGATTTTCTTCTCCGCAAGAAGATTTGATACCGTATTCTGCAGATCTGCTTCTTTAATAGAAATTTCAGATAGCCGCAGATCCGATAACATGACATCTTTCCCACCAATCGGAATTGATGTCGTAAAACTGTTTTCTCCTTGTATGAGAATACATCTATCCCATACTTTCTGTTCTTCACGAAAAGTATCATAAAGTGTCTTTCCCCACTGTTTTAAAAGTGGTAGATCAAATTTTGTCATGAGGAAATCATAAAATCTCTCATAACATCCTTCTTTTTCATATAAAAGAATATTTTCTCCCAGATCTGTATTTAAGCTGATCGCGTGGTAAAATTTTTCCTTTCCCACAACAACCGGCTGGATATAGGTCTGAAATTTCTGACCTTCAATTGAATAAAATTTTTTATCCAACTGGATGCCCTTCTCAAATGTCAGAGAGGCACCAAACGAGCGAACCTGCGAATTACTTCTATTAAAATATGAAATAACTCCAAGCTGTCCGTCTACATCTGTAAGGAGTGCAAAATCAAGATAAACAATTGCCCCTCCTAAAATTACTTTTTCCATAAAAACCTCTTTCTCCAGAATCTCTGGTTAAAAATCTGCTCACTATTCAAGAACAGTGATAGTTCCATCATTCTCAATAATATTAAGAGTGATTTTCGTAGAAGAAGTTTCAACACATTCTGCTTTATCTTCTCCTTTATTTTTCAAAAATTGATTCGTGACAACCTTGGCCACACCTCTTTGAAGATGCAGATCCCGATTTTCCTCTGATCCAGTAAGCCCCTGCCCTCCCCCTGATATTGCACAAAGGTATAACAGATCCTTTTTCAGCGGAATTGCCGGATGTCCTAATTCGGTAGCTGTATAAGAGGGAAGAATTCCTTTTTTCCCGATCATGAGATATAAATTGCTTCCCATCAGCCTTTTCCCAGCATTTTCTGCATCAAACTCACGTGTTGTAAAATACGTGAGTTTTTCATCACTCGATGGTGGTACCGGAATTTTTCTGTCAACTGGCTCATCAATCGTAGGAAGATAGGAAATGTTTGAAATTTCACTAATTTGTTCCTTGAATTTCTCATACCAGTCTCTCAGATATCCCTCCCGACTCCTTTTTTGAGCGATCACCACAACCTGATGATATTTTTCAAATTCTTTATCATCAAATTTGAAAACAGCTAAAGGTGTGAATCTCGAAAACAAACTTCGGAGAAACCTTTCCTCCTGCAATACCTGATAAGGAATTACATAAACCAGAATTCCTTCCGGACACATGTAATTGCTTATCTTTTCGAGAAAGCTTTTTTCCAGACGAGTCTTCCCATCTTCACCGACACCATATGGCGGATTGGAGAAGCAATAAGAAAAAACCCGGTTGCTCACCACAACTCCTGTGAGGAAATCCGCTGGCAAAACATAAAATCGTTCATCATCTTTTATTTTCTCATATGTGTTCTGGTTCAGTTCTACCCCATATATCTTTGGCAAAACAGTAGCTTCCTCCAATGTTGCCGCAATTGCGCTTCCATCACCAATAGATGGTTCGAGTGCAATAAATTCTTCTGGAAAATCCAGAAGTCTTCCGATACGTCGGCAATGCTCTGCATCGGTATAATACGCACCCATCTTCGCTTCATTAATAATTGTTCGCGAAAATGAACTCTGCCGGAAAATATTATTTTCCATATAAAACTCCTTTCCTGAATCCTCATTGATCCATTAAAAACATAGGATTTCGGGCAACAAAAAAAGCCCCTGCATAATGCAGAAGCTTTTGAACCACTCAAAACCCTGAAATACAATCTGACTGCAGCCAGATTTTAAAATATATAATATGATACATTTATATCATACCACACTAATTTTCAGTTCTCAATATATTTATTAAATTAAAGTTTAATATTCGTCTGCTATTTTAGTATATTTTCAATCCCTGCATTCACACATAACCCCCTCTGGCATTTCATCAGGAATATGTATTTCATAATCTGAAAAAGATCTTGGAGCCACCACACCATCCCTTTTGAAGATTTTTATAGAATCAAATAATTTGTATGATGGAGCATTTCCCCAAATGCTATCGTGCTTGAATATAATGAGTTTTCTCATATACATCCCTGCTCTCGAGGCTGAATGATCCTCCTCCATCATATTACAAATTGCACTCCATAATACTTCCAAATCATCCTCATTAAACCCTGTTTTTCGTGCAAGACTTGCAGAAATATGGCCTTGAGCAACAAATAAGCCATACGGAATAATACTCTTTGTTCCGATTTCGTTATTTTTTCTCCCCGCATCGTCCTCTTTGGTTATTGCTTTCCTTGTAATTGCAATGTCCATCGGGAAAATCGGATCAACTGATTTTGCAAAACTAAGTTGAACCGGTCCCTTAATCTGCCCACAATTCAACTTATCAATAACAAAAGTTGTCATCACAGCGCCAAATGCACGAATATCAAAATAATGACCACACATATAATCTCTCACCTTAAGCGATACATCTGGATCATTTTTTTTGACCGTCGCAATTCCACCATTTTGCTCCACCTTCAATGCATCGTATGCGGACTTATCGCTTCTATTTAATGGGGTTCCCTGCTTGATATATACATCATATCCTCTCTTGCCCTCATATCTCATTTCAATATAATCCCGAATTTTACGCTTTAAACAGACATCCGTGACAATTCCAGTCGATGTCTCCGGATCTATTCTCGGACGTCCTCCGTCATCAGGATTACCGTTCGGATTTCCATTTGTAATATCAAACACCATCAGAAAATCATATTTGTTCTTAAGCAGTTCACTCATCTTTATCAACCTTTCTCTTACTGAATCTCTTTTGCCTCTGGAAATAATACCCTAACATAAAACATCCCTGCTGCTCAAATGTAAGCTGCTGTGGAAATTTCCCTCCTATTTTATTTAATAAATCAGACAACATAGAATCAAAATATATCCTTTCAGCATCCTTCTTTAATTTTTTTAGGTGCCAACTGCTCATTTTCAACAGCGTTGGATATACCCGAGCCGGGATCATATATGCCGTGTTAAAAAATCGCATAGTTATTGTAGACTTTACTCCTGGAATTGCCTTTTCCTGCAAATGTTCACATACTGCAAAAATCCTACCCAATATATATGAAATATCCTCACATTCCTCATTCAGATCCACTCCAAGCACCTCCCTGGGACATTGCCCATTTCTTGTATAATAGCCTTTTATGATTGCCGCTTTTTCATATGATACTTTTTGTTCTGCATGAATCCTTTTCATCACACCATTTATAAGTGATTCAGGATATCTTTGTTTATTATAAATTGCAGTCAGCATTTCTAAAGGCAGTCTTTCTGTTACGGCCACCTCCTTACTTCCAGGTGGAAGTGTCTGTTTCAATATCCTCCATAGGGGAATTTCCTTATCTGCATCTACATATTCTGGCAGTTCAATAAAAAAATCCTTTCTAAAATCGTTCACGTTGTTTAGAAAATTTCCAAAACTGTTTTCAAGGAAAAAGTTGACAACAAGCCTTCCGGAGTTCGGTGATAATCCAAGCAGAAAAAATTTTCTTTCCATATTGATTTTCTCATTTTTCTCTGTCCATACATCAGCCGCATTTTGAAACACTTCAAAAATCTTTTCCTCTGCCGGATCTTCTCCCTCCAACCATCCTACTGCCGTTATTTTTCCAAGTTTTACTACATGTTTATGATCTTTTAAAAGATAATTTAGCGCCGTAGTATAGGCATGCGCTGTATACATTCCTATTCCTATCCCATTTGCTTTCTCTCTGTTGTATGACCAAAATGCCTGTTTATCATTTGATACAAGCGGCTGTCCCATGCTTGCACCATTTGCTATATCCATAATGTTTTTATGATTTCTGGCCTGTGGCTCTTTCTTTCCGGTAATTATGCATGTGATTTTTTCTTCTTTATTATACTGGGATTCGTATAATTCCTGCCACCTTTCCACAATTTCTTTATCCGATGATACTGGCTCACCGTTATATAAAAATACAATTTTTACTGTTGCAAGTTCATTTTCTTTTTCCAGAAGAAAATCATAACAGGAAAAACTATCCGGATTCCACTGCTGAAAGAACTTTATAACTGCACTTGCCGCATCACATGAGAGACCTTTTAAAAATTTCAAATGGTTCTTTTTTGATGCATTAAAATATTTTATCGCATCTTTTCCATTCTTGCTTACCCCCAACAGATATCCTGCGGTATCACACAAAAGATATGGATTAACCCCATTTGTTCTTTTTTTCTGCTCTGGCACCATCACATACGCCGGTATAGCCTCAATCCTTTTCCCCTTTTTGCTTTCCACTTCTCTCACTGCAAGAGGTTTTAGCCCTTTAGGTATACCATTTTTATCCAGCTCCAGCCCATAAGTTACTTTTGAATCCGTCCATCCCATCGGAGCAACTTTCCCCTGTTCAACAAGTGCTTCATATAGATTTACCAATTCTTTTATTACCATCATTGACTTTTCCTTATTTTTACAATCTAATCGATTTTAACGCCAATTTTTTCAAAATAAAATTGCACCGGTTCAATATGCTCCTGTATAAGCCCGTATTTAATCGCCAAACGATACTGAAATGTTTTCTGCAGATTTCTCATTAGTGTGCTGGTTAATGATTCCCGAAAAGCTTCCAGATTACCACATGACTTATAAAAGTTACACTGCCGACATGCCGGAAGCAGGTTTTTTTCCGAATACATTTCCTCTTCTGTCATTGTATGACTGACATCGTTGTTTGCATAAACAGATTTAATATGATCAATCTGCATATCTTCATATTTTAAATCACAGCCACAATAGGCACACCGATGGTTACATTTTTCGTATACTGCAAGCCGAGTTTTCTTTGGTATCTTCTTATGTGTAGACATTGCTTCGCCATCCCTTATTTTATTACATCAGCTTTTCAACATCAGTTAATGAAATTACACCATGTATCATTTCTGCATGAAAAAATGTCGGACGAATATTATCGGTCCTTGAATAATCATAGTCAAAAAACATATAACCCAAATCCTTTGTATCATCAATCGTTGGAATATTGTCACCACCATTCCACTCCCGAAAAGCAACAGGGAACTCTCTGCAACCAAAATAAGGTTCTGCGCTACATCGGCCTTTTTCAAGTCTCTTACGCGTTATTGCATAGAATTTTCCCGGTGTATCCTGCGGATTCGCATTCTTTGTCATTTGGAAATGCGCTTCCAGGACATAATGTACATTCTTTAAAGCCTTCGTTGTTCGCTGGGTTCGTTCTGCCACAGCATCTAAAAAGAGGCTTTCACATCCTCCATTCATCATTTTGATAGCTTTATTTCCATTTAATCTTGTTTTTACCTCATTTCTCTTAAAATCTACATATTTAATAGGATTAAGAACATAAATGCGATCAACCTTCCATTTCAGACCAGGATGCCAGTACACACAATCTAAAATGCCTCTTGCAGCTGATGGAGTAATCACATCATAAGATATCCTCTCAACTTTAAATTCAGGGCGAGTAAAACAGGCTTTGTCTCCCCAAACCTCAATCCGAATCATTTATACCCCCATTTCTCTGTGGTACATTTCCAATGTATCACTATAGCGAATAAGCTTAGCAGTACTTTCTAAAAACCTCTCAATATTGACAACGTTTTTCTGCGTGATTTTTTCAATAATCATCCCCATCTTTTAAAATAAAAATATTAACACTGGAATCATCCGAAATAAACCCATGTAGATCTCGTACTCGCATGTTTGCAATATTCCTTTCATCGTAAATATTTTATCTGCTTTTTTGCAGGTAGTTTAATTTTTTTTCCAATTTTGCATTACCGCCTTTGCAATGATGCATAAGTGTATCATCTATTATATTTTCTAAATAATGATCAGATTGCCGATTTGAACAATAATAAGATAGATTGGCTATATCCACCTTCCGATGTGAACAATATTTGCAGCACCTTAAATCGGATTTGACTCTCGCCATTGCGACACCTCCGCTCGCTTCTTTCCTTCTATTTTCTTTCCAACGCCCATTTCTTCGCTCTAGCTTCCGTTAATGCATGGTACCCATGTTCCTTCCGCCACAGTGTAAGATCTACCTGCCAGTTTTCCGGAAGCTTATCCATATATTTCAGCAGTATTGCTTTTTCTTTCTTTTCTCTTTCGTCAAGGTATTCGAGAGCCTTGTTAAGATACCGGAGTGCTGCCGCGTAATTTACATCGCATCTGCCGATCCGCCATGAAGTTACCTTACGGTTTGCAATGGCATACCGGAGACGGACGGAATCAAGGTAGGTAAGGTTTAAAAATTCCCCATTGAAAACTTCCATGTTTGCGCGTGCTTTCTTTTTGTGCGAATCGGTTCTCCAGTCATACCCACTGTCTTCTTTGACTTCGGAAATGAAGTAATGCCGTTCTGTTCCGACATGCTCTGCGGAATACACTTCCCGTCGGTAAGCTTTCTTCTCCGGACTGAATGATTTATATACGCAGTAAAATCCATCCTTTCCATAATATTCCACCTCCCACTTGGCATATTCCATGGCATTCTCTTCGGTTACTTTGCCGTAACCACGCAGCCCCATGTCGTTTTTAAGGACTACCGTATTCGTGGAAAGTGTAGGCGGTCCCTGCAGCTGTTTATACTCATTACGGATGTAGCAGGAAGTTCCGTGTTCTGAGGTTTTCTCATCTTCCCTGTGCTCGATCACCATGCACGGGTAATCCAGATACGAAAACTCCCATACTTCGTAACGGTCAATAAGGTTAACCGGGTATACTTTACAGTCGCTGATGCTTACATCGTGCGTCCGGTTTTTCTCACCGCGTCCTCTGTCATTATTGAATGCCTCATATTTCCGTTTAAAATCATTAGCATCATCCCTTGTAATCCGTTGCATGGTCAACACCAGGTCACCTTTTTTGATCTCTCCGTTGGAAGAGTCAAGAATATCCTTCCACGAACCATAGGTATTATCCTCAATCCACCCATCAGCCATGGAAAATACCACATACGGATTCGATTTTATGACCGTTACCTTCTCCGGGAGCCGGATCAGCTTTCCATCATTGATGATTCCCTGTAGCAGTGCAAAGATGAAGAAACGAGAAATCTTCTCTTCCCTGGAAGTTGACTTGTAAGTTTCTTCCGTTTTCTGTGATACGGTTTCTTCCTGTGGTGCAAAGAAGATATTTTCATCATGGATGTTAATACGATCTTCATCCGTCCACCCCATGTATAGGTTTTCTCCGTCTTTGACAAGGATACCGATGGTATGTCCATGGTATTTCTCGTATTTCTGAAGCATGTTGGCAAATTTTTCATGTTTCTTGTATCCAATACCGCTCCGGCTCACTTTGACAAAGGAGACTGCTTTCTCACCCGGACAGAACAGATCGCGCAGATCTTCTCGGTTCTTGAGAATATCTTCAAACAGCCCGGCATCATCCCCGTCCACGTCATACAATGCCAGGTACTTTCCAAGTTCTTCATCCATGTAGCGGAGTTTCTGGTAAATCACAACCGGAGAGTCTGTATCCGCATGCCCGCCGGTGACAAGCTGCGTGAAATCCACAACCTCTCCTGTGATACATCGGATGGCATAAATCTGCGTATCCAGCACTGTAAGCTGGTTTTCCAGTTTTTTCTTCTCCTCTTCCAGTTCTGCCTGCTTTTTCTCGATCATTTCCATGAGCGGGCGGTACTGTTCCATAAGCTGGCGCTTCATTTCTTCCAACTTTTCTTCCTGTTCCTGTTGTAATTTTTTCAGGGCAGTTTCCTGCTCTTTTAACTTTTCTTCCTTACTGTATATGTCTTTCTTAACGTCTGTGACGGAAGAAAATCCCTGACCTGCAGGAATAATGGATGATGCTGTTTCTCCTGCGATAGAACACATCTGATCTGGTGTATAGTCGGAGTAATCCTTATATTCATCAATTTCAAGAAACTGGCATGGAAGTATATATATTTCATTTATGTCGGCTCCAGAGATAATTGCAAACCGATGCTGATCATCCAGATAGAGAAGATTAAGAGACTGCCCGATGGACTGCAGGTACTCTGCCATTTCAAGAAGATCACTCATCCATGAGTCTGTCCGGTCGAGGCTTTTGGTAAGTCCCGGAATTCTCTCCTGCATCTGGTAAAATGCAATCTGCTCGGTATCTTCCCATTTTATATGGTGATAAGCAGCAAGTTCGGGCGACCAGTTTACTTTATGCCACTTCTTGAATTCACCTGATGCATGCCATTCCCTAAGAGCATTGATATCTTTGATATGTACTTTCCCGATTACTGAGAGGTTTCCCATTACATTTTCTCCTTCCTGTCAATCCACATCGATATGAAATTAAGAACAAACGGTGTGACGAGCATGATGAGCGAAATCACTCCTCTTGCATTTAATGTGAAAGGGATGAAATCACCTTTTCCTTTATAAAACGTGGTTGCACATGCCGTCATGAAAAAACAAATCATGCTTCTAAGAGCTTTTTGTAACATTTCCGGGTCTTCCTCGTGATGTCCGACTATATATTGCACAATTAATCTCAATGCAAAAAAGCCATCGGGATTGCAAACATTAATTTTGTCATTGTAATACTCATCTTTTTTTTCATATCTCCTTCGCTTTTAACGTTGATATTTTTAATTTTACTTTTTCCGATTGCTGAAAATTTCTCCATAAATTATCGTCTTCTCCTCGAATCAAACGAGAACAAAGTCCAATCATTTTTTATTTTCTAACCCCAAAGAGTCGATATTGTTATCTTACTGGTACAAACACAGGGAAAAATTCTTTCTCATTTTTTTTAGTTTTAAGATATAACTTTCCCTCCTCATAGGATACAGTGTAACTATCCAAGTCAATGCCATAAATATCAAAAGAGTCGTCCTGCTTTACACCATCCACATAGCAGATACCACCATCAGATTCATATTCAGCAATGGCTTGATCCCTATTTTTTTCTATTGAATTCATATATTGAGCCACCAACAGACCTATAGCCAAAATCAGTATAACAACAGCAAGAATTTCATATTTAATCTTTTCACTCATCCTAATATTCTCCTCCTTAAATTATGTTTTGCTTAATTTTCATTACAGATACACAAAGACCGTCCGTACTGTCATTTTGGATATTATATGGCTATTTCTAAAAATCTCCAACTAAAATAGAACAAGATATTATTTTTTGTTCTCATATCCGGCATCATCATAAATGTTTCCCGCGATACAAAGCCCATGCTTTCTACTCCAATAGCACAGATCTTTTACACTGTTTTTATCCTTTTTCCAATCAACATAAAATCCCAAATGATAAACTCCTTCTGAATCCTCCGGATTTCTAAATCTTCCAAAACACACAATACCTTCTCCCTCTATCTCTGGTGTTTTGACAATATCCCCACAAAAAATCCATTTTCCATCAACAGAACATCCGCTGCATTTACCAAGTGTTTCAGGGTTTATTTCTACTCGCATATGCAGACTTGGCATCCCAAAATCCATCACTTCATCATACGAAAGAAAATGCTTTTGCATTTTTTCCTTTTCTGCTGCATTCATACTTTTCCCATAAGGGAAATCTGTCTGCATAGAATAAAACCCCTCATACCATTTTGAACAATCTGTTTTTCCAATTCCTTTAGCCCGATACAGAGCATATTCTAATTTATCCATATTTTATTTCTCCTTCTAAGACTCCATACACAGATAATCCCAGGTCAAAACCATTTGTAATCATCGTCTGCCTGGTAAATATATTTCCATTTAAAGTCCGGACAAATAATACCCATAAACCCATAGAAAAAGTCAATAGCTATAATAAAATTTTTCAGCCATTTGAATTTATTGTAAAAAGAGCCGTTGCATTATTCGCAACGACTCCTTTCATATCATTCATCCAATTCTTTTATAAAACTCTTCTTCTGAAATTTCCTTATAAGGAATATTCATCGGAAAGTTGGAAAACTGCAGACCATCTTTAACCGCGTCCTGCATACACTCATATACACCCTCATGGTATTCAAATTCTCCACAATCTCCTGTCTCATTTCCGTTTTTATCATAGGCATATATTTCAATACAGCCTATGCACTCCGGATCTTCTGGTTGGGCAGATGACTCCATAAAACTGACACAAGTGCCATTCTCCAGAAGAATAAATAAATCTTTCAACATATAGTGCAATCCCCCTCTTTAAATTGACTAAATTCATAAGATCAAGGATTCACATGACAGATCATCCGATATCCATCCGGATAGAATTTGGTAGGAACAATTTTAATATTTCCCATTATGTGCCGAACATCCTCGTCAGAAAGAGACGTCAACCTTCCATTGTCGTCAGCCTCTCCACATACAACCAGATTTCCAACACTCATCACATTGCATTTATCATCAATAGATGAAATTTTCGGATTTTCAAAAAATAGTCCCTCTTCATCACAAACAATATCAAATCTTCTACCCATGATTTCCCAATTCACAATTTCAATTGTCCTGCATCCGATGAGTTTATAATAATCCTCCAATTCTTCCGCATCCACAACTTCCACTTTGTCATGAATGACATCCAATAATACTGCCTTCATAATACTCCTTTCCAAAGAGCAGCACTAACTGCTGCTCTTTTTTCATAAAACTTCCTGAATACTAATCAAAACGTTTGATAATGTGTAAAGTTTTAAATTCTACAAGATCCGCATGAATATCTCCATTTTTTATAATCCCAATCGCCTCTCTTATAGCATTATCCCTGTTTTTTGTTTCTTTCAGAAAACGTATGTATTTCCTATCTCCTGTTTTTGTATAAAACATCAAACCATATCCTTCCCTGATAAACAGATCCCTGTTTTTTCTTACCCATTCATTAAAGGCAAGAACGAGATTTGCTCCAAGCATCGCCATAGTCCGGTATGCTCCTGCATCGTCCTCTAGTGTCTTTGCGGTCGCAATTTTAATCTTTATTTCCTCATCCCCACTGAAATCAATAAGATACAATTCCGTGTAGATTCCTTCACTTCCCCCATAAGAGATATCATAACTTGCGCAAATATCTCCAGATTTGAAAGCATAATCTTCCGAACAAGGAATGATATAATCAAGAATTACCGGCCAACGACCATCTTTCTTTAAGCTGTCAACGATCTCATTAATAGCATCGTCCACCTTAAGTAACTGTGGAGTTTCTTCAGGATCTCTTGCAATCTCAATTCCATTTCTCGTAACAGCTTCAATGTCTGTCCGGGTAAACTGGATTTCTTCTCCGTCATTACAATCATATCCTGTTAATTTTCCCCTGATATTCTGATCGTCAAATATATCAACAGCGTGCGGACCGATATATACAACATCCCCCTCTTTTATTTTCTCCAATGCTTCAATTGCTGGAACCTGTCTGATTTCAAACATAAAAATCTCCTTTCTTGGAGAATGTCTGTACTGCTGCACATTCTCCTCTTAAAAAATGTTAATAATTTCTAAGTATCCACTTTAAGACTTTCTCCATACCAAGTTCTTCCATGCAGTATTCGTATAAACGCTTGTTGTACTGTTTCAGTCGTTTGATCTTCGCTCCACGATCAAGGTGGGCACCGACAAGACAGAATATGCATCCTGTCCTCTTTTCACCTGTACAACATAATCTTGTGTGATCAATATCCATCTCATCTGCTGGAAATAGGTAAGTCTGACCACAACAGCTGCCACATGGACATATTTCTCCATAAGGCGGTGCCACAACAAGCCCTCGATACCAGATATACCTAAGTACATCCTGCTCCGTAAAAAATGAAATTGGTTTCGACACTGGTCTGTTCCCATCAAAGGAGTTACATCCTGTTCTTATCCACGCTTCTGTGCGTCTGGCACTTTCCTGTGCAAGCAGCCCCAGAATCGGATGTCTTCCGGTTTCCCTTTCATATCTCCTTACGGGTTTCTCCTTTTGCTCAATACAGCAATATGGAGAGATCAAAATGTCGGAATCCCAGCAGAGCTTGTTCCATTTTATGTACTGTTTCCGGTACTCCGACGGTTTCCCGTTTTTATCAAGACCGTTGAGTTTATTGATCGCCCACTGTTTTCCATTTCTTGCAGCCCAGATCATTTCCGACACATCCTTGGATGGAAAACACCATCCAAATCTGTCTATGATATCTTTTAAAAGCATATCCGGCTTAACCCGGTCCACATTTGGAAATGTGTTAACATAGCCTCTCAAGGATGGGTACTCCATCCATGTATCACAAAATACTGCCTTAATGTTTGGATACAACCTTCGCGCAATATCCAACACGACAAGTGAATCTTTTCCTCCGGAGAAAGAGATATATACTCCACTTTCTCCATAATATTCTACAAACTTCGAAATCCTCATTTCTGCCATTGTTATCTTCACATCCAACGGATAACTTTGACGCATTGTAAGGATCGCCTTTTTGTAGTTTGAATATTTCATACCAGCCACTGACCAAATCTGATCGTGGCAAGTAAAAGTTCCTTCCCATGCTACTCACCGGTTAAAATGGAGTCCATCCTATCCAGCTTTTACGCTATTATCTTTTACTTTTACGAACTGCATTACAACAGACATGCAGCCAACCTAGTCTACTAGGATTCGGTATTACTCCTTTCTTTTTTTTACAATTTTGCATACCCCAGCTACTGCCGAAGCATATCTTTTTAATATAAATCTCCCAAACTGTGACATATAAAGCCCCTTTCCTTATGTACCGACCTATTTCAAAAGTCTCTTATAATAAGACTTATGAATTATTTTTCCATCATTGGTACATACATGCTCATACGGAACCCATAATCCGGTCTGAACTTTATCAATTCGTCCGACAATATTATTTCCAAAATCAATTGTCCTTGTTTTTTTATTATTCCGAATTACAATTCCGCTTTTTCCCATGAATGCCGGATCAAGACCATTTTTGTAGTAATAATTCGGAGAATTATACTCATCCTCTGGAATCACAGTACACGGCATCCCCGGTTCTACATGGTCACACCCACGAAAATTCATCCATATTTTTCTCATTAACATGCCTCCTTGCGCAAAAACAAATTGCATTCAAGCATTTGAGCTTCTCTACATAGCGAATTTTTTAATGAATCCAGCATTTTGCAAAAATTAGGATTTTTTTTCTCATGTTCGGTTTTATCTTCCGCTTCCCACCAGAAATCCTCCATTTGGGTGTTATATTCGCGTGGAATTTCAAGGTCCAAGGTTAAAAGCGGGTTTCCATCCCATGTTACTGAAAATCCTGCTATGTTGGAAAAATATATGTCACGGCATATCCTTTCACCAAAAACGACATACAACAGATCAATATATGCCATATCCTTTTTCTTTCCTTCCATACAGATAATCCTCCCTTTTTTGTCTGCCAGCTGAAAAATATTTCCTGAATAGTGCGAAATATATTCATAGGTTCTTATATTCATAAAATCTCCTTTCCGGGGAAGAATTACTTCTTCCCCTTAAAAATCTTCTGTTTAAGCCATTGCAGCTTTTCTTTCAATACGAATCCCAAATGGAAACCCGATTGCATTTCTGTATCCGGCTGCAATTCTGTATAGATCTTCCTGATCGGTGACCCACCAGCCATTTGCTTCCTTACGAAACCCAAGTTCAAGCACGGACTCCATGAGGGGAAACTGCCGATACAGTTCTGGAAGAAAATTTTCTTCCTTCCCTTCATCATTTGGAGGCAGCACATCCGGAAGATCATTATCCTCTACCTTAATCGGCCGGGATTCCTGAAATTGCGGAACATCCATTTTGAATTCCTCATTTTCAGATTCGCTCTTATCTTCCTCTTTCGGGACGTTTGCTCCCTGTGATTCCTGCATCTGGCTAAAATACATATTTGCCAGTTCTTCCTCTCGCTGTCTTTCCTGCCAGGCTTCTTCTTCGGTTTCAATAAAATCGTTTTCTGTAAACGCTGAAACAGGAACCTCCTGGGTTTTTTCGAGATATTCTTTTTCTGGTACGTCAGCTTCCTCCGTAGTCTGTTCTTTGTCCGAATTCAGATTTTCAGAACGTTCATTTCTTTCTGAAACTACATTTTCCGCATTGATTTCCTCTGCAGATTCCTCTTCAACCGAAAAAAGCCCCAACAGATCGAATACATCCAAATCATCAGATGCAGATTTTTGCTCCTGATTTTCATCTGTTTTTTCAGATTTCGACTCAGAATCCTTTACTGCATCTCCTACATTAGAAGATGATTTACTTTCGCGATTATTTTTTGTTTCCAACCTGCTTTCCTCTGGTTCTCCCTCAAGTGCTTCTGGAATAGTTGCAGCATTTTTATTTTCAGAGTTTTCCTCACAAACATTTCCAGGAACATCCTTTGACACACCAGAAACGTCCATTGTCTCTTTCACTTCTTTTCCACAGCTCATTCCTGACAATTTTCCACTTTCGGCGCAGCCTGAAAGCAGCTCCTCAACTCTTCGCTCTAAGTCAGTAATCTTCTGTTCAAGATACCGTTCTTTATTCTCCGGTTTACTCATCATTGCAATCAATCCACAAATGAGAGTTGCCTCATCCGGGGTATACTGCAAATCTGAATACACTTCTTTCAGTCCCTTTGCAAGAACACCAAGAGTTGTTAAATCTGTGATCATACACAAAGCTTTAAGTAAACTTCTATAATGTTCTGTTCCACGGTCGAATTTCTCTGACGTACTACAGATAATACCATCTGCAAGCACTGACAACATATCTCCCACCATAGAAGCAGGATTTGCTCCTTCATCTAAAAGTTTTCTGATTCTTTTGACCATTTCCGGAATATCATTGCCTACAATGGTTTCCATGACAGCAAACAAAGCATCCGGCGATGTAAGTCCAAGCATTTTTGTCACATTTTCTTCTGTAACTCCATATCCGGTGGTGCCAGACTGTTCCAGCAGCTTAATCGCATTCCGCATACTTCCGCAGGAATTTTTTGCAATAAGGAAAATACCATTTTCCTCATATGAAAACCCATATTTCACAGCAATCTCTATAAGTCTTCCTGCAATTTCTGCTTCTGAAATCTGTCCAAACTGATAACAGGCAGCCCTGCTTCTTACAGTTGCCGGTATTTTTTTTAATTCTGTGGTACACATGATAAATACCACATGTTCCGGCGGCTCCTCCAGCACCTTAAGCAGTGCATCAAATGCACTGCCCGAAAGCTTCTGAACCTCATCAATAATATAGACTTTCTTTTTAAGCTGCGATGGCAGAAAATCAACGGATTCCTTGATTGCACGGATACTATCTACTCCTGTATTGCTGGCAGCGTCAAGTTCTACAATATCTGAAGAACCTGAAGAAACCGCCTTACAAGATTCACAACATCCACATGGATTACCGTGTTCATCTGGGTGCTCGCAATTGATAGCACGCGAAATAATGCGCGCCATTGTTGTTTTTCCAGATCCAAATTGTCCTTCCAGAATGTAACACTGAAAAAACTCTTTGCGAATAGCCTGCTGACGCAGGTTTTCCACAACCGTCTTCTGCCCTACCATCTGATCAAAGTTCATAGGGCGTTCTGCATTGCAAATATTAATATTCTTAGCCATAACCCTATACCTCCTTGATCTTTCTGGTCTGTAAGATGCCATCTGTCTGTGCAGTCCGATGAATGCCGGCATTTATGTAAATTTTTTTATAATCTACACAATTACAGGCAGAAATAACATTTTTCCCACGCCCATAGCCGGATGTAACCAGCCATTCCAAGACAGGTGCTTTCTCACAACCATAATCTGCTGAAATTTTTTCTGCAATCCTTTCACAAAGCTGAATTCTCTCAGCTTCTGTAATAATTCTTACACAATTAAAATTAAACATATAAATCTCCCTTCCTGGCGGAATAAATTTCCGCCTTAAACCTTATCTAACTCCCTACTCCGCTATAAACCGGAGCATATCAAACCAGTCGTTTTTATTAAATCGACCAGCTGAAATCATTCGCTCCGCATTTGAGAGTACGGACACTGCAGCCTGAATTGACAGGATACTGTAGTGCTCTGATGCTTTTGAAACATCAATACCCGGGGTAAACCCGAACTCTATGCCGGAAGCTCCAAGCAGGATTTTATAAAAAACCTGCCGGAGATAAGCAACAAAAGCCCGGATAAGTGATGGATCATAGGTTTCATAAAAGGATGCTTTATCCTTTTCCCTGATCACATGAAGGCAATCAAAAAGATCCGCTTTATTTCCATTTTCAATGAATTTTAAAGCATTTTTGACCGTCCCGACATACCCATCGGATGCAACCATTGATTTATAAAATCCGATTCTCCCACCGGACAACTCTGCCACAAGAGGATCAAAATCATCTATGACTTCCTTCATTTCTTCCCTTTGCAGAGAATAAAATGGGATAAGTTTCGCCCGGCTCTCCACCGTATCAATAAGATGACGATGCGCCACAAGTATGATAACCACCTGCCCTGCCTGCTCTTCCAAAAGCTTTAAAAGTGCATTTTGTGCAGATTCTGTAAGCAAATCAGCATCATCAATAACGCATACTTTATAGCTTGCATTCGCAGCCATCTGCCCGGTAAACACAAACAGGTCCTCAATATCATCTATTCCAATCACCTTATTTTTTTCTTTTGGCGATATCATAAGATAATCCGGATTCGCTGATAATCTGCTTCCAAGCATTTTTTCTGCCACAATTTCTGCAGCAGTCCGTTTTCCGATGCCCCGCATACCAAAAAACTGATATACACCCGGCTCGTCAACTGCCTGCAATGCCTCAACAGTACGCGCATCATACGCGTATCCTTTTAATGTTTTCATATACTGCTCCCTTCTGACGGTTTTCCGTCATAAACCTACATATTTGTCTCTTCAAGTTTTTCCATGGTTTCCGCCGAGGCAACTATGGCTATCTCAGTAACCTCTCGCTCATCCAGATCTCCTAAAAAATCTCTGAAACATTCTGAAAGTTCTTTAAAACTTTCTTCCTTAAGCAAAAACGGAGATGGAATATCAAAGCTTACCTGATCCTCCATTTTTCTCTCATTCATAAATGCGACATGTACAATAACAAACTGATGGTCATCTTTCACATCACATTCCACGTTCCATTTGTTTTTTTCAAAAAACTCTTTCATAAATCTCCTTTCCGGAAGAAAAAACAATTTCTTCTCCTGTAAAAATCACTTATTAAAAAAACTGTTAAAATAACTTCTTATCCTGTCATTGATAGCAATGTTGTCCGGATATGCGAAGTCATTTTTCGGATCTGGCTCAACAACAGAATTCCTGATTCCGCAAATACGTGTTAAGTAAATCTCTCCACATCTTGCAAATGCCTCAGAAGATTCCAAATAATAATCAAGATCGTATTTCCCCTTAAGAGAATATCCTAAGTTTTCTACGGATCTTTTTACCTCTTCGCGGTACAATGCAAGCACCGGATAAAATGCTGCACCTCTGGATACATGGCCATGCTCATAATCAAGCATGTGCATGCACTCATGTGCAAATGAAGCAGGATGGCGCACATCCACACATAAACATTTTAGGTATAGGTAATACAACCCAGTAGCCTTATGATTTCCAAGCTTTCGAAATCTCAGGCTTACCTCTTCATGCATATTTAATCCCATAAATTTGGCCAACGCATGAAATTCCTCATAAACACTCTTCATGAGCGAAAGATCAACTTCCTCATCAAATTCCACATAACCAAAATAGTTATTAAATTCTGATGCTTCCATTGCTCTGAGGATTTTCTGCGGAATGTTGTGCTTGGTCTCAAAAGACGCGGCATAGCTTTCCCTATTTGCCTTCCGGATCTTCTCCTCCTGCTTATCTTCCTCATACTCATAGATCATCTTATCAATAAGCATCACCATGAGTTCCGTGGAAATTCCAGCATCCAAAAACTGCTGGTAGCTTCTTTTTCCGGTTCTTAAATGCCGGAATTTTAATTCCATGTCTGATACCGGTAATTCATCCGCAAGAAACAGAATTGCGCCAAAATAGGAAGAATTTTTCATAGCTTCTCTTTTTTCAAATGGGAAAAGGATCTCTTTCTCCTGTTTTGGGACATTTTCATATTTTTCAACTTCATAACCAAGATCCTGAAAATACTTCCTTACATAGGGAAAATCCTCATTCTCAAACAGAACAATTGACTTTCCACCCTTTCCCGTATATACCTCATGTGCTGCAATAGCATCACACAAAGCATCTTCAAGAGTTTTATGTAAAATATCATCTTCAAGTTCCTGTGGTGACAGATTTTCCCACCGCATACGGATTTCTCTCCGCAACTGACAAAATAGTGCCATTGATGAAAACACCGCTGACATATCAGCCATTGCATAACGATGATTGCGATCTTTTTTTAGCATCCAGAATCCTGCACCATGCGTTTTTGCAGGCAACTTTGTCCCTCCGGTAGGCGCATAGATCTTTTCAAATCCTTTCACTTCCACCGCAATGCAGCCCTTATAATCATCCTTACAAAGCCCTTTCAGTATTAAAATTGCATTTTTTTCAGGCTCTGCCGGCTGCATACAGTTCTCCATTCCCGGAAGCTGTCTCAAGATTTCTCCAAGATCTGTCTGCCCATCCACAATCTTGTCTGTGATCGGACGAAGTACCTTATTTCTCATGCACTGCAGAACATAAGCCTGTCTGTCATATGTGTTTTTGGAAAAATAAGTTTTCGGTACCAGCGCATCCAGAAAAGGAACTGCATGAAACTCTTTTCTTTTTCTTTCCCTTAAAAGGGAAAGTATCCTTTCTCCTTTATGAAGGTAATCCTCCATACTGGCCGGAGCCGGTTTTTCCGAAGGTACACTACCTCCGTTAAAGATCTCGAACAGCTCATAGAAATTCATATTAAGATCTAAGCCATTCTTTTGTTTGTTTTTTAACATATAAACCTCCATTCCCGACAGACATCTATGTCCATGCCGTATAAAAACATAGGATTTATGGCAATAAAAATGCTCCTGCAATAATGCAGGAGCATTTGAATCACTCAAATCCTGAAAACCACCTGACTGCTGCCAGATGTAAATCTATATAAAATAATACAATTACATCATATCACAATCAATTTGCGTTCTCAATATTTTGTTTAATCTTTATTTAACTTTTAATACTTTTCCTATATTTTCTTACGCTTCATACATACAGCTGACCCTACATGTTACATGTTTCTGGCATTTCAATTACTCGTTTTTCATTCACGCTCAAACTTCTCATTTTCTGTATGCCACCATTGTCGCATTCCACATACGCGTAACTGAGCTGCACTTCTCCCTCTTCACTAATCTGCACACATTCATTTAAAGTAACCTTCTCCTTAGTATAATTTTCAATAAACTCATAAAAAGAAAGGGGACACGCTCTACAATCATCGCTTTGTAATTCAAACAGAGTCCCTTTATCCGGAAAGAGCTTTAAACAGACCATTATCATCTGATAAAAATCCTTAGCTGATAATATTACCCATTGTTTCTTATCCGTACATATAGAGTTTTGTACATATTGAAAATATTCGCCCGCATTCTCGAAATGGTTCTCTCTTGCTTCATACTCAGTCATTGGCAGATAACAATATTTACGAATTGCGATCAACTTATGAATCCAATCCGGAATGCTTGAAAAAAACAAAATAACAAATAGCTCGGCAATCAGGTTTCCTAACATCAGTATACTTATTCTTACAAGTCTCCCCAAAGTACCTGCGGACCATCCCAGGTATTCATATTCAAATCTGCTCAGAATATAGTTTCCTACAATAAACAGAAGTATTACTGTAACACATATCATAATTTGAATACCTATTGAATTATTAACCAGAGTGATCCAAAAATTTTTCTTTTTTACAAGATTCTTAGCCTCTTTTTTCACAGAGCAATCCCCCTTCTTATTCCTTTCGTCCTGCTTCTTTGATCTCATACTGTTCATCTGAGGCATCCGGATTATCAGCCGGAATATATGGTAATCTTTTTTTCTTAGGTATATTAACCATTTTTCCTCTCATTACATTTTCATAAATCGTATATGATTTTTCCCCTATCAAATTATGGATATAGGTTGCATCAAGCCAGTATTTTTCCCGGAATTCCTCTCTTTCCATCACTTTTGTATCTTTATTTCTTTTACGGAGCATCCGGTATGCAAGATCAAACACCATTTCTTCCGTATATCCCCCGACAACAATACTGTTTGTTCCTATTTCCCCCGGATGAAATTCTTTTGCTCCATCTACTTCAATATCAGCAATTGCAAGCACACGTTTTAAGGTGTCTTCTATTCCTTCTCCACTTGCTGTTTCACCTGAAATTCGATTTACATCAGTCTGAGTCATCTTTGCCTGCGTATGCTCATCATTTACCACAGGGTTTTCATCCGTACCTCTTTTATCAATTATCTCCCGACCTTTAGGTACATAGTTTTCTGTGCTGGCTGGAGTCGAGCTTATATTAACAGGCTCATCTGCCATTTCACCAAGATCTTCTACTTCCAGTTTGTTCCCGGTTGAAACAGCCACAACCTCTCCTTCTCTCTCAGAAACCTGCTTCTTTTTTTTTGCCCGTTCTCTTCTCAGTCTCGCAAAAAATCCTTCTTTCTTCGGTTTTTCCTTATTAAATTCCTTTTTTTCCCTGACATCCTCAATCTCATGGAAATTTTCTTTTTTCTCTAAAGCCTTTTCTTCCCTGTTTGCCTCTTCCTCGACTTCTTCCATCATCTTTGCAATTTCACCACGGCTCAAAAGATCTGATAAGCTTGTATCTACTCCACTTCCCAATTCCTTATTTTCCGGCTCTGTCTGGGAAACTTCTTTTACCTGCGTCTTTACGGGCAATTCTGAATCTTTCAATTCACCTGATACAATAATTTTTTTATTTTCCTCTTTAAGCTTTTCTTCTTTTTTTGCTCTTCTGGTCTGCGCACTTTTGATTTTACGAACCTCTGCCTTGATCCTTGAAATCATGACATCCTTTGTGATCAGATTTCCATTCTCATAACGGGATATATCCATTTCCCTGCAAATCTGCGTAAGCTGAGTCTTGTTCATTGATGAAAGATCTCCAAGAGCAGTTTCAGGAATAACACGATCCGCTGTTTTAATTTCCTGTTTCTTCGCATTCTTTGGTTTTTTCTTTGCAGCCGGTTGCTTCGATATGGATTTACTTTCTGATCTATCCTGCTTTTTTTCCACTGTTTTAGAAAGAGACGCTTCTTTTCCCGCAGTTGCCGGAATCTTTTTTTCCTTTGCACTTGCAGCTTTCTTTACAAGTGCCTTTTCCTCTCTGGCTTTTGCAGATATAGAGCTTTTTGGTGGAGTAACCGCCTTTTTTCTTGCCATTCCTGCTTTTTCTACTTTTTTACCTTTCCCAGAATATGTACCATTTCCATCACCTGCAGGTTTTGAAACCTTATGATCTGTCCTTTTCATATCCTCAATGATTGCGGTACTCATGTGCCATTTTCCTCCTGCTCATTTATTTTGCGCATATTTTAGGCACAAACCCATGTAAAAAGTCAAGCAAAAAAAAGGAAAGTATGCAATTCACATACTTTCCCTTTTCTGACAACTTCAATCATTCTAAACCATTGACGCTGCCCTTAATTTTTCCAGATTATTTAGCTTATCCTGGAAAATCGTTAAAAACCTCTGTGCAAAACAAAAATTTTGCACAGAAAGGATTGCAGCAGATTCATCGAAAACCTCTCCATTTTCAACAAACCCGGCAATTTCCTTTACTTCTTTTTCTGAACTCAAAAGGAGTTGTCCGGCAACACGGATATTTTCCTTTAAAGTCTGCTCGTCATCTCCCAAGTCAAAATAACGATCAAGAAAAATTTCAGCCATCTCATCAATGTAATCCTGTGTCATGCCGCCTCCTCCTTTCCGTCTACAACTTCTTGTGCATAGGCATAAGCATCACATCGCAAAACTTTCACCTTAAATATCCTGCGGAATGGGTTTCCTTTGTTAAATGAGCAAATCCACTGAAGAAAGATTTCTCTTGCATTTTTCTGCCCATCCTCTCCATGCCACCACTGGCACGAAGAAAAAATAAACTTTTCATGTACCCTCGTCTTCCCTCTCCTTGTTACATACGAATAGGTAATACGGAAAACGCTTCCATCCTCAAAATCTTTAATGATTTCTGTTCGATGAAGAGATGCCAGTTTGTAAAGTACCGACTCTGTGATGTCTGTCCCATAAAAAGGGTCTAAATATCTAACCATGCTTTTTTCCTCCTTAAACTTCGATGGATACGGCAAACCATCGGTTATTCACTTTAACCAATTCCCAGTTACCGTTGATCTGTATTTCTTCCGATATCATATCCCATCTTAAATATTCTTCCAGTTCATCTGAATATTCAAATGGCAGCTGATACATTCCATTTCTAACAAGATATAATGCCAGATTCTGTTCACACATATCTCTGTTTTCCGGATCTTTCATTTCTTCTGGTGTAATTAGTGAAAATTCTCCTTCTGAGATCTTCCCAACTACATCAGAAAAACTTGAAGAATCAGCAGCATTTATTATTGCTACCATTTCATCTGATTCCATCGGATATGGAAGCTCTGCATGATTAAGGGTTCTTATTATATCCCATATGCTGGAATATCCCCACGGAAAGCTCCACGAAGAATCATCATCACAGATTAAATACTCATGCTGATTATTCAGCATTCTTTCTTCATTGCTTACAATGGTTCCATCTTCTTTCTGTACTACTGTTACCTCTGTATAAGTATCAGCAGTAAGATCTTTTAACGTAAAGATCATATAAAACTCCCTTCCCGAATCACAACTGATTCGTAAAAAACATAGGATTTCGGCAATAAAAAAAGCCCCTGCAATAATGCAGGAGCATTTGAATTACTCAAATCCTGAAATACGATCTGACTGATGCCAGATCTAAAACATATAATATAAAATAACACAATTACATCATATCACATGTTCAAATACTTCACAATCAATTTATTAATTTTAGGTTTAATTTTATTATTGATCATTTCATACATGCCACTTCCATTTATCACTTCTTCGTCTTCAGAAAGCCATATCTTTATCTTTGCGTTTCATTACCTTTTCAACCAACGTATAAAGAGCCTTTTCTTCTTTTGTGATAGTTCCTTCCTCTGTTTTCCTTGAATATTTTGCCTTGATACGATACAATTCCGGAATACTACAGTCATAAAGTTTTCTGTAAAGAGCCATCTCCTCTTCAGATGCCTTTAATTTGTCAATAAACCATTCGCAATCTTCAAAATCCGGACTTTCCTCAAATGTTTCTCCGGTACCTGGATCACATGCCGGATTCCCATTTTCATCAATAATGGAATATAATTTTCCATTTTTCCAGCGGTTGCTATTATTTCTTGTTATATAAAGCCCTTTATATCTATGTCCAAAAATCCCATTTTTATACTGTCTAAATCGAGCCATATATTAAAGTCCTGCCTTTCTTACCATGTCAAGTAGTTCATCCTCAAGCGATGTTGATGTATTAGCCGTGGAACTATTGCTTTCATCATTTGTTTCATAATTTACATTTTCTTCCATTATTTTATCAGAACTATCCACCTGATCATCTACATCTATATCATACACTATATTTTCCGGAATGTCTTGCTTTATGCTCTCATTAATTCCGATATAATTTGATCCAAGTTGCACAGCATATGCCTGATAGTCATTTCTCACATATGCAAGCAGTCTGGCAAACTTTGAGCGTCTTGTTTCACTTTTTGTTGCTTCAAGATAGTCATTGTAGTAACTTATAAAATCACATACCCACAATTCAGCATCAGATGCAGAAAAATCCTCAGTCATGTGATTGCGTGCCGCATGGTCCAACATCCGCAACTGTTCTTCTGTAAAATCAAAAAGCATATCTTTTAGAAGAGGAAAATCTGATTTATCTATTTCTTTCTCACGTTTTTCATACTCTTTCCGTTTCGCCTCTCTCTTTTCGTCTTCAGAAGCATTCTCATATTGCAGATCTTCCAGAGAAAGCTGCTCATACTGTGTATAATTATTATATTCCTGATCAAGAAGGGCATTTTTTCGTCTCTTTTCATCTTCATTCTTCTCTATCAGTGTAAATTTTATCATAACATATCGGCGATACTTTTTTCCGGCATAGTCTACCTTTAAAGGCGTATAATCTATCGTAATGTCCGTGTACTTATTTATTTCCTCTTTTGCCGGTTTCAAAACATTCCTTTCGAAGATTCCCCAGTTTGCCCATCCTTTCGGAACAACTGTATTCCCATTTGCGTCCATTGGAGCAAGCATTACCTGCAGATCTCTTTCCGTTCCTGTTCCATTTTCGAACATCCATTCCAAATTATTGCATTGATATGTCTTAAGATATTCAAAAAGTTTCCCTGAATACTGGGATTTCATGATCGCGGTTGCATCAACGCTCCAAGATGCTATGTAAACTTTTCCATCTTTCTGCTGCTTTTTTAAATTAAACAGGTATGGTGTTATTGATCTCGAAAATGTGATGGTTATATAGCCGGCAGTCTCATGTAATTCTACAATATCGAACCAGTGGCGGCTTGTATATTTTACATTTGGGGTATTTTTTTTAACACTATACTCATTTCCATCATTCCCCACATGGATAACATTATATTCACTATACTCTACATCTTTAATCCACTGGGTCTTTTGAGACAATTCCTGTAACATCTTAAGCATTTCCGGTGTAGAATAACGGGTAGTCCAGCCTATCATCCGGCAAAATTCTCTTACGCTAAAATCATATCTTTGCATTGGATCATCCGTTGGCTTTATTTTAGAAATCATATAATTTACAGCTTTTTGTTCTACAAGCGTAAGATTATTCCTGCCAAGTTGAATCAGATCTACTCTTTTTGCAACAACCTGTTTTCTTGCCTTTGCAAAATTGATCTCTTCCTGCGTTGATCCGGCAGAGGTGGTGCCATTTGCAGCAACTAAATCTGTATTCTGTTGTTTTTTCTTCTGATCCGGCATAATGACACCCCTTTCTGAAATGATTATATTCTATTTCTTTCCCAAAAGTCAACGGGGTTTCCGACTTTTAGCGCATAATTCAAGTCAATTATCCGATGAACAGCGCATAAATCAGGCGTTTATACTTAATTTTTAGAATATATAATAAAAGTTGCCGACACATAGCGCACCTTTTTAATAAATTTTCCGACATACTCGTCATATTTCGCTTGAAATTTATATCTATTTCAGAATATATAATTAAAGTTGCCATCTGTCAGCGCATATTTCAAAGAAAAGTTGCCGACATTCGAAGCATATTTCGAACACATATTCTATATTCACAGGACGGCAAATTTTTTCCCAAGTTACTTCTTGCCGACTTTTTTATACGTGAATTAAATGCAAAATTCCTGATAAACCCCGATAAAATCAGCGGTTAAACTATATTTTGCAAACAAGGACGGCAAGTTTTTTGATGAAAACTTGCCGTCCTATCATGCTTTCTTTCTAAAAACTTGCCGTCTTATAAATTTGCCGTCTTTTCAATTCAAAATTGTGCGCATAATTGAAAATTTGCCGTCTTCCATAAAACCCCTAAAATAAGCCATTTTTTCTTTAATTATTAAATAATGACCCTATATTTCATATTTCTTATTGGTCAATCATATTTAACATCTAATCTTCTGAAACCCTTGATATCACTAGGTTTGAAATAATATTTACAAGAAAGACGGCAAATTTAATCTTCTTATCCAATTGCCGTCTTTACCAAGACGGCAAATTTTTCAATTATTTATGTTTGCTAAATTTACTTGCCGACTTCGAAAAAGCCCTGTTTTTCCTCTTTCTTGAAGTATACCGTTCTTCAAAAATTAAATTTTTGCGCATAGTTCACATACTTTTCCGCATAATTTATAAACTTCTGCGCATAATTCGTCAAACTTTAGCGCATAGTTCACATAACTTTTCCGCACAGTTCGCACACTTTTGCGCACAATTCATTTCTCCAAATTAAATTTTTTCGCATAGTTCGCATACTTTTCCGCACAGTACATCAAATTCCGCGCACAGTACATCAAATCCTGCGCATAGTTTACAAATTTTTCCGCACAACAGCACGAGTTTCTTCCTATATACATTAATAATATATTTATACCGTACCAATAAAATAACATAACAGATAATATCCTTATTTGCCGACTTCGCTTACGCGAAGTCGGCAAATAAGGATATTATCTGTAAGTATATATACAATAAATTTTATAATATATGAATATAATAAAAAATAATATAAGAAATAATATATCAAATAAAATAGATATAATATAAACTACTACGTTGTTGTCTCTTTCTGCTTTCTTTTTATTATATGCAATTATTTTAAATTTACAACAAAAAGAAACGCCCTTTCGGACGTTTCTCTTAATAACAGACTTTATGTACTGCACATTCGATGCCAGTTATACTGTCTTCTTTGATATATTCGGTTGCAAGATAAAAGGCTTGTTGCCTGCTATATGCATATACCTCCAGACAGTCTTCCCTTGCATCTCCTTCATCATCAATTTCTTGATAGAAAACGATATATTTATGAAGGCTCATAAAACCTCCCTTCTGAGAGAAGAACAAGCGATCTCTCAAATAAACCTGGTTTGTAAATCTAATGGAATGGCAATTCTTCATCTCCTTCTGGAATACTCATAAATCCATCTCCTGCAGTTCCACTTGGGGAAGGCACTGCAGATCCTCCATTGGAATTATTATTGCCAGAGGCGGCATTTTTGCTTTCTGCAAACTCTGCATTCTCTACCACAACATCTGTAGTGTAAATGCGCTGCCCATCTTTATTTGTATAACTGCCCGTCTGAATACGCCCTTCAAGAACAAACTTAGTTCCTTTGCGGCCAAATCTCTCAAAAAACTCTGCCGTCTTGCCAAATGCAATACAGCTTATGAAATCTGCTGTCTGTTCATCACCGTTCCGACGGAATCGGCGGTCAACTGCCAGCGAGAATCTTGCAATTGCATTGGTACTCTCTCCCTGAGAGTACCGGACCTCTGCATCTCTTGTTAATCGGCCCATAAGAATTACTTTGTTCATAGTAGAACTCCTTTCTGGGGAAATTTCCCCTATAAAATGAACTATAAAATGTCATAGGATGGCTGGAATCCTTTTGCAAGAAGATCATCCAGTCCTTTTCCACAGGATTCATCCCAGTTGGCTACTCCAACATAGAATCCTTCTTTTCGTATGGCGCCCAGAACCTTGTTCTGAGCGTTTAATACGCTCTCATTTACCGCTTTATCTGCATCATAGGCAATAATGAACATCTTTGTCCCTTTTTGCTTTAAAATGTCGATTAAGCGGTGATTTTGATCACCGGTAAATAAATCTCCCCAACTGTCAACGCCTGGGAATGTTACCAAAGGTGCATCCATCGTGTGGTTGGCAAATATTCCTTTTTTCTCCCCTTCCGTCAGGTAACAGATAAGATAGGAATCGTTTTCGTCTGCATACAAACTTGTACCAGACTCGAGTGCACAGCCACTGTCGTAAGAATTAACAATACGGTGGTTTTGCTCTTTTTCCTTTTGATCTTCAAAAAAGGATGTTAAAGGGCGGTATTTACCGCTAGTTCTTATGAACTTTTCCTGACCGTTGTGCTCGGTGAAGTATCCCTGGTCTTTTTTTGAAAGAAAAATCTTTTCTCCTTTGTCAAAGACATACCAGCCCTTAAATGGCTGCAGGTAATACTTCTTTTTCCCATGTTCATAAAATCTCTGTCCATAACGGTCCTTTTCCAACTGGATTCCGCAATCGGTGAAATCCATTCTGATACGGATTCCATAGAGGTATCCGTCTGCATCGTAAATTGGAAAGCAGATTCCGCTCGGGCCGGCAAATGTCCATTTTCCACTCTTATCCTTAAAAGCTCCTGGAAGACCAAGCAGACTATCGGAGCCGAGTTTTGCCATTGTTTCACTGGCAAGCTTTTTTCTGTAAGGATTTCGGTAGAAGAAATTGCTGTATTTTGCCCGGATCACATCCCGCATTGGGAAAGATCTGATTTTATGTTTTTCGATCAGATCGTCTGACCAGCCTTCCTGATGAAGATATTCCCTGTGGTAATCTTCCAGTGTAAGGCAGGAAAGCATAGCCTTATAAACAACATCCCGATCCTTATGGGACATTGGCTTAATTGATTCCACTATTTCGTAGTGGATTGGTTCGGGAACGACAATATTTGCCGCCACAGGAGAAGATGTTTTACTTTTATCCTGCCATTTTCCGTGACGATTAGGATTGTATGGGCCTTTTTTGTTGGCCCGCATCCAATCATCCTTTTCTTTTGCCCGGATTGCTTCATACAGTTCTTTCTCCTGAAAGACTGAATTCTGCTCCTTTTGTGTAAGGCGAAGAAAATGATAAATTCTGCCATCATGTCCGTAAACGTCCTGTTGTGATTTAGTTCGCTTACAGATTATTTCCGTATATCCCTTGCCATTTTGGTAAAAGCAGCAATAATCTGGTTTACCACAGATTGGACAAGGGCGGGAACTTGATACCTCTGTACATCCTTTTCCCATATAAAACTCCTTTCTTCAGCTTTCCGCTGATAAAAAACATCCATACCGCAATCAGCATGGGAATGCTCTCCACATGGGGGAGCTTTTGTTTTGTCCTGTAAAAAAGAACAAAAAAAATGCATCCATATGTCTCTATGACATATAAATGCACGACAGCTCCGGAACGAAGCACTTATAATAATATAAATAAATACATTTATATCTTACCTTATTGAATTAAAAAAATCAAGGCACGATTTAATAAATTATATAAATGCAGATTTTTATATAAAAAAGGGAACTACAAAAAGGCACAACCAGATTTTCTTGTCTGGAATGTGCCTGGTAGTTGTTACCTGCATGCATGTATGAGGGATAAAGAAACATTTCTGGAAAGAAGGTGGTTTACACATTCTTTCCGGTTAAATGTTTTATACGGAAATATCCGATCAGATCACGGATATCATTTCTCCGTTTTCCAGTTTTTTCATCCATTCATTATTCTTTTCCTGCGATACAGCTATATGCCCTGGGACAGCTGTATCGCAGGAAAATTCTGCTTCGTTCCTCGGACAAAGATTCATCCATTTCCCGTTTGCAAACCGTACACGCCAGATAGGGCGATTCGTATGATAGTATCTCTGTCTGAAATCCAGGCAGAAACAATATTGGACGATAGCTTTTTTACGACGATATATTACAATATCCCCGTGGTGTATGTTTTCTAATTTAACAGATTTCATAATCTTATACCTCATTTGTAATAGTAAAATCCGGATAATCTTATTGTTCACTGTTTCGGATATTAAGCCTGAAAATTGATCTTTTACTATAGTCATTAGCTGGGAGCACATCAATCAGCCGGTTAAAAACATCATTTTCCGTGACAAATGATACGTCTGTCGCGTAAAAAACATCAAGATTTTTAAGATCATTCTCACAACATCTGACACGTTCACATGCCATGGAAAACCATTCGCTTTCCACGATTACCATAATACTTGCATTTTTAATCTGGTGCTTTTCCATAAAGGTACGAAGATTCCTGAGCAACATAAGGTATCTGCTGCTCCATTGCGGGTCTTGACGTATTGAAAGTGCAAACAACGCAATCACATCGTTAGATGGTAGTTTTATTCCGTAAAGCATCCTTATCCCTGAATTTTTATAGACAAAATCAGAGAAATCACAGTATGTAACACGCCCACAAGGCTCGTACTGTTCTTCAAAAAGTATAGAAAATTGGTTTTCCGACAGAATGCGCAACACCCGTTCGCATTCAAAAGGAATGCTTTGTTCTTCATTTTTAATAAATTTGTAAGGACGACTTTTTTTGAGATATTTGTAACCAAGAGGGGAAACAGCATATATAAAAGGGCTTCCTTTTATCGACTGATCCTCGCCTTTGTGAAATAGTTCATATTCCAAAATAAGTCCTTTTTGGCGCATGGCATTTAATGTACGTCTCATTCCGGTTGTAGACATCTTTTCATGATTTTTCAAATAAGCGAGTCTTTTCCTCAGCAGAAAAGAATTCAGATAAGTATAATCACTTAAGATGCAAAGCAGATCAAAATACAGTGAGGGGAGATTTTCTTTTAAAATGGAGTTTAAAAGGACGAAAGGGACATCCTTACGTCCTTTACACTTAAAGTACATTCCATCATGGTAAAGGTAGGGTGAAACTTTAAGGTTCTCTTCATTATCCTCAATTTCTATATCGTCCACTTCTATTCGTGCAGCTTCCGGAAGGGCTGTAAACATTGATTTTGCGTTAGATTGAGACATATTTATTCCTCAGCTGGCTAAATATTGGTATAGCCATTATAAGTTTTAGTTTTAATAGGTTCTTTTTTGTCCCCATTCTCATTGAAAAGAGTAGATTGCCCCTCTACTGCTGTATGTCTGGAAGACTTTGGTTTCCTTCTCTTGGATTTCTTTTTATCAGAAGTATCTGCGTCAGTCTTTTCCTTAGAGTTCTTCCCTTTATCTGATGAAAGAAAAACTTCAGATTTTGAATAATTATCAGTTGCGGATACTTCCTTTGCTGTGGATATAGAGGAAGAAACGCCTGAAACTTCAGTATTGACCAATGAAGCCTGCAAAGATTCATTTTTTTCTACAGAGTTAGCGGTTACACCTGCGTCATTATTAACAAATAAAGGTGTTTTAGTATGCTTCTGTGCCGATTCCAATGTAATAGGACGGGGAGCCAATGTTCCACCAACAACAGAAATATTTTCTTCATGAGCATTGATGCCGGCAGCAGTTGTATCCGAGACATCATTAGCTGCAAGGGAAACGATCTTTTCCTGCTCTATTGGAGTAAATGTGTTTTCCTGTGTTTCATCTTCCTGCGAAGTACCTGTAGAATTAAGAATCTGATCAATGATTTCAATTGTCAGATCGTCTGAGTCATAAGAATCAATATCTTCTACATCCTTATTTTCCGTCTCAGGAAAAATATCAGATGGAGGTGCATTTTCTTTGTCTGGAGCATGGCCCCCTGAAGAGAACATAAATGTTTTTCCTCTTGATTCCGATGAAGCATATTTTCCCTTATCGCTGGTCGATGATGGGTTGTTCTCACGCGATCCGGCATTATCAGTGGAATCTGCTTTAACAATTCCGAACAGATTCTTTTTTTTCATGCTGGAATCTCCATTGTTAAAAGAATCCGAATGGAATGTATCTGATCCAATTTCGGACCGAATGGAAACCGGGGAATCTTCTTCTACCATATCTGCAGATAAAGTATGCAGATTTTCTGTACCTGCTGCTTTAAGTGCTGGATAAGCGGACCAGTCTACAGAAAATCGTTTCTTTTTCAGTCGCCGGTAGCTTGGAAGGAAAGATACTTTTCCCAGAAAAGCGTCCACAGCACTTCCATTATCAACTGTAACCACAGTGACTTCCTGAAAATTACGGTACCTTACATCAGTACCGGTGATATTTGATTTTTCCTCAATTGTATCCCTCCTATCATACGAAAGGTTAGGATTATCCGAAAATACGGATGTTCCACGTTCGCCCTCCATATGGGTTACCTGCAGGGACATGCCGGCAATGGATTCGTAAAGCTCCATTTCCTGTGCTGCAGCACGCCCAAACACAAAGTGATGGGCACAGTTTCCGAGCAGTACATCTTTTAAGAAAGCGGTACTGTTTGATTTTTCCATCTGTGCCAAAGACTGTACAGCAACAAACATGGCAACACGAAACTGACGGAACAGAGAAAAACAGCCTTCGATTCGTGGATGCAGCAGCACTGGAAGTTCATCGATATAGAAAAAGTGTGGAAGTTTTTTAATTTCCCCGCCAGGACGGCGATATACCGCATTGATCATAGATAACATGAAGAACAAACCAAATACAGTAGAATCACTTCCAAGTTCCAGTGCATAATTCACCAGTGTAATTTCTCCATTTTCCAGGGCGTCATCAAGACAGATAGAATTCTGTGTACATAGGATATTTTTGATCAGTGGATTTTGAAGGAAAGAATTTATAATATTTCTAAGTCCACGACACTGTTCAAACAACTGATCGGCCCCATCTCCTAACAGGTCCTTTTCGATGAAATCATAGATTGGCTGGTAAATACCCATATCCGGGTTCATTCGGTTGTAATTGCCATTTTTATCTCTTTTGGCATAATGCTCGACAAAGATTTTTTTAAGGGTTTCTGCCTTTTGAAAGTTGTTAAGGATGTTCTGCACATCAGTAGGGTCTGGCTGTGAGCGCCCTGCTTTTTCGCTCTCAGGAAGAAATTCAAAAGTAAGCAGTACAAGCATGGTCACGGATGTAGTAACGTTTTTGTTCAGTCCTGCAAAATATACGTCTGACTGTCCGGACGCATCATAGACTGCTTGTGCAACATCTGCAAACAGAACCGATATTTCATTTCTTTTTATGATCTGTTCCATAACAGGTAATCCTGGTTTCATGTAGAGTGGATTGAATCCTTTAAAGCCTTCTTTCAATCTTCCATCTTTCCCAAGAGTAGGATCTACACGGTTAACTTTAAGTCCCTTTGCACGTGCTAAACCGTAAATTTCATCTGAGAAAGAGGCATTAGGTGCCATGGCTGTAATGCCAGCAATTGGAGCCTGAAATTTGAGATTGTATAAGAGCTTTTCGTCTTTGGGATTATCGGGAACAAAATTATCTACTGTAAAATCGCAATCCTTCATAGGCATTTTCATATGAATTTGCCCTTTTTCAAGGTATTCCATCACTTTTTTCTTCTGGTATTCCAGGTTATAAACAATCTGATCTATATCCGATTGAATTGCACATGTAAAACAGCCCGATGTTTTACCGGTTCCAGTTGTTCCGTTTGCAACAGTATGAAGAAATCGGTCTCTTTCTTTGATGTTTTTCTGTTCACCTGTTTCCAGATCCTTTACAATAGACATATCGTAGGCAAATTCTTTTTCCTTTGATGAACGCAGATCAAATTGTGTATCAAATTTAAAACGTACCAAGGTGGTTTTGATAATGGGGCTGTACAGGTTTTTGCATATTGCCGTCATCATCAAAGTACAAGTAATTGTTGGGGTGAGTAAAAGAACAAGTCTTGCAAAGGCTCTTATTCTTTCCTCATTTAGTGCAATGGTAGGTGTAAGTCCTGCAAAAAAAGGAATCGAAAAGGTGCCAGATATACGAAATACTATGCTGCATAAACACAAAACTGCATTGAAGCAGCAAAAAGTAAAGGTGCGCATTTTCCGGTTATGGAAATTCCAGTATTCCTGATCGGTAGATATCATCCATAGAAGATATGGAAATAATGACGCAAACATATAATAAATAAGATTTGAGGAAACGCAGGAAGTAGTAATACCTGTAATGCCTGCTAAAATCTTACCCAAAAGAAGCATGCAGTTTGCAGCTACAAGGAAGAATCCGGCACCGCAAAGGATTGTTTTCTTATTATCATGCAGATATGCCTTTATAAGAGCCTTCCGGTATTGTGCGCCTTCTAATCCATCATTTTCGTTTTCTTCTTCAACATTGACATTGAAAGCAGATTTCATGGCGCTATCCATGAGATCGTATATGGTTACCTCTTTTTGAGGGGGCTTATGGGGTGGACTATTAGCTGAAATATCTTCATCATCCAGCGGATCTTCTATTTCAAGATTTTTTTTGGATGACATATCATTTGTTTTGTTTGAAATCTTTTTCATGTTCTCCTTTCTTTACGGACGGCAGTCCGGACAAGGATAGGCTCCTTGTAATGCACATTCCTGCCTTGAACCGTAAACCTGAGATTTTACTTCTGGAGTTGCATTTATAACTTTTTTGCACGAGGAAAGGTGATATAACTTTTTCCCATTTTCTTCCGTGATATAATAAGCATCCGGTTTGACGATTCTGGCACCTCCAATTGCATAAATATTTAAAAATCCAAGTTTAGGGTTCGTACTGACATAAGGATATCCCTGAAAAACAGAGAACAGACTTATATCGTTAATTGTTCGTGCCCAGTCATCTTCTGAAATAAATGGAAGCGAAAATTTGTAGGATATTCCATACTGTCGGGCAATTTTGTTATGCTGGTTAATGTAATATTCCATTGTTTCGGTAATCGTATTGATTATGGTTGTCCTACGGATGGTATCAAAATTACCATCACATAGAAGGGAACTGCGATAGCAGTCATTGTCTGGATCATCTAATTTAAAAGATGATATTTTGGCATAATCATGGTAGTCACCACCTGATACAGAATTAGTGTGGGGGTCATAAATTTTAATGTTATCATCCAAAGAAAAGGTGAAAACTCTCCCACTATTCGCTTCTGTATATGTAAACGGTATTTTTTTTGACCAGTTTTTTGTTATGATTTTATCACCGTTGCTGGTTGTCACAGTTGTAGAATAGTTTACATAAAAACCGTCTCTGGCAACAAGAACAGTTACGGGAATATATGCTTTAACGGCATTCTGTTTAATTGTGTCGTTTGGACAGCCAAGGTTAATAAAAAGAGTGTGGTAAAATTTGTCAATGATGTGGTCTTTATTTAAGTCCACATCATCTCCGTGATCGGATTCCACGGCACTTTCCATGGCATCATCTATAGCGGTTTCCATGGCATTCGAGTAAGACTGTTTTACATCTGTAATGGTATCTACCTCGCTAGACTGTATCTTCAGTGGAATTAATAGTGCTGCAACTAAGATTGCAGCCAATGTAACGTAATTACAAAACCTCATTTCTTATACTTCCCCCATAATATGATGTTATTGTCCCTGTTGGGGAACCTGTGTGGAATATGAAGTTGCGTACTTTTGTGGCTAAAGTTACATTTTTGGAAGAAACTTTTACATAGAAATAGTCACCTTCAGACATTTTGAAATCCTCGCCATCGTCATAGATTGATTTAAGAATATCTTTCTTGTAGGTTTTGATATATGATTCCTGATAGTCATTTTTAAAAACCCCATCATCCGTGTAAACCGGAATGTAGCTGACATGCTCACATGTCATAGTAATGTCATAAAGATTTCCTGTAATTTGAAGCTTTTTAATAAAGTCTTCGTACATTCTTTTGGACATATAGCCGCTTTCGCGGATGTTGTCCACAAATTTAGTTGTGGCAATGTCAACATTTTCCTGGGCCACATGGTCTGTCTGTTCTGATACTACAGACATTGATATGCTAAAAAGTATAAAAGTTCCAACAATTATTGCAAAAAACTTGTCTACCAATGTGTTCCTCCTGCTTACGGTGTTTTTTGTTTTGATAATTACATGTTCCGCATGATCATATGGCAGAAACTACTGACTGGTGTAGAACACCATTTTGATACTCCCATCATCGTTATACTGGTAAGTAACCCTATAGTTGCCATCTTTAATTACGGAATAATCGAAGTTTACATAGAAATAATCTTCTGGTTTGATAACTAGCCCATCAATGTTTACTGGATAATCCAGATACTGCATTAAATTGCTTATAAGTTCGTTTTTGTCGATTACGACATTCGAATAATCACTTTCTTTTTTCGTCTGATAAACCACCGGGTTTGAAGCAGCTTCTATTTCCTTTTGGGAAATAATGCTGTTTTCAATTACCCGGAAAGAATGAAAGGAAAGGTATAAAAAGGCAATAAGAACAAAAGCACCTAAAGCAGCTTCAAGGTAATCACTTATAACTTTTCCCATAGTAATGCCCTATTTCCTTATTTTATTTATTCTTGTGTAAACACAAGACACGTAGCTACATCATTGGAATCTTTTAATATGCTTCCCTTAAAGCTGCCGGTTGGGTTAATATACTGGTTGTCTGTAATAGATTCCGCTTTTTTTAGCGAACCGGTTGCTCCGGTAGTGAGATTATTGCCGGCATCGACGGAATATCCATAATAAGTCGTGGATTTTTTAGTAACAACTTTAACAGAAACTTTCTCCTCAGAATAATTTTTTATAATATTAAGAACTTCGGAACCACTAATGGAGATTCCGTCATACATTGCTGTATCGGAATCCTGTAAGTCGGAGTTCAACTTGGTTAATTTTGAAGAACCGATATTGACGCTTTCCTGGCTCTGATTATTAAGTTTCTGAACAGAATAGACCAGTCCTATTGTCATCAAAACAATAACTCCAATAATTATCCAATCGCGTAAAACGTTTCCCATATTTATTTCCTCCTACATATCAAAAATTTTTATAATATTGTCGTATTAAAACCATTCATTGTACCAAATGCTGTAAACATCATTGGTGCGATCATATATCCGAAAAGTAGCAAAAGTAGCGGGATAAATACCAACATAGAAGCTAACCCGGATTTCTTGTTGATATAGGTGTTAGTATCAAGCTCTCTTTCTTTTTTTGACACTTCCATATCTCCGGTAAGTTCCACGAAGGCTTTTTCTACGCCAACCCGGTCTGCATCAATTAAACTGTCGATAATCCTTTGAAAAGGAATAAATGGCTCATCTTCTTTCAGTTCTTCCAGAGCATCCGTATCACCGGCACCCAGACGAAACTGGCATTTGGTAAGTGAATCCCTGAAAATGCTTGAAAAACGGCACATCCAGTTCAATATTACGTCTGGGGTCATTTCCGGAATGTGCATAAGCATACATATAATGCTCCGGAACTGTGTTACTTCGTTCTCCTGTGCCATTTTCATCAAGGATTTCCTTGAGTATAGAAGTAACAGGGGGAGATAGTAACCAACAGCCCCTATTCCCAAACATATAATTAAGTACCACCACTTAAAGTAGGTATTTTGATATTTTACAATTCTTTTTACTACATCATTTGCCAAGAGTTCGATCACGTCATCATCAGAGATGGTTCCATCACTTTTAATTACTTTCTGGATGTCATCTGCTGTAATGTTCTGATCAAGATATCCTTTCACCAAATCAGTCGAATAAGTGACATATTGTTGCAATTTATCATTATCGTCAACGATGTAAGTAAGTGATGATTCCAAGGAATCCGTTGTTGTAATGACCAGATTTTTACTCGATGAAACTATGGCAAAACATAAAAAAACTGATAAAAAATACATACCAATCATTGAAAATATTTTTTCAATCTGCAGCATTTTGGCATTCATGTTTGATCCGGAACGTCTCAGCATGCCATTTAATTTCAGCGTTTTTCCATAATTCTTATCTTCCCATGCATCAAGAAGCCCTTTAATTATGGGTATGTGGCAAATATAATCCAGAAAAATATGTTCTCCAGATTCCTTAAACTCCAAATCCTTAAGGCTGGATGTATAAAGATATAAGAGAATAACGGAAAAACATATTACAGCGGACATGATGATACCGTATGGTCCTTTGTAATAATGAGCTGTTTCTGCCCAATTCTTTACCATGTATAAGTAAATAGGACGGATAAATAGCAGCGGTAAAGCAACTAAGATTTCCATAAAGCGAAATTTTTCTTCCAGTGTCTTCTGCGTTAATAACCAGGATGATATAGAACTCTTAATGCTGTTTAAATTTCTTACGAAAAGTGAAAATCCCTGTACTATTTTGTCGTCATATTCATTTACCAGTTCACATGCAGAAAGAAATAATTGCAAAAAAGGGTTTGTGGTATTATCCACATAGGTTGCGGTCTGTTCGGTGGAATCGCTGGAATCAACGATTTCGCTGATCTTCTCCATGTGGGACCTTATTGGTTCAGGTGAGTAGGTGATTGAGTTTGTGATAGCAGATTCAATCATATTTGTCGCAAAATATGCATGTTCAGTGTCCGCTATAAACTGAATCAATTGGTTGTTTACCAGTTTCTTTTTCTTGTTTATATTCTGGAAAAGAAGGTATGTACTTATCATGTAAGCCATGAATCCAGATACAAGAATTGTGTATACAGAAAAATCAAAAAGAGCTCCAACAACAAAGGACATTATACTTATGAACCATATAGTTAACGCGGTCTGTATGGTTTCGTTCTCTGTTTTTTCTATATCGCCGGGTTCAAGGATTTCATATCGTTCCCTTATTTTTCGGATATATCGCCGGGTTAAGGGAAATGAACTGAAAAAGGAATAAGCGGCATGCAAGAATCGTACCTTCAGCTTTCCTTTTCCAGCTACATATATGGAGTTGCTCATTTTTTTACTGAGCTGTTTTTGATAGAATCGGATGGCAAAAAATAATAACACAGCCGCCCAGATCAAAATCATGACCAATGAGATTATAAAATTGCGGGTAGATGTCATTTTTAAGCAACCTCCTTAATCTGTTCAAAAATACTAAGAAAATCCTTTGCTTCATCTTCATGCAGGTTGGCCAGTATTCTTTCCTGCATTTGTTTTGAAAGTTCATGTGTAACTTCGTACCGGTTTTCTTTCTTATTAAATACAATAATGTTGACAAGTTTATACGGCTTTTTATCATCTTCTACTGGAATGATTTCTGTTATTCTTTCACAGTAAAAGTGACCAGATGGTGTTTTAGCCATATGCATATCGAATTTAAGAGCATCTACCACCTGTTCCATAGCGATCAATTCGTTTGAAAACCCTGCACACATAAGGAGTGCATTTCGATACCATTTAAGCAGTTTTTCTGTAGTTTCTGCGTGGTTTGTTTCCATGTTGAATGGACCACCTGTTTGGGATGCCTGGATTTTCCATGCTGCAACAGCAGGATCTACGGTTTCTCCAAAGATAAGGACGTCACAGTCTGTCTTCTTAATGAAATTCAAGGCCTCCTGACCAGATATAAGATCTGTTTCCCGGAAAGTTACAATGTTACGATCCTGCATTACCTCATTTAGTTCCAACTCGAAAATTGTTTCTTCAGTTCGAATCGTTTTGTATTTTCGAATAAAGGTGGCTGCACGGCGTAAAACAGTTGTTTTACCACAGCTTTGCCCACCGGTGATTTCCAACGGCTGCTCTCCCAAAATGATGTATTTCAGAAGTGCGATTACATTTTCTGCGCCTGGATCTGTGAGCTGTTCTTCCAGGGTAAGTATTTTTCCACCGGAATGCTTTCTTACAATTGCGCTCCAGGAACCGCAGAACTTTGGTCTAGCAACAGTAACACGGCTGCCATCTTTCATATCGTTCAGGACTCTTCCGTCATTTGCACTTGCATTCTTTGGGGCATGGTATCTGTAAAGGTTTTTGCAGACACGAATCAGCTCTTTCTGGGAATGGCATCCTGTGCATGACATATAAAATTGCTTACCTTCGAAATTCATCCAAAAACTGTCATAGCTAAAGCGATATGCCGTTTTGTTATTTGCCTGGCTTTTGGAGGCCCCGGCAAAAGAAAAAGTATCTGCGGAAATTCCGGAAACGCCAAGGCTTACACCAGATACATTCAGATCCCTTGTACGGTCAGCGCATCCGTGACCGGAACGTGTCTGATAAATACGGTGTGCCAGCACATCCATTTTGTCTGTAAAAGAAAGATTCATTTTAGGTAAAAGCCTGTGATAAACTTCTTTTATGTCTTGTTCGTCTACATAATATTGCTCATTTCGGAGTTCATCAAAGTGGTTTTGGCAGATAAACTCATGCATTGCATCATGCATTCCATATTCACGGGTGTAATAGCAGAGCAGAATATCATATTTCTCATCCGAAGAAAGCTGTTCTTCATCATGAAATTTGATAGGACGGTTGATTGTAAGTGCGTCAATTCCATGTTTTCCTTGTAATAAGGATGAGATATAATCAATGACAAACATTTTTGCTCCATAATCGCCTGCAGAACATGTTTCCAGGTTCCGCATTAGATTGGTTTTCTGTTTTTTCTGCTTTTCCGTTTCATACTTGTTCAGGTTCATATCTTCCGGACGTTGCCGTTGCGCATTATAGATGTCGTTCCACACTGCATCTACCAGATAATCAAAGGAAAAAACATCTTCATCGAGTGAAGCCTGGACAGATGGGGCTTTCCGGAAAAATGTAAAGAATATTAAGGCAGCCATTACCAAAATGATAAGAACAATCATAATGGTGTTAAATTCCATTAGGATTCCTCCTTCCTCAAAAGTCCAAACTTATCCAGACAAGTTTTAAGGGAATCAACGAACTCGTAGTTTGCACTTCCATAAGCACAGTTATAATTTTTCAACATGAACTGTACTGCCTGTCCGTCGTTCTGAGCATCCATAAATTCTGCGTTATGCGCAATTGTTGCTGAACGTTTTCGTAAGGCAGGATATTTTTTCTGCAGGTTTTTTAGTGTGAATTTAGAATTCTCATCGTAATTCCCAAACAAATAGTACACATTATTTGAATCAACTGGCTTGGCAAAATAACGATCAATTACATGTGTATTTTGGTTAAGACACACTACTACTACATCCGCACATGAAAGTATGGATTGTGACACTTCCCGGTATCCGCTTCTTACGTCAATGAATGAAAGATTGTGAAACTTATCAACAGAATCGTAAATGTCCTCAAATACTGTTAAAAGTTCTCTTTCGTAATCCGCTTCATTCTGACGACCAGTACCTATGTACAGATCACATCGTCTGTTTAAGTTTGGAACGGTGATGGCATCTGTCCTGATCACATCCTCAGACAGTGCACGTGATTTATAGTCCCGGATCAACGCATCAATTCCCGTGTCCCTGAATTCTTCTGGATTGACATCTGTGCCAACAAGAGGTTTAGACATGTTGTTGAGAACGAAATGACTTTGCAACAATGCCACTTTCTTCTTTTCAATTGCGGCCATAAGTGCAAGTGCAATCACATTGCTGGTTACTCCAGTCTGCCCATGTACATTAGACCAAAATGCTACCTTCATGGTATTATTTCCCCCTTTCTGCCATTTTGTATAATTTGCGGTATTCACGTGGTGTCAATTCGATTCCACAGTCTTTTAAAACTGTTAAACATAAACGGTCAATCAACTCCTGAAATTCAGCGGAAATTCCGGAAAATCGAAATACATTATCATACATACAATTGATACGACATTCTGCTGTTTCTGCGTCATATGGGACAGCTATTGTGTCACGAAGTGGATATTCAAGCTCAGAGCTGATAAATTTTTTCTTTTTGTCCGCTAGAAAACCAAGTATTAAGAGATATGTATGGTTTCTTTCGAAAACTTCTTCTACTGGCTCATCTTCTTCACACTCCGAATCGTCTTTTAAGTAGCCTAACTTTGAAAAATTTATAGACCGGGATTTTGCCTGTTCTACTTCCTGCAGTTCAGTTGATGTTACAATAAATCCGTAATTTGCATAAAAATGTTCAAGTTCAGCTGATCTTCTTTGTCCGATGTAATAAAAAATAACATCGTAATCAAGAGACATATTTTTTCTATAGTTGATAGATACGTCTACACCCCTATAATCAATAACCTCATTTTCCTGAATCCCAGGGTTAGGAACCGAATTATAAAGTGATTGGTCAGCAGACCAGTCAATCATTATTGATGATATATTGCAAGCTTTCAGCACCCGGGAAACGTAATGAAGGAGATCAAAGCATTCTGATCCATAAAAAGCGATGTTAATACTCATAATGGCTTCCTCCGTCTTCATTCATTTTGTTACCTTCATCATCATATGATCCTGTTGATTTATCAGAGTAGGTGTTTTCTCCATTGTCAGTGTTACTGCTGTCATTTCCAGAAGTATCAGAAGAATCTGTATTTCCTGAACTCTCAGAGGAAGTATCAGAAGAATCTGTATTGTTCATTGATGAATCGTCTGCAGATGATCCCGATGTAGCCTCTGGGTCGGATGTTCCGTTTCCGGATGTAATAGTGCCGGTAAGATTTACATCTTTTTTCTTCGAATTTTCATCTGTCTTTCCGTTATTTAGCCGTGATTCAATCGACTCTCTCATACTTGCATTCAGAGAATTTGTAGCTTCTGTAAGCAAGTTTGGATCATTTGCCATTGCTGCCATTACTTCACTGGACGGCTGGTAGTTCACTATAGTTGCTTTCTGGCCATCTTCTATATATTTGGTTGTATATATGATGGCGCCCTCATTCATGTAGGTATCAACAATGGCTGCAGACATGAGCATTATGTCTTTCTCGTCATTCCAAAGGTAGATCTCATTGGTATCAAAATTAATGCCCTTAATACATTTTTTGGGTAAGATTGTGTAGTTTTCTCCATTTGTGTACATAATTCGAACATCAATAAGATCATTCTTTTTAAGGTTAGAATTCAGAGTGATAAGTGCATATTCACATTCTCGTAAGTAAGCAGCATAGTCTGTTCCAACCATGTTTGAAAAAACAGATTGTCCTTGGCTGATGTTAACTACTGCTATTTTTCCGAGATCGTCATCAGTAATGTAAAGGGAAGTGTCAATGCTCGTTGAAATTGCTGTTTTAGAGACACTATCCTGATCAATAACACCACCAGCAGGAATATCTTTAGTAGCCACATATACCATGTTCTGGACAGAATCAAGCTGATTCTGGATCGCAAGGTTTTCAGCCTCGTAACGATTTTTGATCTGACGGACGGAAAAAAAGAATGCAAGACCAAATGCGATGCCAATTACAAGAACGCAGATGAGTATGGTAGTTGATTTTTTCTTGGTTGCTCGAGAAAATCTTCTCATTTGGTGTACTCCTTTGTTAAAATTTTAAGAAAATCAGATAATTTATTCCGCAGACAATTACTGAAATTACGATATATGCAATTACCTCGGGATACTTTTTCTTCTTTTCAGGGATATAATCACTTGAATACTCTTTAATCAGGTTACTTGTTGTTTTTGGCTCTAAGATCCTGCGAAGAATACGAAACAGTATGATTGCTGTGACAACCATGGCTGCTGTCATCAGGATGAAAGAGATGTTTAAATTCTTCAAATTTTTGCCCTCCTTTTTTCATATTGCGGATTTTACCCATAAACATATGAGAAAAGTCAAGCCAAAAAAGAATTAAAATTAAAATTTATTTAATTGATATATACTAAAAACATGGAATAAAAGGAAATAATTAAATTAAGAAATAATAAAATATGATGAACAATAAAAAAGACCGGGCTAAAATGCCCGGTCTGTGTTTGCGTAATTTAGTCCATACGCATTCCAGCTGTTAAAGCAGCTGCTCTTGATTTTTTTTGTGTATGTGGCGACTTTTGATTTTCATCTGAAGCATGATTTGAAGGTTTTGTTTGTGGTTTTTTAGTCATAGGTTCGCTGGTTTTAGTGGAAATTGGCAATGAAGTGGAGGAAACAGGAGCTTCATTATCATTATTTGCGGTTTCAGTTTGTGAAATAGTCTTTGGAGATGAGACTCTATCTTTAGCCTGAAACTGTGACCCCGTGAGACCAAGGTTATGCAATTTCTTCAAAATAGAATCATCTGAAGCTGCTTCCAAACAACTTGGAATCCACTCTTCGTCAGATGAATCTACTTCAATAATGCTGCCTCTGAGTATTTCCCGGAATATGGGTGAGATCTGGATACCTTCATCTGATAATGCAGATACCCAGTTTGTAATCTCATCATCTCCATTATAAGAAATCATGATTCGCGGTTGCATCTCCATTATTTTGTTTACATCCAGACCTTTAATGCATACTTTTCCTATGCAGTCAAATTTTTCATATCTTATATAATTTTTAATGGCCTTTCGCGCCATAATAGACATTCCACCACGCCATGACTCTCTGATTTTAATTGCCCAAACGGCAATTTTCAAATCCGATGGCTTGAGATTTACTAATGAATAAGCCATAGTTTATTTCCTTTCCAAGATAATCACTATGCAGCTTCGTTTATAATGACACCTTTGAAAAGACCACATACGATTGCATTAACAGGTCCTATGTTGTCCTCTCCCATCTTCATATCTTCGCCTGCAAGAACTACTTTGATATATGGCCGATTTTTTTCACAGTATTCTTTAATGAATGGATAGTAAGCTTCACCGGTTCCGCCGGCCATAAGAATATAGCGAATATCTAAAAGATCACCGTAATCTGAATTAAGCATTTTAATAAATTTTTCAGCCATTTGTGCAATTACTTTTTCTTTTTCGGCTCTTACATCAATGGAGACAACTTTATTGGTTTCAGGATCAATATAATTGATTGGCTCACCATTTTTTGCAAGGAGCTCAACCAGATATCCAGTATATTGCTTGCCTGTTTGGGCGGAAATAGATGCAGCAAGTTGATCATTGATGTTCATCATGGCAAAGTCTGTATCGGATTTGTCATTCGTAATGGACTGGTCACGTGCGAAGCCAAATAATCCTACTGTCTTATATCCACCATCTACAATTAAGGCTGGAAGATAATCATATGGTGATCCGTCAATATCATTGCCAAATTCATCCGAAGACTGATTGATGAGTGCACATATGATCTGGGAATTAATGTATTTAGATCCAATTTCATATGTAATAACACCGGTTGAGATGTCACCAATCAATAATTCAAGTTCCTGAGGTTTTTTGAGATAGTCTCTAACAATAGGTCCGTATACATCAAGATATCCGTGAGGAAGTGCTACAGCCACGTCTATAACCCACTCTCCTATTTCACTTAATTTGAACGGGTTAGAACTGTTTTTACTTATATCTTCATATCTGTATAAGGCATAGGCAATAAATGCATCTAATGCTGTTTCAAACAGCGACATGTTGTACCGTTCCAATGTATAAAAAGATTCTAATTCTGACTGACGCTCTGCTCTTCTTCCTTCGTCCATGATAAATGTTTTGGCTACAGCACCTAAAAGATAAGTACGTCCATCTTTGACGCAACGAATAAACTCCTGATCATTTCGCCTAAGCTGAAATTTATCTTTTGTTTCAGTAATATCCTGGATCATGAAAGGAATATTGAGGACGTGTTTATTAACACATATTTTCCCACCGTCAAAACCTGTATCGATTGCAACGATAACTCGTCCTTTTTTCTTTTCACCGCTTGTCATTATTTTAGAGTTCTCTTCCATATATTAAATGCCCCTTTCTTTCTATGAATATATATTAGAATAAACCAGAACGATATAATTGTCAATAAAAATATATTCTAAACATTTGAGAATACAAATAAATATAAGAATGATTTATCAGAATACAAATAAAATACAAAAAAATGAATTAAATGTAGAAATAGACTACAAAAATATATAAATATAAGATATAAAAATACTGAAATGTTTTGATATTATACTGTCATATATGCATATATTTAAAAATATACAAGAATATTATAGAATAATATAACCTAAATAAATACAAATACGAATATATAAGACTAATCTAATAGAAAAGATTACAAAACTAATAAAATAGAAAATAGGGAATTTGGTTTACAAATCGAATAGCGATTAGAAAATAAAAAATATACACAACAAAAAGGCTTAAAATATGGATGTTACGGAAAAATAAAAAACGAATAGATATTAGAAAAAAATATTTTGCCACCAATTTGAACTATAAAACCGATAGAATACAAACTGAAATAATTCTGAAACGTATCTTATAGAATAGAAAACGATAATGGGAGCACAGACGTTAAGAAATTACGAGAGAGAATTAGAATTAGCAAATTACTAAAATAATAAAACGGGCGAAATGCCCGTTTTATTTAAAGAATGAAAAAAATCCTTTTTTCTTTGGTTTTTCCAAGGATTCTATGATTTTTTCTTTTAATTCCTCGTTTGATTTGGTTAGATCCTGCAAAAGCTGCTCGTTTTTGATGGAGGTTTTCTGAAGCATATCATATGAAGACTGCAGCACGTTGATTTTTTCTTGCAGTTTATTGTTTTGGTCAATCAATGATTTGTTGTCTTCAAGAAGCTGATTATCTGGCTTCAAATGCTGTTGAATTAATTTATCAAGCTGTTCCATAAGCATTTGATTACTTTTACTAAACATCATTGCCAGATGCTGTTCGAAATCCTGAGATTTTCCGAACAAACCAGATAGATCCGGATTGTCCAAAATTTCCTTTACTTCGTCAATTGACTTGGTTTTACGCAAATTGACAATCTTTTTAAGCAGATCAATACTTTCAGAAGGAAAATAGAGCCTTCCATTTTTTCCGGGTTTACTGAATTTTAATTCAAAATACTCTGCAAAGTTGTTAATGTGAATACGGGCCATATCACTACTTATTCCGAGCGCATTGCCAACCTGCCCAGTTGTCCAGTAGACCTCTTTACCTTCAATGGATATATCATCATTTGAAAAAGTATCACTTTCGAGATCAGGATTGGCGTCTGCTTTTCCTAACTCTAATGGGTTTTCGGTTTCTTCCATAATTCTTTTCCTCCTTTCGTAAAAATATTATTGTCTACTCGTATTTTAATACAAATAGATTCGTATGTCAAAAGGCGAATCTAAAAGTTTTGTCTCATTTTCATTTACAAAGTCTAACATATTCGATATTTTTCGGGTAGGAGGACCGAAAATATGGATGTATATTTAAAAAGATCAGAAAAGGTATTCGATGGAAAAAAGGTCAGGGAAAAGAGAAAAGAGAAAGGTTATAGCTTAAGGACTCTTTCTTCCAAAAGCGGATTATCAGTGAACACAATACGATCTATTGAGAGTATGGTTAAACCCACAAATGTGGAGAATCTTGTCATCATTGCTGATGTGCTAAATTGTTCTATACAGGATTTTTGCGTTTTTGGAGTGTCATTACGTGTAAAAGATAGGGTAGACGATGAAATAATTTCATACAGAGCCATTCCAAATGCGAAAATCTCTGAAAAGGACATTTGCATGTAGGATAGAAGAATGGTAACATAGAGTAGAAGCCCATCTATATAACGTTATGCCGATGAGGAGTTTTAAATGAGTGATAAAATTGAGATTATACCTAATTGTTATGCCTGTGAGCACTTTAGGAACCGGATAAGGTGGGAGAGGAGACCGCTTCATTTTTCAGATGCATCATATTGTGCAATGACTGGAAATTCGGATACCGCACCTGTAATAGAAGATAAGCAGTCACCAAGGGAGTGTTGCTCTTATGATATAAGGACAATATCTGCTCTTGATGAGGAAATTCGTAATGCGAAGCAGGAGCAGAAAGCAGAATTATTTAAGAAAAAATATTTATCAAACGAATAAGATCATATTCGGCATTAAAAAGGCATATACGGATAAAATCTGTATATGCCTTTTTATTATGCAATGATTGAACAGATTGCACATACTTTTGAGGTGCTTTTTTCGCGATATTCATAAATTGGAACAGAAGGAGACGAGACATTGCTTGCTATTCCACCACTGATCACGACCGCGTTCCGGAAAGAACCGCAAAGAGAATTTATAATCTCGTAAGAGAACTGCGTGCTGCAGTCATTATAATCCCGAAATCCATTCCAAACAGGTGTTGCACCAACAATATTTGTAATTTTCTGTCCAGGAATTGCACAGAGCCCCTCCTTTAAGCAGGATTTAACCAGTGCAGTTATTTTTTCTTTTTGATTTTGCGTGTAAGGCATTTGGGGAATATCCTCCATAATTCTGTTACAATCATATAATATTTGTTCGTCAAAAGCATAATAACAGTTATTCGTTTGCAAATATTTTTCTTTATCGACATAAAGGATAGACTCTCCAAGGGTTGTACTTACTTTTCCGACTTCTGATACTCCAAGTTCTTCGAGTGATTCATAACTGTAATCTTCATGAATCATAAGAAAATCAATTACATCCCAACTCTCCGGATTAAGAAGATGATATGCGTAGTAGTTTCCTTTTTTCACTCCATCAATTAAAAGGGATCTTTGGCGTAATCGTGGAATTTTTTCATACAATGAAATGATTCTATTGATGTAGGGATCTGCTATCACAACAGAGCCTGATTCTAATTTACACATCCCGATGTAAGATAATACTTTGTCCATATAGTTAATTCCTCCAGAAATATGTTTTCGTGATTATAGTTTAGATTATCTATTAAAGGAGATAAAATAGTCAAGCTGAAAAGGGCTAATTTTATAAGAATTTATATAAATTTTAAATTTCCCCTTGCAATTTTTATGATATGGTATTATAGTTTATGCAAAAGAGGTAGCCCTAAAAAAAGACAAAAGGGGGATAAATATGGTAAGTACGGTTGTCATAACAGGAATAGATAATTTTAAAATTTATAAAGAAAAGAATGAAGTATCGTTTTGGATGAAGGTTAAAAATTTGCCAGAAATGGTAGTTGCAGTAGCAAAAAACATAGATAAGGAAAATTATGAGCCTGATTGCTTCGGCTTTCAGTATAATTATGGAATCCTTAATAAAAATTATTATATTAAGAAGGAAAATGGGTTATCTCTGTATTATCTTGATTATGAAGGTGAAAAGCATTACATTGAATATGAAATACCTGATAATTTGATTAAAAGTGCAATCAAAAAATGCAACAAAGTCCTTCAGGAGAAGGGGATAAAGAAAAGAAAGAAGGTTGCAGCTTCTAAATTAGCAATGAAAAAGAAGAAAAAACCTAATGTAGCGGTAAATATGACACCTAAATTATATCTTTCTATGATTGATCCAAATGTGGGGAAAAACAAAAGTGTAACTGGCCAATATACATTATTTGATTTAACTAAATTGTAGGAGGTTAGACAAATGAAATATAAAATAGACCATCCGCGGGAGATTGTACATGAATTTACATCCATTGCTGATTCCAGAAAGATGTACTCATTAGAACAGTATCTTTTCAAACAAAGGGAAGATGGGGAAGTTTCCAAAGATGGAATTATTCATCTTCCGAATCCCTTGGAGATATTTTCAGATGAATCACGTTTTCTTGTAACTATAGTGGATGGTGCATCCAGCACCTTTTGTAATGCAAATATTCCGCTTGCTGATTTTTATGAAATAGAAGAGGAAACAAGGTATGCTTTTGATCAAATTTTAAAATGTCGTCATAAAGGAAATAGCAACACCAAAGATGATCCGTCGAGTCAGGTGGCATATAACGTGTTGATTGAGTTTGGGAAGTTTAAAGGGAAAAGTCCTGCACAGGTATTGCAGGAAAATCCCGATAATCTTGTGCAATTGAAAAATAGTGAGAACTGGCTAGCAGATCGCATTGGACAATATAAGAACAACCAAAAACAATATGAGGCGATTAAAAATGCAATAGAATTATTTGAAGAGGGGAAGCTGATCGGCTCACCTGTTTTAAATGGCGATATATTTTCAATATATGATTCCGGATTTAAGTCTCAGGTAAGACAAAGAGGAGAAGACGGAAGATGTCCGGTTTACCAGATAAAAATTAAGTGTAACACGGCTAAAAACTACCCAATTTCAATTGAAATACAAAATTTTTATACGTTTTGTAATGGTATCATTCCGGATCTTAAAAAAATGATTAACCATAAAGAAGATACTTTTAATATGGATTTAAAGACCTGGAAGAAATCCGTAGAAGCAATGAGGAGAACCATTCACATATGTGAACAAATGTGGGGAAGCTATGAATGGACCCGTATGGAACAATATATAGATAAATACAAAAATAATACAAAATAAATGCTTAATGATACAAAACTTATTATAAAAATTATATAAGAATATAAAAGAATTAAGGGATAGGTATAAACCTATCCCTTTAAAACTGCCCAAAGAATAGATGCCAGATTTTTTTTCTGGAGTTCTTTCTTTTGCCTACGAAGCAGTTTCATCTGCGAACGATAGAATTCGCGTTTTTGCTTTGTGGCATATAGGGCTTGGACTTTCTTTTTTGCGAAGCCCATCATTTTCCTACATGTAACGTCCAGGCCCCAGCCACAAAAAAGGGACCCGTAAGTAATAAGCATAAATGCTATTACATCAACTTTGTTGCTCATAAAAACCTCCATTCCCGGATCATCAATAGACCCGTAAAAAATAGGATCTGAGAAATAAAAAACCCCTGCACAATAAACGCAGAGGATCAGACCCATAAACACAGAAAACGTTGTTTTCTGTTAAAAATTATAAAAAGTTATATCTACATTATATCATTATTTTTTTATAATGCAATGAGATTTTGCTAAATTGGGTTGACTTTTTATCTGTGTTTGTGACTATTCTTTACTAAAGAAATGGAGAAAACGTGATATGGGATTAATTCGTATACTTTTAGATGATTATATCAATGAAATGAAAAACAAAAAAGTAAAAAAATGTTTTGGTGAATCTCTGGGAAAGACAAATCAGAGAATTACAAAAGACAAGTGCAACAATGATACATATGGCGAACAAACTGAAAACAAGGATAAAACTATAGAAATTAAATCAGAAAATAATAAAAACGAGAACAGTTTTTTCAATTCAATGGAAGAATATGATAAATCAGGGCAGCTGGATAAAGATATTGAAATAAAGGTACAGAATGAAGAGTTCGATCATCTCTTTTCACAGGCTGTTACTTTTGGACAAAAATATAGAATGAGATGTGAGGAGAAAAATGGAAATATTTACATTACAACCGATGCGGGAAAATGGTATTTCAAGCCTAAAACAAGTGGAAAGGTTACTTTGTACCATAAAAATTATGAATTTCGGATGAACCAGGCAGAATATTATCACAAGCAGTTTACCGTTGAATGGTCTGTTAGGGAAATTCTCGAGTACATAAACAGACATGATCGGAAAAAGCTTTTAAGGGAAAAGAGGAAAAAACAAAGAAATGAGAATTGATATAGATCGTGGAACTGTGGAAATATGTGGCAAAAAAATTTGCCGGAGAGAGACCTCAAAAGTTGTCTACAGAAAATTAGAACAATTTATCGTAAGAGAGACGCATAGTGGGAGTTATTATCAGATGCAGATAGAACCAGATCTTATGTGTGGTTTTCCGGTTGATTCCTTTTTGCTTTTTCGATGTAAAAAGCTTATATCCATTAAAATTCGCCCCTGTTGGAGAAAGATAAGCAGAATGGATATAACATGGCCGGACAAGACATTCCCAGAATTGGTTACTATTTATGCAAAAAGTTTTGGTGATTATCTCGGGAAGACTAATGGACTGCATACCTCAACAGGACCAGGTGAATTTAAAACATTTGGACGAAGAATAAGTGTTACTGAAAAAATTATAAAAGCTAATCAAGATTATCTTATTTTTCTTGAATTTTGACAAAAAGGCATGGTGCATTTTAAGACCATGCTTTTTATTTTCGAACTGCTCTTTTCGTGCTTGACATTTTAACTATATTTATGACTAACATGGCGCGATGCCGGGAAAGGAGTGAGTACATGTTATCGGCCAGAAGGCTGCGGCAGTCTGTATACAGAAAGGAGCAGGAATATTTTTAGCTTTTTTAGGAAAAGAAAAGTTCGTCTGACGGCCGTATCCCTTGCAATACTGGTTATTATGGCCGCAATATCCCAATATGGCGATGCTGATATTGATTATCCATGGGTATCTTCCGGTCCGCAGGATGTTACTATTTCCAAGGGTCAGGATGAGGATATTGGAATAACGGACAGCATAGAAAAGGTTGCCGGCCACATAAAGAAATCTGTAGAAAACCAGACGGATTCTTTAAAGGAAAAAGCCTCTGAATACAGTAATACCGGTGGCCCAAAAAATCACGCATCGATTAAGGAAACGATAAAAGATGTGGTGGATAAAGTTGCCAATGGGACAGGAAAGGCTTCCACCAATGCAACCTCAAAAAAGAAGGATGCATATGTACATTCCCTTAAAGACACAAAAGGGAATGTGATCATAGATGAAATTCCAGCATATTCTGGGGAATCCTATTGTATCTTAAATAAGAATATTCCGGATTTAGATCTTTCAGATGCATCAAAAGGCACTTTTAAAAGGTTTAGTAAACTTGATAAACTTGGAAGAACCGGCACGGCATATGCATGTATTGGAAAAGAGTCTTTGCCAGAGGAAGAGCGTGGTGAAATTGGGATGGTAAAGCCATCTGGCTGGATACAGAACAAATATGCGGGAGTGGTAGAGGGAAACTATTTATACAACAGATGCCACCTGATCGCATATTGCCTGTCAGGGGAAAACGCAAATCCCCAAAATTTGATTACTGGAACAAGGCAGCTTAATTCTGGTAATGATGCTCTAAAAATAGGAGATGGGATGCTTACATTTGAAACAAAAACCGTTCAATATATTGAACGAACAGGAAACCATGTTCTTTACAAAGTCACTCCTTTATATGAAGGAGAAGATCTGCTTACATATGGAGTTATGATGGAAGCGGAATCCGTGGAGGATAATGGAAAAGGTATTTGTTTCAGCGTATTTATATACAATGCACAGGAAGGTGTATCCATATCCTATGAAACCGGCGATAACAGATTGGATGTAAATAAATAGGAGGAAAACGGGAAATGAAAAGGAAAACAAAAAATGTCCTGATAGGTGGATGCATTACCTTGTCCCTTGCCGTGGTAATACTGGTGACTTTTATAATCGGCCAGAATACGGGACAGAAAGCTGTTCTTGCAGAAGCATTCGTCGACAAGGTGTCTGATCAGGTTACCGATCAGATGGATGATGATGTGACCGGGCAGATTGCGGAAAAGGTAATATCAGAGAAGGTAGGTGACTATGTATCATCTGATATGATCGAACAGGCTGTAAGTGATCATATCAAAGACAACTTTCCGGAGGCAACGAAAAAGGAACTTATCAAACAGGTTACCCAAAATGTGAAGCAGACTGTGGAAAAGGCTGTTGCAGAGGAAGGATCTTACAGTATGGACTCACTTTCCGAAGGACAACGTTCTGAGGTCAAGGGAATGATCAAATCGGCTGTGAAAGGTGCAGTCGCAAATACAGATGTTTCCAAAATATCCGATGATGATGTGGCTGCCATTCAGAACACAGTTGAGAAGAATATCCAGAGCAGCCTGCAGAATACCATAACAAAATACATCAAAGGGAATGACGTAACGCTTTCCCCGCAGACGATTGAGCAGATCACAAAGCAGCTCAACGTCACCAAAACGGTAAAAGATGTACTAAAGAATACGGATACCGTGGTGAAAGAGAAGGAACTTACCAAAATCCAGAATGACATTATTAAGCAGGTAGAGAAAAATGTAAAGACACCGGTAAAGGGAACCGACTATTTTACATCTGCTGAGATTAGTGAGATAGAAAGCAGCTCTGCCAAGAAAGCGGCAGAATCAGTGGCAAGTGATATCAAAGGTGTTAAGGATTCTGTGAGTTCCATAACTTCCAATATTAACAGTATGCAGTCACAGATTACTTCTTTAAGCAGCCAGATCAAGGATTCGCAGAAGGAATCAAGCTCAAACCTTGATAACAAGATGGCAACTGTACAGCAGTCGGTGACAAATATCAATGAACAGATCAAACAGATCAATCAGAATGCGGACGACCTTGGTGGGAAGATCAACGTAAAAAATGTTTTTCTGCGCCGGATCACCGCAAAGAAAGGTTCCATTGATAAAGCGGAGGTTGTTGATACTTCTGATATGACGATAGCACAGTTCGTCGGTGTCCTTTCCGGAAATGAGAAGGAGTATACGAAAGCAATCAACCAGCTCAGCTATGCTGTGACACAGATTGAAAACATTATCGGGGAGAACTTTAAAAGCCTTTCCGATGAGTGTGCATCCCTTTCACAGACGATTGATGCAAATGGAGATAACATCACAACACTGCAGGAAGCACTGAATGCAGAGAGCCAGAAGAGGGAATCTGCCATCACGGATATCAAGGGATCAATCGCTGATAACATGTCGGATGTACAGGAGAAGCTGGATGCCTACAAGAAAGCAAGCCAGGCATATGCCGATGATCAGTCAGAGTCGAACCGGACTGCACTTGAGGATGCAAAACAGGCCCTGCAGGATTCCCTTAGTGCATATAAAGGCAACCTTGATTCCCTGTCTGACACTGTGGATGGACTGGATAATGCAACACAAAAGAAAGTTGCAGATATCAACCAGCAGATCGCAGATGCACTGGATGCACTTAATGCCGGTGACAGTTCGCTCGACGAGAAGATCACCCAGCTGTCCGGAAGCACAACTTCCCTTACTGATGCACTGCAGAAAGCCATTGATAAGGAGATACAGGACAGAAAAGACCAGATTGACCAGACAAAGAAAGAACTTGGTGACAGTATCAATGACCAGATCAAGAATGTAAATGATAAGATGTCCGAGGTTGAGGCGGCACAGAAGAAATATACGGATGATGCCAGTGCGGAGAATAAACAGGCTCTCGCTCAGGCAAAAACAGATCTGCAGGCTGCCCTTGACCAGCTGAACCAGACGTTATCCGGAGATATCAGCAGTCTTGACGCTGACACGCAGCAGAAAATTGCAAATGTAAAAGCCACGATCAAAACACTGGATGATCAGCTGAAACAGGATGGAACAGACATCACAACGCTTAAGAACGGGGTGGCAGGACTTACCACAAATCTTTCCGATGTAACAAAATCCATAAAAAATGAAACCACTGCCCGTCAGAATGCGGATAATGCCATTAAAAAGACAATGGGGGATTCCTCAGACGCGGCTGATGTAAAAGGCGATACAATTTTTGCAAAGATTGCTACACTGTGGCAGAAAATTACAGAGGTATCCAAGAAGGTTGATGATACAGACCAGTGGGCAGACAATATTTTGCTTATGAACAGTACGGGATCAAATGCAGATAAAACGGTGCGGTACGAGAATGTAACCGGTGGAACACATGCCGGCGGCATCCGGTGGAAAATTGATGGAAACCTTGTGGGGCTGACCAATATCAAGCCGACAAGCAACATCACCATACAGTATGGTGCATCGACCCCGGATATAGTCTGCAGCTATGAACAGGGCAGTGGATATCTGTACATCTATGTAGATGCGGATTACAAGGCAGCTGCACTGGCCGGGAATATTACAATTGATTCCATCCATGTTGAGTCAGAACAGTAAGCAACAGGCAGTGTAGTAGAAAGGAACAGAAAAATTATGAGAGTTTTAGTCCAAATGGACGGTGGAAACCTGTCAATTATCGAGGCATCCCGACTGGAATACACAGAAAACAAAGGGGAGGATGCAGTTCATGGTATCCTTATTTGTGAAATGGGAAGCGAGGAAAGATATCTGGTAAAAGATGTATCCAAGGCTGACTACAATGAAATCTGCAAAGCGTGTGTAACAAATACGCATATGGATTTTGTACGTTACGGTAAATGCGTTCCATTTATTGAAACACCGTGTGACCCATATTTTTATTCACGGAGACGTGGTGGAGCACCATGTGACCCATATTTTCTTGTACGCGCGGGATGCATCAGGGAACACCGGGCATAAGATGCTGTATATCTAACATACGGTTATAATCCAGCAGAGCGACAACATGAAAATCAGGTTCTGCCGGATTTTAACATAAATTTCTCCTGAAAATGAAGTCTGCAGTTATATGGGGTTCCGTGAGGAAATAAGGACATTTGAACATCAGAGTATTATCGGAAGAAAGGGAGTACAGGACTTCCAGTGTATGATTACAGGTGTGTAATCTTACACAATTCACCGCGAGAAAAAAGAAGTAGTGGAATCCTGGATCAGTCTTTTTACCATAGGAGAAAAAATTTAAAGCAGGCGCATTTTTAAAAAAGACATCTGGCTTTACTGTGGAGGTCAGTCCGGGAAGATCGGAAAGTAGCTATTGTAAAAATATTTTTTACACCAATCCATACAAACCATATAAACACCGTGGTCCTGCTAACTAAGCACAGTATTGGGGAAGTGGGATCACAAAAACCATAAGATATGGGTACAGATACTTTTGAGCTATTAACAGATGTTAACAAGTTAATAGATGTTAATTTGTAAAAATTACAAGTCAACTGAGAAGCCCGGAATTTGTTTTATAAATTCCATAACATACGCATTAAAAAGAAAGGAGCCGGAAATGAAACATTTATTTACAAAAGTTTCGAAAATTTTCGGGGGGGGGGTAAAATCAGATCCTCCAAAGCAAGGGACAGAACACGGTAATCCCAAACACAAACCTAAAAACTTAATACACGATCATAACGGATGGATAAGGACAGTTACATTACTTGTCGTATTCGCTTTGATCTGGGGACAGGTTCCGGTAGCTGGAAGTGTCACTGACAACATGCCGTCTGTGATCCAGAGAATCCTTGGTATAAGAGAAGATACCGTTGCGGATTCATTTGAAGGTGCAAGCACAAATGCCAAAATCAATTACATGGAGAAACAGATGGTTGCCCTGCAGTCCTCTGTGGAACAGATCAAGGGGCAGAACAGTGCCTATTCGCTTTACTGTTTCATCCAAAGCGCAGATACCCGGTACGAGGGATGCGAACTTACACTTACATCCGGATCCGGGAACCAGGCAGCAACCGGGAACCTGCATCTGGACAAGAAGCTGAATAAGTACGTTGCGAACATTTACAGTAACTTTAATGGAAACTGTACACTGCAGTATGGCTCAGTAAAAGAGAGCATCAACCTCGGTGCGACCGGACAGGAACATCAGTTAAAACCATATATCAGTGACCTCACAGTATGGATCGATAGCAACAACAGTGCCTATGCCGGCAGAAGCGTAGTCTTAAAAGACAGCGGTGGCGGTACCGTACAGTCCGCTGAGTTAAAGCTTGTGGATGGCCACTATGAAGCAACAATGACCGCGTATGCAAATGGTAACTACACAATTGCCTACCCGTATGTGGCAAGCAGCAAGATCTTAAACCTTACCACCGGTGTTACCTTAAACGGATCAGCCAAGAGACAGCAGCTGTTTGGTGATTTGCAGCAGATGACGATTGCAGACATTCAGGCATGTTGTAAAGCCGGCGCGATTACAAGCATTGCAAAAGTCGGAGATACATTTAGTGATGGAAAGTATACATATACAATCATCGGTATTAACCAGGATAAGCCAAGCAATGCAAATGGCAATGTATTAAATAAGAGCCAGTACGGTGATGTACTTACCGTTATGCCACTTGGCGCACCAAAAGGGGCAACAAACGGTCAGCCGGTAACAATGAATGCCGGTGCTACGCCGTTTGGTGTAAATTATGCACCGATGAACAGCGATAATTCAAACAGTGGAAGCTGGGCGTCATCGCAAATGAGAAGCACCAAGATGCCGCAGTACCTTGCAAAGCTGCCGCAGGCTACGCAGAATGCCATTGGTTATGTACAGAAAGTAACTGGAACTTGGGATGCAAATACCAGTGGCGGAAGTAACTCTGTAACAGGAGATAAATGCTTCCTGCTTTCCGGCAAAGAAATATTTGGTGGAAGTGGTGCCGGCAATGGATCATACTGTACAACAAACGAAGCAAATGCAACGTTCCAGTACCAGTATTTCCAGAGCATTGCAACAACACCTGTAAGCCGAGACATTAACAGTTCAGCCAACCAGTATTGGTGGCTCCGCAGCCCGAGCTACAACGACAGCGACGAGTTCTGTGGTGTCCAGTTTGGCAGCTCCGATTCGAACGGCGCGTACGGTGGCCTAGGTGTTTTTGCCGCGTTCTGCATTTACTGATATCTTTATTCCATTTGTATGATCGTGTATGCCTTAAATGAAGGGAGACACGATACTATGTCTAAAAAATACAACGAATATTTCGGGGGGGGGGTAAAATCCCCTCCGAGATAAAATCTCAATCAAAATCACATAAAAACTTAATACACGATCATAAGGGATGGATAAGGACAGTTACATTACTTGTCGTATTCGCTCTGATCTGGGGACAGGTTCCGGTATCTGGAAGTGTCACTGACAACATGCCGTCTGTGATCCAGAGAATCCTTGGCATAAGAGAAGATACCGTTGCGGATTCATTTGAAGGTGCAAGCACAAATGCCAAAATCAATTACATGGAGAAACAGATGGTTGCCCTGCAGTCCTCTGTGGAACAGATCAAGGGGCAGAACAGTGCCTATTCGCTTTACTGTTTCATCCAAAGCGCAGATACCCGGTACGAGGGATGCGAGCTTACACTTACATCCGGATCTGGGAACCAGGCAGCAACCGGGAACCTGCATCTGGATAAAAAGCTGAATAAGTATGTTGCGAACATCTACAGTAACTTTAATGGAAACTGCACACTGCAGTACGGCTCTGTGAAAGAGAGCATCAACCTTGGTGCGACCGGTCAGGAGCACCAGTTAAAACCGTACATAAGTGACCTTACGGTATGGGTGGACAGCAACAACAGTGCCTATGCCGGCAGAAGCGTAGTCTTAAAAGACAGCGGTGGCGGTACCGTACAGTCCGCTGAGTTAAAGCTTGTGGATGGCCACTATGAAGCAACAATGACCGCGTATGCAAATGGTAACTACACAATTGCCTACCCGTATGTGGCAAGCAGCAAGATCTTAAACCTTACCACCGGTGTTACCTTAAACGGATCAGCGAAGAGACAGCAGCTGTTTGGCGATCTGCAGCAGATGACGATAGCAGATATCCAGGCATGTTGTAAAGCCGGTGCAATTACAAGTATTGCAAAAGTGGGTGATACCTTCTCCGATGGTACTTATACCTATACCATCATCGGCATCAACCAGGATAAGCCAAGTGATGCAAGCGGCAATGCATTAAATAAGAGCCAGTACGGTGATGTACTTACGGTTATGCCATTAGGGGCACCAAAAGGGGCAACAAACGGTCAGCCGGTAACAATGAATGCCGGTGCTACGCCGTTTGGTGTAAATTATGCTCAGATGAATTCGTGGGACACAAACAGTGGAAGCTGGGCAGCATCACAAATGAGAAGCACCACGATGCCGCAGTACCTTGCAAAGCTGCCACAGGCTACTCAGAATGCCATTGGGTATGTTCAGAAAGTAACTGGAACTTATGACGGAGGAAGTACCAGTGGTGGAAGCAACTCTGTAACGGGAGATAAATGTTTCCTGCTTTCCGACAAAGAGATCTTCGGTGGAAGTGGTGCCGGAAATGGATCATACTGTACGACAAACGAAGCAAATGCAACGTTCCAGTACCAGTATTTTGCAAACATTGCAACAACACCTGCAAGCCGGAACATTAACAGTTCAGCCAACCAGTGGTTGTGGCTCCGCAGCCCGGGCTACAGTTATGGCGACTATTTCTGCATTGTCTACGCGGGCAGCTCCGGCATTAACAACGCGAGCTACCATTATGGCGTCTTTGCCGCGTTCTGCATTTACTGATATCTTTATTCCTTTTTATGATCGTGTATGCCTTAAATGAAAGGGGACACGATACTATGTCTAAAAAATATATCAAATATTTCGGGGGGGGGTAAAATCCCCTCCGAGATAAAATCTCAATCAAAATCACATAAAAACTTAATACACGATCATACAGAAAAAATCAGAACATTTGCTTTTTGCATTATTTTTGCTCTGCTATGGGGGACTTCTCCCGTGGGTGCTGCTGTAAATGACAATTTACAGACTGTAGCTCAGGCACTGCTTGGACCGGTCGATGCACAGGTAACAGGATCTTACGAATCTTCATCTACAAATGCAAAACTTAATAGTTTGCAGAAGCAGGTTACAACGCTTCAAAATTCTGTAAATGAATTGCGGACAGCATTGGGAAAGTAGGTGGATTCACATGAAAAATGGCGGGATATTAAGAAAAATTGTGTCTTTGGTTATTTCGTCTATATTGATCTGCAACATTCCGGTTTTTGCATCTAATGTACAGTCTAATGCAAACAGACAGGAGAACAGGCTCGTATCGACAATTGGGCAGACAGATGATGTTGTGACAACTACTTATGAAGTAGCAACTACTAATGCCAAACTGAATTCATTAAACGGTAGTTTTCATACGATTCAAAAAAATGTTGATTATCTGATCAACAACTGTTTTTCAAAGTTGACAGTGTGGATTGACTCTACAAACAGTGCATATGCATCTAAGACAATCCTTTTGCTGAAAGGCAATACGACCGTAAGATCATGCACAATGAAGACAAATGGCACTCATTATGAAGCTATTTTTGAAAAACTACCAGATGGGACGTATACAGTAAAGTATCCGTATATCCTTTCGAATGGAACAGTTCAATCTATCACAACAAGTATTACTATACAGGGAAAAGATGTAAGTAAACGCCTGTATGGGGATTTGTTCCAGATGAGCATTCCGGAAATACAGCAGGCATGCAAAGATGGTGCAATTCATGAAATAGCACATGTCGGAGATACTATAAGTGATGGTACTTATACCTATACCATCATCGGAATTAACCAGGATAAACCATCTGACGCGGAAGGAAATCTGTTACCGGAAAGTAGTTACGGAGATGTACTTACGGTTATGCCACTGGGGGCACCCGCCGGCAAGGGAAACAATCAGCCAGTAGCTACAAATGCATCAGCTACACCATATGGAACCGCATATAAAATCGAAACAGAAGTGATGAATAACACTAACACAAACTCAGGCGGATGGGCGTCATCACAGATGAGATCGTCCACAATGACGGATTACTACAATAAACTGCCAGAAGCCACGAGAAAAGTTATCGGTCCGGTTCAGAAGATAACCGGTACATCTGGTGGTAGAAACCAGACTACAGGAGATTCCGTATTCCTTTTATCAGGAAAGGAAGTGTTTGGTGGTACAGGAAACGGAAATGGATCGTACTGTACGGCATCAGAAGCATCAGCAACGTTCCAGTATCAGTATTTTGCGAATATCGCAACAACAACGGCTAGTCGTGCAATTCACGGAAATTATGGGTGGTGGCTCCGCAGCCCTTATTGCAACAACTGCAACGAGTTCTGCAGTGTCTACGCGGGCAGATCCGACAACGCCAGTGCGAACGTCTGGTATGACGTCTTTGTCGCGTTCTGCATTTACTGATATCTTTATCCCATTTTTATGATCGTGTATGCCTTAAATGAAAGGGGACACGATAGCATGTCTAAAAAATACAACGAATATTTCGGGGGGGGGTAAAATCCCCTCCGAGATAAAGTCTCAATCAAAGAAACCTAAAAACATAATATTGCACGATCATACAAAAATAAAACAATTCATTCTATACACCGCTTTTGGGGTATTGGTAGGCACAACGCCTATTGCGGCCAATGTGACAGATAATCTTTCCGGTCCGATCAAACAACTGCTTGGATCAAGAGAAACAGTTACGGATGCATCTTCCTACAGTTCGGCTCCGGCCAATGCAAAGATAAACTATCTGGAAAAGAGGATAGTGGAATTGCAGGATAAAGTAGATGTCCTTAAACAGATTATTGAGTCAAAGTAAGGCGGTGTGTATATGAAAAAGACTGGTTTGAAGAAACATAAACGGAATATTGGAATTATAGCAGCATTTCTCGTTGCAATAATTCTCTTTAATCAGGTACCGGCAGATGCCAGTGTCACTGATAACATTCAAAACTGTGTGGCTGCTATTCTGGGTCATGTGGATGATAAGCTGAGTGGTACATTTGAGAAAAGCTCCACGAATGGAAAACTTAATCAGATGAAAACGGATGTGGATGCAGTAAATACATCTCTTAATCAGCTGATTTCCCCATATATGAGTAGTTTAACGGTATGGGTAAATGATTCAAACACGGCATATAACGGAATGCAGGTGTCTATTACTGACAGCAAAGGAAAAGTGAAGACGGCTGGTTATGTGGCTCGCAACGGACACTATGAAGCAGATTTTGGTAACATCCTAAGAGGAAGCTATACCATATCTTATCCCTACATTGTATCAGGTAAAACCATGAAATTTTCCATATCATCCACATTAAATGCGGGAGAGAACAGAAAACAGTTATATGGAAATATTTTTCAGATGTCTATGGCTGAGATACAGAACATGTGTAAAGCAGGAGTAATTCATCAAATGGCACATGTAGGGGATACCATAAGTGACGGTACCTATACATATACAATTATAGGTATCAATCAGGATAAACCATCTGATGAAAGTGGAAATCTGTTACCGGAAAACAGCTATGGAGATGTTCTTACGCTGATGGCACTTGGGGCACCAAAAGGGGCTACAAACGGTCAGCCGGTAACAATGAATGCCAGTGCCACGCCGTGGGGTGTAAATGGTGCACCGATGAACAGCATTAGTTCAAACAGCGGAAGCTGGGCATCATCGCTGATGAGAAATGCCACGATGCCGCAGTACCTTGCAAAACTTCCACAGGCTACGCAGAATGCCATTGGTTATGTACAGAAAGTAACTGATGACGGAAGTACCAGTAGCAGAAGCAATTCTGTGACTGGAGATAAATGTTTCCTGCTTTCCGGCAAAGAAATCTTCGGTGGAAGTGGTGCCGGCAATGGATCATGGTGTACAACAAACGAAGCAAATGCAACGTTCCAGTACCAGTATTTCCAAAGCATTGCAACAACACCTGCAAGCCGGAACATTAACAGTTCAGCCAGCCAGTGCTGGTGGCTCCGCAGCCCGAGCTACAACAACAGCGAAACTTTCTGCACTGTCTGCACGGGCAGCCCCGTCAATCGCGGCACGAGAAACAGCGAAGACGTTTTTGCCGCGTTCTGCATCTATTAAATCATATCTCTTTATGTATGATCATGTAAGCCTTACTGAAAGGAGACATGATATAATGTCTAAAAATTATATTAAATATGCTTTCGGGGGGGGGTAAAAACCTAACCGAAAGACATAAGTCCGGCAGGGCTGACAATTTAATAAGAAAAAAATTATTTGATAAGGCTAAATTGCTGCTCGTATGCATCATTTTCGCTTTTGTCTGGAACACCGTCTGGAATACAATTCCTGTGACGGCACAAGTTACGGATAACATTTCAAATTCCATCCAGTCATTGCTTGGAGCAAAGAATGCGCAGGTAACAGGTTCTTATGAAGATGCTGTAACAAATGCAAAAATCAATTACCTCGAAAGCCAGATAACGGCATTAAAGGGAGATTTGCAGACATTACAGACGGTTCTTGATTCAAAGTGAGGTTAGCATATGAGAAAAGCAGATCATACAGAAAAGAAAAAACAAAATAGAAAAAGCAGAAAAATATATGTGACAGCCATAGCTGTAATGCTTGCGATTGCAACATTTGTCGGAACATATCCGGCAACAGCAAATGTGGCAGATAACCTGGCAGGCAGTGACATAAGCATTCTTGGAAAACTTAACGATGTGGTTTCCGGGGACTTTGGAACAGCAACGACCAATGCCAAGCTGAACCGGATGAAAACGGATGTGGACTCTGTAAGAAGTTCGGTGTCCGGGATGATCCAGCCGTATGTAGGCAGTCTTACCCTCTGGGTTGACAGCAACAGTGGCACATATGCCGGACAGACAGTTACGGTAACCAATGCAAAGGGACAAAGCCAGATTGGACGTTTTGTTGCACGAAACGGACATTATGAAGTGGATTTTCCATCACTCATAAAAGGAAGTTACTCCGTAAGATATCCGTTTTTGATGTCTGGTGGAACAAAAGTAAGCCTTACATGTTCTGTCAATGTTACAGGTAACATAAAACAGCAGCTGTTTGGGGACTTATTCCAGATGAGCATGGCAGAAATTCAGCAAGCATGCAAAGATGGTGAAATTCATCAGTTTGCTCATGTCGGAGACACGATTAGTGATGGTACTTATACCTATACCATCATCGGTATCAACCAGGATAAGCCGAGCGATGCAAATGGCAATTTGTTAAATAGCAGCAAGTATGGTGATGTTCTAACAGTTATGCCGCTGGGTGCACCGACAGGAGCTGCAAATGGATCGCCGGTTACATTTAATATGTCTGCAACACCATGGGGAACAACGGATGTAGAACAGAATGATTTAACATCGACTTTGACTCCGTATTTCGAAAAGCTACCAAAAGCTACTCAAAATGTTATCGGATATGTGCAGAAATGTACAGGAGCATATGATGAACATTTTAGTTTAACAGTGCTCTCAACTACTGGAAATAGGTGTTTTCTTCTTTCAAGCAGAGAGGTATTTGGTTCACAGGGAAGCAGCTGCTGTTCTTCTACAGAATATAATGCAACATTTCAATACCAGTATTTTTCTGACCTTGCCATAACAGCAGAAAGCAGGAATCTTTATCATAGCTGTTGGCTTCTTCGCAGTATCCATCCAAGCAGAGGACAGCATATGTATGTTTATGATGGCACAACGATAGACATGGGTGGCTGGTTCAGAAGCGGATCATTTTTCCCAGCTTTTTGCATTTACTAAAATTTTCGTTTTTATTTAGCCTTGTCAAATTTCAATTATAAATTCTTTATCACTCAAACAAGCTGAGAAAAGGAGAAACTTATGATTTTTGACAAGAAAAATTCGAAACCGGCAGATTTTCCCCGGGAAAAGAAGAAACAGATGCCAACATGGTTTAAGTCCAAGGTAAAAATAGTTGCCATGATGGTCGTATTCGCTTTGATTTGGGGACAGGTCCCGGTAAGCGCAACAGTTAATGATAACCTTTCGTCAGTTCTCCAGAAGCTGATCGGAGCAAAGACAGATACTGTAACGGACAGTTTCGAAAATTCAAGCGCGCACGCAAAAATAAACTACATTGAAAAGCAAATGGTTGCGCTGCAGACATCCGTAGAAGAAATCCATGGACAAAACAGTGCGTATTCCCTGTACTGTTACATCCAAAGTGCGGATACCAGATATGAAGGATGCGAACTTACTTTAACTTCTGCATCCGGAAACCAGGTTGCAACCGGAAAACTCCATCTGGATAAAAAACTGAATAAATATGTAACAAACATCTACAGCAATTTCAATGGCAACTGTACATTAAGATATGGTTCGGTGGCAGAATCCATAAACCTTGGTGCAACCGGACAGGAACATCAGCTTCTGCCATATATCAGTGATTTGACTGTGTGGGTTGACAGCAGCAACAGCGCATATAACGGAAAAACTGTAACATTAAAAGATGCTAACGGCACACCAGTCCAGACAGCAACATTCAAGGCGGCAAATGGACACTACGAAGCGTCTATGACTGCATACGCAAATGGTAATTATACCATTGACTATCCATATATATTATCAAGCGGAAATCAACTGAATTTATCTGCAGGGGTAACATTAAACGGCGCGGCTAAGAGACAGCAGCTGTTTGGCGATCTGCAGCAGATGACTATGGCAGATGTGCAGGCAGCATGTAAAGCAGGTGTTATTAACCAGCTCGCAAAAGTCGGGGATACCTTTAATGGTGGTACAGGTTACACATACACGATCATCGGTATTGACCAGGATAAGCCTTCGGACGGAAACGGAAATCTTCTTCCATCAAATAGTTATGGCAACGTACTCACTGTAATGCCTTTAGGTGCTGCAGCGGGTAAAGGAAACAATCAGCCTGTAGCAACAAATGCGGCCGCTACACCTTACGGAACTACTACGGCACAGATGAATAGTATTAACACAAATTCGGGCGGATGGGCATCGTCACAGATGAGATCGTCTACGATGGAAGACTATTATAACAGATTGCCAGAAGCCACGAGAAAAGTTATCGGACCGGTTCAGAAGATAACCGGTACATATGGTGGTGGAAACCAGACTACCGGAGATTCCGTATTCCTTTTATCCGGAAAAGAACTATTTGGTGGTACAGGAAACGGAAATGGATCGTACTGTACGACATCTGAAGCATCAGCAACGTTCCAGTATCAGTATTTTGCGAATATCGCAACAACAACAGCTAGTCGTGCGATTACAGGTGCGCCAAACGGTTGGTGGTGGCTCCGCAGCCCTTACTGCGGCGGCGTCGGCAGCTTCTGCTTTGTACACGCGGGCAGCTCCGACGGTAGCCGCGCGGACATTAGCTCTGGTGTTTTTGCGGCGTTCTGCATTTACTGATCCTCAGATCAGCCAATCACAAAATCCCGCTGCTGTATGCAGCGGGGTGGAGACTGGCAGCCAAAACGTAAAGAATTTAAAATAAACCAAAATGAAATGCAAAGGAAATATAAATGTCAGTCGATAAATTGCACAGAACAGAATCAAAATTTGGAGTATATGATAGGGCAAGAAGAATCCGGAACATGGTAAATGATTTTCTGGACCGGGATTTTGGAATAAAAGTGTGCAAAAGAGATATCCGGAATGCGGCGGTTGGAAAATACCGGAGACTAGAAGATGGAAGTACAGAATTCTATGTCAGAATGCCGAAACAGGCAGAAAAACATAACAGGATCGAGGACTACTATATATTCCTCCCGGTAAATGGGAGTACAAGCGAAAAAGGAGAGCTCATGGTGCGGGAAGTACCGGAATGGAAACTGGAAAAATACCGGGATGAACTGTGGGAAAATGCAAGACATGTTTCCGAAGATGTCCGGATGGCGAATAGTATTTACGCATATTACTCGGACGAATATTACGAAAGACGAAAACTGCAGGATATGGCTGTGGCGCACTGTTTTGCGCTGCATGATTCATTGCTTGTAGTTACGGAAGATCTCCCGGTTACGTTGGAAAAGGTGCAGCCTATAATAAGCGAACTGAAAAAGGAGATTGCTGCAATAAAAGACTGGAGAAAAGGTGAAAACCGGGTATTAACAATCTGCCTGCAGCATGAAGAACAAAGGAGATCAGCTGCAAAGAAGACAGAGAATACAGAGAAGACAGAAAACAAAAAAGATAGTACGGCAGCAGAAAATAAAACAGGAGAAAACCAGGAAGGAGAATAAATTATGTTTAACAACATAAAAAAATTCCATATCCGGGCTCCGGTCCGGATATGGATCGCCTGAAAAGGCAGGCAAAACTGGGTAAATCCAGATCTAAGGGAATGATGCATTAAAAAACTGACACCATGTATTTCCGTTGGTGGTGGCTCCGCAGCCCTTACTACGGCGGCGTCGGCAGCTTCTGCAATGTCAACACGGGCAGCTCCAACAATAACAACGCGAACAATAGCAATGGTGTTTTTGCGGCGATTCTGGATCATAAAGTCGGAGATCTGTATACAGACGCGACATATGTAATGCAGAAGGGCATCATTTCCTCTGTCTGAGATTTTATAATACAGACAGGAAACCAAATGCCACGACGGGAGGGACGGACGCTTTCGTGCATGCACACGGTCCAAGGACAATCCGTGCGTATCATGTCCCAAACCCTGTGCAGCCATGGTAAAGTCCTGGGTATACCTGCTGTGCGTGGCATATCAAAAATAGCAGAGGATTGGCAGTTTGGTACCAATGACTGGAAATGAGAAACGTAAAAAGAAAAGATACGCCAGGCGCGTAAGAAAAAGACAGAAAAAAAGAGAAAAACAGGTAGGTGAGTATGATGACATAGGAAGGGTGATCCATCCGGATGCCCTGTTTGATGCTTTCCATGCATGCGAAAAAGGTGTGGCATGGAAGGCAAGTACACAGAAATGCCATTATAACCTTCTGTTTGAAATAAGCGGCTCATACGAGTCGCTTTCTTTGCGTAAAAGCATACAGAAGGGATTTTACTGTTTTAATCTCATGGAGCGCGGGAAATTAAGGGATATTGCAAGTGTGCATATATCCGAAAGATATGTGCAGCGGAGTCTCTGTGACAATGCCCTTGCGCCGGTGTGCACCCGCTCAATTTTATACTCAAACTGTGCCTCCATACGGGGAGCCGGGTTAAAAAGGTCCGAGGAGGTCCTTATAAAGCAGCTGAGGAGATATTACAGGAAACACGGAAACAATGGGTATATTGTGTTGTTTGATGCAAAAAGCTATTTTAATAGCATTCCGCATGAAAACATTATCGCAGATATCGCAAATTTGTTCTATGATCCGGATATTATCCGGCTGTATCAGGAATTTATGGGAGCATTTGATTCCATTCATCCGGAATGCCAGAAGGGAAGGGGACTCGGGCTTGGGAGCCAGACATCCCAGATATCCGGGGTAATGGCTGCCAATCCAGTGGACCATTTCCTGGCAGAAATTTTCTCCCTGGGATATGGGAACGGCCGGTTCATGGATGATAGTTCCGTAATTGTAAAAGATAAGGCATCAGCGGTTCTTGCCATTAAAGTGGTGGACCTGCTATACCGGAGGTATGGTCTTGCACTTAATAAAAAGAAGACGAAAGCGGTACCGCTCAATCATCCATTTATATTCCTGAAAAGGAAAGTTATAGTTCGAGACTCAGGAAAAATAATAATGACGCCAACTGCTGCCACGATAAAAAGGGAAAGAAAACGTCTGCGCCTGCATAAAAGATATTTGATGGAAAAACGCATGACAGCGGAAGAAATCAGGGAACAGTACATATCTTTCCGGAGACAGAATGAAAAATATAGCTGTGCAAAAGCTTTGTGGAGGCTCGATAAATACTACGGTTTCCTGTTTTCGGGGAATGCTGATATGATGCTTAAGAAAGAAGAAAAAAAGAAAAAGAGGAAAAAAGATAAGATGGAAACGAAAAAACAAATGCTTATGAAGCAATATCCGGAACATGTGATTATAATGATAGAAGGAATGTTTTATGTTGCACGCGGGACAAGTGCACGCATCCTGTCAACTCTTACGGGATACAAGTTGAAAAACATAGGGAATGGAAAGGTCCGTTGCGGGTTCCCTCCTCAGTCTATGAGCAGGGTCGAAAAGATGTTTGCACGGGCACATATCAACTATGTGATCTATTCGGGAGATCTCATGGAAGCACATGGGGAATTTCCGGACAATGCTTTCCGGTTATTTACTGACCGGGTGGACTCTGGCAGAATAAAAAAGGAAGAACCGCCTGTGATTCCGGTTCCAGGAGATAATAAAAATGTGCCATCCGTCCGTCCGGCCAACACAGAACCTGTTGACCCACTGATTGAGTTCCTTGAAAACCTTGAGATAGGAAAACATCCATTTTTTGGAGGATGTTCGGACACGCTTGATTTGGGGGATAAAGAGATCCAGAAGTATTTCCACGAAATTAAAATGAAATTAAAATCTGTTTCAAAAAATGAAAAATGGGACTGGTGATCTAGCTATCACGACAGACAGGAATTTATTATAAATTCAAATTTTTTCATTCTGTTCTCCTTCCTGTGCTTTGATAGTTGTAATATATTCTAAAAATAGAATAATATCAATAGAACATTACTCAAAAATTAGAATATTTTTTAATTGACTTTTTACTATATATAAAGTATTATTATTTAATAAATCATATAAAAAGGAGTGACGGAAGTGATAAGATACAAAACAGATATATTTACCTTATTAAAAGAGCATGGATATAACCAGACGCGCATACAGCGCGAAAAATTGTTGCCTGCTCAAACAGCGCAAAACATTAAAGCCGGAAAAAGCATCACATTAGAGACGTTAAATAAGATCTGTATAATGTGCAAGTGTCAACCGGGCGATCTGGTGGAAGTGATTCCGACAGACGAGGAAATAATAAAATATTATTAAAAATGTGCTTGACAATATTCTAAAATTAGAGTATTATAATATCAGATCAAGAAAACAAGCACCGAAAGGAGTACGGATGTTGAAATTAGAGGATTTGAAAAGCAAGCAGGAAAACGGAATAACCCTGTATTTTTACGCGGGGCTTGGCTGGGTAACGGAAGAACGGCTGAACCAGTCGGACGTTGCCAAGAACGAAGCTGTCAAAGATTTTGATTGCAATCCGGAGAACAGTCACTGTTGTTCTGACTGCCCGCACAACCGAAATTTTTCGGATTGGCAAGATAGATTGCCGTGTGGTCAGTACCACTGCTGGGTTGACGTAACTTGCAAATAAAGGAAGGAGAACGGAATATGATTAGATGGAAGGCAACGAGTGTGAATGGACTCGTGGAATATGAGCAGGAAGCGGAAAGTTTCAAGGAGCTTTTCGATGCGCTGGACGGAAGAGGAATAATTAGCGATCCAGATTTCCCCCTTTATGATACGGCACTCTTGGAAAAATACGGGAAATCATTTGATGATGCCGGTTTTAAAGACGAGAGTGGCGAACTTGATTATGAAAAAGTTGATAATTTCTTAGATGGAAAAGAGTTGTCCGATAAGGAGTTATACGAATTAATATGCTCCCGAAACGGGGAAGCATATTATCAAAAATTTATGAGAGAAACCGAAAACGGCATCGTTGAAATCGGGGAATCAGATTTTGATAAAACCGGCAAATACAAATATTAAAAATGCCGGTGGATAATCCACCGGCAACAGTCACGTAAATTTGAAGGTACTAAACCTAATCTTCCAAAACTTACGTGGTTAAGAATAGCATATAATAACTCAAAAGTCAAGAAAGAGACTTTTGATTGACGCAAAACAATACATGGTATCGTTATACTTAAATATCATTGAATGGTAGAGATGGATGAATATAAAAAGAAAATCCGCGTAGTTAATGACTATGATGTAGATGGAGTTGCATCTGGTCATATACTGTATTCTGCATTGAAGAGGTGTGGCGCTGATGTGTCAATCCGTGTCCCGGATCGTATTAAGGATGGATATGGATTAAATAGGAATATCATTGAAGAGGCACATACAGATGGGATCGACACGATCATTACCTGGGATAATGGTATTGCAGCGATTGAAGAAATCGCGTATGCCAAGGATCTTGGTATGACGGTAGTTGTCACAGATCACCACAGTATTCCATTTGAGAAGGATGAAATCGGAGAAATCCGATATTTGAAGAGTGAAGCAGATGCAATGCGGTGACGCCGAATGCGGCGGTTAATATACGGCTGACTTTGCAGCCGGAGCGTGAGGCAGTGATCCCAAGCGGTCGCGTAAAGCACTCACGGAAACCTATGTATAAAGGTGTAGTTGAGGCTTTGGAAGTCTATTAAATCACATAGGTACAAAGCTATATCTGGTTAATGTGTACCGTAAGACCGGCTTTGGAAGTCTATTAAATCACATAGGTACAAAGCGATACTAGGAATTGCAATTATTATTGGCATGCTTTGGAAGTCTATTAAATCACATAGGTACAAAGCAAAATTTTTAAACACCAGCTTGATAAATAATCGAACGATAATATCGGAGGGAATAGATGGCTGAGAAAATGACAATGATTACTAAAAAATGTGTTCTGATTCCAGAAAGAAGCGATTCTTCGCTGTGGGAGAGAAGAGTGTATGATTTCACTGTTAAAGATTATGAACAGCGAATCAGTTTTTACGAAAGTCAACTTGAAAGCAAAAATAAGGAAGTTAAGCGGAATGCTAAAACTCGCCTCGAAATTTTAAACAAGGAATTAGATGCTTTTCTTGATAACCCCGAGATCACTCAGAAAGTAATCAATAATTATACATACGGACTCGTGCGCACTGCGATGAGCGAAGAAGCAGCAAGAAAGAATTATATCATCGAGTATGTTAAGTCAATACTCATTGCAGAACATGCATATGCTATGGACTTCAGGGATCGAAATAAACGCATCTCTCAGATTTTACAGTATGCATACCGAAAAAAAGGTTCCAGTAAGGGAAGTCTTTTTGATGAAACAGAAATTGGCAATATCCTTGGATCGTATGGAATAGGATTTAGTCAAATGCTTACACGTAAAATTCAGGATTGCTGCAATAAGGGCGCTTTAGAGGGCAGAGCTAGTTTCCCTTTCTATAAGGAAGATTCTCCGTTTACAGTAACAAAGGCAGCTATGGGGTTTTCACATGAATATGATTCCTACGAAGAACTGTGCGAGCATGTTAAGGACTGTAAACTCTATTTTGACTACGGCGGTAATGGAAAGCCACATATTGCCCGTTTTCAAATCGATTTAGGGCATGGACGTAATCGGGACAAGCTCATGGCAACACTTCTTAAGGTTTATTCCGGAGAATATGCGTATTGTGGAAGCAGTATCCAAATTTCAAAAAACAAGATTGTATTAAACCTATCCTTACAGATTCCGAAAGAGGAAAAGGACGAGTTGGATAAGGATACTGTTGTGGGAGTTGCCCTTGGATTAGTACAACCGGCGGTATGCGCCTTAAACAATGATCAATACGTCCGACTGCCAATCGGTGATGAGCGAGATCTGCTTGACAACAAACTTCAGATCCAAGAGCGAAGACGCCGGCTTCAGTCAGCATTGCGCGAAACTTCCGGCGGGCATGGGCGCAAGAAGAAAATGCAGGCGTTGAACCGTATAGCAAAAACTGAAAAGAATTTTACAGAAACATACTGCCATATGGTAAGTAAGAGAATCGTGGAGTTTGCATTGCAGAATAATGCAAAATACATCAATATGGAAAATCTATCTGGATATAATACAGATAAATTTATTTTGCGGAATTCATATGCCAGCAAAATCATAATGTACACGACATATAAAGCCGGACATTATGGAATCGAGGTTAGACTCGTCAATCCGTGTTTTAATGCGCAGGTGTGCAGCATTTGTGGCAATTGGACACCAGAACAGAAAATTTCGCGGACGGAATTTGTATGTGCTGATCCGGACTGTAAGAGCCATACAAATTATAAAAAAGGATTCACGGCGGATTTCAACCATGCGCGAAATGTAGCAATGTCCACTCTGTTTATGGAAAACGGTTCTTTCTCAAAGAAATCTATGGATGAAGCGGCTGAATACTACGGTATTTCTGAAAAATATAAGGCATAATACAATTGGTTTAGATTATAAATCAGATGGATTGTATGTAAGTAATACAGGGGTAGTTGCTAATGTGCCACACGAGCCGAAAATAGAATAATATATTTTTTATACGGCTGACTTTGCAGCCGGAGCGTGAGGCAGTGATCCCAAGCGGTCGCGTAAAGCACTCACGGAAACCTATGTATAAAGGTGTAGTTGATGCTTTGGAAGTCTATTAAATTGCATTGGTACAAAGCAAATAATAATCTGTATAATAAGGGTATAGCGCTTTGGAAGTCTATTAAATTGCATGGGTACAAAGCGAAACTAGAATATATCAGAAAAGCAGCAAAGCTTTGGAAGTCTATTAAATTGCATGGGTACAAAGCATTGGCATGAAAGGAATATCTGAAATAAATGCTTTGGAAGTCTATTAAATTACAGAACTTTCGAATGATACAGTGCGAACAATCAATGATTTTGCGGGAACAAGAATCCCATTGAACGAGAAAGGAAGTGTGGTTAATATGTGCAAAGCATGGAGAGATCAATTTGATTCAATTACAAGAAACCTTATCAAATGTCAAAAAGGTATTTGGTGAAAAAGGACGAGGGATTGCAGATTAAACTTTTCCATGACATTCTAAAAGGCTTAAAATATCGCGGTTATGATATGCTGGTAGTTGGGAAAGATAGAGAGTTCCCAGATCGTGAAAAATGGGACTGGTAATCTTATAAAATAAGGTTTATTATTATAAAAAGATGTTTGATTATGCACAATTTTGAGATAACCAAAAGAGATTAAACTTATTACAAAAACATTTTAAAAGGATAAAATTAAATGAAAATGAAAAAAAACGAATTTGAAACAATATGTGATTCACTGGAAAGGGAATATTTGCAGGAGGCTGACGAAAATAGATTTCGTTATGCAAAACATTATTTAAAAAATCATACAGGCAATAATTATGATCGTTTAAAAAGTATACATGCGGAAGCAATGGACAAAATTGGGGATACATATGATAAATATTTATCTATGTTTTCTTTGATTGTATCAGTTCTTTCGTTTATTGTGGCTGCGTTTGCCCTTATAATAACTGTTGTGCATAGGAATGGTTTATTGATTGTGTTTGCAATTATAGGTTATCTCATTTTGCTGTTAATCATTTCGGTTTTGTTCATGAAGTTTATAAATGTCAGTAGAAGTGTGAGCCACTGGCAAAAATATGTAGTGGAAGCTGTGGAGGACATCCTGGATGATATGAAGAATGAGAAGGATAATCGAAAGGAAGTTCATCTTCCAGACAATCTGTATGAAAAATTAGATAATCTCGAAACAAAAGTTGATCTTCCGGATCGGTTGTATAATCAGCTGGATTCTATAGAGAAAGCATCTTCTGAAAATCCGCTGAAAAAGATAATATCAAAAAAATAAATGCGTAAATAGCAAAAAGTGCCTCAAAAAAGGAGAGGCACTTTTTTTTAGAGATAGATACGGATATTTCGTATTCAAGTTTTGTAATTAAGCATCTTGCTTACCGATATTTGAATACAAAACCAATGATCACGGTGTGTGAATCATCTTCAATGTAATACTTCATGTGTTGACCGGAAACTGACAACTGGTTTTCTTCCACATAAAGCGCATTAAACTTATACTCATAATTTGTTATAACATCAGTATCTGATAATGCAAACCTAAAAGACAGTGTGGTGTTTTCAGGTTTTTCGGGCGTATAATCAACGGTTGCACTTAACATTTTCCCGTATGCGCGGTTTCCATTGTTGAAATTGAGTTCCACCTGCAGTTTTTTGCTAATAGCTTCTTCAACAGTTGCCAGAAACCATCCAAAATCCTTTGTGTTGGGAGGCATGGTCTGCTGCAATAACTTTGCTGTTTCTGGATTGTTTTCAATATTATAAATCATGTGTTACTCCTTTCATTTTAATGTTACATTTATCGACACAAAAATAAGAAATTTTTATATGAATTTACTAATTTATAAAAATTTTATATTTTTGTAAATTGGCTTGAAAATGAGTTTGTCTTTATGCTTGACAAAAATATGCGGTTTATGTTTATTATAAGCAGTGTCAGGGAGATCATCTTCCTTATTATTATTTCTTCGGGGCGATTTGACACATGCCCCATTTATCCTGGCGGTTTATCCACCCCCTTGGGAAACCGCCAGTTCCACTAAAACATATCAGATCCTTTTTTATGGATCATACTTAAACTTCCACAACAAATTTTATGTGTTTCCACAAAGCTATTGACTTTTTATATTGGTTTATGCCTATAATGCTGATTTGAAAGAGAAATTTATGAAAATTAAATGAAAATTTAAAATTTATGGTCTTGCACAAATATGTTTGCTCAGAAAGGATTGAGTATGGAAAACATGGATTTGAATATCGAGGTAGTTGGGAAAACCAGGGCTTTTGCCATTGCATTATCGGTCGAGGTAAGAAAATTTTTCCAAAACCGAGTGTCAGATTTCTTTTTTTCTCTGCCATCTAATGAGGGAGAAGGGAAAATTAGCATTATTTTTAAGGCATATGATTTTTTTTGGATCAAATTGCGTTATAAGAATAAAAAACTAACCTGTGGAATTGAAATGGGGGACAAACTTCTATATTTATGTGAGTCAAAAGTTTCAAACACTGAAGAGTTGAATGGGATTTTTGAAATTCTTGAGATGCAATTGGAACTCCGGATTCCAGATAAGTTTCTAAAATCGAACCATTGGCTGAGATGGGAAAAGGTTTCCTATGATAACTTTGAAAATTATCACGAGGGGAAATGCGATTTTTCTTTGGAAGATTACATTTCATTGTGTCCAGCCTTCAATTTCCGGCACGATCACACAGAATAGTGGGCATTTTGTGGTTCATATGGAAAGATTATTGATTATCTTTATCCTCTTCTTCATGCTTAATTTCCACAATATCAGAAAGCTGGCATTTTAAGAGTTGACAAATTGTATCCAGAGTTTTAAGTGATACACTTTTCCCTTTTCGGATATTATCCAGGGTAGCAGATGACAATATTTTTTCCCGACGGATTCTACATGCGGAATATCCCATTTTACTTAGCTGATTCATTACATCTTTATATACAAACATATTTTCTCCATTCATATAAGTTATTTCGTTTAAAATTTGTTTTAAATATAACACCGAAGTGATAAGACAACAATAGAAATGGGAAAAAATGGAAAAAATTATTTTAAAGGAAAGGAAATTAGAAATGGTCTGCACATTTAACATAAAAACGGCATTTATGCAGGAAATATTAAATGTAAAAAAGCTGACTTCCGGAGGCACCGGTGATACGTTGGCTACGATTTTGGCGATTATAGTAATTATATTTATTATTATTCGGTTTATAGATATAAGTTATAGAAAGAATATACTGGAGAAGGCTCTTGACTTATATATTCCGGAAACCCTTACTGAATGGGAAAATAGAAATATCCGTGTCGCCGGAAGGGATTCTCGCAAAAGGATGTTTTTCACAATTATACATGATGATTCGATAGATTCGGATCTTATCACATATATGTATCTGTATGCAATTGCTGCGAATCTCTACTTTGAAAAAAAGGGGTTGCGATATCGGGGAAGATGCACAGAATTGATACCGGAAGATGTCAAACATCTCCCGCTTGTTGAGGAACTCATGCAGAAAGATGCAGTTATATTTGATAAAATTCTGCAGAAAGAAAATCCTGAACTGGAAAAAGTCCCACATGTGTTCGTACATAAACATACGAGAAAAGGGAGAGAGAAAGATGAAAAACATAAGCGTAATTGAACCTTTTGGCATTATCATTTATGCATTTTGTCTTGTAATGCTGATAGTTTCTTATTTTAACAGAATAAGACAGGATACTCTATACAGGATTTTAACAATGATGTTCTCCGTTGGAGGAATAATAGGATTTGTTCTTATGATAATAGGAATTATTTATCCATTGATGGTTTAAATAAATGTTCTATTATTCTTTGGTATTGTGCATATGTGTGATATAAGTGTTTCATAAGAAAAAGAAAGAGGGAATAAAGTATGATGTTTTATTACAAAGACATAACGCAGGTGTGTACAGCATTTCTTCGGATGATAAATGCGGTATCTATGTGTGGCATGACTGCTGCAGTCGCACTAAGGGTTTTACGCAAACTTTGCCGGATCAGACATAAGGGGATTTCAGTTTTAAAAGGGGTTTGTGTCCTTTGTTTTGTTTTCTGGCTGGTTTCCATGTTTGGGGAAGTAATTTCTGTGCAGAAGGTTTTTCTGATCAAGGATATGCCATATGCTATGGGCATGGCATTAGCCGCGGTTATCACGTTTTTAATTATTAAAATTTTCGGCTCCAACTATAAAAGAATGAAAAGGGAAATCAAAAAATGCATCAAATTTATAAGATAAACGAAATGAATAGGACAGAAGCGGAGCTTGTGGAAAAAACACTGGACCAGATTCGAAAAGAAAAAGGTGCAGCGTATGGAGAATCGTTCAAAGTACGGTTTATTGATATTGAAATGCGTAGCCATCTTGGACGTCCGCACGTGCGTATGTGCATAGACGATCTTACTGCCAGTGGAAAAATTGATTTTGTATCAAGCAAAGGAAGAGGAGGATGTACATGCTCCATGATAGGTCCACCCATCCCAAACAGTGGGTTTCCAGAGAAGAATATGGATATCCCATCATCGGAAAACGGAAAGAGATGTGTGACAGGAATGGAAATTCATAGATATTCGACGGTAAAGCAATCTGTTGCAGTGGCCAAGGCATCGGGAAAATATAAGTCTGTAAGGGATAGAATGAATGAAAAACTCGCTAACACCGATCAGGAGGTACATAGATATGGGAAATAACCATAATGATAAATTCCCTTTTTTGAAGCTATTGTTCTTTTAGTCGGTATAATTGCTGTGACGATACTTGTGGGTTATCTGTTAAACAGATATGGAATAAAAACTAAAATATATCCATTTCATCCATTTCGGATGATTCCGTCAAAGGATCTTCCAAGACCGTGACCATTTTTGCAACACGAATTCCAATTCGTAAATATAAAATTGATTTCTGTTAATACCTGATTTTATGGGCATTTAGATAAATTTGCAACACGAATGTGATTAGGATAATACAAATAGTTATTTCGTGATGCGTAATTAGGAAGGATAAACAAAAGAAATGAAAAATTATGGAGATCTATATTGGAAGGGGTTTAAATTAACTGATGGCAAACAAAGGTGGCTGTGCACAAGCGATGCGGATCAGGTTAAAATATTAAAAGCAGAATGGTTTAACCAGCAGACAGAGTATGTAGTGATCCATAAGGGATGTGAGACTGCAGAATCCAGTACAACCCCCATATCTGGGATTGTATATATAATTACTGTTGTGTGTTCGGTCAGAAATTATTTTGGAGACAAAAGTGGACACCATTACAGAAACAGGGACTATGTTTACAAAGATGGAACATTGTATAAATTAGATCTCAATCAGGGTATTAAGGTAAAAAAATTCACAAAAGAGCTGAGAGGGATATTAAACAGCATCAGTTGAGATAAAAAAAGAGAGGATGTTTATATATGAGTAAAAGAAAGATACCAACAACTCGTGCAACAGCTGAAGGAATAGGAGAAGTGCTAGAGACATTCAAGGAAAGTTTTGTTGAACAACAGGGCGAACAAAAGGTTTGTAATGATGTACAGGTAGCAGCAACATTCAACATCATTACCAACGGACAGTTGGTCGAAGATATGCAATAAAAAGGAGTAAATGCGATGGCTAAAATGATGTTTTTTAAATATTATATAGAATTATGTAAAAAAATAAATCGACGATATAAAGAGAGAAAAATATCCGATAACTCCAACACTCTGGAAGTTAACATTACAAGAGAATGCATCAAGGAATTTTTAGAAAATCCTCCAGAATTGGTGAAAAGGTGTGATAAACATATTCTTTTAGGGCTGCTGTATCTAACAGCGTTTCCATCTAAAAAGAAAGTAATAGCATCCGCAATTTGTTTTGTCACAGGATTTTACTTGGGTGGCATGGCTGTATTTATAGTAGGATATGATAGTCTTGCTAGTATTATCTTCGGATTATTGGCAATGTTGTTTCTTAGTATTTCATTTGGACTTGTTTGGATCAAGCAAAGCAGGTGGGGACTATATATTATTTTTGTGACAACTAATTTCTATAATTTTAAAGAAATTAGGAGTCAAAAAGGGAAAATGAATCAAATTGAAAAGAAAGCTGCTGAATGGGATGGGGTTGTAGATGCCGTTCAAGATTCTTCCAGCAGACGAGAAAGGTTAGAAAAACGACTCATATATTTACAGGATTATTTACAAAAGTACGATGATGTGAGTGAACAGATTTATAATAGTTTTAGCAAAGAAATTGCAGAAATAGAAGAAGAACTGGGAAAGCTTGGAGGTTGATGATACATATCCGCAACTTTTTTGGGTGTTTTGATATTTCTTAGCTGAAAAGATATTTCTGATTTCTTTAATTTTGATTTTCATTTAAAATTTGCAAATTGGAGAGTACAATACTGTTTTTAAGGAGAGATTTTTATGTTAGTAAGACTTATACCGAAATTGGACAAATACGCTATGGATTCATCAATAGCGGTATATTTATTTTCACTTGTGATTGTGATGGTGGTTGCGAAATACATTCTTGAGCAAATGATGCTGCTAAAAAGATATGAAGCTTTTTGGGTATACCATTTCTTAAGTGTAATATTGCTGATAGGACTTGCATTAATTCAAGACGTGTTGATTGATTTATATATTGTGATCGACTTAGTTATTTGTATTTATTCAGGAATAACCGAATACAGACGGCATAAGAAATCGAGGAACTGAAAGGGGAAGTATGTTATTCAAAAGAATTTTTAAATCAAAAAAGCCTGTGAACAATATTGGAATTTCTTCATCGAAACAGTCAGTTCAGATTCCAAATATACATGAGATAGCCTTAAAAAGAGCATTTTTTGTTTATTATGATGATAAATTTTCCCACATACATCGTTATGCATGTGGTGAATCAGGGATAGATGAGGCTATTCATGATGCTATTAAAGGTATGGAAATTTCAAAAGAAGAGATCATTTCTGTTAAAAGCGAATTAATGGACATATTAGATGATATGGCTCTGCCGGAAAGAAATTTTTCATTTTTACGGGAATGGATCGGGGATGCATATGATCGAATTAATGACTTAACTCTGTGGATGAACAGATAATAAAAGATATGAGGAAACAAATACAAATACGTGATGAAGGAATGAAAGAATATGAGAATCATATGAAAGAACGAGAGGAATTTGTGATTATCTTATAAAATTTACAAATTGGAGAATACAATACTGTTTTAAGGAGATTTTTATGTTGGTAAAACTTATACCAGGATTAGAAAAATATGCTATGGATTCATCAAACGTAACGCTTTTACTTTTTGTAGTATTAGCGACAATTGTTATCAAGGATATTTTTGAGCAGAAAAAACTGTTGAAGGAGTATGAGGCTTTTTGGATATACCCTATTATAAGTGCTATATTGTTGATTGGCATTGCTCTAAGTCCGGATATAGTATCAGATTTATTTATGATACTTGAACTTTTCTATAGTGTAAAGATGGGGGCGCTCCAATACGAGCTGAATAAGAAATCGAGGAACAGAATGGGGTCATGTACGATTTATATACTCATATTGCCGGATAATACGGTAATTGTTGAAAAACCCATGTATGAAAATGAAATGCAATTATCAGGATGTATATTTTATAATCCAGAATCCAAGAAATATGAAACTTATGGGACTGTATCGGATAAAACAATTACGAACGTAAGAGATAATGAGCCAGAACTATATGAAAAGATAGTCAATAATGAGCCAGTCAATGCGCAGGATTGTCCTTTATCATGCGTGTGGGAAAGTAATATTCCAAAGGAACATGATGAGCTGCAGCAATACATAATCGAAGAGTGTGTTTATCTGTATTCAGATCAGCTTATAGAGTTTGGAGAGCACATGGATAAAGAGACAAATATTATTTTCCAACTTTACGGGAAAAGAAATGATACAATCAGCATAACACTTGATGAGTATTTTTCCGCATTACCGATAAATGAAATTATAGACAAGATTAAGGCAGAGTTGGATAAACAGTCCTCAGAGAAGGACATAAGGGAGGAAAAAGATGAGTAAAAAAGCAACGTATGAAAAAATATTTAAATGTTTTTGTTCCTTGAATGAAGTCACGGTAAACAGAAAAAATGAAAAGGATCACAATGGAATTTCAGGAAATGCAGGATTTATATGCCTCAAAAAGAAGCGTAAAAAGACAATTATTCGTACAGAGCCGGACAGAATACCACAAAAACAGTTATACATGTTAATTTCTTTTGTAATCAAAAAATATCGAATTACAAAAGAAAAGTACGAAGCAGATCTACAGATATTGCAGAAATTTCCAAAATTTGATAAAAGCAAGTGCCTGAGTGTTATCCGTAAATTCATGGGTAAGTCTGTAAGAGAAATAGAATTGTGCTGCTGCTTTTATGATTGTGATTCAAGAGAGATAATTGCTGAAGCGCAGGCAGATTACGAACGTGCAATGAAGAAGTACAATATTTTTTTGGCAGTTCTTAATATTTTTGCAATGGGTTTCTTTGCTTATTGTGTATTTGTAGAGATAGCCTCGATCCGGTAAATGTAAATTTGTGGAGGAAAGCAGAGTGGAAGTCATTATTTCATATGTTGGGAAAAAATACAGAGAAGGGAGACATTTATCCGTAAGGGAACTTGCGAAGAGAGCTACAATTGCACCATCAACGATCTCCAAATGGGAAAATGGGCATGCGGTTCCTGATCTGCGTCAGCTTGTAGTTGTTTCAAAGGAACTTGGAGTTAGATTTCCTGATCTTATCTCCGTAAAAGTTGGTTAAATAAATAATATATGCTATACTTATTGTATTATAAATCACAGGAGGATAAAACGATGAAGAAAGAAACAGGAGTTTTAACACGGCGACAGGAAGCTTTGATGAATTTCTTGTGGGAAATAGATACTCCACTTACGGCAAATGAAATGGCAGGAAAGTTAAAAGACGAGGGCTGGAGCGCGGTTACACTTTTTAAAACAGTCCAGGCACTGGATGCGGAAGGATATCTTATGGTTACCGGAATTGTAAGCACAGGAAAAACATATGCAAGGAAGATGGCTCCTTCAATGTCTAAGGCTCAGTATTATGGTTCTCTTCTTGAAAAGAGAAATATTAAAATTGAGGATATACCAGAAATTGTTTCATTCATCATTGGCAAAGGTAAGGACGATGAAGAGGAAAAATTAGCAGCAGTCAGAGATGTGTTAGAAAAAGTGCTGGCATCTATGTAGCAGAAGATGGAGAAAACTACACTAGAGTATTCCAATCCGGTAATGGAAAATTATGTTGTCGAAGGACAACTTGATATTTTTGATTTTATTTCAGATCCGGAAAAAGAAAAAGGAAGTGAACCAGATGAACACAGTAATTAAAGGAACGAAATCAATCACTGAATTCAAACGGAAAAAGTCAGAACTTACATCCATGGCCGAAAAACATTACGCAGATCACGTTGAAATATCTGAAACATGGACGCATGGGGAGCCGGTAAAAACATGGTACGGCGAATACCCGTGGTCGATATTTATCGAATATCGGGATGGATCAGTATTTTGTTACCCGGAAGCTATTTCTAAGACGAGAAAAGAAGTGTAAAACATCTTAAATCAGGTATATTACACACGATACTTCCCCAACTTTTTATTATGGTAAATAACATTCAAATTGAGTAAAACCGCCGCCGGTAGTGATCCAGCGAGCATTCTCTGCGGCGGCTATTGCTCGATGATTTCAAAGCATTTTTGTATTTCTTCTAGGCTGTGGCAGCATTCCCCGCTGGGATAACGATATATAGCCATATAATCGCCACCGCCTAGAGGTTGCATATCTTTCAAATATGCTCTATATCCTCCGTTTCCTTTTATAATCTTTGAGTATCCGTCTTTCCTCATTTTTTCGATTCTTGTCATGTCCTTATTCCTCCATATTTTCAAAATTTTCCGGTCATTCCGGTAAAAGCAAGCCGGGGAATTGAACCCCGGAAAAGCCACTGAATTATAAAATCGTGCGCACCTCGTTGTAATCTGCATCAAGCTCTATCAGATTAAATAGATCATGCTCATCTCCTAACTCAAAATACTGCTTGATAGCATCCTCTTCGCTATTGGCTAAAATCATTTCAAAATTATCGTCTTCGATCTCTGCTGCGTACCACTTCATATTATCAACCATCCTTTCATCGTGTGCCCTGTCTCATCAGTGCAGGTGGGGCAGTTCCTACAGACCGCCAGAAGTGGCGGTTTTGACTATTTTCTTGAATAAAATTCTTTCGATGCATCATTTGACCAGTTCGGCATAATGTTTTTAAAATCTTCGCCATAGATAAATTTTAATGTTTCGCAAAAAGTTTCATACCGGGCTTTTTCGGTGCTTTCAAAAATGCTTTTTTCAAATGAATCATTTTCTAAACAATCCATATATAAATCTTTATAATATTCTTTGCATTCGCTTAAATTTTTCATATTTTCCCTTTCTGGTCTACCATCATCAGAGCCGCGGCGACCGTCCCGCGGTTGACGCTCCGATCTGGAGCGTTTCGGCTAATTAAGGCTATTTAATTCAATGCATTTTCTATTACAATCCTCGATTGATCCGGTAAATACGATTTTGCCGTTTCCGTTGATTTTTTCGACAACGCAAAAACCAAAATAATCGTTGTAAGTGATGTAATATTCTTCCATGTTCTATACCTCCTCAATATATATTCTTTCTTCTGATCCGGTTTCTTCATCCTCATAGATTCCGTTGAAATCATCAAACCATCTTTCGGCTGCGTTGTGGTTGTATGTCTCTCCGCCAAGAAGAATGCGTCCGGTTTCCGTTACAAGTCTGTATTTCTTTTCCATGTTGTTTCCTCCGTTTCCTGCGCTTCATTTGATACTTGTATTATACAGAAATTAAGCACTAAAGTGTATAGGAAAAACATACAAAGTTAAGCACTAATATTATATTAGAAAATGTGCATTATTATTAAGCACTAATTAAGTATTGACAATTAAGCACTAACTATATATAATGTAAGAAAAAATACGGAGGTGTAGAAAGATGGACGAAAACACAAAAGCAGAAAAGAACAGGCAAGCGGTAAAGAAATGTATGAGAAACAAAGACAGAATAAACATTATATTGCCGCTTGGAACAATAGAAAGAATCAACTCATACGGACTAAAGACAAGCGCATTTGCTAGGGAGTTAATTCTTGCAGAACTCGATAAAATGGATAGAATGAAAAAATAATGAATTAAGCACTAATTAGGTATTGACAATTAAGCACTAATTATATATAATGTAATCAGATCAAAGAAATAGAGCAAAGGCGAAAGCCAGGAAAGGGGAACGGCATATGAAGATCAAAGGAATCGGAACAATCAGAAAAGAAGATGCAATGAGCATCCTAACCAGAGAGGGAAGAAAAGCAGTAAAAACCGGATTGATTACAACCGAGGAACTCGGCCAGATGTACAAGCTGGATCAGGTCGAAAAAGCATCAAAGATTGGAAAGTATGGCGAAACTTTCCGGCAGTCTTACAAATGGGTTCCGGACGATCTGAAAGAAGAACTTACACCGCAGCAGCTTGGAAAACTCGTAGATGCATTTCATGAGTGCTACGGAGCAGGGAAGAACGCATAAGTAAGAAAGAGAGGAACCATTATGAAAGAATACACAGAGTACACAAGAAAAGAAATAAACGAGATCACCAAACGCGGTGGAGACGATTTAAAAAAGCTTAATCAAATGACATCCGATTATCTGGATAGCTTAGATTTGAGCGAGAGAGCAAGAGAGATAATATGCGATACGGATTTTAATTGTATGGCTATTTGCTATGGAGGAATGTTTACAGCAGAAGAAGTTGAGGAATGCATAAACGACGAATATGGCGAAGAGGACTGACGCATTGGTTTACGAGTTGGTCCAGAAGCAATAAGAAAGTGAGGAAAGAAAAATGAAAAAAGAATGCAAAATGTTTAACGGAAAAACTTTAGAGGTTGGAGAAGAAATCAGATTCGCTGACTTGTGGCAGGTTGATGACGGAGACGAAGAAGAACTTCTCGATTCCGGCTGCGTGTGCGTAGGGAACAACGAATATGGCGCACCTGTTATAGCTGGGTTTGAAATTGTAGACAAAGACGAGGAAAACTTAATAAATACGGTTGTAAAAGTTGTAGAACTGTACTAAAATTAAATATGATAAACAGTAACATAGGATGTGTAAAATCGTATAATAGCGGTTTTGCACATCTTTTTATATTCGGAGAAACCATGGGAGAAAAACGAAAATATACAAAAGCGGAAGATCTTGTCGGGACAACTTACAAAGGCTTTAAAGTTTTGGATTGCAAAAGGGAAAACAGACGATCTTTTTTACAAGTAGAATGCCCTTATTGCAAAAAAATTAAATGGATTCGCAAAGATCAACTTGACGATCCGCACCGCAAGGGATGCGGATGTTTAATGGCAAAGACACAATTTAAACAAAAGGATTTAGCGAAAGAAAGATTTGGGCGGTTGGAAGTAATAAAGGCAACTAGCGAACGCGATCCGCACAACGGCTCTGTTATATGGCTATGTCGGTGCGACTGCGGAAAGTTTAAAAAAGTATCTGCCGGCTCTTTAAAAAACGGAGGCGTGGCAAGCTGTGGGTGCCTTGGCAGGGAAAATAGTTCAAAAAATGGGAAGATTTACGGCAAAAAAATAGTAGATAATTATTGCATTGCCGGAACAAATGTAAATAATTTAACCGCAAAAATTCCAAAAAACAATAAGTCCGGGCATAAGGGTGTGCATTGGGATGCAAACAAGAGCAGATGGATAGCGCAGATCGAGTTTATGGGAAAACATTATAATTTAGGGAGTTTCCGGGAAAAAGAAGAAGCGATAAAAGTAAGAGAGGAAGCAGAAGAAAAAATGTTTGGCAACTTTCTGGAATGGTATGCGGAAACATATCCGAATGCAAAGAAAAATATCAAAAACAGAGAAAAGAAATCGAGTGGGAAAGATTAAGAATCTGACCCACTCATTTTCATCACTGAGAATATAATTATTTCAATCCTTGTATCTGGGGAATTGCTCCAGATACCACGCGCAGAGCATCCACTGCACGCGACACAAAAACATAAATTAAATGTTTTGCTTTTACTAAAAAGGCTATTGTTTCAATCCGTGGTCGCCGGGATCGCTGGCGGCACCACATCGGCAAGCATCCATGCCGTGTGACATATCTATAGTCTATCATAAGATCGGGCAAAATGTAAGTAAATATTTAACAAAGGGCAACTTTTCTGGCTGCCTTTTCTTTTTGCCATGTCCAAAATCAACAACGCATCCGGGCATATCTTACAAAATCTCCGAAAAACCGTAAACAAACCGTAAAACTTTTCTTAAATTTTTATAAACAAGGCTAGGTTCATTAGGTCTTTGACAAGTCCAAAAATGATAGAATAGTATCAGTTTTTACAAAAAATCGTCTGACAATCGTATGACATAACACGACACAATCGTCTGACGTCGCTGTTTCAGATAAAGAAGAAGAAAAAGAAGAAGATAAAGAGAAAGAAAATATAAAAGAAAATTCGCTGTCGACCGATTCCGGAGAATTGTTTGATTTTGAAGATGCTTGGAAAAAGACTTTTCATAGGCACAAAAGCCCAGTGTCATAACCTTGTTTGCCCACTAAGGAGATACTGTCTTTCCTGTTCTGTAGTCCGATATTCGATTGTCCATGTATGTCGGCTATAATTGTAACACAGAAAGAATTCCTGTTCCTGACCATATACAGCAGACACACAGAGAAAGTTCTTTCCAATTAAATTGGAATCAGGACTTTCTCTTTTTATGCGAAAGTTTTTTATGGTAATAAGTTCACCATCAGAGTTTTTGAAGCGGAACCATTGTGGATGAATTGTTCCATCGGTATCAGTTATGCTGGCAACCTGTGCTGGGAAACTTGTATTTTCATTCTGCATATCGTCTGGATCTCCAATCGTCATTGGTGGTTAATGTGGCGGTAATTAAGTCTTTGCGGGCTTAATTCGTGAAATATCCCTCATAGTATAACACATCATTAAAAAAATAGACGGTTTTTGCAGACAGAAATTTGAAATAGGGCTACCGCAATCCCACTGGCTTTAGGAAAACAAGTGGGAATCCTCGGTTATTCAATTGCCGAGTAGTTCACAAAATGGGTAGTTCACTGTGAATGGCAGCAGTTTGATTTGTTGTGTCATAAATTAAATATTGAGATTTTTTAAAGAATGAAATATAATGAAAAAGGGTAATCACTTAGAAAATGAAGCACGGGGTTCATATGTATGGGTAGAAAAACAAAACAGGACATCATCGACAGACAGAAAAAACAACTGGAGACTTATGAAGAGGCAATTGAAAGGCTGCAGAAAAACTATCATGAGGTTTTGCAGAAGGAAGATGATGATTTCAGAAGAAGTCCTTATTTCGTTCAGATGGAAGAAAAACTGAAATTCTGGGAAAATATAGGTAATCTGAGTGAATCTTTTGTATCTGATGCTGAAAAACGTCGTCTTAAAATGGACGATTATGTGAAGCAGATTTATAAGGATAATGAGCGGCTTACATCTGAAAATGCCGACATGGAGTATTTTGTGGGGATTACGGAAAATTATCACAGTGCTGAAGAATGGATGCATGTTCAGGAGGAGATTAGGCAGCTGAAAGCAAAACTTGCCCAGATGCAATTTTCCATTGATGCAAGAGATAATGAAATTTCAAGGCTGCTTAAGCAGGTGGGAATGTATGCACATAAAACTGAAAACGTTCACAATGCGCGTGGTGCGGGTCGAAAAAAAATGGATAAGACCATGCAGGCGCAGTTAAAGCAGTTTATGGATCTTTGTGGAAAAGGATATAGTGAAAAGCAGATCATGGACGCCATGGAGATCAGCAGATCGACTTATTTCCGATATAAGAAGATATGCAGCAATAAAAATATAAGCGTAATAAATAATAGTGAGGGGTAAAAGGAAAAATAAAAACGCATCAATTCGATCATGCGATTGAGAAATATCACTGGATAAAGACAATGCTTACTTACAGATGCCCGGAAAGAGAAGATGTAGCGATAAATGCATATGACCAGCTTGCGGGAACTCAGGTATGGTCGCCAGATGAGGATTTTTTAAGTAATCTTACAGTGCTTGGAAAACTGCTGCTGTTACAAAAAAAGGTTATGCGTGATGTTGCACTAAACAATATTTCATATGCTGATGGAATTACAGATGTAACTTATAACGAAAAACGTTATACCTGGGATTATACTGGAGATAAGTATGAAATAGTATAATTATAAAAGGACCCAATTATAAGGGGCCTTTTATAGTGGCTATACCAGAATGACCAGATCATGAAAAATGATATGATCGACGGTTACATTATGATGACATTGTACAAATAAAGTTGAAAGAAACTACACGGCAAAACGTGTAGTTTTATCTTGACTATACACGTTTTGCCGTGTATAATATAAGTATAAAGAAGCAAAAGGAGTTGAAATAAATTATGAAATATACAGTAACATATTCCTGCGGTCATACAGGAACCGTTCAGTTGTACGGGAAAACAGAGGAACGCGAACGCAAGATCAAATACTATGAGGAATACGGTCTTTGCCCGGAATGCTATAAAAAACAGAAACAGGAAGAAAATGAAAAAATGGGGCTTTTATTATGCAGCACTATAGAATATGAGCTTTCAAGGAAAGGTGAAATCCAGGTTCGGCTGTCTTTTCGCGGAGACACGAAGCCGCACAAGGAAGAAATCAAAGCACTGGGGTACAGATGGACGGTTCTGGATGATACTCAGATTCTTTCTACGGCAAGACCAGAAATGGGATGGGTCAAAATTGTTCCGCATGAATGTCTGGAAGAAGAGAAGGGAAAAGCCTTCTCCATTGGTGCAAGGGAAGCCACAATGGAAGAAAAAGAAAAACTGGAGCAGAAGAGCAGGTTTGAAGAAATGCTTGCGGCTCAGATTCTCTTTAAAAAGCAGCACGGGAAAGAACTGCAGAAGCAGAAGGAACGGGAAGCAAAGCTTGCAGATCTGCTGAAAGAGGAACCGGATCTTATAAAAGATAAGAGATGGAACCAGAAGATTTATGGGAAATCCGGAAATTATTCCATTTATCCAGATGGGGAAAAAGTGAACATTTCCGATGAAGAAGCGGAAGAACTGAAAAAATACCTGGAAGATTTCAGGGAGAAGATGAAAGAAGAGGCAGGTATTGACTAGTGGATGAAATATATTATAAAAACGTGGATATTTACGATTTACCATCAATACTGGAAAACGGATTACTCAGTATGGATGAATCCGGCAATAATAATTGGCAGGATAACAACCGTGCAGACAACCGGACAGATGTCGTATATTTATTCCGGCCGGTAAATGAAGGAACTTTGCTGGAAATTCCCTCATTCCCTGAATATGGTGCTGCACTGGTAGAATGTACCGCGGATGCCGAACCATCCAAAATGTCATTGCAGGACTGCCATTTTGGAAAATACAGGGAATATATTGCAAAAAGAATTGCCCCGGAAAATATATTGCGTGTATTTATACCTAAACTTTTCGAGAAAAATATTGATATTACATCGGATAAGATATGCTTATGCAGGATGAAAGCAAGTGTGTATGGAAAAGATGGACTTGTCGAGGCATCTGCAGATACTTTGAAACTGTTTGCTGAAACAGCACCAGTACGCTGGACACAGATTGACGGGTATTTCCGAGGAATATACAATGACGGAAGTGGAGTATTCGACCTTTATAATGTAAGATACCAGATTCCGGAATAATTTAAAAAATCAAAGGAATGTGGGTAATAAAAAAATGGAAGGTGAAAGCTTTATGAAAATAACCGGAAGACAAACAGAACCTATTAAATGTTATAAAAAAGACCAGTTAACAGAGGATTTTTTTGCTGGACAGATCTGTTCCCGTAAGGGAATGGAGACAGAAAAATATTGGAGTGATGCATTCAAATCCAGTCTCCGAGACATTCTTGATGAAGTATACTGCAGTGATTATGGAGACATCAGGGATGATATTGATTCAGACTGGAACATGGATTATGAAACATACCAGAATTATTACAGTTTCATCTGCGGAATCATTGATATGGATATGAAAGACACCTATGAAAGTTATTCTCGTAAGATGGAAAGAATCAGGGAAATATCTTCTGCGTATGCAAATGCCATTCATAATTTTCCGGATGACATTGCTTACACGGTTTCTTTTTCCAGGAGCAGCTGTTCGGTATATCTGAATACAGATATTCCTGTCCGGAAGGATTCCGTAGATCGATTTCTCTCCGTTCTTGAACCTTTACAGAAAATTATAGTATCGGAAACATATTCCGGATATGAGAGGAAAGATTACGAAGACAGCAGCCTTACAATAAGGATATCAGACCATGATTTCGGGGGAAACAGGGATTATTCCTACCAGTTCCCATGTGTTAATGTAATTGTTGAAGTATAACATGAATTCTAAAAAATAAAGGGATCAGAGAAATGCTTAAATATAAAATAAATGTTTTAGAAAAGCTTGTGGATGTCGGCTACAATACCTACCGGCTCCGTAAGGAAAAATTGCTTTCTGAAAGCTCAATCCAGTTTCTACGAAATGGTAAAATGGTTAGTATTAAATCACTCGAATGCATCTGCAGATTGCTTAAATTGCAGCCAGGAGATATAATCGAATATATCGATGATAAAAAATAAACCATAACATATGATGTGACGCTAATGCGCAAATACACTACATAGCCGCTATGGCAGAAGGGAAGGACAAATGGGAGTAAGATTTACAGAAAATTTCATTCGCGAAACGGAGGCTTTAAGAAAGTGCCTCTTATATAAGGATGTAACATGGGAAATCACAAAAAAGGATGATTATAACGACTGGGGAGACAAGACTCATCCGGAGAACAGTTTTGATCTTCATCTCAAAGAGGTTGATCAGGCGGAATCAAATTGCTTCGACATGCCGAACGGCTTTGGAGAAAAGGGACAAAATATCATCTGGATGGAGATTGGAAACCTTGAACTAAAACAAAGAGCTTATCTGGAAAAGACACATCCGGAACTGGATCTTACAGACGATGAACTGGATTGGAGTCCGTATATTTCAGAGTCCATGAATGCGAAGCTTGAAATGGATGCTATGACGCAGACATATGTGGATATTGCTGAAAAGGTTGTGGCATATATCCGGCAGCAATTTGATCTTGGTCAAGCAGTAATTTCCGTATATGCGAAAAATGAGCTGCTGATCGAGTCATATTCCGGAAACAATGAAAAAGATGAGACTGATCCAATGAAAGACTTCCGGAGATTTAAAAGCATTTTGGAACAAAGATGTGCAGAATACGAAGGCTGTGCGCTTAAATGCTATGAGGGTTTTGCAGGTAAGGATTTAGAATATTATGGGGAAATGAAGAACCTTGTTTTGCTTGGAAAATTGCAGCTGCTGGACCGACTGCTGCCGGAAGATATGTCAGGATGTGAGATAATTGAAGAAGATGGAAAAATAACAGTCAGGGAGAAAAATCATACTCTTACCTGGGATTACTCGTGCGATAAATACATAGAAAATTAAAGAAATTCAAACAGCATTCGGACATATCATACTCCGGATGCTGTTTTTATTTGTCCATTTTCTGCCCTACGCGCAGGCTGGATAATTTCAGGCTGGATAATTTCAGCCTGGATAATTTCAGAACACCGGTAATTATACGGATAAGAGTATAAATATTGACAAACACTACTTTATAGTAGTACAATTAAGCAAAATTTAAAGAAAGGGGTTACAAAAATGGCTCTGATACAATTATCTGATTGGGCGAGAAGTCTGGGGAAAGATCCTGTGCTGGCTCGCCAGAAAGCATTGAGAGGAACAGTACCGGCAGTTAAAGTAGGGCGAGACTGGATGATAGAAGAAAGTATTCCATGGGATGCCAGGGCATTATCTGTTGTAAAAGTTCATGTGGCAAATACATTCTTCACTATGGCATATGCAGGAAAAGAATTCATTGGCATAAAAAACAAAGAAAGGGATGAAATTAAGCAGATTTCAGATTTTATTGCCGAACGCATGAAATGTAACGTTATAAAGGTAAAATGTGATTTGTATAATCCAGATGATCTGAATCGGTTGGAAGATGAATTACGCAGACACTATGAGGCAGTTAACCTCTCTTATCTTGATGAGCCGGTCATGCAGGGGGGTGACAACCAAGGGCTTATTTTTGAAGGGGAATTTCTGCATTATAACCGTGTTGTCAGAGTTTTTTCAAAAGATTCCAGATCTTTTACTGACTTGCTCCGGAAAAACAATATTATATATGAAGAGATGCCTATTGTAAATCCCTATGTTATTAGATTTTTTTATGCCGGTAAAATGGTTTATGCATGTTACTCGTCTCTCTTTCCCGGACGTTTCATCTATTTTACAGATGTGTATCCGGCCGACGGGGACTGGATGCGCTTGATGGTGGATGTAAGAGATCAGAACATGTCTGGCAAAGAGCCTGTGAAAATGCCATCAAAAGCAGGTGTGATCGTTAAAGAGGCTTACAAAATGATGAGGAAATATATTCCGGCCGGCGAGAATGAAGAAGGCAGCAGTTCAAAGAAACCACTCACGGAAAAGGAAATGAGCCTTATGAAAGATATGATATATAACATGAACTACAGTATTGAAGATCTGACGAAGATGGATCATCATGATGTGGATGAAGCGTTTCTCGATAAAATCCTGAACTGCGAATATTTTATTTGATGCCATCTGTAAATTGAAATAGCTGCTGACAGGAGCCCATTTTTAAAAACTGGCTGGGTGAGATGGGTACCGTAAATAAGTCGGCAAGCTTTGAATTATGCAAAACAAAAAAGAAAATGTCCTGTTCTGCCAGGCATTTGAGTCTAAAAGGAGAGAAAAAGAGAGAAAACGACATATCATGAAGAACTGTCGGTAGTAGATTATATTTAAAATCAAGGCAGGGGACAGCTACTGACATTTAATGATTTTGAAAAAACGGGAAGGATAGTATCCGGACCGTTTTTTGTACCTGTGTTTAGGTATCGGTAAGACCAAATGATATTATGAAGATATCCGGCTTAAGATTCTGTACGGGAAACCATGTGCCTATCGTCTGATCAGCAGGATGGCAGCAGTATACTCCAGGTTGTCTTACGGACCGCTAACTGATCTGCACGCGAAGACGCGGAAGCTTCCAGCTTAGTTTTTTGTGATACCAAAATAAAACAGAGACTCTTCACTACGGAAACTTGTGTTTTGCATTTACAGGGAAACCGAAATAACATATTTGATAAGCGAGATAATGTCTATCTACATGATTTAAGAAATGATACAGATAATGATGTCAGGCGGGGTGTATTATATTTCTATAATACATCCCGCGACGTAAAGCTGATCAGAAAAGATGTATCCCTTGTTGAAAAGTGGCATCTATATAATCAAGGTAAATGTATCGGCTAATGGCTGGATCACCCCTCCCGCGAAACTAAGAACCAGATTTGCTTCCACGACTACGACCTACATTTTTCCTGCCCCTATTTGTTGATTTCCTGGTGTTTGAATCCTTACCCAAATTCCCGTTTCCATCTGCGGGTTTTCCGGTGTTTGAATCATCACCAAAATAATCGTCGAGACAATTGATAATGAGAGATCTTATCCACTCTTCTGATCTCTTAGAGACACTTGCCTTGGTTGCTAAACCAACGCCCGAAACAAAAGTTACAATTGTTACAATGTCCGCAATCATCGATACACTCATATTATTATCCCCCTTAATTATAAATCGGGGATACATCTTTTCTTACATATATTTACCATAATATTACATAAAAATCAATTAAATATTACATTTGACTTAAAAAGTTGTAATGCAATCTTGCAAATCATTCTTCGATATGGTATATGTAAAATACAACCTTTAATGCATCAAAAGAGAAATACCAGCAGATCCACAAAGGGTGCCGGATATGGCATATTGCAGAAGGAAGAATAAACAGGAACAGGATTATGTAAAATGCGGCAGGAGAAAATCAAATGATAAAAATTACGGAAAAATTCATAAAGGAACTGGAAATATATAAGGAAATCAATCTTCACAGCAATATGGGATGGACAGTTACACCATGTGATCAGGAGCAGAGCACTGCTGCCGGTTTGGAATCCATTGGAAAACATCCGTTTGAACTGCATCTGGAAAAACCAGCACCAGGGAAAACGTTTTGTTTTTTGAAAACTTCGGGTGAAATCCGTGGGATTGAAAAATATCTCCGGGAAAAAGAAGAAAGAAATTACCGGGGAAAGGTCTGTCCGGTACCGGGCAGCCGGAACAATGATGCTCTTAATGGGGATGAGGGTTTAAGTGAGGCCGTGATGGCGGAGTTCCGATGGAAGGCGGCATATGATACTTATATTTTTGTTGCGGAGCAGATCATTGACTATATCAAAAATAATTTTCAAATGAATGAAGGGAAAATTGCTGTCTATATGAAAAACGAACTTCTGATTGCAGAGGAAGATGATAATGCGTCCTGCGAGGATCATCCGGCAGCAGTTTTCAGACAAGTCCGGAGTATACTTGCCTGTCGCTGTGGAGAAAACAGGGATGTGGCAGTGGATGCGTATAACAAATTGGCAGGGACAAAGCAGACATCATTCGGGTCGGATACGCTAAACAGTCTTGTGCTGCTTGGAAAACTGATGTTGTTGGATGAACTGATAGGGGATACACCACCTGACTGTTTCAAAACCAGCCAGGGTGTTACCAGCGTCACACATCGTGGGAAAACGTATATATGGGACTACACCGGGGGAAAGATCATAGAGAAAGAAATATAGCCGTTTCAGCATATTCTGCAGCAGGATAAAACTTTGGCATAAAAAAAGAAACAGTCTTTTGTATATTGTATACACGTATCTGCGCCGGAAGTTGTTTTGCGGAAACTGCTGCACTTACCGATACAGTGATTTATGTCACTTTGCTTCTGGTGACTCTTGATTAGATATATCCTTTCCCTTCCATACTGGACAATGTGTCGGTTCCTGATATGTCTTATGTGTTGGAACCATGGCGTTTATATATTTGTTGTGATAGAAAATAAATTTAAATAAAAATATAGTATGTAATAAAAATGCATAAAACTTTACATTCCCATAAAACAATGATTGAAAAGTGAAGATGAGACAGAGAGTATAAGGGAGAATATATAAGATAGGCGCATTCATCTGGTATACGATGAATGTGCCAGGAAAATATGTTCGAAGATCTGTTGAGCTGGTGGTGAATTTATGATAAAATATTTATGAAGCCACAACAGGGGCGGCAGCTTCCCGACCGATATACAATGGAAGGGAGGTGCGTGATCATGACTACATATGAAATTATTATGGTGTTCCTTGGGATTATTAGTTTACTTATATGCTTTGGACAGTTACTGATTGCGTTGCTCACCTTTCTCGATAATAAGAGAAACAAGAAGCGCAAAAAATAATGCCTACCCTGCGGCCAACAAGGTAGGCGGTGTTCGTTGAACACATAGAAACGTTGTTGGGAAGCTCCACCTTTGGAGTGATGCTTCACCGAGTGTCTGTTAGCAGCAGGCACTCTTTTTATGTATTTATCATATCATTCCACGGTTGTTTTGTCAACTTGACAGGATATATGAAAAATGCGTTGTATATTGTATACACTAATCGAAACGAGGTTTCCGCTGCGCTCCAACGTGATCCATGTGAGAGGTTTTATCCTTTTATTTACTTATTTACATGCTGGCCATATATTGGATTTCACGTGGTTGGAGATGTATAGCCTTAATATCTGGCTATATCTGTCGTTTCTATGATGAAGATGTAAAGATTTTAAAAATGATATACATTAAAAACAATAAGGAAAATACGAAAGAGAAATAATGGAAAATGATACAGATGGTGTAATACGATAAGAGAAGGTGCCCTGGAAGAACTCTACAATAAAACCACCTCTGCAAAATGGACAGAGCTCATAAATGTAGGTGGGTGGTATATGGTCTGTCTTGTTTTTCATTTTATCTAGGGAAATCTCATGAAGGTAAAGGTAAAAGTAAAAAGCAGCAGTGCTTATGACTGCTGCCGTAAGAATATTTAAATTTTCCGGATTATCCGGGGAACCGGTATGTGGTATATAGGGATTCCTATAAAAAAAGGAGTATTAAAGGTTAAGGGGAAGATTGGTCCGTTTCCCGCTCCGGTTAATCTCAAACAGGCCGGCAGAATTTTCAAACATACTGTATGTGCAAAATACAACCCGCAGGGGAAGATCATGTTTTAGAGATTTTCCTTCACGTCTGGTTTTGCCAGTTCCTTGATCCGATGAGAGAGGAGAGGAGGAGGGAGAGATATTCTGGCCGTTTCCCGTTGCTTCATCCGAAGGATATGAGGTTTCGTCCATACGGATGTAATACTTACATTTTGCCAGCTTCTTAAGTGTTTCTGTGTCTGTATCCGAAAGCAGGCAGATCAGATATCCTTTGCCGCCATTCCAGCTCATGTAATCAAGGTATCCTTTTACGCGATCATATCCACCGAAGTCATCAGAGATATTTTCAACGAAAGCATTCGTCCCATCTTCCCATGTAAGTCGGTTACGGAAAGAGAGTGAAAGTTTTGGATCATCCTGGTAGCTGGAATACACCGGGACATCTTCCCGGCTGTTCTCCATGGGGAAATAATTGATCGCAAAGCCACGCATAATCTCCGGGAGATCAAAACATACATTTGGCATGAGATAAGGAACTACGGAACCAAGGTCTCGGTTCGGGGCTGTACAGACAGAAAAGCCCGCCTTAAACATCTTATGCAGATCCGGGATGCCGTCAATTGCGTGTTCTATGGTCTCCCTGCGGGCGATATAGCGTTTTGCATGGAGACGATTTCCTGCCACGGTCTGAGGGTTTGCGTCCGGGGAGCCGGAAAGCCTTCTCATTTCCCATACATAGGAGAGATATTCCCCGATGGTAAGATCACTGGACTGCTTGGCGAGTTCTAAGAGATGTGATGCGAGGTTCTCATAATACAATGGGTATTCTTCACACTCACGGGAAACCATTGAACACAGATCGGCCACGTCAGAAAGGGTGGCTTCCCTCCAGGCTGATCCATATTTTGTAATGCATATTCCGGGTACCGCTATCATGGCATCCCGTTCCCTCCATGCGCTTCTTTTAAGTTCAGGCATGGGCTTATTACTTTGAAAACGATTAAACCGGCCGCGGGCGGAACTTCCGGGCACCTGTCTGCCTGACGGGAAACCATAACCACTATCTGTACTGGTATCTATATTACTATCACTACTGCTGCCCGTAGCAGTGGATTCCCTGTATGGTTTCTTAAGGCTCTTAAGGTCGCTTTTGGTGAGTTTGGTCTGCAGGGTAAACAACAGGGTATGTAATGCCGGATGTTTTGCGTGGCTGGCAGCAGTGTTCATGTAAGCATTCAATTTGCCAGAGATAACATTCAGCCGCTGTGTTGACATATCCTGTTCAATATAGGTATAGCATGTTTGATCCGGGTATGCGGCCATGCCTGGCACCCACATATTGTCAGGAGCGTCTATAGCATCTGCCCCTACCCGGCGGCGGTTTTTCCCATCTGTGTTCCCACTGCTGCCCGGGGATCCGGTATCTGTATTCCTGTCATGTCCCTGAGAGCTTTCCGGCTCTTTTTCTTTCGAGTTATTTCTCTCTGAATCTTCCTCGTTCGTATTCTCATCAGAAGAGATCCGCGCCCTGGAAATCTGCGGGACCCCGTCCGTGATGCTTGATCTGGTAAAAAGCGCATCAGAGAAAAAGACGGTACCCTCATGCAGACGGTTTGACTGCAGTGCAAGGATTTTCTCATGCAGATCGAGCACAATCCCGTCAGGCCCCATGCCAACTTCAGACTGAAAATGAAAACGGGTATCCTTCACACTCGACAGCATAAAAGCGTGGAGATCACGCGCGGCAACAAAGTGGGATATATTGGTAGGGGCAGTGAAGCTGTCAAATCTCTTTCTGATTTCGTGAACGGCATTCTTATCAATATGTTTACCTGCTACCGGGGTGCCAGACAATGCATTAAGCCGCTGCTCTACAAAGTCCGCTCCTTTTTGGGTAAGAAAGTAAACGTTTTGGTTTTCTCCAGGCTGGATGCTCTTATCCACCTCAAGCACATCCTCTCGCACAAGCCGGTTTAAAAACACAAGCTCACATTCGGGCTTTGCTGCGGGGGTGATTCCTGTGGCACACAGCTGCTGGACCGTGATCCCATAATAATACATGCAGTATGACAATACACATATCTGCTTTGATTTCCTGCAATGCAGATCAAATTCGGGATCGCAGAACATCATGTGAAGCATGTGCTCATAGGAATAGTGGCAGCGCTCCAGATAATAGGCTTTCTCTTTGGCATTCTGCTGTGTTTTCCGGGGAGCCGTTCTTCTTATTCGCTTTGAACTCATAGTGGGCATTATCCTCCTTATTTTCCTTCTGGGTTTCATATCCGGATGATAGGCTTAAACCGATAGGAAAAGTCAAGCAGGATAGGGAATTTCCGGGGAGCCGTAATAAATATATTTTCATGGGGTTAGTTAGGAAAAATTAAAGGCTTTCCTCTGTGTGCCGGGCTAACCAATGCATGGGGTGTAACAAGAGAATGTAATTCTATTGTCTCGCCTCGTTTTTCCTATTTCCTTGACCTGACTTGCAATTCATCCATATAGAATAAAATGCATGTGTATCATAAAAAGAAATAGCGTTGTTTCCGGGATATTCTATGCTATTTGGTATTTTATAGGAAAACACAAAAGCAATTAAATGAGATGTTCAACAGATCATACGTGCATATCATTTCATGTTAGGATAGATAAACATGAAATTTGAAAGAGCTTACACTTTTAAATCCTCAAAAAACCCTTCTTCAGTGTTTTATGGTAAAACAGTGACAAATAATGATAGTATGATTGCGCATCTGTTTGAGGTCGTATTAAATAAGAAAACATATAGGAAAATACAAAAGAATACAATAAATATAATGAAAAATACAACACCACAATAACGTATAAATAAAAAATATGCAGCAGTTCTTGATAAAACCGCTGCATATTTGATTAAAAATTAAATATTATTGTGCCAAAATCCGTAAGAAATGCAATAGGTGTGGCTTGATAATGGGATATTATATGCCTTGAGGAAAAGAGATTGTATGGCTGGCATTATAATGTCATAAAACTGATTTGCCAGCTGTTCGTTCCCGTCAAAGAAAAAATTGATAGTGTCCTGATATATTGATAAGATATATGCCTTGACGCGGTATTTGTGAGGTAGATTGTTCATCATCATAACCATACGAGATAGCAGGGTATCAGGGGAATAATCTGTATCTAATGATCCCGATGGAAGGCAGACAGTAATAACACATCCAATCTTGTGAATTTCCATTCCTGTTTTATACCGAAAATCGAATTGATAGTAGCCGCTGGTAATAACGTTGTCTGTTAGATCCTCATTAACTTTCTCAGGATGATTTGAATGTGCCAGGACACTATAAAGGATGCTTGTCAGGTTTATTTTGCGTAAAACTTCTTTTGTGCATTTAGCTGCATAATTATTGTACCATTTAGGGTAGTCCGGCATGGTAGCATAAGAGATCTCTTTGATGCTCATGTGGGCCAGCAGATCCCGGAAGGTGTCCACATGAAATATAGTAGCCAGCAGGATATCCACCGGGAAGACTTTTTTAAAGCTGCATCCGTGGTTATCCAATAAATCGGAACAGGCCATGGAATGGAAAGTACAGACAATTTGATCATGGGATGGATTAGTTAACAGGGTATCAAAATAAGAGCACCCCATGAGGTCCAGATCATAAAAGTAATATTTCCCAGAAGAAGAAAAGTAAAGCACAAATCCATTTTCATCATACCAGATAGCCGGCAGTAGACATATGAAGTTGCTGCAGGAGGCTTCAGAACATATCGTTCGACCATCGGTTCTTTCCATGTGGATGATATCACCGCTTGAAACAAATTCAGTTATATTCTCGCGGTATGAAAAACCTGGTTCTGTTATAACTGGAGAATTTTCAGACTGAGCATCTTTCTTTAAGCGTTCAGGCGATTTCTTCACTTTTGATTTTGGTGGTTTGTTTTTTGAGGAAGCAGACGAATCAATTACTTGGTCTTTTTCTGCATGCTGGTTTTTTGAATTGGCAGCAGCAGATAATGTCTCAGCGTTTGATGCTTCTTCAGATGGTGTTTCTTTTTCAATATGAACCGGCTCGGTGGCTATTTCCTCGCCTGTTGTTATTTCCGGGAACTCCTGTGGATCATAAAACTCAGAGGAGTATTCTGCAGGATCAGTTTCGGGTGAAGCAGTAGGAAAGCCATATATATCACCCATATCCAGAGGAATTTCTCCGTCATAAATTTCTTCTTCGTAGGGCGTAGCATCATATGGAGCCATACATTCATAGGCATATTCCGGGATATCTAAAGGTGGCTCTACCTCATAGATTTCGGGGTTCGTATTTTCCGGTAAATCACGAACATCGGTATAAGATGGCTCTGCATCTGTCTCCTCTGAATTTAAAGTATCCTTATTGGATTCCTCTTTTATTTTGTCTATGGCTGTTGGAATATCGGCATTTGAAGTATCGGTTCGTGTTTTATCATCAGATACGAACGTGTCAGGGGCGTCTTCCTTAGAGTTTTTTGTATCGTTTGATGGTTGAAGATTATACGATGCACTTGTAACTTCCATTTTACCATCTGGCTTCGTTTTATTTTCATTAGAAGCCTTATCGAGAGCCTCCCTTTTTCCATCATCAAACTTGATAGGTCGGCCCACTAAAGACGGAAGAGGAGGAAAGTACTGATACATTTCTTGTAACTCTGAAACACTCTTTTCAAACATTACATCAGTTATGTAGTCGATGCTGATACCATAGATCGCTTCAAGCTTTAAGGAAATGAGAGATGAAAGTTCACCACTATATTCTGCCCTAAGTAGTGGGGCCAGTTCCGTATCTCCAGACTGTGCAGCATTTTTCAGGTAGGACACAAAATCATTTAAGAACTGTTCCTTGGTTCGGTCACCGTATCCCTTACAGTTCCAGAGATATTCATAAATATAATAATTCAAAGGTATAACAAGAGCATCTCCTATCATGTAGTCTCGAGCAAGACGATCACATGACCAAAACGCCATGCCAGGATTGATAAAGGGCATTTTTTCATATGAATAGTTTTCATCCATCATACGTCGTAATACAATATCTTCCTGTTTTTTTCGTGCGTTCGTGTATCCACTGCTATATTTGCACATCCGGCATGCATTGCTTTCGATATCATAAGTTCTTACATATGAAAGAGCTTTTGTACATAAATGATGGCAGTTTTTACATCCTGCTCTTTTTGAAAGCTTTTTTTTCTTATCATCTGTAATTCCGCTTCCACCAAATAAATGGTATTGCGTGGAATATAGCATATAATAGGATTCAAATTTATTTGCATCATACCCAAGGGCAGTGCACATTCGATAGTAAAATTCCTGCATTTGATCGACGGTGAGCTTGTCGGACAGATAAAACAGGCATATATGTTTATCCATGTTATTCAGGGAACCTCCTTTTGTTTTGTCCCATTATAGGCCGAAATATAGGGCAAAAGTCAAACAGGAATTCCGGTTTGACTTTTGCATGATATCTTAAAGTTGGTATGTTTTTTGGAATGGTTGGGAATTTCGTTGTGTGAAAAATGAAAAAATGATATAATAAGACCATACAAAAAGCAGTACATGCATTAGCACGGCAGGCGGTTTGCCCTCATTACGGGGGCTATGTGCGCCCCTAGTAAAAAGAAAGGGGGCGATAGCATGGTTACATATCCAGAATTATTTCAGTTTTGCTTATTGATCGTTGCTATTATAAGTCTGATTATTCAGATTTTTAACAATAAAAAATAACCGCCCCTTCCAAAGATCGGTTATTTTTTAGCATCACTTTGGCAAACCGTCTACGGTATTGCTTTTTGTATTTTTATTATATTAGAATTGATTCTAAATGTCAATAAGTTGACAATTTTGAGTGCCAAATACTTGACAAAATAGTTTTTATGTGAATAGCAAAGTATCATTGGAAACTTTTGCTTAATATCATTACACGGATTTAAAGAATTATTTTCTCTTCGGGAGAACATAATTCCACACTTCGTCAGCGCTGGCTAGAATCGGTTTATGAATTTTCGTGGTTAAAAAATCAGTAAGCCGGACACAATTTCCGAAGATGGAAACCGGACATTTGCGTTTTCCTGATCGAAACACAATGACGGTGGAATGCAGGTCTGTGATCTGAAAAATTTCCAATATATCCTTATACGGAATATCATATGTCTGCGTTTTTTCAGTAGCATCAGATGTGCATATAAAGCAGATGAAGTTTTGAACAGGAATATTTTGATCAAACAAATTCACTATCCGAATCATATCCGGAAGAAATTCTATCTTTGTAGTCGCTTTCACTGTTTCACATTGTAGTTCTCCATCAGTTCTTCGTTTAACAATACACATTATAATAAGAAAGAATACACTACATATTAAGATGACAGGGTGTATTCCATATAAAGCAATCCCTATTCCGTTTGCAGCACACAGCGATATCAGAGTGATCAAAATCAGCTGTTTGGGCAGCAGTGTTTTTCGATAAAGAAAGCTTTGATCGAATCCTTTTATTTCTATCATTAAAATTTTCCTTTTTAAATAATCATATTTATATACTTTTTCATAATAACAGAAAAAAGAGTATAAGAAAAGGAATTTGTGATATACACATTTTATTTATGGAAACATCTTGCAGAAAACTATAGAAAAATATTCGATATTAGATGCAGAAAAGCATTACCAATGTTATAATTAGTGCACCATAACAAAATATCATAAGGGATGACATAGATGAAAATAAACAATTTTGATGAGGAAAAAGCAGAACTTTTAAGAGAAATTGCATTTGTAAAAAGAGAAATATATGAGCTGGAAAAGGAAGAGGATTTCAAGGAAGCTAGAATTTTTACAAACAATTACCTGAAAGATAGCTGCATATACAAGAGACTACCAATATCGTATTTAAAAACTGTGTATCACCTGAAAAATGACGAAATAGTAAATCTGCTTTCTTTTTCATTTGAAAATGAAATGATTATAAAACTTTTTAGCCAGATAAGGGAACACAATAAGTCATCTTGTATCGGTTTTGCAGTTATGAACTGTTCCGCAGTTTATCGAAAAGATGGGGGATATGTTTTGCAGCTTTCTGATCCGTTCTTTGATCTGAAAGGATTTGTGTATCATCTTCCGCGTGACCTTAAACCGGAAACAATTGCAAATACAATGGTACAGATAAAAATTGTGCTTGATGAAAATGTATTAAACACTCATAAAGCGAAACTTCTGGATATATGTCCGCTTCCATATTGGATATATGGGACTATAAAAGGGAATTCAAAAATTGAATTGGAGTCACCAGATTACGAGATCACAAAATCCCTTGAAGCAGTAAGGGGAAGAGAAAAATGTATTTCTGCAGGATTATCCTGGGCGCATGAAATGGTTCGTGAGCATGGAATGTATGAGCCTTCCCCTGAAAATAAAGAAGAATTTCTGAACCACGGTTATATATATGTAAGGGGACTGTACCGACAATATGTTTTGGTGTTTGTTGACGATAGGATAGAAGCTGTTGTTACGGAAGAGGGAAAATTGAGTGAATCATACCAGAAGCACTGGTATGATAATGGAATATGGGAGTGGCAATGTCCTGAAGGAGATGCGGTTAAGTGTATTGATGTGTATCCACCATTACTTAAGTATATTCCATAGAAAATCGGAAATAAAAGAAATCAGAGCTGCAGTGCAAAAATGAACGTTTGCATTGCAGCTTTTTGTTTTGCTGTTTGACTTTTTATCTGGGTTTATGCCTATTATTTTAAAACAATACAACAAAAGGAGAATAACAGATGGAAAACGAAACTATTTCTTGCAAGGACGTCTTTAAATTTATTTTCTTGAAAAAACATAGTATTGCACAACTTTGTGATTACTATGGAAATCCTCAAGATGTAAGAGATCATTTACAACTGTTATCTGATGGCAATCGGTTGTTAGCTATCTCTTTAAAAAATAATATTCGTGTGCTTAATCAGATGGTTGAAGAAGATTTTCGGCGATATCAAGAAGCCTATGAGGAATATCTTTCTCAAAAACAAATTGGTATCAGTAGGTGCGTAGATTGTTCATTCGGTAACGGAGAAGGTGGATGTACTATACCTTCTTGCAATTTTCCATTTGGCGAGTTAACCGACTCCTGATGCTGTCAGGAGCTTAACTGAGCAGCTGTCCCTCTTACGATGAGAGCTACGGGGTTATCGCCCGGATACAGCTGGCACCTGATTGACACTAGGACAATTATATCATGGGCTTTGCTAAGCCTATTGAACAATATTTATTTTGTAACTTATTAACCAAGATACATGTATTTATGTATCTAAAAGATATTATACGAGGAGGATTGCAAATGAAAGAGGTATTGGTCAGCTTTCCGCTGACCGGAAGAAAAGGAAAAGATGTCAAAAAGAAAGGAGAATCAAATTTATTAGATATTTGTTCGATGATAGCTTTCTCTTCTGATAATGGAAGAAATGATTATTTAAAGTCTATCAGGCAAAATGCATCAGGCATTGTAGTAAAGGATCGCAAAGAAAACCATTATGAATTATCAACAATATGGTATCGCCCGTGGAGATTGGATGAGGTTTCTTTTATTGCTGCCAATGTTATAGAAGAGAATGAGTATGTAAAAAATTGTGTTCATGTTCTGTGCGAATATTACGACAGCGGGAAAATCTACAAATGCTGTGTTGTCGTTCCACAAGAAGAATATTATGAGAAAATAAAAGATTTTCATAATGATACAGAACATGAGAAATACATTGTCGGAACATGTATAAGGAAGAATTATATGGTACCTGGCAAAAGTAAGTACAACAAACGTTCCCATTGTGTTCGTCAAACGGAATCCATTCAAAAGCAGAGAACAAAAATGTTAAATTTCTGTTTAATTGAAAGGGAAAAGCAGCAGGAGGAAAATTGAACTATGAATTTGATTGAAGCATATGGAAAAAAGATTACAGCAGCCGAGTATGTAAAAAGAGAGGTACTTGCCTGCGGTGGAAAGGCCGCATGCTCAAAAGCGGATCTGGGAGCAATTGCTGAGGAACATGGACTGAAAATGCCAATTTGGAAATATTCAAAAGAAGAAATATATGATGCATTGATGGAAAGTGGAAAGTATACCCCTGAGCAGATTGCGGAAAAATATCAAATTGGAATTCCTGGAAAAGTATATCTGGATCGGTTCCGTTTCGATCCAAGACTTACTAAGCTGTTACGAAAGAGCGGATTTTTGAGAGTTGTTGGTTTTAGAAAATATAAAAGAGGGAAAAAACTTTTTAAGGAACCTTTATATGATGCTTTTCAATATGAAAAAATGAACTCTGAGCAGTTAGATCCAGAGTTGGAAAAGGCAAAAAAACTACTTATAGAGATGCTTAAAAAATCGAATATTAGATGATAATTCAGAATTACTTACATCCAAGGCAAGGAATCTTGTAAAAAAATTGGAATATTTCAGGGTATAAAAAATCCCAGCATCATTTATATGTGGATGGTGCTGGGATTTTTTATGTTTGCCAATAAATATTATTTTGATTGATTTACTGTTGTAAATTTTTATTTTTGATCATTCCATTTGTTACGTTGCTTAGCCAATTTTCGGCTGCGGTGGAAGCTTCCCTTCTCTTTTCATCACTTACGTTAGCATATCTTGCCGTTGTATTCACGGATTTGTGACCAAGGGCATTTTGTGCTAAGTAGATGTCTCCTGTCGAGTTGTAAATGCCGGTAGCATATGTGCTACGCAACTTGTGTGGTGTTATATGTTTGTTCTTTACGGCGACGGAAGCGTATTTTTTAACCATGCGTTGCACAGAGCGCGGAGTGATTCTTGTACCATTACGCGATATAAAAAGGGCAGTAGTAGGTTCATCCAGGTCCATATCTTCGCGCTCATCCATATATGCACTTAATAATTCAGCGCATTTTTTATCAAAATAGACATTCTGGAATTTTCTACCCTTTCTTTCAAGATAAACACTATTTTCTTCCCAGTCAATATCATCTATGTCAATTCCAACACACTCCGAAATGCGGATTCCTGTGGAAAGCATGAGATAAACCAAGGCCATGTCACGGGTTCTATATCTGTCGGAGAAAACCTGTTGACGTTCTGTAAGTCCAGCACCGGTAGTTATTACATCTAGCAGGAGAGAAATTTCATCATCAGAAAGGAAGGTGATCGGCTGTACGGTAATCTTTGGTGACGGGAAAGCAGCGGCAGGATTGTTTTTGATCAGGTTTTTGCCAAGCAGGTATTTATACAGCGCACGTATGGATGCCAGCTTGCGGGCACGGGAAGTATTATCATCCATAAATGTCTTCCCATTTTTCTCATAGCCATTTTGCAGTTTCATCATAATGTCTTCAAAGTCATCAGTATTCAGATGATCCAGAACATCCACGGTTATATCTTTTTTATTGTGTATAACAGGATTGATTTCTGTGATAATCTGAAAAATGATGGAAATGTCCCGTACATACTCATAGACAGTGAGCCGGCTGGAGTTCTTCATAGTGGACATATGCGAAACAAAACGTGTCATGTAATCCGGCAGATCATTTAAAAGTGATGTTGTTTTTTCTATAGCAGATAAGTTTCTTTTAACCTGATAATTTTTTTCTTCCATTTATTTTTCCCTCCGGTTAGTTTTTCAGAATGCTATGCAGCAAAATTGGTATAGCATGATTGGTAAGGATAAAATAGACAAATTGTTCGTATAATGAGCATATTGGTACTATTTGCCTGATTTTATCCAATTTGCGTCGCAAAATGATTATTTTGCGACACAATATAAATATATAATACCACTATCCCATCTGGGTGTAAATGCTAAATGTACATTGTCACTTTGCATATAGATAATACAAAGATGCTGATATTGCATTCTGTTAATACAAAACAGCTGATTTATTTGCGTATAAATGATACAAAACAAGATTCTGTATTGGATGACCCACTTGTGGTTGATTTTAAATTGCTTTCACCAGTTTTATAGTCGATCTTGACCCCTGGCTGCACATTATAGGCGTACACGCAGAAGCAAATGCCTTTTCCTTTATCCTCAACAGAATATCCTTCCATAAGGACTCCGGATGCGAGCAGATTGTTTCCCTTAAAAATCGGTGTTACGCGATACAAAACGTGGTTCCCAGTTTTCTCTATCCCTTTAAGTCATGATAGTTTTCAATATTGTACTACATTTTCGAGGTATTTTTT